>CDTW01026299.1_pt1 | contig 24569 bp, 10 predicted proteins | sample 554901 | NCBI WGS metagenome assembly CDTW01 (sample SAMEA3182045, study PRJEB8094) | gut metagenome | biome: human; feature: gut; material: Stool; isolation source: human stools | place: Canada | collected 2011-11-01
GCGTTGCCAGCAAACCGGGCGCCACCGGCGGAGCGAGGGTCTCCGGCAGGCTTGGCGCCATCGGCAAACCGGGACCCGCCGGCGGGGCGAACACCTTCGGCAGAGCCGGCGCCGCCAGCAGACCGAGCACCCCTGGCAAACCGGGAACCTCCGGCAGCCCCTCCCGTGGACGACAGCCTCTCGCCGTCACCGCGAAAACGCTTTCCCTCGTATGACGCCATGGGATCTCCCTCGTAAAGCCGAGGCCTGCGCCCCGACGTTCGCATACAGCCCAGCCACCAGCATCGAGGTGCCGCACGCACCCCAATACCTTGCGGCTCGCTTGGATTCTACCATCAGCGGCTATCGAACGCCGTGCTCCTCTTCCCAGCTGCGGTCGCGGTCCTTGGAGGTCACTGCCGCCTCGCCGATTGCCTCGGCCTGCGTGAGGTTGCAGGGGTCGTAGCCCGCCATGAACTTGTCCCGGCCAAAGCTCGACGGTATCGCCACCGGATAGACTCCCGTAAAGCACGCCGTGCAGTAGCCGCGCTTGGGCAGACTCGCAAGCAAGCCCTGAACGGAAAGGAAGGCGAGCGAATCGGCCCCGATGTATTCGCAAATCTCGCCAACCGACTTATTCGCGCTGATGAGCTGCTTCTGCACACCGGTATCGATGCCATAGAAGCACGGCCACTCGACCTCGGGACTGTTGATGCGCACGTGCACCTCGGCCGCGCCGGCCTGGCGCAGCATCTTCACCAGCTGCACCATGGTGGTGCCGCGCACGATGGAATCGTCGATCACCACGAGCCTCTTACCAGCGATGTTGTCGCGCAACGGGTTGAGCTTCATACGCACGCCCATTGCCCGCAGCTCCTGCGTCGGCTGGATGAAAGTGCGCGCGACATAGCGGTTTTTGATGAGCCCCTCGCCGAAGGGAATGCCGCTCTCGCGCGCATAGCCCTCCGCCGGCGGCAAGCCGCTGTCCGGAACGCCAATGACCATATCGGCATCGACGGGCGCCTCGTGCGCAAGCTGCCGGCCCATGTCGTAGCGGCACGCATAGACCGACTTACCGGCCATGATGGAATCGGGGCGGGCAAAGTACACCTGCTCGAAGATGCACTCGGCCGATTCGCGCGCAGCGGGAACACCCTGCTCGGAGACGAGCCCCTCCTCGCTGATGCGAAGTATTTCGCCGGGACGGATGTCTCGCACGTATTCCGCGCCAACGATATCGAGCGCGCAGGTCTCGGATGCAACGACCCAACCATCGGCCCCAGCGGAGACCCCAGCGTCACATTGGGGACTGTCCCCCTTTTGGCATTCCAGCGGCAGGCGGCCGAGCACAAGCGGGCGAATGCCGAACGGGTCGCGAAACGCGTAGAGCGCATGCTCGTTGATGAGCGTCATGGCATATCCGCCGCGCACGAGCTCCATCGTCTTGCGAATGCCTTCGCGCAGATGGCTCGTCCGCTGGGTGAAATACCCGATAAGGCGCGTCGCGACCTCGGAATCGGAGCTCGACATAAACGAGACGCCCAGATCGATGAGCTGGCGGCGCAGCTCGTCGGTATTCACGAGCGTGCCGTTATGCGCCAGCGCAATGATCACGTCGTTGATCGTCGAGAGATGCGGCTGCGCGGACTCCCAGCTTTTGGCGCCCGCTGTGCCGTAGCGCACGTGTCCGATGGCGAGGTCGCCCGTGAGCGAGCTGAGGTCTGCGTTCGAAAACACCTGGTCGAGGAGGCCCAGGTCCTTACGGACCATCACCGTGCCGCCGTCGCCCACAGCGATGCCCGCCGATTCCTGGCCGCGATGCTGCAGCGCCTTGAGGCCAAAGTATGTGAGGCGCGCGACGTCGAGGCCGGGCGCCCAAACGCCGAAGACACCGCACTCCTCATGGAGCGCATCATCTTGGCTGGAGCTCGGCAGCGCCACGTCGCAAGGGGCTGAAGCAGGGGCAATCGATGCATCTACGTGGGACATAGCGTCCTCTCTGTTGTTCGGCTGATACCCGCCTATTATGGCACAGGCCCACTGAGGCAGAAGCGCGGCGGGAGCGCTCAGCAAAACCGTAACGTCCGCGCAAGGAACGCGTTCCCGGGGCCGGCCCGGCACGCCGCGCCGCACGCGTGGGGCTTGTCCGCCCAGGGCCGGGTCATCCCCCACGGCGCACCCTGCCCAAAGCCCGGCCCGGCACTCCGCGCGACACGCCTCCGGCCCCGGCCCAGAGCCCTGCGCTACTCGTCCTCTCTCATCGCATCGATCTCGGCGTCCTCCTCGTCGGAGTACACCGCATCGAACGAGGAGTCGAATGCGTCTTCGAGCGAGCTCGCACCCAGATCGTTCTGCGCGAGCTCCTCCTCCAAGCTCTGCGCGTGGCGCTCTGCGCGCAGACGCTCAACCTGCGCCTCGGACATCACGCGCGTGTTGGAGATAACACCGTTGAGCATCACGAACGGGTGCTTGAAGGCCGAAAGCGCCGCCCGGAGCGCGATAGTTACCAGCCAGAACAGGTAGACGCTTGCCAGCACGGTCTCTATCGCGGTCGCCCCGATAGAGACCTCGTCCGCCCCGGCATGGAGCGTAACTCCCCCGGTTGGGAACAGAGCGCTCACCCAGTTGGGCAACAAGAGAAACACCCAGAACAGAAGGCCGTAGCGCGCGATGTACTGCCAGCTGCGCGCACTCGAGCCATCGGGGCGCACAACGCGCAGCCGCAGCACCATATGGCCGATCGTCTGGCCGCGCGTGATGACGGGAATGGCCATGAATGTGACGAATGTGGCGATCAGCGAACCCGCCAGCACGGCGAATCGCTCGCTTGCAGCCGACGGCCCAGCCGGCACCACGATGCCATACAGCCAGAGCACGACGGCGGTGGCAGCCATATCGATTCCAAACGCGAGCAGGCGGCGCGAGAACGAGGTGTGCGCCGCGCCGCGCGCAATGGACCGCTCGTCCACGTCGCGCAGGTCGGGCAGGAAGTGACAAAGCGGAATGGAGGCCCAGAACCCAAGCATGGCGCCGAGCGTATTGGTAATGAGGTCGTCGACGTCGAACAGCCGGTACGGATGCTCGTAGATGCCGAAAAGCCCCGTGACCTGCGATACCTCGAAGAACAAGGTGAGCGCGAACCCCAACACGAGCGCCTGCCACCAGCGGCGATGAAACAGATAGCGCAGGTAGACGCCGAACGGTACGGTAAGCAGCACGTTGAAATACACCGTGTAGATGTCGGGGCGGCGCAGGAACGCGATCCACGACGCCGGAGACGTTGGGTCGAGCGGCGCCCCGGATTCGAGGGCGCGCATGAAGCGGAACGGAACGAGCTGCGGGTGCTGCGCGCCGGGCACGTAGATGGTTCGGTCCGCCGGCAGCGGCAGGATGACCATGAAATAGGCACACATCAAGTAGAAGATGAAGGATGCGACGAGAAACGTCTTCCATGCGGAGATGCTGCCGTAGCGCCGGTATTGGTAGATGGCATAGGGCAGCGAGAGCAGGGCGGAAAACAGCGGAAACAGCAGCACCGCGACGCGGATGTTGTTCACATAGGATTCCAAAAGGCGTCCTTTCTCGACGATGGCGCCGAGCAAGCATACTGCATATTCGCCCTGCATGCGCCGTGAGCGCTCAAATACCGTCTCGCTTCAACCTCTCGTCAGATACTAATTTAAAGACGGTGGGTTTCGTGCCGGAACCATCACGAAAACACCGTCCCCAAAGCGGCACGCCCAAAGTGCGCAAGGAAACGGCGGGCGCAGCAGTGCACCCGCACGCCAATGACGTACGCGTGAGCCATGCCGCAGATCTACGAGGCGGGCCGCCCTTTCGGACGGCTCGCTTTAGGCAATCTGCTGTGCCGCGTTCCTATCGCGACGCGTTATCCCCGTTTCCGCGCGACAACACCAGCAGCCAGCATGGCGCTGCCGCCGAGCCCCATGAGCGCAGCGATGGCGGCTGGGTCTCCCGTCGCGGGGATCGTGTCGGGCTCGGTTCCGGGGTCGGCAGGCTTCTGGGCGACCGCCGCCATGGCGGATACCGCGGCCTGCTGCGCCGCCTGCGCATCGGCGATGCTCGTCGCGGAGGCGATGCCCCGGCGACCTTGCTCGTAGGCCGCCGTGAACTCCGCCCAGCCCTCAGTGGTGTAGTCGGCCTTGTCGTAGGCAGCGTACGCCTGATCGAGCTCGGCGAGGATCCGCTCCTGCTCTGCTGCCAGGCGCTCAGCGGCAGTGGGCACGAGGTTGGCTGCCGCCTGGAACCCGGCGACGGCTTCTTGCATGGCGGTCTCGTCTGTCGCCGCATTGATGGCATCGAGTGCTTGCTGGTAGGTGGCCTCGATATCCGCCCAATCATCGGCGAGGTAATCCGCCTCGGTATAGGCCGCGAGCGCGTCGGCGAGTTTCTGGCGGTAGGTGTCGCGCAGCTCATCGACCGTCTGCGGCATCGTCACCGACACCGTGAGGGTGACCGTGTAGCCGTAGTAGTCGCCGGTTGTGCCCTGTGGCCGCAAGGAGAACGTGTAGTCGCCCGTGATGAGCTCAGCCCTCGTCTCACCCCGCCCCGACATCGGGAGCGTGACAGTTTCCCCTGGCACCGTTGTCACGCCGCCGCGCGGCCAGCGTGAAAGTTTCCCCTGGCACCGGTGTCACACACAAAAACGGGGCGGCGCGGGAATCTCTCCCCCACGTCGCCCCGCTATCATGCGGTTCTACTCCGCCAGGCTCCCGCCCAGCCCGCGCCGGCTACTTCTTCGCGCGCGGCTTATCGCGCCGGAAGGTCCGCGCGAGCTCGATACCCTCGGGCGTCGCACGGTACACGTTGCCCAGCTGGACTCCGCTCGGCCCGAAGACCGGCTCGGTGGTGACGAGCCCCTCGCGACGAAGCTTCGTCACCGCGCGATCGACCGACCTCACGCACACGCCCATGCGCTTGGCCAGATCCTGCTTGGCGAACGTGACCGAATCACGAAGCTCGGTCTCGCGCACCACGAGCAGCAAGATCCGCTCGTACACGAAGGCGTGCCGGCCGTTAATGCGCGTCATCACGCCCGCAAGGGATGAGCCCGTCGCCGCCATGCTACTCGCCGTGCTTCCTGCGCACCACGAGCCCGCCGGCAACGAGTGCCGCACCGGCCACCGCCACGGTGCCCATCATGAGCGGCATGGTGTCGCCCGTCTGCTCAAGCGAGTCGCCGCCCGGCAGCACCGGCTCAACCGGCTCGGTGTAGACGTTCTCGAACACCGGCGTCCCGTCGACCTCCTCGACGTTCGTCACCTGGAGGTTGCCCGTGCCGTTATCCTCGACCGTCACCACGAGCTCGTAGCGCGTCTCGTCGTACGTGACGTTCTCGCCTTGGATGCCCTCGGTCTCGGCGTCGTCGTCCTCGGGCAGCACCTCAGAGATCCACAGGTGGTAGGTGCCAGCCTGGTTGAAGGTGATCGGGTCGAAGTTCACCGTGCCCGCCGCGTCGTTCGTGCCGTTCGCGTAGAGCGCCTCGCCGGTCTCGTCCGTCACCTGGAAGCTGAACTCGCCGTCCTCAAGGTCGCGGCCGGTGAGCACCTTCGACGCACCGAAGCTCATGCTTGCGGGTTTCGCCTCGTAGGTGTTCTCGAAGGCCACGGTCTTGTCCTGGGTGCCGTTGATGCTCCACGTTACTTCGAGCTCGCCCGTGCCGGTGTCCTTGACCTCCGCCGTCACGGTGTAGACGCTGGTGTCGCACTCGACGCCGCCCTTGTTCGTGTTTTCTTCCTGCAGCGTGTACTGGTACGTGCCGGGCTCGGTGAACAGAATCTCACCGAAGGTGATGTTCGCAGCCTCACCATCGCCGGCGGCCGGGTTCGTAGCGGCAGTCCACCAGCCGCTGCTCACAGCGCTAAGCTTGAAGGAGAATTCACCCTGGTTCATATCGCGGCCGATGAGCGTCTTGGTGATGGTCAGCTGACCCTCGCCCGTCGGGCTCGACGGCTCCGGCTCCACCGTGTAGGTGTTGGTGAAGCTGAAGAGCGGCGCATTCGCGGGATCGCTCGTCACGGTGAGGGTGCCCTGGCCGTCGTCGTGGACGGTGTACTTGATGGTCTTGGGCTCAGTATCCACCGTGACGTAATCGATGGCGCCAGGGTTGGTCTCGGCCTCGGTCACCTGGTACTCGAACGTGAACTCACGCGGCTGGCCGTCCAGCTCCTGGGTGTCGACGCCTTCCTCGACGTTCCCGCCCTCCTGCGCGGCAAGCGCGTTGTTGAGGTCATCGAGCGTGAACTCGATTGCGCCGAAGGTCACGTTGCCCTGGGCGTCGTTCGTGGTCACGTTGCCGTCGCCTTCAGGCATGGGCGCGCCATCGGTCACCGGCGCAAGCGTGAAGGTGTATGCACCGGCAAGCGCCGCGATGTCGGGTTCAAGGCCCTCGGCGTGGTCGAACACCTTGTTGCCCGTAGGCGTCACAGACACGGGGTTGCCGTCGTTCGTGGAGTAGGTGTTCTCGAAGCCGTGGTTTTCGGGCAGGGACGCCTTCGCCGTCAGGGTGCCGTCGCCATTGTCGACCACCGTGATGGTGAAGTCGAAGGAGGTCTTAGAGGCGGTCACGCCCTCAGCGGGCAGGCCGTCGGTGACTTCGGAGGCGGTGTACTGGATGGTCCACGAAGGCAGATCGTCCTCGTTCGTGACCTTCTGGGTGTAACCAGCCTGAACCATGTCGGCAAGCGTTTTGGTCGTGTAGTTGAACGTGCCGAAGTCCACCGTGCCGTCGGCAGCGTTGGTTACGTTGTCCTTCACCACGGCCTTATCGCCGCCAGCGTAGGCCACCTGGAAGGTGAACTCGCCGTCCTCGAGCGGACGTCCTTCGAGCGTCTTGGTGGTGCTCACCGTCGCGGAGGTGCCGCCCTCGGTTTCCGTAGAAGCGGAGTAGCTGTTCTCGAACGACACGGTCGCGGTCGCGCGCTCGGTGGTGGCGTTCGTCACCACAACGGGTTCGCCCACCACGTCGCCGCTCGCATCCTTCACCGTGGTCGTCACGGTAAGGGTCGCGGTTGTAGCATCGTGTGCCACGGCGATCTCGATGCGATAGGTCGCATCGTCGTTCGTGTATCCGTCGCCGCCCTTCTTGGTCTCAGAGACCTCATAGACGAAGGTCTTGCCCGCATCGTCCTGCGTGAACGTCATACCGTCCGCGAGGTCGAAGGTGTCAACCGTCACGGTCTGGCCATCATCGGCGGCTGGCGAGGCGACGGTACCGTTGTCGTCCGTGATGCCGAGCTTCGCGGCAGCGTCCGCAGCCGTGGTGCCCGCGCCGTCAACCGGCGTCACGGTGAACTCGAACTGGCCTGCCGTCATAGCATGCCCGGTGAGGGTCTTGGTGATCTGGAAGCCACCGAAGGCCGCGCCATCCACGCTCGTGGCGTAGCTGTTGGTGAACACGCCGTTCTGCACCCGCGGCGTCGCCGTCATGGTGCCATTGCCGTTATCGACCACGGTGATGGTGAGGGTCGCGGTGTTGCCGCTGTAGGTCATGCCGGGAATCTTGTACGCGTCGGCGGGCACGACCTCGGCCACCGTGTAGGTGAACGTCTTGGTGAGCAGGCCGGTCTTGGGATCGGTCGTCGCGCCCGTCATGTCCTCGTCCGTGAACGTCACAGAGCCGAAGTTGAAGGAGCGCCCATTGACCACGATCTCGGTGCCGTCCGCGCCAGTAATCTTATCGACCTTGTCGTTCGCGGTGGTTACCTCGACCGTACTCACACCGTTGTCGTCCGCGCCCTCGAAGGCGGGAGCGCCGTCGTTCGGCGTGATGGTGAACTGGAAGCTATCGCTGGCGAGCCAATCGCGCCCGTCGATGACCTTGGTGAAGTTCGCCGTGGTCTGGGCATCGTCGGTGTCGACCGTCGTGCCACCCGTGCCATAGCTGTTGTTGAAGGTGATGCCGTCGTTGACCTTCATGGCATCGAGTTCGTCCGCTTCGGCCGTGGAGACCTCGTCATAGCTGCCCTTGTAGATGGTCATCTTGGCGCTCGACTTATCGGCCTGGTCATCATAGGTGACCTCGACCTTCACGGTGAAGACCGTCGGGTCGTACGTCACGCCATCGACCTTGTAGCCGTTGCCCTCGTTCGCGCCGGCGGGCATGTTCTCCGTCACCTCATAGTAGAAGATGTGGTTCTGCCCGTCGAACTGGAACCTGGCGGTACCGAAGCTCGCGTCCTTGGTCTCAGCGTCAACCGAGGCGTCGATGTAGCGGTTGCCCTCGCCATCGGTCTGCACGCGGCCGCCCATAGGCGCCGTTGCCGCTTCATCACCCACAGCCGTCACGCGGAACGAGAACATATCGTCCGTCATGGGCTTACCATTATTGGGATCGTTATAGACCTTCTTGGCCGTAAGCTCAATCGACTCAGTGCTGGCGTCGAACTTATTCTCGAACGCAGCGGTGTTGTCCGCCACGAGCTCGCCAGTCGCGTTGTCCGTCACGTAGTCGCCATCGTGGTCGCGCACGTGGAACATCTGGGCGGTCACGTCGAGCTTGCCGTTATGAGCATCACGCACGGTCACCACAACGCGATAGGTGTCGAGCGCGTAGTCCATACCCTGCTTGATCTGCGTCTTATCGGCTTCGGTGCCATCGACGATAGTATGCGTGTCGGAGAGCTCGCGAATCACATACGTGAACTGCACGGAATCCTCGCCACCCAAGTCAGCAGCGGTGTACTCGATGTCCGGGAAGGTGAAGGATCCGTCCTGAGATACGTGCATGGAGTACGTCCAGCGGTCGGTATCCGTACCGGACGCACCATCCGGCGCAGGCGTACCCTTGTCGCCGCGCAGCACGATGTCGACCTGCTCGCCCTCCTGCCAGTCGCGACCGGTGAGGGTCTTGCTGGCTTTGAGGTACGTTGAGCCGTCGAGCATACCGGAGCCGGCGTCGTAGGTGTTGGTGAACGCGGCAGCGTCCGTCACGCCCTGGTCAGCCTCGGTCGCGTTGCTGTTGTCGTACTCGACCTTGGCCACGAGCTGGCCCTCGCCGTTATCGGTCACGGTCACGGTCACGGTCGCGGTATGCGTATCCTTGGTGATGCCGCTGCCGTTACTCGCCGGGCTCGTCTCGGTGATGGTGTAGACGAATTCCTTCGACATAGCGCCGTCGAGGTGGGCCTTCGTGTAGGTGATGTTGCCGAAGATGTCGGTATAGGCACCCGCCACGCCATCAACCTCAGTGTCCTTATTCGTCACCTCAACGGTGGCGTTCTCGGGCATCGGTGCGCCCGCGGTCTCGGCCGCGATGGTGAACACGAAGCTGTCGCCTTCGAGCCACGCGTTGTTCGCGCGACCGGTGAAGGTCTTCTGCACGGTGATCTGCACATCGCCGTCCTTACCCACCGTCACGCTATCCGGCGTGTAGGTGTTCTTGAACGCGATGCCGCCCTGGGGCAGTCTGACCGTCGCCTCGAGCGTGCCGTCGCCGTTGTCGACGACCGTCACGGTGAAGTCGAAGCTCGTCGGGTCTTCAGCCGTCACCTTGGCCGGCAGGTCGCCCGTGAGCTCGCGCGCGGTGTAGTTGAGCGTCCAGGTGGCGTTGCCATTGTCGCCCACGCTCTTCGTGGCGTAGCCGTTGGCCACTGCCTGGTCAAGCTTGGCGATCGTGTAGGTCATAGCGCCGTCCGTGCCCGTAAAGGCCACGTCGCCCGCCTCGCCGTCATTGGCAGCAGCGTTCGTGCCGGCCGCCACGGTCGCGGGCGTGAACTCGCCGCCGAAGCCGTCCGCCTCGCGCGTCACAATCTCGAAGCTGAACTCGCCCTCGGTCATATCGCGCCCGGTGAGCGTCTTGGTGGCGTCAATATCCGCCGCCACGTCGCCCGTCGTCGCGTCCGTGCCGTAGGTGTTCACGAACGGGAGAACAATGTCGTCCTTCGCGTCGGTCGCGCTGTAGGTATACGTCGTCTCGGTTGCCTCGCCCTCAGCAGGCGTCGTGGTCACAACCGTCGTCACGGACATGGTACCGTCCTGGTTGTCCGTGGGTGTGATCGCCACGGTGTAGGTGGTGCCGTCGTAGCTGTAGCCAGCCGGCACGTCCTCGGGCACGACCTCGGCAAATGTGTAGGTGTAGGTCTTGCCGCTATCAGCCTGGTTGAACGTCAGGTTCCAATCGATGGAAGTCGTCACAGCCTGGCCATCCTCGGCAGCACCCCACGATCCGGTCGCAGACTGAATCGCATCGTCCTGCCACAGGTCAACCTTCTTCGCAGAGGCCTCATCGTCGGGCGTGACCGTGAACTCGAACTGACCGTCCGTCATCGCATGACCCTTGAGCGTCTTCTGAACGCTCAGCGAAGCCGCGGCAACGGGGTAATTGACCTCGGAGGCATACGTGTTCGTGAAGGTCGTGCTTGCGCGGTCCAGCGGGTAGATGGCATCCACCACAAGGTTGCCGGCGTTGTTGTCGCGAATCACAATCACGATGTCCACGATGTGCTCATCGTAGGTGAGGCCCTTGCCGTCGTTGCCGGTGTTAATCTCATCGACGCGGTACACATAGGTACCCGCCTCGGTGAACTTCATCGAGCCGAAGTCGAACGGCACACGCTCGTCAGCCTTGGCATCAGCCTGCGCCTCACCACCGAGCGCCGCCGTAGCCTGCTCGGGCTCGGGCATGGCAGCAAGCGCGTCCTCATCGGCTTCGCCGTTGAACGACACCTTCTCGATGCTGAACTTGAAGCTGTCGCGCTCGAGCCAGTCGCGACCGGTCACGACCTTGTTGAATTGCAGGCGCGTATCGATCTCGGGGTCGACCGTTACCGGCGCACCATGATAGCTGTTCTCGAAGGAAAGCTTTGGCGCAACCGTACCCGTCGAGCTATCGAAGGGGTCACCGACCTGCTCGCCGCCCTTCTTCACGGTCGTCACAGTGTGCATGGTGCCGTCGGCATCATCCACCACCAGGATGGCAACCTCGTAGACGCTTTCGTCGTACGTCACGCCCGCGCGATCGTTCTCCGCAGGAATCTGCTCCTTCACCTGATAGGTGAACGTCTTGCCCGCATCGTCCTGGTTGAACGCGAGGTTCTCGAAGATCGTCCAGGTGGATTCGACGCCGCTAGAAGCATCCTGCGGGTTCTTGAAGGTCGCGGCAATCCTGGCCGCATCAAGCTTGTCCTGGGAGGCCTCGGCGTTGTCGCCCGTCGCGGAAATCTCGAAGGTGAACTCACCCTGCTTCATGTCGCGACCGGTCAGCGTCTTGCCCACCGTAAGGTCAACGTCCGTGCCATAAGTCTCGTTCGCGGTATAGGTGTTCGTAAAGGCCGAGCCACCGTCCGCGGTGCTGTACTCCACCTTGCCGTCAAGCTGACCGCCCTCGTCCGTCACCGTTACCGTGACCGTGCACACATGACGGTCGAACGAGATGCCGTTGATCGGGTTATCGAGCTGCGAGCCGGTATACGTCTTGTCGCCGTCCACATACGCGGTCTCGCTCATATAGAACGTGTACACGCCATCTTTGTTGATGACCATGTCACCGAAGTTGAAGCCTTCAGGCGTGCCCTTGTCAGCGCCCGACACGCTCTTGGTGTATTCCGCTTGGCTCTGGCCTCCGAACGTGATGGTGCCATCGGTCATGGCCGTCTTGGTGGCCTCGTCCGCGCCAGAGAGCGTGAAGGTGAACTTCTCGGCATCCGTCATAGCGCGGCCAGTAATCGTCTTGGTGCCGTGGATGGCAGCGTTGCCCTCAAGCGTCGCGTCGGCCGGATCGTAGCTGTTGGTGAACACAAAGCTACCGTCTTGCGGCGTGCCGCCGGTATAGCTCGGCGTCGCCTTCAGCTGAGAGCCATCGGCGGTCACCGTAACCGCGAGCGTCCACTCTGTCGCATCGTAGGTCATGCCGTTCAGCACGTATGCACCGTCTACAGGTTCGATCACCTCGTTCACAGGCACGTACTGATCGCCCTGCTTGACGACCTCCTCGATGGTGTACGTATACGTGTCGCCCACCATTTCGTCGTTGAACGCAGCGTTGCCGAACTGCACCATGCCAGCAGGCAGCGTGGTAACCACAATGTAGTCGTCGCCCTCGTCCCGCACCACATCATTCGATGCATCCGGTACCGGCAGCGGACCACCATCCTCAGCAGTAATGCGGAAGAAGAACTGATCCTGAGCGGCGGTGGTCACGCCGGGACGCGTGGAGTCGCTAAAGTTCTTATCGCCCTCGATCATCACGCTTACATCGCTCGCAGACCAGGTATTGGTGAACGCAGCCAGATCGACCGTCTGGCCGACCTGATCCTGTGCGTCAAGCGTGCGCATGGTAGCCTCGGCGGAAAGCTCGCCCTGGCCGTTGTCGGTCACAACGACCTGTACGAAGTAGCGGTTCTGCGCATACGTGATGCCCGCGACATAGCCATCAGCGCCCGCGTTATAGCTCACCTCGCGGATGATGTAGTTATAGGTGCCAGGCGCGCTGTACTTGATGTCACCGAAGTTGAAGTCCACCGGCTTGCCGGAGGCAGCGCCTTGTGCCTCATCGTTCGTGAGGGAGATGCGCACGTTACCGTTAGCCTGCACGGTGCCTGTCTTCGGCATAGGCTGCGCATCGCGCGGCACACTGGTGCCATTGGCATACTTCGATCCGGTCGCCACCCTGATCTCGAAGTCGAAGCGATCGCCGTCCTGCCACGGGCGGCCGACAAGCGTCTTCGTGCCGGCAAGATTGTCCTTGCCGGGAATGGTGACGTCTTCCTCAAAGCTATAGGTATTCGTGAATTCTGCCACGGCGGGCGTCGCCTGGTCGATGGTGCCCGTTGCAGCGCCGCCAGCCGGCGTGGTCTGCGCGAAGCCATCCGGCATCGTGCCGGTCTCGGCCACGCTATAGGTCCAGCCATCACCCAAGCCGTAGATCGTAAGGGTCTGGTTGGGCTTGAGGTTCACGGTATCGGACTTACCCTCAGCATCAAACTGAAGATCGAAGTAGCCCTCACCCGTTGCGGGGTTCGCAACGGTTCCATCGGCGTTCTTAACCTGCGCCTTGAAGGTGTAGCTTGCGGCGTCGTCCATCGTGATCTGGAACGGGAAGTCGGTGTTCGCGAACTGGTTCGCATCCACACCCGTCGGGACTTCGATGTTCTTCGTAACGGAAAGCGTGCCGGGCAGCTCGATGCCCAGGCGGCCGTTGTTGCCCAGCGCGGCATCGATGGTCTCGTTCTCGCCGGTGCCCGCCCAATTCGGGTTGATGACAGACGTTGCCGTAGAGGTCTTGTTAGCGCCTTCGGCCTTGTTCTCCACAAGCTCGCTGATCATCGCCATGTGACGCGTGCCCGCCGGGATGCACACGTTGCCGTCACCATCTCTGCCCGTTGCGAGCTGGCGCGCCTGCGCAGCAGTGAGCGCGAAGGGTGTGAACGTCTCTTTGGCTTTATACGGCGTACCATCTGTATCTGCGTTCTCGTCTGTGAACTGCCAGAAGGTGTTCTTGTAATAGTAAGTTTGTCCGTCCCGAATATCCTGCACACTCGCAACCGGATGTTCGCAAGCCGCATCCGAGTAGAGCGTCGTGGGCTTCGTGAAGTAATAGAACTCGTTGCCGCTCGACGGCTCGAAGCTCGAGGTGGTGTTTCCGTTGCTACCGCCGCTCCACGCGTTCGAGAGGAAGCTCGCGTACGCGGTGCCATCATCCTTGGTGTACTGATTGCTCCTGACATACGTCGCGAGCTCATCGTAGTCGGCCTGCGAGAGCCCGCTCATGGGCGCGCCCGCCGCGATGCTATCGGCCACGCCGCCCTTCAAACTCACGCCGTAGAAGATGCGGATGGGGTACGCGTCCGTGACGGACATGGTGCCCGCCGTCGCATCCACGTCGAAGTAGCGCGTGGGAATGAGGCTCGCGGGGATCTGCACCTGGACGGTGTCGCCCGTCTGGAGGTCGGTGCCTTTCTTCACGCGAATGATGAGCTGGTCGAGGTTGCCATTGGGGTAGATTTCGTTGTTCGCTTCGCCTTCGAAGGTGTAGCGAGTCCAACCACTATAGTCGGGGTCAGTGTCCGGAGCCGGTTCGCCCACCTGGTTGAATTTCTGCCCCGCGAAGACAACGCTGTTCATGCCGTCGAACTGCATGTAATCACCGAGCTGGTCGGTAATGGTGATGTAGCCCGACGTGGTCTCGGTGTTCTCGCCCTTAGTTTGCGTAGGCGCACCGGTACCGGAGCCGATATCTTCAGAGATGCCCTGGAAGATCTGGCTCAGCTCGTCGGAGCTTGTGGCCGCCTTGTAGTAGTCAGAGTCGGGCGCACGGTCGCCCATGTTGGGGGAGACCCACGACCAATAATCCTCCCAATAGCCTGTGCCGATATAGCCCGTCGCGTTGGGATAGTTGCTCGACACGGCATGCATGTACCCATTAAAGGAATTGTCCGTGGTATTCGACGGATTGGCATCCTCAAACACACCGATGGAGTAGATGGTGACCGGGTCATTCTGGTCGTTCTTCATCTCCCTGGCAGTCTGATCTCCCTGGCAGTCTGAATTGCATCATTCGCAACGCCTGCGTCCCACGTGTCCGAACTCGTGGGCTGCCCGTCGGTGAAGAAGATGACAACCTTCTTGGAGTTATCGCGGGCTCCTTCAAGATTGTAGCTATGGTCACCGTCGATAACGCGTTGAGCCTGCTCCATGCCTAAGTCAGCGCGCGTCGCACCAGCAGGCTCGAGATTGTTAACGTAGTTTTCAAGCGCGGTCGCATCCGAGGTGAAGTCGGTTACGACCTGGCTGTAGTTCAGGGTCGATGGGTCATATCGATTATCGTCGTAGGTGTTATTACCAACCCGATCCGTGCTGTTGCTCGCGAACTTCACGATTGAAACCTCGTGTTTACCATCTGCAGGCAAGGACGCGTTCGCTTGATTGGTGGTCTCGATGAACTCATTGACGGCTTCTTTCAGCGCGTCAATCTTCGTCGTTGTCACCGTCTCGGTACGACGCGTGTAGAACTGATAGTGCCCATCGGCATTATCGCCGGCATTCGTTTTGGGGAAAACCTCGGTACCGCCGTACTCGTCTGGAAGGTTCCAGCTGTCGTGGACATCATACTCGTCTCTGCCCCAACCAGAACCGTGCTCTTCGGTATGGGTCTTCTCGACAAGCTGCACATACTCATCGCCAATGAGAACGTAGTAAGTGTCCCCTCTTTGCTGGTACCATCCCCACCACTCTTCAACGGCATCCGATTCCTGCACGTTCTGCTCATACACCTCGTTGTACACGAATTGCTGCTCGCTGCTCAGCTCATTGGACATGGAGCCGGACATGTCGAGCACGAGCACGATGTCCAGGGGAGTGGTGGACGTCGTCATGGTGTTCGACATGGAGGAAAGAGCGGAGAGCCCCACGAGGAAGTCGGAGCTGCCCTTCTCGATTTTGACCGAACCGGCATCGCCGCCCGAAAGCGTGATGTCTCCATCCTGCACGGTCTTGTCCGTCCAGATGCGGCCAACGTTTTCGGTGGTGTTTTCGATGCCCACCTCACCGCTCCAATTGGCAAGCGTCGAATCGTCGGCAACGGTATCTTTCTGAACCGGGTGCGGATCGGCCTGCGCCGACATCGCGAACGCACCAATCCCCGCCACCACGAGCGCAAACGCCCCGACGATGGCGACCGCCCGCTGCATCAAGCGCTTCCGAACGACTCGCGAAGCACTGTGGGCTGGCCTTTTACTCCGGTTGAACTTCGTTTCCGGCATAAGAACACCTATCCCTAACTCCCCTGTGCGCCATTCCCCCATGTTTTTTGCGCACACACATCCGCCCGAGCGAGCGGTATACAGAGTTCATTGTAGGTGGCGTAAACTATAGTTTACAGATGGTTTTATGCGGTACCCCCTATATATGTGTGGGGTACTCGTCATACGTTCTCGCTGGTAACTTGTCGATTTTTTGTGAAAGAATAATTTTTGCTCAAATGCGCATTGACCGGCGACCGCTTTACCGCCGCAGCTCGCCGTGCTCGCCCAGGGCGGTGCGAACGCAGGCCGCGATGCCGCTCCCGCTCCGCTCTGCCGCCGTCTTACTGCCCGGTTTTGCATATTCCAGGAGATAAGGGCGCCCCGCCGCGCCCCACGCCGGCAGCCGGCAGGCACCCCACCGGCCGCCCCGCGCCCGCTACTCCGTGCGCAGCGCGGTTACCGGGTCTTTCTTGGCAGCCATGCGGCTCGGCGCGAGCCCCGCCAGGAACGAGAGCCCAACCGAGATCAGCACAAGCACCGCTCCGGCGGCCACCGGCACAGAAGCCAGGTTCTCCACACCGGTGATCTGGTAAATGATCATGTTGACCGGAATATCCAGCAGCACTGTCACCACGATGCCCAGCACGCCCGAAACGAGGCCGATGATGAACGTCTCCGCCGTGAAGATACGGCTCACATCCTTCTTGCTCGCCCCGATTGCGCGCAAGATGCCGATCTCCTTCGTGCGCTCCAGTACGCTGATATAGGTGATGATGCCGATCATGATTGAGCTCACCACAAGCGAAATCGCCACGAACGCAATGAGGATGTACGTCAGTGCGTTCACGATATCCGTCACACTCGACATGAGCATGCCCACCATGTCGGTGTACTGAATCTCCGTGCCCTCGCCCGACGCGCGAATCTGCTCGTTATAGTCGTCAATCAGCGCGTCGATCTGCTCCTTCGCTTCGAAGTCTATGGGATAGATGCTAATGGAGCTCGGCTCGTCCAGGCTGCACACACCCAGCGTCTCGAGGTTCCCGTCGTATGTGGCGTTGTCGGTCTGTTCGCTCATCTGCCGGCTGAAGGCCGAGGCGATCTCCTCGTCCGAAAGGCCGTCTTCGCGCAGGCCGTCCACATAGGAGCGAAGCTGAGCCCCCTGCTCGCTCGGCATCTGGTCGATCATCGCCTCGATGGCGTCCATGGTGAGGTTCACCGTGGTGTCCTCGAACGGAAGGCCGGTGAAGATATCGGTGTTGGGGCTCGCCTCTTGCGCTGCCACCACATCGCTGGCGTTCACGGCCTCCACCAGGTGCTCCGTCAACTCTGGCGTATAGAGCACGGCGCCCCAGTTGCTGCCCGTGTCGTTCTCCTCGCTCGGGCGCACGATACCCACCACCCGCAGCTCCTCGGCATCGTCCACCACGCCGCGCATATAATCCGCGTCGTCGCTCATGTCGGCCCATGTTCCGTCTTGCTGCTGGGCGTATTTGCTGCTCTCGGGCACCAGCTTGAACGTGAGGCCCATGAGCTCGTCATAGGTGTAACTCGTCTGCTCGCTATCTTCCACCGTCCGGCCGGCAATCACGTCGCTCATCATGCCGCGCAGCTCGCTTTGGTCGAGAAGCCCGAGCGCGTAGAGGGTGTAGTCGCTGATCCGATCGTTCTCATCCACGTAGATAACGACCTCGTTCCAGGCCTCGGGCATGCGTCCGGCCACCACGTCGTAGTCGCGCTCCCACGTCTCCTTGTTGGCGAGCATCTCCGTCCACACGTCGTACGCCGACCCGCTGCCGCCGTTCATCGTGCTCATCATCTCGGTCTGGGTCTCGCCCATCGCGATGCCGAGCGAGTCGAGCACGGTCGCCGGGTTAACCTGCACGGCGCCCGAGGTCGTGTCGGATCGGTAAACGTTGAGCGGCGTCGCGTAGGTAAACTGGATGTCGGTCACCAGCTCGCTCAAGTGGCTGTCCCCGATGGCGGGGTCGGTGTCGATCCATGCCTTGATGGCGCCCATGTCGTTTTCGGTGGAGCCCTCGGCCATGCTCGAGACCATGTCGCTCACGATGTTTTTCGACTGAACGCCGCCACTGTCGTTTTGGCCGGTGCGCTCGTCGCTCGTGCCCATGAGCGCACCCATGACGCTCGTAAGGTCCGTCGAGGTCTGGTTGATGGCCAGCGGGTAGCTGCCCATCGTGGATTCCTCCGTCTCCTTGATGTAATCCTGGGTGCCGCTGGAAAGCGACAAGATGAGCGCGATGCCAATGATGCCGATCGAGCCGGCGAACGCCGTCAGGAACGTGCGGCCCTTCTTGGTCATGAGGTTGTTGAACGAGAGCGCGAGCGCCTGACGGAAGCTCATCGAGCGCTTGCCCTTGCGAGCATCGGCCACCGCGTGGGCCTGAACCTGCTCGGGCGTGAGACGCTCGCGCGCAGGGTCGACCGGAGCGGAGTCGCTCGTGATCAGGCCGTCTTGGATGCGCACGATGCGATCGGAATATTCCTCGGCAAGCTGCGGGTTGTGCGTGACCATGATAACAAGGCGGTCGCGGCTGAGCTCCTTCAGGATATCCATGACCTCGACCGAGGTCTCGGTGTCGAGGGCGCCGGTGGGTTCGTCGGCGAGGATGATCTCGGGGTCGTTAACGATGGCGCGGGCGATGGCCACGCGCTGCATCTGCCCGCCGGAGAGCTGGTTTGGCCGTTTGCGCAGGTGCTCGCCGAGGCCCACGCGCCTAAGCGCCTCCTCCGCCCGGCGCCGCCGCTCCACCTTGGGCGTACCGGATAGCACAAGCGCCATCTCGACGTTGGCCAGCACGCTCTGATGCGGAATAAGGTTGTAGCTCTGGAACACGAAGCCCACGCTGTGGTTGCGGTACGTGTCCCAATCTCGGTCGAGATAGCTCTTGGTTGAACGGCCATTGATCACAAGGTCGCCGCGCGTGTATTGGTCGAGGCCGCCGATGATGTTGAGCAGCGTTGTCTTGCCGCATCCCGATTGCCCGAGAATGCTCACGAACTCCTGGTTGCGGAAGGTAACAGAGATGCCCTTGAGCGCATGGACAACCGAGTCGCCAGATGGATAATCCTTGGTGATACCTTTGAGCTCAAGCACAGCGGGCCTTTCCGATTTGAACGCCGCAGGACCACCGGCAAGCAAACAGCCAAACAGTCTATGCGGCGCATAACCATGCATAATGCCGACATGGGCTCATGGTACCCATTTTTTGCCGCGAGGCTGAGCAACCAAAATTATTCGATACCGCCCTGCCCCACGGGATTATCGCCCCTACCCCACGATCGTCTCTCCTCCAAGCTCACCATCTGGCAAAATCCCCCGCGCTTGGCGCCCCCAATCATGCTCAATACAAGTTTTGGGCACTTCATTGATGGGAGGGCAAGTAGAGCAGCCTTTTCCGCCAAAGAAACCGCAGGTATATCGCTTGCGCTTTCCAGCTCTACTTTGCCCCTACCCCATGAAGTGCCCAAAAGTTGCAAATCAAGCAATCGACGGCGCCCAACGCGTCGCCGCCCCGGGCATGGCTACAGCAGCGTCACGGTAAACGAGCGCTCGTCAATCTCGCCGGGAGCAAGAATGGTGATGTTGCGCTTATGCTCGAACACGTTGTCCTCGGTATCGAGGGTCGCATGTCCCGTCCAGGGCTCGAGCGCGACAAACGGAGCATCGCCCTCGGCGCTCCAGATGCCGATGTACTTGAAGCCGGGGAAATCAATCTTCACGCCGTGGCCGGAAACGCGGCTGCGCAGGGTGAGCGTGTCGTCGGGCACCTCGCTCAGCATCACGGCATCCGCCGCGAAGAGCTCGTGCGTGATGGGCAGCACATCGGAGCGGTCGATGACCATCTCCGCCGTACGGTAGGTAAGCAGCCCGCCGTCGCAAATCTTCGGTGCCACGCAGCTCCACGGCTTGGTGAAGGCAAGCTCGTAGTCGTCGAACGCCTCCCCCTCGCCGCCTGGTGCGGGTACGTTGAACGCCGGATGGCCGCCCACGGAGAAGGGCAGGTCGACATCGCCGGTGTTCTCCACCCGGAACGTCTGGGTAAGGCTCGCGGGACCCGTGAGCTCATAGGTCATGTTGAGCTTGAAGGCATACGGATACGCCGAGCGGGTTTCCTCGGAATCCGTGAGCTCGAAGGTTACGGAGCCCTCGCTCTGCGCCACAACCGCGTGCTCGTAATCGCGTGCGAGACCGTGGCGCCCGAGCGTCACCTCGCCCTGGGCTGACTCCGCCTTGCCGTCGCGGATGGAGCCCACGATGGGGAAAAGGATCGGCGCGTGCTTGCCCCACACGGCGGGATCAGCTTGCCAGAGGTATTCCTTGCCTCCGAGCGCAAGGCTCGTAAGCTGGGCACCCATGGCATCGATGGCAGCGGTAAGCTCACCGTTCTTCAAGGTAACAACAGACATATGCCCTCCTCGCAGCACATAACGTACAACATGGTTACCACCTAACACGGCCAACGGCTAGCATGGCCACCGTCCAGCACCGCTAACGGCAGTACGGCCAACGACCACCATGGCCGACGTCCGGCGCGGCCGGACTCCTTCTCTATCATACGCGCAAAGACGCGCAAAGCGCCGCGGGCGAGTCGCTTCCCGCAGCGCTTTGCACGAATAAGGCCCATGCCCAGCTGCTAGTGGCCCTGGGCGCGGCTCTCCTCATAGAACTCAACGAGGTGCTTCTGCACGTCGTATGGCACCTGCTCGTAGCCGGCGGGCTCCATGGTGAAATCGCCCGTGCCGCGCGTGATGGAGCGCAGACGCGTGGCGTAATCCACCAGCTCCGCGTAGGGCACCGTCGCTGTGACCACCGTGTTGCCATGCTCGTCGGTGTCCATGCCGGTCACGCGGCCGCGCGAGCCGGACACGTCGCCCATCACGGCGCCGGCGTAGCTCTCGGGGATGGTCACGGTGATGTTCTCCATGGGCTCAAGCACCACGGGGTCGGCGTCGGCGCACGCCTTCTTGAGCGCGATGCGCGCCGCCGCACGGAAGGCCATCTCGTTGGAGTCGACCGGATGATACGAACCGTCGTAGCAGGCCACGCGCACGCCCGTGAGCGGGTAGCCTGCGATAACGCCTTCCTTCATGGTCTCCTGCACGCCCTTGTCCACGGCGGGGATGAGCGCGCGCGGGATGCGGCCGCCCACGACCTCATCCACGAACTCGTAGTCGGTGCCGTCAAGCAGCGGCTCGACGCGCAGATAGCAATCGCCGAACTGGCCGGCGCCGCCGGTCTGCTTCTTGTGACGGCCCTGGGCGCTCGCCACGCGACGGATGGTCTCGCGATACGGAATCTTGATGGGCACGATGTGCGCCGAGACCTTCGTGCGCTCCTCCAGGCGGTTGAGCAGCACGCTGACCTGCGCCTCGCCCACGGCGGAGATGATGGTCTGGCCGGTCTCCTCGTCGCGCTCGATCTTCATGGTGGGATCGGCCTCGCAGGCGCGGTCGATGAAGGTGAAGAGCTTGTCCTCGTCCGAGCGGTTCTCGGCCTCGATGGCGATGCGGTACTGGCTGTTGGGGAACTGGAAGGCGGCCGCCTCGATCTTGCCGGAGACGGAGAGCGTATCGCCCGTGTCCGCGGCGATCTTGGTGGTCACGATGATGTCGCCGGCCTCGGCCTTGCCCACCTCGGTCTGCTCGCGGCCGCACATCACATACAGGTGCGCCAGGCGCTCGCCCTTACGGGTGCGCGCGTTGGTGAGCTCGATGCCGGGCGTGAGCGTGCCGGTGAGCACCTTGAGGAAGCTGATGCGCCCCTGCTGAGGATCGTTCAAGGTCTTGAAGACGAAGGCCACGGGGCGGTCGTCCTCTGCCGAGATCTTGAGCGTGTCGCCGTCAACGAGCGGCATCTCGCCGTAATCCGTGGGGCTCGGGAAGTACGTGGCCACATCATCCATGACGGAATGCACGCCGAGCTCCTTGGTGCAGGAACCCACGAACACGGGAACGAACAGGCGCTTGGCGATGGCCTCGGAGAGTAGGCCCTCGACCTCTTCCTGGGTGAGCGGCTCGCCGTCGAGGTACTTCATCATAAGGTCGTCATCGGCCTCGGCCACGGCTTCGCAGAGCTGCTCGCGGGCGGCCTCGGCAGCCTCGCGGTACTCCTCGGGGATGTCGAACTCCTCCTGCGTGGTGCCCTCGCAGTGGCGGGCCTTCATGCGCACGATGTCGATGACGCCCTCGAAGCTATCGCCCGTGCCCCATGGCAGCGTCACAGCGCCCAAGCGCATGCCGAAGCGCTCGCGCAGGGCCTTCATGCAGGCGTCGTAATCAGCGTTCTCCTTGTCGATGCGATTGATGAACACCGCGCGCGCCAGACGCAGGTCCTCGGCGGCGTACCAGAGCTTGACCGTGGTGGGCTGCGGCCCCTCGGCGGCGTCGACCACGAAGAGCGCGGTCTCGCACACGCTCATGGCGGCGTAGGCATCGCCGATGAAGTCGGGGTAGCACGGCGCGTCCAACACATTGATGCGGACGTCTTTCCAGTCAATCGGCGCAATGGAGGTCGAAATTGAGAACTCGCGCTTGACCTCCTCGGCGTCATAGTCGAGCGTGGGCTTTGTGCCCGCATGGCCGCCTAGGCGAGCGGTCTTGCCAGAAAGGTGGAGCATGGCCTCCGCGAGCGAGGTCTTGCCCACCCCGCCTTGGCCTACGAGCACCACGTTCCTCACATTGCCGGTTTTGGGCGCACCCATGGGAGCCTCCTTCGTCGCCGGGCGCGCGGGGCGAAGCGGCCGAGTCATCCGGTTGGCAGCGCGCGCCGTTTTCATACGCTGTAATCGAGCCTACCCCTCGCACGGGTTCGGCTTACATTCATTTCGCCCAGCGCGACCGAAGCTGCGGTGAAGGGCGAGCGGCGCCGAGCCATCCTGGGTCATTCTGGGACGGGTCCGTTTTGACTCATTCAGGCGAACTGAGGGGCGCTATTTCAAAATGAGTCAAAACGGACCCGTCCCAGAATGACCCAGGATGACCCAGACTAATTTGGTACCTTGACATCTTCTTGCACAGTAGTAGTCTATGTTGGTTCAAAATCCACCAACCAGTTGAAAGGAGATCCCAATCCACATGGATGCCATTCCGGACACATCTGGCGCGACCCGCGCGGAAGCGACCGGCCAGGACTCCGCCTGCCCCGGCATGCCCGACCCCACGCGAGCAGACCTCATCATCCGCAATCTGGGGTTCTGTGGCCACTACCTGCATTTTCACGGCGGAGGACGCTCGGGACGGGAGCCCATTCTCTGCCTGCTCCACTGCATGGGCGGCCAAATGTCCCAACAGGCCCTCGGCGCGCGCTTTGAGCTCAAGCCCGGGTCGCTCTCCGAGATCCTCGCCAAAATCGAGGCATCGGGCCTCATTGAGCGCACGCGCGATCCGCATGACCGCCGCCAGCTCTTCGTCCACCTCACGAAGGAAGGCGAGCGCGAGGCCCTGCAGGCTCTTAAGGCTCGGGAGGCTTTTCGCAGTAAGGCGTTTTCGAACCTCACAGACGAGGAGCAGGAAACGCTGTTGGTGCTCTTAGGAAAAGTACGGAATCGATGGGAGGAACTCAATGCTTAAAACACTCATGGCGAGCATCCGTGAGTATAAGCGCGCGGCCATTGCGACGCCCATCATCGTGTCGGGCGAGGTGGTCATGGAGGTGGCCATTCCGTTCGTCACGGCGCAGCTCATCAACGCCATCCAGGCCGGCGCGACGCTTGCGCAGCTCTTGCCATACGCCGGCGTGCTCGTGGGCATGGCACTCGCGTCGCTGGCGTTCGGCATCGGCGCGGGCATCACCTGCAGCCAGGCGAGCTGCGGCTTCGCGAAGAACCTGCGCCACGACGTCTTCGCTGCGGTCCAGCGCTTCAGCTTCGCCAACATCGACCAGTTCTCGAGCTCCTCGCTTGTCACGCGCCTCACCACGGACGTCACGAACGTGCAGCTCGCCTACATGATGATCATCCGCACCGCTGTGCGCTGCCCGATGCTGCTCATCTGCGGCATCGTCATGGCCTTCATCATGGCCGGCCCCTTGGCCGCCGTGTTCGTGATCATCGTTCCGCTGCTGGGCTTCGGCCTCTTCAAGGTCGTGCGCACCGTGCACCCCATCTTCCGCGCTGTGTTCCGCAAGTACGACGCGCTCAACGAGTCCATCGAGGAGAACGTCACCGGCATGCGCGACGTGAAGAGCTACGTGCGCCAGGACTACGAGAAGCAGAAGTTCGGCGTCGCCGCGCAGGACGTCTGCCGCGACTTCACCCGCGCCGAGAAGATCCTCGCCCTCAACAACCCCATGATGAACTTCTCGGTGAATGCGGTGTTCGTCATCGTCATCCAGTTCGGCAGCTACCTCATCATCTCCAGCCAGGGCGCCCTCATGAACGTCGGCCAGTTCAGCGCCCTCACCACCTACGGCTTCATGATCCTCATGGCGCTCATGATGGTGTCGATGGTCTTCGCCATGATCACCATGGCACAGGAGAGCGCCGAGCGCATCGTGGAGGTCATCGAGACCGAGCCCACCATCAAGAACCCGGAGCACCCGATCACCTATATGAAGGACGGCTCGATCGACTTCGACAACGTGACGTTCAAGTATTCCGAGAAAGCCGAGCACCGCGCGCTCGCCGAGATCGACCTGCACATCAAGAGCGGCGAGACCATCGGCATCATGGGCGGCACCGGTTCGGCGAAGACCTCGCTCGTGAACCTCATTAGCCGCCTGTACGACGTGACGGAAGGCTCCGTGAAGGTCGGCGGCGTGGACGTGCGCGACTACGACCTCGAGTACCTGCGCAACAACGTCGCCGTGGTGCTGCAGAAGAACGTGCTGTTCAGCGGCACCATCAAGGAGAACCTGCGCTGGGGCAA
>CDTW01005522.1_pt1 | contig 22505 bp, 30 predicted proteins | sample 554901 | NCBI WGS metagenome assembly CDTW01 (sample SAMEA3182045, study PRJEB8094) | gut metagenome | biome: human; feature: gut; material: Stool; isolation source: human stools | place: Canada | collected 2011-11-01
GATCATACCATATGCGGGATGTCCCTGCCATGGTATTTTTGACAGGCGGCTGCCGGAAGAGAAAAAAGTCCCGGGCGGGTTCTAAAACCCGTCCGGGACTTGTACGCTGGGAAAAGGGATCACAGGCCGCCCAGGCCGTCGGGACCGTCGTCCCGGTTCCAGCCGCTCCAGGGGGCGGAATCCTGGCCGCCGGTCCAGGTCTGTTTGGCGATCTCATAATAGCCGATATCCGTGCACTGGTACACCGGCAGGTAGAACAGGGACACCACCAGGCTCCAGATGCCGCACACCAGGGCCGTGACCTCCGTGGAGAGGGCCGCCAGGCCGGTGTAGGCCACCTGGGTATTTGCCAGCAGGGCGGACATGGACTGGGTGGTGACGGAGTAGTTGATGACAAGAGCCGGCAGAGCGGCCAGCACCCCCCAGCCCAGATAGCTCAGATCCAGCAAAAAGAGCTGGCCCTTGTAGCCGTAAGTCTGTTCCTTGCTGCGATCCAGGGCCTCCAGGATGCCCATGTCCGGATTTTCCAGCAGATTATAGAGGGCGAAGCGGTAGCGGTAGGCGGCAATGATGCCGGGAATCACGAAGAGCATGGACCACAGCACGATGAAAAAGCTCATGACGATGTTGAGCCCCAGGATCCGGCCCACGGTGGAGAACCCGTCAAAGAGGGTGATGTACTCCGCCCGCTCTCCCCGGCGGACCGCCATGCAGTAAAGGACGAAGCCGGCACCCAGCACCATGCCCATCATCCAGGTGAGGATGGAGACAAAGAGATTCAGGAATACGGAGGAACCGGCGGTGCGCAGGGGATCCCATGCGGAGACACCCACCACGGTGTCTGCAAAATTCAAAGCCAGCGTAAGTGCCAGATACAGCGCCGTCATGCCCACGGCACTCACCTGGGCGGTGCGCAGCAGATCCTTCATCTGGGCCTTGAGGGCCTTGCGGTCAATGAGTTGTGCCATCATGTCAGGGGAAGACCTCCTTTTCCGGGCACATCCCGGCGGAATCTTTGTTGCGTTTCAGTGTATCATGTTTCAAGTGCCTTGACAAGTGCGGCTCTGGCGGGAAGGAGGCGTTAAGAAGCGTTAAAAAGGAGGAAATATGTGGAAAGCTATAAAAGTTTCCCCGAGAAAGTGCGTTTTTTCCACAAAAACCGTCGTTCACAGTCTGGACATTTTTTAAAGTTGGGTGTAGAATAAAGCGCAGTATGTGGTAGTATCACCCGGGTGCGCCCCACGCCCTTTACGCCGGAACGGAGGCGGCGGCGGCCCGGAACACTATCAGGAGTAAAAATGAGGTGAAGACAATGGCACAAGCTTTCTTTGGCGGCGTTCATCCCCATGATATGAAGGCCGCGACCAATGAAAAGGCCATCGAGCAGCTGGCACCGCCCGCTGTTGTGGTCATTCCCATGTCGATGCACTTTGGCGCGCCCTGCACGCCCCTGGTCAAAGCCGGGGACCACGTGAAGGTGGGCCAGAAGATCGGCGAGTTCCATGGTCTGGGCGCGCCGATCCACGCCAGTGTTTCCGGCACGGTCAAGGCAGTGGAGCCCCGTCCCTATTCCATGGGCGGCAACATGATGTCCGTCGTCATTGAAAACGACTTCAAGGACGAACTGTCTGAGGAAGTCCAGGCCCCCGCCAACCCCGACGCGCTGACGGTGGACGAGATGATCGAGATCGTGAAGAACGCCGGCATCGTCGGTATGGGCGGCGCAACGTTCCCCACCCACGTGAAGATCACCAGCGGCATCGGCAAGGTGGATACCGTCATCATCAACGGCGCCGAGTGCGAGCCCTACATCACCGGTGACCACCGCACCATGCTGGAGCGTCCCGAGGAGATCATCGGCGGCGCCACGTACCTTGCCAAGATGTTCGGCGTGGACAAGGTCATCATCGGCGTGGAAGACAACAAGCAAAACGGCATTGACGCCATGAACAAGGTCATTGCCGAGAAGAAGGCCCCCGTGGTGGTGGAGCCCCTGCGCTGCCGTTACCCCCAGGGCGGTGAGAAGCAGCTCTGTCAGGCCATCACCGGCAAGCAGGTGCCTCCCGGCGGTCTGCCCGCCAACATCGGCTGCGCTGTGTTCAACATCAACACCACCTGCGCCATCTTCCGGGCCATCACCACCGGCATGCCCGTGGTGAAGAAGATCGTCACGGTCTCCGGCTCCGGCGTGGTGGAGCCCAAGAACATCGAGTGCCCCATCGGCACCCCGGTCTCCTGCCTGTTCGATGCCTGCGGCGGCCTGAAGGACGGCACCTATAAGCTGATCTGCGGCGGCCCCATGATGGGCATGGCCCAGTATACCGCGGACATCCCCGTCGCCAAGGGCACCGGCGCCATGCTGGCCTTCTGCGAGGACGAGGAGAAGACCGTGGAGAACCCCCAGTGCATCCGCTGCGGCAAGTGCGTGGCCGCCTGCCCCATGCACCTGGAGCCTCTGTTTATGTTCCAGTATGCCTCCAAGGGCATGGTGGAGGAGCTGGAGGCAGCCCACATCATGGACTGCATGGAGTGCGGCGCCTGCTCTTACATCTGCCCCGCCCGTGTGCATCTGACTCATATGTTCAAGACCGGCAAGCAGTTGGTTAAGGATAAGGCCGCTGCTGAGAAGGCCGCCGCGGCCAAGAAGGCCGAGGAAGAGAAGAAGGAGGCCGCTAACAAATGACGGACTACAAGAATCTGAAACTCATTGCCACTTCTTCCCCCCACATCCGTGCTTCTGAGAATACCCGCTCCATCATGCTGGACGTCATCATCGCGATGGTGCCCGCTCTGGCTTGGGCCATCTGGAAGTTCGGCATCGAGGCCCTGCTGCTGACGGCGGTGTCTGTGGTGGGCTGTGTGTTCTGGGAGTGGCTCTATCGCAAGCTCATGAAGAAGCCCCAGTCTGTGGGCGACCTCAGCGCTGTCGTCACCGGCATGCTGCTGGCCTTTGTCTGCCCCGTCTCCACCCCGCTGTGGATGATCGTGGTGGGCGGCTTCTTCTCCATCGTGCTGGTCAAGCAGCTCTTCGGCGGCATCGGCAAGAACTTCGTCAACCCCGCCCTGGCCGGCCGTGCGTTCCTGCTGGGCAGCTACGCCAGCGTCATGACCACCTGGATCGATCCCGCCCAGAGCAAGGCGCCCCTCTTCGGCGGCACCGTGGATGCCGTCACCGCCGCCACCCCGCTGGCCTACATGAAGTCCGGCGATCTGGCCGGCCTGCTGGAGAACTATCAGATCTCCGACCTGTTCCTGGGCAACTGCGGCGGCTCCATGGGTGAGATCTCCGCCCTGATGATCCTCATCGGCGGTGTGTACCTCATCTGGCGCAAGGTCATCAACTGGCAGACCCCCGTTGGGTATCTTGCCACCGTGGCCGTGCTGACCCTCCTGTTCCCCAAGGCCGGTGCCTCCAACGTGGAGTGGATGCTCTGCAGCCTCTTCAGCGGCGGCGTGATGCTGGGTGCCTTCTTCATGGCCACCGACTACGCCACCTCTCCTGTTACCAAGAAGGGCCAGCTGATCTTCGGCATCGGCTGCGGCCTGTTCACCGTGTTTATCCGTTACTTCGGCTCCTATAACGAGGGCGTGTGCTACTCCATCATGGTCATGAACCTCTTCGTGGCTCTGATCGACAAGAGCGTCAAGCCCGCTCGTTTCGGCGTCGTAAAGTCCAACAAGAAGGAGGCGGCTGCGAAATGAGCAACGAAGTGAAGACCAAGGAAAAGGTCGATATGGATCCCAAGTACATCACCAAGCTCACCGTTACGCTGCTGGTGACCTGCATCATCGTGGCAGGCCTGCTGGGCCTGGTCAACGGCGTTACCGCGGGCCCCATCGCCCAAATCAATCAGCAGAAGACTGAGCAGGCCATGGCCCAGGTGGTCTCCGATCCCTCCAGCTTCCAGGCTGTGGCGGAGCTGCCCCAGGCGGCTGTGGACGCTGCTACCGCTGCCGGCGGCACCCTCACCGAGCTCTATGACGGCCAGGGCGCCGGCTATGTGCTCAAGGTGGTTGCCTCCGGTTCTCAGGGCAACATCGAGATGATGGTGGGCGTGGACGGCGACGGCGTCGTCACCGGCGTGTCCATCGTGGACAACTCCGAGACCGCCGGCATCGGCTCCAAGGTCATGGAGAACGAGCCTCTGGCCAGCGGCACCGGCGTGCTGGATCAGTTTGCCGGCAAGAGCGCCGCTGACGGTACGCTGGCTGTGGGCACCAACGTGGAGGCCATCACCGGCGCCACCGTGTCTACCCGCGGCGTGACCACCGGCGTCAACGCAGCCCTGGCCGCCGTGGCCGCTTTGGGCTGAGAAAGGGGGACACACTACTTATGAATTTGGGTAAACAATTCAAGGAAGGTCTGATTACCAACAACCCCGTGCTGGTGCAGGTGCTGGGCATGTGCTCCACCATGGCAATCACCACCTCGTTTTTCAACGGTTTGGGCATGGGCGTGGCCGTTACGGTGATTTTGACCCTCTCCAATGTCATTATTTCCGCAATCCGCAAGATCGTACCCGATAAGATCCGTATCGCCATGTTCATCGTGGTCATCGCCGGTTTCGTGACCTGCGTGGACCTGCTGATCCAGGCTTTTGTGCCGGATCTGGCTGCCTCCCTGGGCGTGTTCATCCCCCTGATCGTGGTGAACTGCATCATCCTGGGCCGTGCGGAGTCCTTCTCCTATAAGAACGGCATCGCTGCTTCCTTCTTTGACGGCATCTTCCAGGGCATCGGTTATACCGTGGTTCTGCTGATCATGTGCATCATCCGTGAGTTCCTGGGCGCCGGTACCTTCGGCGGCGGCCTCCTGGGCCCCGACGGCAAGGGCATCCAGATCCTGCCCTCTCAGTTCCCCGCCGGTATGCTGACCCTGCCTGTGGGCGGCTTCCTGGTGCTGGCCTGCCTGATTGCGGCTATGCAGTGGGCTTTGAGCAGATCCAAGAATAAGGAGGAGAGCAAATAATGGACCAGATCTATAATCTTCTTGCCATCACGCTGGGCGCCATTCTCTCCAACAACTTCATCTTCTCCCAGTTCCTGGGCTGCTGCCCCTTCCTGGGCGTTTCCAAGAAGGTGGATACCGCTGTTGGTATGGGCATCGCCGTGACCTTCGTCATGGGCCTGGCGTCCGCCGTGTGTTTCGTCGTCAATAACCTGATCCTGGTGAACCTGGGCCTGGAGTATATGCAGACCGTGGCCTTCATCCTGGTCATCGCCGCTCTGGTGCAGTTCATCGAGATGTTCCTGCAGAAGTCCATGCCCTCCCTGTATACGGCTCTGGGCATCTACCTGCCTTTGATCACCACCAACTGCGCCGTGCTGGGCGTGGTGCTGCTGAACGTGCAGAACAACTACAACTTCATTGAGTCTGTGGTGTACGGCATCACCGGCGGCCTGGGCTTCCTGCTGGCCATCGTGCTCTTCGCCAGCATTCGTGAGCGCCTGGTGTTCGCGGATTATCCCAAGGCCTTCGAGGGCTTCCCCATCGCTCTGGTGACCGCCGGCCTCATGGCTCTGGCGTTCATGGGCTTCTCCGGCCTGAAGGTCTGGTAAGGAGGTCTGAATTATGGATATGATGAATGTTCTGTACGCTGTCCTGGTTCTGGGTATCCTGGGCGGTGTGTTCGGCCTGATCCTGGCCGTGGCCTCCAAGGTTTTCGAGGTCAAGAAGGATCCCCGTGAGGAGCAGATCCTCAGCCACCTGGCCGGCGCCAACTGCGGCGGCTGCGGCTATCCCGGCTGCGCCGGCTGCGCTGCCGCCATCCTGGCTGGTACCGCTCCCGTCAACGCCTGCGCCCCCGCCGGCCCTGAAAATGCTGCGGCCATCGCCGCCATCATGGGCCAGGAGGCTCCCTCCGGCGAGCGGAAGGTTGCTTTCGTCCGCTGCAACGGCGGCACCAACGCCGTCAAGCGCTATGAGTATCGGGGCGTCAAGGACTGCATCTCCGCCACCAAGGTGGCTGCCGGTCCTCTGGAGTGCGCTTTCGGCTGCCTGGGCTTCGGCTCCTGCGTGAAGGCCTGCCAGTTCGGCGCCATGTCTATCGGCCCCAACGGCACCGCCGTGGTGGATCCCGATAAGTGCACCGACTGCATGGCTTGCGCCGCTGCCTGCCCCCGCCACCTGATCGCGGAGGTCCCCGTGTCCAAGAAGGTCCACGTGGCCTGCGCCAACCAGGACAAGGGCAAGGCCGCCATGAGCGTGTGCGCCAACTCCTGCATCGGCTGCGGCCTGTGCCAGAAGGAGTGCAAGAAGGACGCCATCCATGTGGTGAACGGCGTGGCCGTCATCGACTACGAAAAGTGCGTGAATTGCAAGATGTGCACCAAGGTCTGCCCCCGGGATGCCATCCTCCCCATTGCCACCGCCGAGGAGAAGGAGAAGTACAAGGCCATCAAGAAGGCTCAGGCCGAGAAGGCCGCTGCCGCCAAGGCCGCTGCTGCTGCCGCTCCCGCCGAGGACAAGTAATCTTCACCTCATTTTCATTTACACCGCCCCGGAACATCTCCGGGGCGGTGGTTTTTTGCCCTGTCCACTGAAGATTTTCCACATGGCGGGAGTTGCAAGTGGAAAAGAGCCGGATTTTGGCGATTCTTGTGAGAAGTGCCACTTGCGTTTTTCTGTGCAGGGGCTATAATGGGTGCTGTTCAGGCAGAGTAGGAACACACGTGTGAAAGAGTGCCGGAAAAACGGGGAGTTGTTTTCCGGACGAAAGGGCGAGCGAGCGCCTGCAGTGTGTGTTCCGCATCCCGCTGCCGCATATGGGAATTGTGGAAGCCTTCCTCTGTGCGGCATTTCCGGTCACGGACTGCCAAAACAGAAGGAGGTATTTTTTATGCACAAACACGACCAGCCCCGGCTTTCCCCCCGGGGCGCCAGTGTCTACGCCATGTGCCGGGTAGCGGTGATGGCGGCGCTGTACCTGCCCCTGGCCCGGATGGCCATTGAGATCGGGACGTTGAAGCTGTCCTTCGGTTCCCTGCCGGTGACGGTGCTGGCAATGCTGGCGGGCCCGGTGGAGGCGGTGGCTGCCGCTGCCATCGGAGAATTTCTCAAGCAGCTGCTCTCCTATGGCTTTACCGCCACCACGCTGCTGTGGGTGATCCCGCCGGTGCTGCGGGGCCTTCTCATCGGCTTGGCGGCATCCCGCCTGGCCCGTACCGGACGGCGTCTGGAGGAACGGACGGCAGTGTGCTATGCGGTGGGCGTGGGGGCCGCGTTGGTGACCACCTTGGTCAATTCTCTGATATTGTGGGCAGACAGCGTGCTCTACGGCTACTATTTCCCTGGTTATGTACTGGGTAACCTGGCGCTGCGGCTGGCAGTAGGTGTCATCACCGCGGTGCTGGTAGCGATGGTGTCGATGCCCATGGTGAAGCTGCTGCGCCGCCAGGTGGCGGTGCGCCGGGCGTGAGAGGGGGGAGGCCCATGACCGGTCAGGAGGCCGTTGCCTATATCGATACTTTTCAGTGGCAGGCCCATGCCCCTGGGCTGGAGCGTATCCGTACCCTGCTGCACGCCCTGGGGGATCCCCAGAAGGAGCTGAAGTTCGTCCATGTGGCGGGCACCAACGGAAAGGGCAGCGTCTGCGCGTATCTGGCCTCCGTCCTGCGGTGCGCCGGATACCGGGTGGGCCTGTGTACCTCTCCCTTTCTGGAGGACTTTCGGGAGCGCATCCAGGTGGATGGAAAGCTGATCCCCCCGGAGGTTCTGGGAGAGCTGACGGAGCTGGCCCGCCCTGCGGCGGAGGCCATGGAGGACCACCCCACGGAATTTGAGCTCATCACGGCGGTGGCCATGCTGTATTTCCGGCGCTGCCGCTGCGATATCGTGGTGCTGGAGGTGGGCCTGGGAGGCGCCCTGGATGCCTCCAACGTCATCGATGTGCCGGAGGCGGCGGTGATCACCGCCATGGGCATGGACCACGCCGCTATCCTGGGCCCCACCCTGGGGGATATCGCCGCAGCCAAGGCGGGGATCATCAAGCCCGGCGGGGCTGTGGTGAGCTTTGGCGGCTGCCCGGAGGCGGATGCCGTCATTCGGGAGCGGTGCCGGGAGCAGGGGGCGCAGCTGACGGAAGTTGATTTTTCCCGCTTGCGGGTCGTGGGCACCGGCCTGGACGGCACAGATCTGGAGTTTGCCCCTTATGGAGCCCTCCATGTGCCTCTGGTGGGGCTCTATCAGGCCAAAAACGCCGCCGTGGCCGTCACCACGGTGGAAGTGCTGGAAAAACGGGGCTGGGAGATCTCACGCCGGGCCCTGGAGCAGGGCCTCGCTTCCGTCTGTTGGCCGGGACGGCTGGAGGTTGTGCGCCGGGCGGGCCCGGTGATCCTCCGGGACGGGGCCCACAATGCCCACGGCATGGCCGCCACGGTGGAGAGCCTCCGGGCGCTGTTCCCCGGGAAAAAGCTCACCATCCTCATGGGTGTCATGGCGGACAAGGACGTGGAAGACATGCTGAAACTGCTGGCCCCCATTGCCGGGCAGGTGTTCACCGTCCGGCCGGAGAGCCCCCGGGCCATGCCGGCGGAGGAGCTGGCGGCCCTGGTGAACCGGTACGGTGTCCACGCAGTGCCCTGTGCCGGTGTGGCGGCGGGGCTTCAGGCGGCCGCCGAGGCGGCGGGAGCCGACGGGGCAGTGTGCGCCCTGGGCTCGCTGTACCTGGTGGGGGAAGTCCGCCGGGCGGCAGACCTGCTTTGATTGGAAAGGGACCATCCTCGGGATGGTCCCTTTTTTGCGTTGAGAGACGGTCAAAACCCCAACAGGGAGCCTATCCGGCAAAGTTCAAAAAACTGCCGCTTTTTATTTACAAATTGTTTATATCCATCCATTGACAATGGTTTGCACCGGTGGTAAACTCACTTTAGCACTCATGGATAGCGAGTGCTAAAACTGCGAAATCCCACAGAAGAGGTGCTTTTCTTGGATCTGACCGACCGGAAAAAGCAAATACTGAAAGTGGTGGTGGAGGATTACATCCGCACCGCCGAGCCGGTGGGCTCCAAGGCCATCGCCGCCGATATGGGCGGCAGCGTCAGTTCCGCCACCATCCGCAACGAGCTGGCCGACCTGGTGGAGCTGGGCTATCTGGAACAGCCCCACACCTCTGCCGGCCGAGTCCCCTCCCCCAAGGGCTACCGCCTCTATGTCAACGAGCTCATGGAGCGCCAGCGGCTCTCCGTGGCGGAGACGGAGAAGATCAACGCCTCTCTCCATATGAAGATGGAGGAGCTGGACCGGGTGATCTCCCAGGCGGGGCGGGCGGTATCCGCCTTTGTCAATTATCCCGCCTATGTGGCTGCCGCAGGAAAGCACTCCATCACGGCCCGGCGCTTTGATCTGCTGCCGGTGGATGAGCGCAGCTGCATCGTGGTGATGATGATGGGGGATAACCGGGTAAAAAGCCAGCTGCTGCGGCTGCAGCTGCGGGTGGATCCGGAGCAGATCCCCAATCTGGTGAGCCTGCTGAACACCCACTTTACAGGCGTCTCCACAGATGAGATGAATCAACGGCTCATGACCCTGGCGGACCAGGTGACGCCGCAGCTGTTTTTGCTGCTGAGCCAGACCGTGGCCTACGCCGGTGATGTGCTGGAGGAGGCCGGGCAGCGGGAGGTGTTCACCTCCGGCGCCAAGGAGCTTTTGAAGCTGCCGGAATTTCGGGACGCCGACAAGGCCCACGAGCTCATGAGCTTCCTCACCGACAGCAAGGAGAACCTCCCCATGCCGGACGAGGGGCCCATGAAGATCCTCATCGGGCCGGAGAACGTCAGCGAGGCTTTGAAGGATGCCAGCGTAGTGGTGGCCAGCTATGATATCGGAGACGACATGCGGGGCCTCATCGGCGTGGTGGGCCCCACCCGCATGGATTATGCCACAGTGGCCGCACGGCTCACCGGCTTTGCCGAGGGCCTGACGCGGCTGTTCGGAAAACAGGAATTACCCCCGAAGGAGGAACAAGAGCAATGAGCGAGGAAACCAAGCACCCGGAACCGGAGGAGGCGCAGCCGGAGCAGGAGGCTCCCCAGGAGCAGCCCGCCCAGGAAGAGGCGAAGCCGGAACCGGAAGAGAAGGGCGGCAAGGGAAAGAAGAAAAAGGAAAAGACCTACACCTTGACCCGTGAGCAGATGGAGGCGGCGGAGATGGCCGCCAAGCAGCTGGAGTCCGTGAAGGATCAGTTCGTCCGGCTGACGGCGGAGTATGACAACTACCGCAAGCGCACTGCCAAGGAAAAGGACAACCTGTACCAGGATGCCAAGGCCGACACCATCAAGGCGTTCCTGGGGGTGTACGACAATCTGGAGCGGGCGGTGGCCGCCTGCGCCGGGGAGGATCCGGAGGCCCCCCACAGAAAGGGATTGGAGATGATCTTTCAGCAGTTCAAGGATCTGCTGACCAAGGAGGGCGTCACCGAGATTGAGGCGCTGGGCGCCCAGTTTGATCCGGAGAAGCACAACGCCGTCATGCATGTGGACAGCGAGGACTTCGGGGAGAATGTGGTGGCCCAGGTGTTCCAGACCGGGTTCATGCTGGGTGACAAGGTCATCCGCCACGCCATCGTCCAGGTGGCAAACTGAAGGGGAGGGTGAAAAAATGGGAAAGAGTCTGTACCGTGATCCGCAAAATGGAGTTATAGCCGGCGTCTGTGCCGGAATCGCAGCGTTTTTTGGCTGGGACCGCATGCGGATACGGGCTGCCTGGATCGCACTTACCCTGCTGGGCATCGGACTTCCGGCCTATTTGATCACCATGACGGTTATGCCAAGAAAATACTAACTAGCAAACAATAAAAATTCAGATAATTTGGAGGCAATCATTATGTCTAAGGTAATCGGCATCGATTTGGGTACTACAAACTCTTGCGTGGCAGTGATGGAGGGCGGCGAAGCCGTCGTCATCCCCAACGCCGAGGGAAACCGCACCACCCCGTCTGTGGTGGCATTTTCCAAGACCGGCGAGCGTATGGTGGGCCAGGTGGCAAAGCGCCAGGCCATCACCAACCCCGACCGCACCATTTCTTCCATCAAGCGTGAGATGGGCTCCGACTACAAGGTCACCGTGGACGGCAAGTCCTACACCCCCCAGGAGATCAGCGCCATGATCCTGCAGAAGCTCAAGGCGGACGCTGAGGCCTATCTGGGCAGCCCCGTCTCCGAGGCCGTCATCACCGTTCCCGCTTACTTCACCGACTCCCAGCGCCAGGCCACCAAGGACGCCGGCAAGATCGCGGGCCTGGATGTCAAGCGGATCATCAACGAGCCCACCGCCGCGGCCCTGGCCTACGGCGTGGATAAGGAGCAGTCCCAGAAGATCATGGTTTACGACCTGGGCGGCGGCACCTTCGATGTCTCCATCCTGGATATCGATGACGGCGTCATCGAGGTTCTGGCCACCGCCGGCAACAACCGCCTGGGCGGCGACGACTTCGACGAGTGCATCATGAAGTACCTGGTGAGCGAGTTCAAGCGCACCGACGGCGTGGACCTGTCTAACGACCGGGTGGCCATGCAGCGGCTGAAGGAGGCCGCCGAGAAGGCCAAGATCGAGCTCTCCGGCGTCACCACCTCCAACATCAACCTGCCCTATATCACCGCCGACGCCAACGGCCCCAAGCACCTGGACGTGACCCTCACCCGGGCCAAGTTCAACGAGCTCACCGCCCATCTGGTGGATGCCACCATGGGCCCCGTGCGCCAGGCTATGTCCGACGCGGGCCTGCAGCCCAGCGACCTCAGCAAGGTGCTGCTGGTGGGCGGCTCCAGCCGGATCCCCGCCGTGCAGGAGGCTGTGAAGAACTTCACCGGCAACGAGCCCTTCAAGGGCATCAACCCCGATGAGTGCGTGGCCATGGGCGCTGCCCTCCAGGCCGGCGTCCTCACCGGCGACGTCAAGGGATTGCTGCTGCTGGACGTCACCCCGCTGTCTCTGGGCATCGAGACCATGGGCGGTGTGTTCACCAAGCTCATTGACCGCAACACCACCATCCCTGTGAAGAAGAGCCAGATCTTCTCCACCGCCGCAGATAACCAGACCAGCGTGGAGGTCAACGTCCTCCAGGGCGAGCGTGAGATGGCCGCTGCCAACAAGTCTCTGGGCCGCTTCCATCTGGACGGCATCGCCCCGGCCCGCCGCGGTGTGCCTCAGATCGAGGTGACCTTCGATATCGATGCCAACGGCATCGTCAACGTCTCCGCCAAGGATCTGGGCACCGGCAAGGAGCAGCACATCACCATCACCTCCTCCTCCAACATGTCCAAGGAGGACATCGAGAAGGCCGTGAAGGAAGCCGAGCAGTATGCCGCCCAGGACAAGAAGCTCAAGGAAGAGGTGGAGGTCCGCAACCAGGCCGACCAGATGGTCTACCAGAGCGAGAAGACCCTCTCTGAGATGGGCGACAAGATCCCCGCTGATGACAAGAACAAGGTCCAGGCTGGTATCGACAAGCTCAAGGAGACCCTGAAGGGCCAGGATACCGCCGCCATCAAGGCCGCAACCGACGAGCTGACCCAGGCCTTCTACGCGGTCAGCGAGAAGCTCTATCAGCAGGCCAACCCCCAGGGCGCTCAGGCCGGCGGCCAGAGCGGCACCGACGCAGGCACCCAGGGCCAGTACTACGACGCCGACTACAAGGTGGTCGACGACGACGATAAGAACAAGCAGTAAATGGTGTGCATCCAATGGGACGGGGCGCTTTGCCCCGCCCCATTGGGGGCGTTTTACGGGGAATTGGGAACCGGGAACGGAAAGTCCCCTCTGGGGCTGTTCGTTCCGGATTTCCAATTTTCCAAGCGATAGGAGATCATTATGGCAGAACAGAAACGTGATTATTACGAGGTGCTGGGCGTCAGCCGGGGCGCCTCGGAGGATGAGATCAAAAAAGCATATAAGAAAATGGCCCGGAAGTACCATCCGGACCTGAACCCCGGGGACAAGGAGGCAGAGGAGAAGTTCAAGGAGGTCAATGAGGCCTATGAGGTTCTCTCTGATTCCAACAAGCGGGCCCGCTACGACCAGTACGGCCACGCCGGTGTGGATCCCAACTTCGGCGCCGGCGGGGCCGGGTTCGACGGCGGCTTCGACTTCGGCGACCTGGGGGACATCTTCGGCAGCTTCTTCGGCGGCGGCTTTGGCGGCGGACGGCGCACCAACCCCAATGCGCCCCAGCGGGGTGAGAGTATCCGCATGTCCGTGACCATCAGCTTTGAGGAGGCGGCCTTCGGCTGCGAAAAGGCGGTCACCGTGGAGCGCATGGAGACCTGCGATACCTGCCATGGCAACGGCTGTGCCCCCGGCACCTCGCCGGAGGTTTGCCCCGACTGCCACGGCACCGGCACCGTCCAGGTGCGGCGGCAGACTCCCATGGGCGTCTTTGCCACCTCCGCCCCCTGCTCCAAGTGCGGCGGCAAGGGCCGGATCATCCATCAGCCCTGCAAGGACTGCCGGGGCACCGGCTTCATCCGACGCCGCAAGACCATCCAGGCCAGTATCCCCGCCGGCATCGACAACGGGCAGACCATCTCCATCCGGGGCCAGGGCAACGCCGGCAAGAACGGCGGCCCCGCCGGCGATCTGCTGATCACCATCTCCGTGCGGCCCCATGAGCTCTTCCGCCGGGAGGGCACCAGCGTCTTGTGCGAGGCGCCCATCACCTTCGCCCAGGCGGTTCTGGGCGCGGAGCTGGAGATCCCCACCATCGACGGTAAGGTGAAGTACACCCTGCCGGAGGGAACCCAGTCCGGCACCACCTTCCGCCTCAAGGGCAAGGGCATCCCTTCCCTCAACGGCCGGGGCCGCGGCGACCAGTACGTCACCGTCTATATCGAGACGCCCCGCAACCTCAACAAGGAGCAGAAGGAAGCCCTGAAAAAGTTTGCCGAGAGCGTGGGCGAGAACAACTACGAAGAGCGCAAGAAGTTTTTCAAGAAGTTTAAGAAGTGAGGAACGGCATGTACCTTGCGGATTACCACACCCATAGCCTCTGTTCGCCCGATGCCCGAAACTCCATGACGGAGATGGCTCTGGCAGCTGCTGCGGCAGGAATGGATGAGATCTGCTTCACGGACCATGTGGAGCCCCTGGAGTGGAACTGTACCGTTCCAAAGACGCAAGATCACGACTGGTCAGACCAGGCGCGATCCTTTGCAGAGGCCAAAGCTGCCGCAGGCGGACGGATTGGGCTGCGCCTGGGGATGGAATTGGGGGATGCTCCCTGGAATTTCGCGTGGGCGGAGCGGCAGCTGGCGCGTGCACCGGAGCTGGATTTTATCATCGGTTCCATTCACAGTTTGCCCCCTCCGGCGGACTGCAATTTGTCTTTTTTCGCACCTGGGGATGAGACGCAGGCCCGGGAGGGGCTGCGGGATTATCTGAAGCAGGTGGAGCAGATGGTCCGATGGGGAAAGTTCCAGGTGGTGGGCCATCTGACGCTGCCCCTGCGGTACCTCAACGAGCGCCGGGGCTTTCATCTGACCTTTGACGGCTTTGAAGAAGAGATGGAGCGCATTTTGCGGCTGGTGGTGGAACAGGGCCTGGGGATCGAGGTCAACACCAACCATGGCCATACGCCGCTGCCGGATGAGAAGTGGCTGCGCATGTACCGCTCCCTGGGCGGTGAAATCATCACCCTGGGCTCCGACGCCCATCAGGTATCCGGCGTCGGCTGCGCCATTCGGGAGGGGCAGGCGCTGCTGCGTGCGTGCGGCTTCCGGCGCTTTTGCACCTTCACGGCCAGGAAGCCGGTATGGCATGAACTGTGATTGATTTTTCCCCCTGCGGGGGGTACAATAAAACCGAAATTTCAAACAAGGGGGACGTTCATCATGAAAATCGCACTGGGCTGTGATCACGGCGGCTATGAGCTCAAGGAGTTTGTCAAGACCGTACTGGAAAGACTCGGCCATACCTACGAGGATTTCGGCTGCTACTCCAAGGAGAGCTGCGACTATCCCGACTTCGGTGAGGCGGCTGCCCGTGCCGTGGCGGAGGGCAAGTGTGACCGGGGCATCGTCATCTGCACCACCGGTATCGGCATTTCCATCGCCGCCAACAAGGTCAAGGGCATCCGCTGCGCTCACTGCGCCGACTGCCTGCAGGCGGAGATGACCCGCCGCCACAACGACGCCAACATGATGGCCATCGGCGCCGGCTTTACCGGCAAGAACATGGCCGAGCGCATGGTGGAGGTCTTCCTCTCCACGGAGTTTGAGGGAGGCCGCCACGCCCGCCGTGTGGACAAGATCATGGCCATCGAGGGCTGAGAGAGTTCCAGTGTTTACGCGTATTCCAGTGAGGTGAAAGAGCATGGCGGGAGCCAGAGGATACCACACATACCGGGGGCGGACGCCCAAGGGGAAGATCGCGCTGGCGGTGGTGCTGGTGCTGATCATCCTGGCCTCCGCCGTGTTCATTTTCATCCAGCAGTTTGTGGTCTATGATGCCAGCGGCACACCTCATCTGCAGCTGCCGGGCAGTCAGACCCAGCAGGAGGAAACGGAGCCGGATGAGACGGAGGATGTGGAGCTCACCATCGACACGCCCGCCCTTACCGGCGTAAAGCTCCACGCGCTTGCCCAGGCGCCGCTGACGGCGGCAGACGCCCAGGCGGCCCTGACCGCCGGAGGCGACGGCGTGGTGGTGACCCTCAAGGACAGTGAGGGATATGTCTACTATGACAGCGCCATGCCCCAGGCCAGTGCCTCCATCCAGACGCAGGCGGACACCGCCGCGGCGCTTTCCACCCTGACCGGCAGCGAGGACTGCTACACCGTGGCCAGGATCAGCTGCCTGCTGGATCCCCGGGCCGCCCGGGCCGACGTGGAGGGCATGGGCCTCAAGAACACCGGCGGCTATATTTTCTACGACGGCAACAACCTCAACTGGCTGGATCCGTCCAAGTCCGGTACCCAGGAGTATCTGGGCGGCCTGGTGAAAGAGTGCGCCTCCATGGGCTTTGACGAGATCTTGCTGACGGATGTGAGCTTCCCCACGGAGGGCAAGCTCAACAAGATCGCCTATCCCGGGGCCGGGATGCAGGAGAGCATCCGGGCGTTCCTCATGGCCATGGATACGGCGCTGGCAGCGTATCCCGATGTGAAACTGTCCGTGGAACTGTCGGAGAGCGTCATCACCCTGGGGCAGGATGAGACTGCCGGACTGGTTCTCTCAGAGATCGCGCCCCTGGTGGACCGGATCTATACGGAGACCACAGAAGGCTCCATCCCCGCTCTGGAGGCGGCGGTAGAGGCTGTCGGGGAGGACACGGTTTTGATCCCTGAGCTGACGGCGATCCCGGCGGAGAGCGACCAGCCCTATCTGCTGACAGAACCATCATAAAAATAAAAAACAGGACGCCAACCGGCGTCCTGTTTTTTATTTGTCATTTGGTCCTTTGAGGGCTTCCTCATAGCTTTGCAGGGTGCCCTCCGTCAGGCGGGAGAGCTGGTGGAGCCGCTCGTTGACCATGTCCCACATGCACATGGGCAGATGATCCCGGTGGCCTCGGTGGAGGGTCACGCACTCAAAGCAGTTGCCGTGATGGGGACAGGCTTCCTGGCAGGGGCAGTGATCCCCCGCCTCCCGGACCTGGCGCAAAAACTCCTGCTTCACCGCCCAGGATTCCTGATGGCGGCCCTCTTTCTCCAGCTGGTCCTGCCGGATGGCCAATTCGTTGCCGTCGATTTTCATAGGCTTCCTCCCGTCAGAATGTAAATTGCTGGCCCTCCGCCGTAATGGGGACCACCCGGTCCGCCCACTGGGGATGCCGGGCCAGGAACCGCCCTGTCAAGGCAAAATCCCCCCACTGGTGCATGGGCAGTACCCGGCGGGGATCCGTATGCTCCAGGAAATAGGTAAGACCCCAGTCGGCGGCGCCCTCCAGCCGGGGATCCAGAGGGACCATGGCCAGATCCAGCGTCCGGCCCTCCAGAGGGGCCAGATACCGCTTGAAATTCACTTCCATGTTGCGGTTCCAGGCCTTGTCCTCCCCCTCCCAGTGCCACCAGTGGAGGTCACCGGCGTGGTAGATGGTGCGGCCCTCCGCCGTCACCACAAAGGCCACCCCCTCGTCGGTGGAGGGCAGCGTCTCCACGGCGATGCCGGGCAGGGGCTGTGTGCGGTCGTTGCCGCCCAGAGACAGGCATTTTTCCGCCGTCTCCGCCGAAACGCGCCAGCGGGCGAGGTTCCGCTCCGTCAGGCGGATATCGTGGCCCAGCAGGAAGCGGACGGGGCGGCTGCCGTCATCCAGGGAGAAGACGGCGGGATTGAAATGATCCTCGTGGCGGTGGCTGGCAAAGACCAGCAGAGGCTTATCCGCCGACAGGGGAGGAAGCTCCCCTTTCCACCAGTCAAAGAGCAGGCACACTTGCTCCAGTTCCACCGCAAAGCCGCTGTGGGCCAGGAACGTCACCCGCATCACCGGTACTTCACCGCCGTGCCGTAGGCGATGACCTCGGCGGCGCCCTGCATCACGGAAGAGGAGCCGTAGCGGATGTTGATGACGGCATCCGCGCCCAGGCGCTCCGCCTCATCCACCATGCGCTTGACGGCAATCTGGCGGGCCTCATTGAGCATCTCCGTGTAGCCGGTGATCTCGCCGCCCACCAGGGTCTTCATGCCCGCCATGAAATCCTTGCCGAAGTTTTTGGACTGTACCACGGTGCCTTTCACCATGCCCAGCACCTCAAATTCTTTTCCGGGAATGTAATCAATAATGTAATCAATATTGACCAGCAGCATCCAATTCTCCTCCTTCAATTTCTTTGAACCTCTGCCGCAGCACCTTTACGGCTACCGGCAGGGGAAGCAAACACGCCACGGCCAGCGCCGCGAACAGGTAAAACGCCCACCTGGGCAGGTTCGGGATCCAGCACAAAGACGCAAAGCCTGCAACGCAGGCGATCTGGAGCAGGGCAAAGAACACCACGCCCTGCACGGCCTCCCGCTTCCTGCGGGCCTTGCGGGATTCAATACTTGCGGGCTTCATCCGCTTCGCCTCCTTTGATCTCCTGCAGCCGCTGCACCAGGGCATACACCACCCCGATGACCACGGCTGCGCCGAAAAGGGCATATACCGCCATGATGCCCAGGGCGGCAGGGAGAGGATCCTCCTCCACCATGGTCCACAGCAGCGATCCCACAAATACCAGCACCACCAGGGCAGTTCCCACAGCCGCCAGCACCGCGCCCCGGATGCCGGAGCGGCCCTTAGTATTGTTTGGCATCGTCGATCTCTCCCTTCTCGATCTCCCGCAGCCGCTGCACCAGAGCCAGAACCACACCCAGGATCACCACCGCCGGAATGGCTACCAGGACGATGATCAAAGGCAGAGGCGGCGCCTGGTCGGCATCTACGGAAAAGCCCCAGAGCATCAGGGCAATGAGGCCGCCCATGAAGGCCACCATGATGACGGTGACGGCCCAGGGGGCAATATACCGCACCCGGCGGGCATCCCCCGCCTGGCGGTTGGGGAAGGTGGCGCCCTGGTGCTCCATGGAGGACATCTCCTCCAGCAGCGCCTGGGCATCCAGGGCGGAGAGAGGCTCCTCCCGCTCCTTGAGCCGGCGGCACAACGCCATGGACTCCTCCAAGTTCTTGCGCTCCCGCTCCAGCGTCACCAGATGGCGGCGCATGCCGTCGGCCACGGTGTGGGCCCCGGAGAGCATCTGCCGGATCTCCTCCAGAGGAACGCCCAGCTTGCGCATCAGCTTGATGCGCCGCAAGGCGTCCACCTCCGCGTCCCCGTAGTCCCGGTAGCCGTTCTGGCTGTTGCGCCGGGGGGAGAGGAGGCCCTCCGCCTCATAAAAGCGGATATTCTTTTTGGTGATGCCCACCAGGGCTTCCACTTCGTTGATCTTCGTTGTTCTCACCTCTGGTACGATGATATACCTTCTATCCGGTGGAAGGTCAAGGGGTTTTGAAAAAAATCCTGTCGGGGGGTGGGAAGGGCAGTCCCTTTGTGGTACAATAGGCCCCATGGAAACCATGAAACAGGAAAAACGAACGCGTCTTGCACGGCTGGCGGCAGTGCTGCCCGCCTGGTACCAGGCCAATGCCCGGGATCTGCCCTGGCGCCGTACTCAGGACCCTTACCGCATCTGGGTGTCGGAGATCATGCTCCAGCAGACCCGGGTGGCGGCGGTGCTGGGATACTATGCCCGGTTTCTCACAGCCTTCCCCACGGTGGAAGCTCTGGCGGCGGCGCCGGAGGAGCAGCTGATGAAGCTCTGGGAGGGACTGGGGTATTACAGCCGGGCCCGGAATTTGCAAAAATCTGCCGGGATGGTGGTGGCCCAGGGAGGCTTTCCGGAGAGCTATGAGGGCCTCCTGGCCCTGCCGGGCATCGGGGAGTATACCGCCGGGGCCATCGCCTCGGCGGCGTTTGGACTGCGGACCGCTGCCGTGGACGGGAACGTGCTGCGGGTGGTGTCCCGGGTGACGGACTGCCGGGAGGATATTGCCCTGCCCAGAACGAAACGGGCGGTGAAGGCAGCCCTGGAGGCCGTGATGCCCACCGAAGAGGCGGCCATCCGGGTGTTCAACCAGTCCACCATGGAGCTGGGGGCCACGGTGTGCGTGCCCAATGGCGCCCCCAAATGTGAGCAGTGTCCGGCGGCGGAATTTTGCCTGGGCCGCCTCCGGGGCACGGCAGAGTCACTGCCGGTAAAAACCGGAAAGAAAGCACGCCGGGTGGAGGAGAAGGCCGTATTTTTGCTCTTCCGCCGGGGGCAGGTGGCCCTGCGGCGCCGCCCGGATACGGGACTGCTGGCGGGCCTTTGGGAGTTCCCCAATGTGGAAGGCTCCCTGGCTGAGCAGGAGGCCGGAGAAGCGGTTTCCGCCTGGGGCCTGACGCCCCGGGCTTGGCGCAGCCGCCTGACGGCCAAGCATATCTTTACCCATGTGGAGTGGCATATGACCGGCTACGGCCTGGAGGTCACGGGAGACGGGCCGGAGGACTTTTTGTGGGTGGACGCAGAGGGCCTGGCGGCCCACGCGGTGCCCTCTGCCTTTGCACGGTACTATGCCCAGGCGCTGGAATACACAAAGGAGGCGACAGTATGGGATGGCTGATCGGACTGCCCCTGGGGCTTTTTCGGATGCTGGTGTGGGCGGTGATGCTGCTGGTGCGGCTGGTGGTGCCCATCCTGGTGATCGTCCTGGTGATCTGGCTCCTGCGGCGGCGGAAGTCCCGCCGGGGCGAAGATACGCCCTCTGACGGCCCGGAGTTTCACGGGCCGGTGTACACCGTAGACTATGAGGATGTGGAGGATGAGCAGGAGGAGGATCATGGAGCTTCTTAATGTGCTGCTGGCGGCCATCTTGCTGCTGCTTGTGCGCAAGCTCATCTGGTGCTTCCGGTGGCTGTGGTGTTATCACCACGGGCGGCAGACCCCGGAGCCCATTTCCTTCCTGCCCCGGCGCAGCGGCAGGACCTTTGACGAGCACGTGGATCAGACCGGACGCGGCAAGGAGGAATGAGCCATGGCCTTTTGGAACAAAAACGCTCAGGAGGAGCCCAACGCCCCCATGCATTGCCCCTGGTGCGGCGGAGAGATGGTGCGCGGATATCTCAGCAGCGGCCGGGACGCCGTCTACTTTTCAGAGGAGAAGCCCGGTATGGTGGAATACCTGATCCGGGGTGCAGGCTGGCTCCGGCTGGACCATGAGGGCGGCTCCGTGCACACCTACAAGACCGCCTGGCACTGCCCGGTGTGCCGGAAGCTGGTGGTGGATACCACGGGCCTTGATAAAATCGGCCAGTGGCCGGATCTGACCACTCCGACGGAGAAGGGGGAGGAATGAACCATGGCCTTTTGGAATGACCCGCAGCAGGAAACATCTGCCGTGTCTATGACCTGCCCCTGGTGCGGCGAAAAGATGGAACTGGGATATCTGTACTCCGGGGACAGCATCCGGTGGGTAGACCGGAAGCCGGGGGCGATTCTGGGGGCGCTGTCCGCCGGGAAGGAGCTGTATGTCAGCGACGAGGGTGTCACCACAGAATACAAGAGCTGCTGGTATTGCAGCACATGCGGCAGACTGGTCATCCAGATGACCGGTCAGGGACGCCCCTCTTCGGAGGAATGCCGGGACGAGTTCCGGCGGTACGCGGAGCAGGCGAAAGGACGGAAGTGACATGGCTTTTTGGAACAAGAGCGAGGACCCCTGGGACATGGATCCCAGCAAGCGCCGCCCTGCCGTCCGGGAGGAAGAAGGGGAAAAGGATCCGGATGCCGGGAGCCTGTTGGATGATCTGCGGGCCTGGAACGAAGAGCGCAAGGAGAAAAAGGCCCGGCGGGAGGTTCCTCCGGAGCCCATTCCCTGCCCCTGGTGCGGCGGGGAGATGGAAGTAGGGTACCTCATCGGCGGCCGGGACGCGGTACGCCTGGTACGGGAGCGTCCGGGCGCGCTGCGGCTCTTTGAAGATCCCCTTTACATCCGGGGAGACGGCACCTTCTGGTGCAACTACAAGATCGCCTGGACTTGTCCAAAGTGCCGCAAACTGGTTCTGGATCTGCCGGAGCCGGAAGAGACAAGTTATGCAGAGGAGCTGCGGGATTACGCGCAGCAGGCAAACCAACACGAGGGAGAAAACTGATTCATGGCACAGCTTTATTTCAAATACGGGGCTATGGGATCCAGCAAGACCGCCAATGCCCTGATGACCCGGTTCAACTATGAGGAGCGGGGGCAGAAGACCCTGCTGGTGAAGCCCCGGCTGGATACCCGGGACGGGGACCACCAGGTGGTCTCCCGCATCGGCCTGACCCACCCCTGTATCTATTTTGATGAGATGCAGCAGCTCTCCGTCATGGAGCTGCAGCAAAATGCCTGCGTCATCGTGGACGAGGCCCAGTTCCTCACCCGGGAGGAGGTCCTCTACCTGGTGAGCCTGGTGGACGAGCTGGACATTCCCGTTATCTGCTACGGCCTGCGGGCGGACTTCAAGGGGGATCTGTTCCCCGGCAGCGCCGCCCTCCTGGCCTACGCGGATAAGTTGGAGGAGTTGAAGGCTGTCTGCTGGTGCGGCCGCAAGGCCGCCTTCAATGCCCGGTTTGACGCCGACGGAACGGTCCTCAAGACCGGCGAGCAGGTGGAGCTGGGGGCCAACGAGCGCTATACCAGCCTCTGCCGCCGCCACTGGATGGCGGGAGACTTGGGGCCGGATTTCGGGAGGGAGCGGACATGATCTGCCGCCTGTGCCCCCGGAACTGCGGGGCGGAGCGCACGGCAGAGAGAGCTGGCGGCGTATGCGGCCAGATCGAGACGCCGGTGGTGGCCAAGGCCATGCTCCACCAGTGGGAGGAGCCGTGCCTGGTGGGAGCGCACGGAGCGGGCACGGTGTTTTTCTCCGGGTGCAGCCTCCGGTGCTGCTTCTGCCAGAACGGGCCTATCTCACACGGAGGGTTCGGCAAGGCCGTCTCCGTGGAGCGGCTGCGGGCCATTTTCCACGAGCTCATTGACCAGGGGGCAGCCTGCCTGGACCTGGTGACCCCCACCCACTTT
>CDTW01006377.1_pt1 | contig 20001 bp, 11 predicted proteins | sample 554901 | NCBI WGS metagenome assembly CDTW01 (sample SAMEA3182045, study PRJEB8094) | gut metagenome | biome: human; feature: gut; material: Stool; isolation source: human stools | place: Canada | collected 2011-11-01
CCATAAGCCCGCTCATAGCCCCGCCTCCTCAGCTAACGCGATAATGCGCGCCGCCTGCTGGGGCACGCTTCCCTCCAAGACCTCGCACGTGTCAGAACGCTCGGGCACAAACGACCGCACGACCTGCGTCGGAGAACCGGCAAGGCCCGATCGCGCGGGATCGGCCTGCACGCGCGCTGCACTGAGCACCGCCACGGGCGCACCCGCGGCCGCACGTACCCCCGCGATGCTCGGCATGCGAGGCTGTGCGATGTCTTTGGCCACGGTAAGCACCGCCGGCAGCGGAACCTCGACGAGCTCGATGCCCGCATCGGTCGCATGGCGCACGGTAACGCGGCCCCGCTCAATCGCAACCAGTTCGCGCACGTCCGTGACGCAGGGCATATCGAAGAGCCCTGCGAGCTCCGGCCCGATCTGCGCCGTGTCGCCATCGACCGCCATCTTGCCGCAGAGGATGAGGTCTGGAAGAGAGGGACCGGGGGCGGCTTCTCCGTGCTCCGAAGCGCCGGACGCGGCGGCGTCGCCCATGCTCGCCGAGCCAAGCTCGCGTATACCGCATGACAGGGCATAACTCGTGGCAAGCGTATCTGCACCGGCAAACGCGCGATCAGAAAGAAGGAGCGCATCGCTCGCGCCGCGGGCGATGCCGTCGCGCAAAAGCGCCTCCGTAGCCGGAATGCCCATGGAGAGCACGCCCACCCTACAGCCCTCGCCCGTAGCAGCACGCTCATCCTTGATAGCCAGCGCCACCTCGAGTGCAGCGGCATCGAAGGGGTTCACCACCGACTCGCGGCCATCGCGCACGATGGTATGAGTGACGGGGTCCATCTTGACCTCGGTCGAACTCGGAACCGCCTTCACACAGACCACGATATGCATCAGGACACCTCCCCGGTGTTCATCGCCTTAGCTAACGCTTCTGCCGGTGCAGCCGCCGACGGAACAGGCACGGCATCAGCGCCAACAGCCGCAGCATCCGGTCCGGCGCCCGAAGCATCGGGGCCGGCGTCTGCGGCATCGGCGCACTCGGGCACCGCCGCGCCCTCCCTGCGGACCTCGTCGAGCAGCGCCGCATCGAACAGATTGCCACGCCCCAGCTGGCACGCCGGGTCGAACGCAAGCTTGAGACGCGCCATCTCGCGCACATGCTCTGAGCCGTACATGGTCGTGAGGAAATCGCGCTTGAGCTTGCCCACGCCGTGCTCGGCCGAAACCGCGCCGCCCATAGCCGTGACATCTTGGGCCCAGCGCGCAAAGAGCGCCTTGCCCCTCGCGTATTCCTCGGCATTGCGCGGCAGAACATTTACATGCAGGTGGTTGTTGCCGATATGCCCCCATGCGGCCGACTCGAGCCCCTCCTCAGCCAGCGTCGAACGGTAGAGGGAGATGACATCGCGCAGACGGTCGTCGGGAACGGACATGTCGCTGCCGAGCTTGGTGATCGAAGGCTCTTCTCGGCGGCGCTCGTCGATGAGTATGTTCACGCTCTCGGGAACGGCATGGCGGAAGAACCGGAGCGTCTCGCGGTCAACGGCGGTACGGGCCACCCAAGAGTCCCTCTCGCTTCCGCCCGCCGCGCGCACGATGGCGCCGAGACGCTCGAGGTCCGCCATGGCCTCATCTTCCACAGGTGCTTGGAGCTCCACATAAAGGCAGCAGCCGAAGCGCGCGGGAAGCAACGGGAGCGCCGCGAAGGCCGAGCCCTGGGCACGGGCGCGGCGCAGCACGTCAAGGGCGGCTGGGTCGAAGTACTCGAGCGCCGCCGCATGCTTGAGGTCTGCGCGGGCAGCTATGGTTGCCTCGACCGCTTGGCCCTCGGTCGCAAAGAAGCAACTCGCCGCCCAAACCACCGCAGGTGCCGGCATGAGGGCGAGCTCGAGCTCGGTGATGATGCCGAGGGTACCGTCCGAACCGATGATAAGGTCGAGGGCGTCCATGTCGTCCTCAACAAAGTAGCCGGAGGCGTTTTTGGCGTGCGGCATCTGGTAGGTGGGGAGGTCCGCCTCGATGGTCGAGCCGCCCTCGGTCTTGAGCATGAGATGCCGACCGCGGGCGCGGACCTCGTCCCGGCGCAACGCGACCACGTCGCCGTTTGCGAGCATGAGCCGCAGCGCCGTCACGTGGCCGCGCATGGCGCCGTAACGAAAGCTCCGTGCGCCCGAGGCGTTGCATGCGGCCATACCGCCCAGGCAAGCAGAGGTCTCGGTGGGATCGGTGGGGAACATCTGCTCCGGAGCCTCGGCAAGACGCTGCGCGGCGGTAAGCGACGCCTCGTCCCAACCATCGGTAGGAAATGCCTTTGCTGCCAGGTACTTTCGAAGTTCGGAAAGAACGAGACCAGGTTGAACGCGCAGGTAGAAACGCCCGTCCTCCTCGCGCAAGCCGAGCGGGCGGTTCATGTGCGAGAGGTTGAGCACATGCCCGCCTTGAGGCACGGCGCCCGCTGCAAGGCCCGTGCGCGCGCCCTGCACCGTGATGGGCGTACGCGCCGCGCTGAGCGAGCGTGCGATGGCGCGGACCTCGTCCTCGGTCCGTGGAAACGATAGGGACTCAGCCGTCCCCCTGCTCCGCGACTCATCGCCGCGGTACTCGTCGTATTCGCTCGAGAACTTGATAATGGCCGGAATGGTGGGTGTCGGACCAAACGAGGTTGCAGCCACGGCCCGCCCCCTTTCTCGATGCTGGCTGGCAAACACGTTCGCAGCAGCCGCTGCGAACGCATAGAGACACGTGCTAGAAATTGTATCGGGACCGGCGCTGCCGCATGGTCGGACCTCGCCCGCGTCGCTCATTAGTAACATGAGACGCGACATGCGCGCGGCCGCCGCGCGCAAAACCTCCATACTTCGATTTTCATCCCGTCTGAGCTGCGCGGTTCAGACTTTGTTTAGATTCATTGGGACATCGTTCAGTTCTACCTCCTAGCGTTCATGCCAGCGAGCCCGGACCGGCCGGGCGGCGTGATTGGAGGAGCCATGGCAGTGTATCTACCCTCAGCGAAAATCGCCGTTGAAATCGTGGACGACCCAACGAGCCTACCCGCAGACCTCAGCGCCTTTCCGGATTTCACCATCGTGCCCATCACCCGCGCCGACCTGCGGAGTCCGGCGGCACGCGACCGCACCGTCAAGCGAATCGCGAGCATGGCGGCGAACAAGCCTGGCGCGCACGCCGCATCCGATACACACGACCAGCCAGCGGGAACGTCGACCTCCATGCCGCACACAGCATCCAAACGCGAGCGCAAGCAGCTGCTGGACCTCATCAACACAGGGCTCGACCTCACCCAAGGGTCGGCGACCGCCCGCGTGGCGGTATAGGCGCGCAAAAGCACTAAAGCGAAACAGCCCAGGACGAAACGGCCCAGGGCAAAACGAATCCCGAGCGGAGCGGCCCCAAACGCAACGATTCCAGGGCGAAGCCGCTAGGAGGAAACGACAGACCGATAGGAGGTATCCATGCATAGCAGCAAGCGCCGAGGAGGCTTCAAGCGAGGAGGCCCGCGCATCGCAATGCAGCTGATAAGACGAATTGCGACCTCTGCGGGAGGCGGCTGGAGCGGGGCGGCCGCCGTTTTAATCGCCGTGGCCCTCGTCGCGCTGTCCGTTGTCGCGGCACTCGCACCGTCGACGGCGCAAGCACTTGCGGACATCCCGGCCTCGTTCAACCAGAACGTGACCGTCACCCGCCGCGATATCGGAGCGAGCAACCGCTCCCCCATCTCGAACTGGTATCTATCCGACGGCACATGGGTCGTCTGCGGAGAGCCGTTCCATGGCACCCCCGACACCGGCGATGTCTACGGGCCCGCCGTGCCGGTGAGCCAGTTCACCTACGACGACACCCACGACTCCGGCCCCGTCGCATCCGCCCCGTGGGTCACGGGCTCCTCGAGCTTCGACCCGCACGCGATGGCCTACGCCGCCGCCTACGCGCCCACCTCAGCACTCGGCCAGGCGACATACGGCTTTTCCGGGCGAAGCGACCAGCTCGTCGCCGCATGGGAGGTGACCAAGCACCTCCTCATGGGCGCCTCCGTGGAGGGTGAGTCCCTCATGTACAACGGCGGCACCTACACGAACATCTACCGCTCCACCAACGACGGGAGCACGACCGGCCGCGTCGCCAACGCCGCGGAGCTCGCAAAGATCCAACGCCTCGTGGCGGACGCCCGCGCGCACGCCGGCCAATCCGGCTGGTGGGACGACGCGCTCTGGCTGCGGCGGAACCTAACAGACGGGTCCGCGCAGAATATCTTCGTCATCATCCCCGTCAAGCCGGACGTGCGCATCACCTTCACCAAGGTCTCCGCCGATGCCGAATTCACCGCCGGCAACGACGAGTACGCGTATGCTGGTGCAACCTACGACATCTACGATGCCTCGACCGACCAGAAGATAGCCACCATCACGACAGATGAGAGCGGACAAGCGAGCTATCAGCTGCAGCAGGACAAGCGCTACTACGCCGTTGAGACCAAAGCGCCGCAGGGGTTCAAACTCAACACCGAGCGCCACTACTTCACCACCGGAAGCAGCGATTCTAGCGAGGAGCTTACGGATAGCCCGGGTGCGGTCCGGCTCACTATCCAGAAGAAGGATTCCGCCACGCTCGATGCGGCGCAGCCCGGGGCTACGCTCGAAGGGGCTGAGTACCGGCTGGCCGATGCGAACGGCCGCGTCCAGACCGCGGTGACGAACGAAGACGGGCTGCTCGTCTTCCAGGACATCCCGTTCGGCACCTGCACGGTCGTGGAAACCAAAGCGCCAACCGGGTACAAGCTCGATTCGACCGTTCATACGTATACCGTGAGCTCAGAGCACATGACCGCGTCTGGCATCGTTGAGCTCGAACCCGAAGACGACTTCAAGGAGAGCGTGATCGCGTTCGACATCGAGGTCGCCAAGTTCAAGGGCGCCGATGAGTCCTGGGATGAGGGCGACGGGCATGAGGAGCCGGCTGCCGGCGTCCGCTTCGAGATCGTCTCCAACACCACCGGCAAAGCGGTGGGCTCCATCACCACAGGCGAGGACGGCTTCGCCGAGACGGACGGGCTGTGGTTCGGCGAGGGTGAGCGCCCCGAGGGCGTCTCCGGCGCCCTCCCCTACGACGCCGCCGGCTACACCGTCCGCGAGGTCGACGATACGGTGCCCGACGGCTTCGACAAGGTGGGCGACTGGACCATCTCAGCCGAGCAGATGGCGGACGGCGCGAAGCTGCGCTACATCCTGAACGACCAGGCGATCAGCACCCGCATCCAGATCGTGAAGCAGGACGCCGAGACCGGGCAGGCCGTGCCGCTCGCCGGCTTCACCTTCCAGGTCCTCGATGCGAACGGCGACCCCGTCTCCATGACGGACAGCTACCCCAACCCCGTCGAGCTCACCGAGTTCACCACCGACGAGAGCGGCTGCGTGACGCTGCCGGAGGCCCTCGATCCCGGAGAGTACTCCGTGCACGAGGTCGCGGCGGCCCCGCCGTACCTCACGGGCGGCGAGGACATCGCGCTCACCGTGTCCGGAGACCATGAGAACGCGGTCCCCACCGCGGTCATCGCCTACTCGGACGCGCAGGCGAAGGGCCGCGCCACCGTGGCCAAGCTCTGCAGCGCCCCGGACGGCTCCGATGAGGGGCACGTTCACGACGAGGGCTGCGCGGGCGAGCTCGCGGGCGCGGAGTTCGACGTCGTCGCCATGGAGGACGTCGTGAGCCCCGACGGCACCGTGCGCGCCACCGAGGGCGAGGTCGTCGACCACGTGGCCACCGGCGAGGACGGCACCGCCACCACCGATGAGCTCTACCTGGGCGACGGCTCCGCCACCTACGCGCTTATCGAGACCAAGGCGCCTAAGGGCCACGTGCTCGACGCCACCCCTCATGAGTTCACGCTCTCCTACGCCGACGACGATACGGCGCTCGTCGAGGTCGATGTCGAGGTGGCCGACGCCTACACCGAGGTCACGATCGACAAGGACATCATGGGGACCGGCCACCCGCTCGCCGGTGCCACGTTCCAGGCATGGGAGGCCGGCCAGGAGATCGATGTCAAGCCCGATGACGGCATGGCTGCGGCCGCCGTGCGCACAGAGGGCGAGGGCGCGGCCACGCTCACCGAGGCCGTGGACAACGCCGCGATCGAGGCCGGGGTGCCCGAAGGATACAGGCTGACCGTCTCCCGCGACGGCTACTCCGCCGACGTCGAGGGCTCCGTCGCCGTCGACCCCGGCGCCTACGAGATCGCCCTCACGGACGCCGATGGCGAAGCGGTCGACCTGGGCGGCGAATCGAAGCTCGAGGTGGAGGCCGGCGAGGCCGTCAAGGTCTCCTGGTCCGAGCCCTTCCTCTTCTTCGGCGGGCTCGATATCTCGCGCAGCCGGATCGAGAGGGAAAGCTACGAGCTCAGGCTCGATGAGGGGGCCGGGGCACTCATCGCCACCGACGTCCCCGCCGGCGCATACGAGCTCGAGATCGGCGGCGAGGGCGCCGGCAGGGTCGAGCTTACCGCTGGAAAAACCTTCTTCGGCTCCTATGCGGACGGCGAGCTCTCCATCGAGAGCCACCTGCTCAAACCGGGCGAGGAGCACATCGAGGTCGTGACCGGCGATGACGGGACCGCCGCCATCCGCCACCTTTCGCCCGGAAGCTACCGCCTCGAGGAGACGGACGCCCCGGACGGCTTCCTCGTGGACGGAGGGGTGCGCTACTTCTCCGTGGCCGACGACGGCCTCACCGAGGGGCTCGAGAGCTTCCCGCTCGAGATCGAGGACGACTACACCAAGATCGACCTCTCCAAACGCGATATCACCAACGAGGACGAGGTAACGGGAGCCAAGCTGGCCGTAATCAGCCCCGACGGGGGTGTTGTGGAAAGCTGGACCTCCGATGGCACCGACCATCGCATCGACGGGCTCGAGCCCGGCAGCTACAAGCTCGTGGAGCTCATGGCCCCGCACGGCTACGACGAGGCGACCGCGGTCGACTTCACCGTGGAGCCCACCGGCGAGGTACAGCGCGTGGTCATGTACGACGAACCCATCACCGTCGAGGGCTCTATCGACAAGCGCCAGGAGGTCGCCGACCCCACCCACCCCCACACCGATGCCGACACGGACGCCGCGCGTGCCGAGGTCTCCGCATCCGATGACGGCTCGTACGACTATTCCGTCGACTTCCGGAACGAAAGCAGCACGTGGGTCGACGAGTTTACCGTGACAGACGAGATCTCCGCTGCATCGGACGGCCTCGCCGAGCTCACGGGCATCGTGACGCCCGTCGCGGGCGAAGACTACGACGGCCTGCTCAACGTCTGGTACCGCACAAGCACCACGCCAGCTGATTACATCGACCCGAGCGGCGCCAACGCCACACGCTCCGACGGACACGCCAACCCCTGGCTTGATCATGAGGCGACCGAAGAAGCCCTTGGCGACGACAGCCGAGCCATCGATTACACCGGTTGGCGCCTGTGGGCTCAGGACGTAAGCGCCACCGAAGCCACCGAGCTCAGCGTGGCCGACCTCGGCCTCGAGGAGGGCGAGAGGGTGATTGCCGTACGCCTCGAGTACGGCCGCGTTGAGGAGGACTTCTCCTCGCGCACCGACGAGTGGGAGCGCGACGACCTCAAGCACGAGCGCGACGACGTCGATAACGTCGCGCCAGCCCACGAGGGAGATGAGCTTGAAGGTGCGGAACGAGCCCCGCTCGTGCTCCACATGAGGGTGACCGATAGGTACCGCGCCAGCGCGGAGCTCGTGAACAGCGCACGCGTCGACCTCTACCGGAACGGCGGCAACACCACAGAAGACGAGGACCTCGAGGACCACGATTCCGACCGCGTCGAACAGGCGCCTGTCGAGACTCCCTCCCAAGATGACGCCCCTCCCGCCGACTCCCCCGGCCCCACGCCGCTCGCCCGAACGGGAGCTGTCTCCGCCGCCGGGATCTTTGCGGCCATTGCGCTCGCAGCGGGAGCCGGCTGGTGGATCTTGCGCCACCGCGACGCGGCTGACCAACGCTAAACCAGGCCCCGCCGTGCCTCGTAAGCCATCGCCCGCAGGACACCCCGTCTCGGCCGCGCGCCGGGGCGGGGTGACGCGTGATGAAGCCGCATGCCCCGAGCTTGCCACGCCTCTTGAACCAGCTTCCCCGAAAGCACCCAGTCGAAGCCGCATGTCCCGAGCTTGCGCGCGAGCCCAAGGGCGGCTACATTATCTTCCGCAACCATACTATCCGCTCCACAGGGCCGCTCCATGTATCGGCTTCATTCGCCTGCTGCTCTGCGGAACCGGCTGCACTATGCAGGAAGGCGGGGACGGCGTGATCGGACTGGGCACAATCATCAACGTGGCTTTGATTCTTGCCGGCGGTTTGGTGGGCACCGTTGGCGGCAGGCTTTTCACCCCGCACGTACAGGAAACCCTCATGAAGGCCACAGGGCTGAGCGTGCTCTTCGTGGGTCTCTCGGGCGCGCTCGCCGGCATGCTTTCGCTTGGCCAGGACGGCGCACTCGTGAGCGGTGGCTCCATGTTGATCGTCGCCTCGTTTGCAGCGGGCGCGCTCGTTGGAGAGCTCGTCGACCTCGACGGTAAATTCGAGCGGCTCGGAATTTGGCTCAAAGAGCGCACGGGCAACGCCGGAGACCCCGCGTTCGTGAACGCCTTCGTAACCGCCTCGCTCACCGTATGCATCGGGGCGATGGCCATCGTTGGATCCATTCAAGACGGCCTTGCCGGTGATTGGTCCACCCTCGCGCTCAAGGGCGCACTCGACGCACTCATCGTCTGCGTCATGACCGCATCGATGGGTCGCGGATGCATCTTTTCCGCTCTGCCCGTGGGTGTGTTCCAGGGATCCATTACCTTGCTCGCTCGGCTCATCCAGCCCCTCATGACTGCCGAGGCCCTCGCAAACCTCTCGCTCGTGGGCTCGATTCTTATCTTCTGCGTGGGCGTGAACCTCATCTGGGAGAAAACGTTCAAGACGGCCAACATGCTTCCAGCCGTGGTGTTCGCGGTCGTGCTGGCGTTCGTATAATTCTGCGCCGCGTTTCACGCCTTGGGCACGGGGAGCGAGCCGGGCTGGCCGTCTAGACCAATCCAAGAAATCGCCCGCAGTCCCCAACCGCTAAAAATGGCTAATTCTCGTCTTTTTGCGGGCTCTGCAAGACGGTTTTGCTGCCCTTCTGCCACGCGAGTCGTTCTCGCAGGTCTATCACTCAGCGCTTTCCTGCGTTTTTCTCGTTTCCATGCTCCGCTCAGTAAAAGCAAGGCGCCCTTTCCCGCATCCCTAGAACGCATATTGACGAAAAATAGTCAGCTGAGGAATCGCAATAGAGAAAACGCCGCGCGCAAACTCCGGGCAGCACTCGGCCCGCACTGCAAACAGCGGATAGCAGGAAGGGACGGGCGGCGGGCAACAGGCGAAACAACCTGCAGGCACCAGGAATGACTTCCTTCGCTTTGTGCTGGTAATAGGAGGCGCGTTCTTTCTCGAACAGATGTTTGTTTCTATAGTAAAATGTAGGGTTACGACTAGGCATTCCCCAGTGTGAGACAAGCGGAACGAGGTGAAGCATGGGAGACAAGACGGAAGATGTTCGCGCGCTCATCGAACGAATCACCTCAAGCGAGCGGATGCGCACGAGCTCGCACTTCTCCGATGCGGTCTACCGTGCCGAGCCCATTCTTACCACCGGGCGCCAGATGGCAACCTACCTGCCAGATCGGTACCGCGAAATGCGCGCCATATCTCGCTGGCAGGAGGGAGAGCCTCATGGTCGCTGGATTACCGAAGCCGAGCTCTTCTGGCGCCAGGGCATGTTCATGGCAGACTTTGAAGACGACTGCCCGTATCACGGCACGTTCAAGGCATACTTTCCCACCTACGCCGATATGAGCGATCGGCAGCTGCGTGGCTACTTTACCTGGCGCACGGCGGTCCGGCGAGGCGACATCCAAGAAACCTCGTTATCTTTTGCCTACACCTACTTATACGAGCTCATCAATGGCATCGGTGTGGCTAACCCGCTCGACGGCTTCACGCAGCTAAAGACGTTTTGGGAAGCGTACCGGGCCTTTGCCCCCGAAATCGATCGGTACGTTCGCGTGTGGTTGCGCGACTATGTGGTCTACCACGGGCTCGAACCATCTCTTTTACACGACAGCCGGTCCCTCTCCTTTGACCACGCGCTCATCGACCTTGTCGACGCAAGTGCGCCATACGATCCGGATGCCTCGCTCCTGCTCCTAGATGAACCGGAAAGCCCCACCGTGGACCCCGGGATTGCGCCTGCGCCCGGCGGTGCCCCCGGGCGCAGGGCCCTTCAGGCGCGAACGCGCGCACGCAAGGGAAAGCAATCCGCTTTACCGCTCCCGCCGAACGCCGAGCGCGAAGATCGGCTGCTCGCAGCTATCGACGCGCTTTCCTCCTACCGAATTCGGCTGTCGCGCCTCTACAGCGACCACCCCGACGACCTTCGGCATATCGCCTGTTCCGTTTTTGTCCGCATGCTCGAGTATTATCGCAAGCACCGGAAGAGCGGACTCATCGAATCGCTCTTCGGCGATTTGGTAGACATGCCCTACACCATGTTTGCCTCCGCTGTGTTCTTTGAAAGCGAACGGCACGGGCCCGCAGATATCGAGCTCGACCGCATCCATCGCTACCGGTGCCGCAACGGGCTATGGACGTGCACGCGCGTCTTTGGAGCGCGTGACAAGAGCCCCAAGCTGGGCAGCATCATGCGCGGCGTCGATCGCAAGGTGCGCGAGGCGCTCGAGTACCCACATCCGCTCAAGGTCAAGGAAATGCCAAAGTACCTAGAGCAGGCAATCGACCGCGAGATCGAGGCATGGCTCACCTGGAAGCAAGCGCATGCGCCGCGCAAGGTGGAAATCGACCTCTCTCAGCTCGCTGGCATCCGATCCGCCGCCGCTGTCACGCGCGAGGCGCTGTTAACGGACGAGGAGCGCGATCAGGGCACCACCGTGGAAGCGGTTGAAAAGACGCCGACTCAAGACGGCACGATACGTGTCGAGGAAAATGCGCAGCCCCCGAACTGGCCGGGTTCTGAGGCCGAGCTTGGCGACGAGGCGAAACGGTCTGCCGCAAGAAACCCCGAGGCTAAGCGGCCTGAACTCGTTGGCGCACCGGCGCCCTCAGCTGTCCTCGCCGCCGCTACCGCCCCCGCCGGAAATGTCCCGCCACGGAATGAGAGCCCCAGCAGCAGCCCGCTCTCCCCTGCTCAGGCCGCATACCTGCAGGCGCTTCTCACCGAAGACGAAGATGCCAAGACGGAAGCGGTTCACCATGCGGGAATAAGCGAGGACATGCTGGTCGATGCCATCAATGAGGCCCTGTTTGACCTGCTTGGAGACACGGCCATCGAATTCGGTTCCACGGGACCGCAGGTAATTGAGGACTACGAGGACGACGTCAGAGGAGTACTCGCATGACAGACAACGTGAAAGCAGCCGAAGCCGCGCCGCGCGTGCCCAAGCGCGTCGCCGCGGTAATCATCAACTCGCTCAAGGGCGGCGTGGTGCCGCGCATCGGCCTGCCGTACATCACGGTCGGGCGCGAGGCCGAGATTCGCGCGCTCCTCACCGACCTCTCGCTCATCGCCGATGGCGGCGCCTCCTTCCGGTTCCTTGTAGGCCGTTACGGCAGCGGCAAGAGCTTCCTCTTGCAGACCATCCGCACGCACGCCATGGGCGAAGGCTTCGTCGTAGCCGATGCCGATCTTTCGCCCGAACGCCGGCTCCAGGGCGGCCAAGGCCAAGGCCTCGCCACCTACCGCGAGCTCATGCGCAACCTCTCTACCAAGACCCGGCCCGAGGGCGGCGCCCTCATGCTCATTCTCGACCGATGGATCTCGAACTTGCAGATGCAGGTCGCAGGTGAATTGGGCGCGGGTGCCGCCGCCCCTGGCGGTGCCGCGACCACCGGCGGCGCTCCGGTACCCAACGGCGCCACTGCCCCCGGCGGCACTCCGGTATCCAACGGCGCCGCTGCCCCCGGCGGCACCCCCAATGACCCTGCGCTCAACCAGGCGGTCGAGGCGCGCATCCGCGAGCAGGTCGCATCACTCGAGGAGATGGTCCACGGCTTCGATTTCGCCCGGCTCCTCACCCTCTACTACCGCGCCGTTGTTGACGGCAACGATGAGCTCAAAGGTAACGTTGCCCGGTGGTTCCGCGGCGAGTACCGCACTAAAACGGAAGCGCGGCAAGAGCTAGGAGTTTCGATCATCATCGGCGACGACGATTGGTACGACTACGTCAAGCTCTTCGCGCAGTTCCTAAAAGGCGCTGGCTACCAGGGCATGCTCGTGCTCATCGACGAGCTGGTAAACCTCTACAAGATTCCCAACTCGGTCACCCGCCAATATAACTACGAGAAGATCCTCACGATGTACAACGACACCCTGCAGGGCAAAGCGCATCACCTGGGCATCATTATGGGAGGAACGCCACAGAGCATCGAGGACCGCAGGCGCGGCGTCTTTAGCTACGAGGCGCTGCGCTCGCGGCTCACGCAAGGCCGCTTCGCCGCAGAGGGCATGCGCGATATGCTGGCGCCCATCATCCATCTGCACCCGCTCACCTATGAAGAGCTGATCGTTCTCATCGAAAAGCTGCAACAGATCCACGCCGACTACTTTGGGTATGAGGCGCGCCTGAACGAGAGCGACCTGGTGCAATTCCTGCAAATCGAATTCGGGCGCGTGGGAGCGGACACGCACCTTACACCCCGCGAGGTCATCCGCGACTTCATCGAACTGCTCGATATCGCCTACCAAAACCCCAGCACGCCTGTGGCAAGCATCCTAAGCGGCGTTGGCGGAAACGGAGGCGAAGGCGAGGGCGAGGGCGACAGCACGCAGCAAAGCTCGCTTTCGGTTACCGCCGCAGCGGGCCAGCGCGATGCATCAGAATTCGCAGAGTTCAAGATATAGCCTGTGATGAGTTGCGAAAGGGGAAACCCGGCCGCGAGGGATGAGGCAGAGCCGTCCACCAACCATCGAGCCCGAAAGGAGGGCCATGAGCATCTTCGACCGATACGCACCGTTCGTGCAGGATTTCATCTACGACCACCAATGGGAGAACCTTCGCTCCATCCAGGTGGCCGCAGGCGACGCTATCTTCAACACCGACGAGAACGTGCTGCTCACGGCCTCAACTGCATCGGGCAAGACCGAGGCGGCGTTCTTCCCCATCCTTTCGCTCTTCTGGGAAGATCCGCCCACGAGCATCGGCGCAATCTACGTGGGTCCACTGAAGGCGCTCATCAACGACCAATTCCTTCGCCTAAACGACCTGTGCGAGGAGGCCGAGATTCCCGTCTGGCACTGGCATGGCGATGTGGCCGCCTCGCATAAGCGCAAGCTCCTGGAGCATCCGAGCGGCATCCTGCAGATTACGCCGGAATCGCTCGAGGCACTCCTCATGCATAAGCACATGGCCGTGCCGCGCCTGTTCCATGACCTGCGCTTTGTCGTCATCGACGAGGTTCACTCGCTCCTGCGCGGCGACCGCGGCGGGCAAACGCTCTGCCTTATCGAGAGGCTCTCTCGCATGGCGGGCGTGAACCCCCGACGCATCGGCCTTTCCGCCACCATCGGCGACCCGGAGCGCACCGGAGCCTTTCTCGCCAGCGGCACAGGGCGCGGCTGCATCATCCCGCGCTTCGAGGAGCCGCGCCGGGTGTGGCGACTCTCGATGGAGCACTTCTACATCACGGGCCCGCAAGCTGCCGAACGCGCGGCAGAGGACGCGGGCACGGGCATCGTGCGCGCCGATGGCACCATTGAGGCCGAGGTGCTTTCCGTCGAGCCGTCTTCGTCGGACCCCGCCTTGGCACGCTCGAGCGCTTCGTACGCGCATTCGAACGCTTCTGAAGACGAACATGCGCAAAGTACGCTCGAAGATAAACGGGCTGCAGTGGGAGCGACTCGCATGGATACCGAGGGTACGCACACAGAAACCGAGCTCCTTGCGCCGACGGACACAGCGCCCGAGAACGCCGACCCCGGCATCGGTTACATCTTCGAGCGCACGCGCGGACGCAAGTGCCTCGTCTTCGCCAACTCGCGCGAGGAAGCCGAGGCCGTGTGCACGATGCTTCGCAGCTATTGCGAGGCCAATCACGAGCCGGACCGGTTCCTCATCCACCACGGCAACCTCTCGGCGAGCATCCGCGAGAGCGCCGAGAACATCATGCGCGACGACGAGCGGCTCGACACGACCGTGACCACCGCGACGCTGGAGCTCGGCATCGACATCGGCCGCCTCGAGCGCGCGTTTCAGATTGACGCGCCGTTTACCGTCTCGAGCTTCCTGCAGCGCATGGGCCGCACGGGCCGGCGCGATTTGCCGCCCGAGATGCACTTCGTCATGCGCGAGGAACAGCCCGAACCGCGCACGACCATGCCGGAAACCATTCCCTGGAAGCTGCTGCAGGGCATCGCGCTCGTCCAGCTCTACCACGAGGAGCGCTGGGTGGAGCCGCCCGCGCTAGACCGCCTGCCCTACAGCCTGCTCTATCACCAGACCATGGCCACGCTCGCAAGCACGGGCGAGCTCTCGCCGGCAGAACTCGCCCAGCGCGTGCTCACCCTCTCCTACTTCCACCGCGTGAGCGCAGACGATTTCCGCGTGCTGCTTAGGCACCTGCTGGAGACCGACCAGATCCAGGCCACCGAGGGCGGCGGCCTCATCGTGGGCCTCGCGGGCGAGAGGCTCACCAACTCGTTCAAGTTCTATGCGGTGTTCCAGGAAAACGAGGAGTTCACGGTGCGGTGCGAGAGCGCGGAGCTCGGCACGATCGTGAATCCGCCGCCGCCCGGCGAGCGCATTGCCATCGCTGGCGCGTGCTGGCTCGTGGAGGAGGTCGATTGGAAGCGGCGGCTTGTGTACTGCACCAAGGTGAAGGGCCGCGTGCCGGCGTATTTTGGCGATTGCGCGGGCGATATCAACACGCATATCTTGGAGCGCATGCGACGCGTGCTGCGCGAGCACGAGGTGTATCCGTACCTGCTCGGCAACGCGCGGGCACGCCTGATGCAGGCGCGGCGCACGGCGGAGCTCTCCGGCGCGGCGACGCAGCCGCTCATCAACCTTGGGGGCGACACATGGGCGCTCTTCCCGTGGCTGGGGAGCTACGCGTTTCTGGCGCTGGAGCGCCTGCTCAAGATCAAGTGCGCCGCGGAACTCGGCCTCAAGGGGCTCGACCCGGCGCGGCCATACTACATGCAGTTCAGGATGAAGGCAGACGAGGAAACGTTCTTCCAGGTTGTGGCCGATGAAGCGGAGAAGGGTTTCGATCCCATCGAGCTCGTCTACCCGAGCGAGGTACCGTACTTCGACAAGTACGACGAGCTGCTGCCCAAGGAGCTCGTGCGCAAGGGCTTCGCCGAGGGCGTGCTGGACATCGAGGGCATGCGCGAGCGCGTGCGGGAGTGGGTGAGGTAACTTACTCCGAAGCTTTGGGCATCCTGGCTGACGGGAGACGGGCTCGCTTCAATCCATCCCCCATGTCAAATGACCCCAGAGGTTTTTCGACATCGGCGAGCAGCTTGTGCTTCGCCGCGGCGAAGCCCTCCTCATTGAGCACGCCCCTACCGTGGAGCTCGAAAAGGCGCCCAAGATAGCCGACGAGCGATCCCCCGGCGTCTAGGTACCGTCAAGATTCTTGCGCACTTTCCGGCAGCCCCATGGGTCAGCCCCTTGCGGCTACTCGTCCAACAGTGCCACGTCCAGGCAGCGGCGGAAGCCCCATTCGTTCCCCGCGACGCACTTCATCCTTGCAGTCCCGGGCGTGAGGGCGGAGTTCCCGTCAGGGAAAGTGCCGACCACGCGGGCCCGCCCGCGTATCTTGCGGTTGAGCCGCTCGGAAAATACAGATTGAAGAACATCTGAACATGCCGCATTAACTTACTACCGCGCTCCCTATATTCGGCTATACTTAAAGTGAACTTCCGTATAGCACATGGAGGAGACATGGCTGCGACGCAGATGAACATCAGAATGGATGCTGCTCTCAAAGAATCGGGCAACGCGGCGCTTGCACGCCTCGGCTACACGCCCTCGCAGGCTGTTCGAGCCCTGTGGGAGGTTATTACGGTACAAGGCGCTCTACCTCCGGCGCTTGTACGGGCGCTCAATTCGAACGGCGACATGCCGTCTCGCCAGGAAGACCCCACCGAGATGGAATCGACGAGCGGTGCTGAAATCGTCTCTTCGTTTTATCGGCGCCTAGGCATAGACGAGCCGTCAAGCACCCCCGTGGACTACGCCGAGCTTCGGGAGATGGCGGCGGACGAGCAGCTCGCCTCCTGGGGGCTCTCATGAGCTCGTCCGTCTTCTCTAAAGACCGCCCTATTAAACTGCTCGTGGACACGAACGTCTGGCTCGACTACTTTCTATCCCGGAGCACACGCCATACCTCTGTAAATGCGTTCATCGCTGGCGCAATCGGCCGTGAAGACATTATTTTATATGCCGCTTCACTCTCGCTGAAAGACCTTGCCTATCAGCTAGTCAACTTGATGAAGAAAGATGCTCGCGATGCCGAAGAGCCGATAACGCCCGAAGTCGCGGCTGCGGCGCGCGAGGTTTCATGGGCGTGTGTTCGCGACGTACTTGGAAAAGCGCTCGTTGCCCCCGTTGGAAACGCCGAGGTTCTCGGAGCCTTCACGCTCCGACATCTTCACGATGACCTTGAGGACGACCTCATGCTTGCTACGGCAGAATCGATTGATGCCGACGCTTTGGTTACCCACGATGCAGCATTGCTCAAACACGCAGAAGACCTTTGCATCACCACGGAGGAGGGGCTCGAGTTGCTCGCGGAGCTTGCCGAGCGAGACGAGGCGTAACAACCCGCCGTGCAGCAAAGCAGCCTATGCTGAAAAATGGGGCACCCTAGCCCGACACCGCTACCCCATCGGCGTCGCAAAGCGGCGTACCCAAGAAGTCGTCGTCGTAGGGAATCGTGCCATCAAAGAACGCCATGCCGTCCGTGGCGAGCACGATGTAGTTGTCCTCACCCGCCCAAACCGGCTCATCGACGGGGAACACGTACACGTACGTGAACACCTGCTTGAGGGTCGCAACCTCATCGCGAAGGAAGGTGAGGTCCTGGCCATCATCGCACGAGACCACGTTCATGACGTAGACGCCGCCAGGAGTGAGACACCCCTGCACGGCGCGCGCGGCCTCCACGGTGGCGAGCGCGCGGACCGGTTCCTTTCCGGTGAAGGTATCGTTCACGATGGCGTCGAAGCGGTGGGCACGGGGGCGGGGCTTCCGCTCCTTCGAGCTCTCGTTCGCAGACGGCGCGCCGCCTGAGCCGACGGATGACACGGCCGAAGGCTCCTCGACCGAAGACCCCTCGGCAGAAGGTAACTCGACCGGAATCTCCCCCGGCAGCACGCGCTCAGCCTGCGCGATGCGCTCCGCCCGTTCCTCAAGATACGCCCGCCCATCGTCCTCGATAATATGCAGGCGCTTCCCCGCAATCTTCTTGAGGCGCTCAACGTAGAACCATCCTTCGGCGCACTCAATCACCTTGGGGTCGATCTCGACCACGCCCATAATCAGATCAGGGCGAGCAAGCAGTGCATGCTTGGGCCAGGCGAACCCTCCTCCACCGAGCGCAAGCACCCGCCGCACGCCGTGGCCGGTCCGTGCCGCCAGCTCGCGATCCGCCTCAAAGACTGCATCGAATGCGCGGTGATACGCGAACACCGGCTCCGCCCAATGGAGCCCCAGATTCGTAGCCGACTGGTACACCCCACCCAGCCGCAGAACGCGCACAAGCCTGCCTTCCACCAGCACCGTGTAGATGAACGCACGGCCTTGGGCGGTCTTCACCACATGCGGCCAAAACCGCATGCAAAGGTAGCCGAGGATGCCGATGCCCGCGAAAAAAGCCCAGACCTGCCAAGGGTATTTCCACAGCTCGACGATAAGCGCGAAGACGAGCACGATCGCAACGGCGATAATCGTATACATCGCCTCGAGGGGGCTGCGGCCACCGGAGCCGCTCGGGCCGCCTGCACCACCGGAGCCGCCCGAATACGGCGAAATGCCACCATTACCCATGATGCAACATTCCCTCTGTCCTGATTTTGCATTGTTGGTAGAGGCCGTGGTCGTAGAAGCCTAGGTGCCGGTAGTACTCCCGCGTGCCCACCGCGCTGATCACGCTGATGCGCTCGTAGCCCGCTTCGCGCGCGAGCTCGCACGCCCGCTCAACGAGCTTGCGCCCAAGACCGTGGTGCTGCGCCGCACCGCCCTCTTCGCCCACGCGCGCCGCCATGCCATAGACGTGCACCTCGCGGATCATGGCCTCGCCCGGCTGCACCGGCGGCTCGCATCCCGCCGCGCGCAACTCGTTCGCAAGCACCTCCACAGCCGCGACCTTCGGCAGCGAAAGCCGCAGAAACCCCGCGATGCGTCCCTCCGGCGTCACCCACTGCAAGAATCGTTCGCTGGTGGCAGGCGTCTCGTACGGCACCACCTCGAGCCGGAGCGCCCGCACGTCCACCTCCGATGTCGCGATCTCGCGAAACCGGATCTCCTGCACGCGCTCCCCGGTCTGCTCACTCCGCGCACGCAGACGGCTCTCCACCATCTGCCGCAGGTTGGGCTTTTTGTTGCCCGCCATGATGTCGCCGGACGAGAAGTCGCGAATCATGCGCGAGACGCGGCAATATGCAGGCGTTGCAAGCACGTCGTCGATGAGCACGCCCACGAGCTCGTCCTCGGTGTACGGCCTCCACTCTCCGGCTTCATAGCGGCCGCGCAGTCGCGAGCTTTCAATAAGCGCGCAGGGGTAGAGCTTGACCTCGTCCGGCTGGAACGCCAACTCGGCGACAAAGCGTCGGTAGTCGAGACGATCGGCTTCCGGCGTGGAGCCGAGGAGATTCACCATGAAGTGAGCGTGAATCTTGAAACCGAAGAGCCGCAGCAGCGAGAAGGCGCGCTCGATCTGCGCAACCCGGATGCCACGGCCATTTGCGTCGAGCACGCGCTGGTCCACGCTCTGCACGCCCATCTGGATTTTCGTGGCGCCCATGCGGCGGATGTTCACGAGTGCCTCGGGCGTGATGGCGTCCGGCCTGGTCTCGATGACGAGGCCCACCACACGGTGGAGCGCGGTCTCGTTGCGGCGCTGCTCACATTCGAGCTCATCCATAGTCGCGGTCTGTACGCGCGCGGCCTCCTGCCAGGCAGCGCTTGTGCCGTAGAGCTGGACAATGGCCTGGTTGTAAGAGAGATGACCGTCCGTAACCTCGCGCTGAACAGCTCCGGTGGCAACAGGATCGAGCGGCGCGGGAGCGGCGGCGAGGTCGAACGAGGCGGGGGCAGCACTGAAGCCGGGCGGCACAGAGGCAGCGGCGCGCCCGAACGAGGCAGGAGCAGCACTGGAGCCAGGCGGCGCAGAAGCAGCGGCGGAATCATCGCTGGAACCGCCACGCGCGGAGGAACCCGATTCGCCCACCGTCGCGTCGTCGTTGAGCGCACGGAACAGCTCGCGCATGAACCATATCTGGTACTCAGCCGGATAGTCGCTCCACGTGCCGCCAAGCACGATGAGCTCGATCTTGTCCGTGGCGTGCCCCATCTGCGAAAGCGCCGTCAGCCGCGCCGAGACCTGTAGATACGGATCAAAGCAGGCCTGTTCGGCGCGGGCGCAGGCAGGCTCGTCGGCTAGATAGCTCTTGGGCATGCGCACATCGCTCGGGCAGAAGATGCATGAACCCGAGCACGGCCATGGCTTCGTGATGACAGTGATGGTCGCCACACCCGAGGCAGAGCGGCGCGGCTTCATGCGAAGCACCTTGATGAGACCCTCCTCGAGCTCGGGCGTGATGCCCCAGCGAGCCCAACGCTCGGGATCTTCGCGTTTAACCCGCTGGTAAAACGGCAGCAACCGGCGCTTGGCGAAGGCGCGCTTGTCGCCGCCCGCACGCCGAGCTTGCGCATGCACGAGCTT
>CDTW01010578.1_pt1 | contig 19545 bp, 17 predicted proteins | sample 554901 | NCBI WGS metagenome assembly CDTW01 (sample SAMEA3182045, study PRJEB8094) | gut metagenome | biome: human; feature: gut; material: Stool; isolation source: human stools | place: Canada | collected 2011-11-01
GGATTTCATAATGGAATCATACCTGAGAAGATGAAATCTGGCTTTTCTTTCAGTTCTTTTTGAAAACGTTTGCGTTAAAGCTCGAAAGGGGAATTGTTGTGGAAGCTTCCTTCTGGATCCTGACGGGCATGGTGTTCGTGTTCACCTATGTCAACGGCTTCCACGACGGATGCAATGTGGTGGCTACGCTGATCGCCAGCCGCGCCATGCGCCCCAAGCCAGCTCTGGCCTGGGCCGCGGCGGTGGAATTCCTCTCCCCGTTTTCCATCCTGGTGATCGGCTCCAGCGTGTCCGACACCATCAAAAAACTGGTGGGTGAGACCTACTATACCGCCTCCGATGCCCAGGGGACCGCCCTTGCATTCATTACCGCAGGGATCCTGGCGGCAATCTTATGGAACCTGACCACCTGGCGCTTCGGCATCCCTGCCTCCTCCTCCCACGCCCTCATCGGCGGCGTAGTGGGAGCCGGCATCACGGCTTTCGGCACCGGCGCCATCTCCTGGAACTACTTCTGGGGAAAAGTGGTGCTGATGATCTTCCTGACCCCGGCCATCAGCTTTGTAGCGGGCTTTTTGATCCTGCGGCTCTTGCTGCTTTTGACCCGGCACGCCACGGTGGGCGTCAACAAGTTCTTTACATACGCCCAGTGGGTCAACATGACTTTCCTGGCTTTCAATCACTCCTACAATGACTCTCAAAAGTCCATCGGCATCATTCTGATTCTCATGGGCATTTACGGGACCGAATCCACCGGTATCCCCGTGTGGGCCATCGTCTGCGCGGCGGCCTGCCTGGCCTGCGGCATCGCCTTCGGCGGGTTCAAGATCATCAAAACCGTGGGCACCGGGATCTACAAGGTGCAGCCCATTCACTCCTTTGCCTCCCAACTGGCGGCAGGCAGCGTGATCCTGGGAGCTTCCCTGGTGGGCGCGCCGGTATCCGCCAGCCAGATCGTCTCCTCGTCCATCATGGGCGTGGGATCCGCCCAGCGCTACAAGGCGGTTCACTGGGCGGTGGCCGGACGCATCCTGGCCTCCTGGTTTATCACCATCCCCATCGCAGGGACGCTGGGCGGCATATTGTTCCTGCTATTGTCATTGATTTTCTGATGAGAGGGAGCTGACTTCCATGTTCAAGCGAAAAGAAAGTCTTAATTTCTACAGTCTGCTCATCAAGCAGGCTGAGGTGATCCGGGACGCCGTGGCGGCCCTGTGCGCTTACTGTCAGGAGCCCACCAAGGAGCGGGGTGACTTTGTCAAGGTCAAGGAAAAAGAGGCCGACGCCGTCCGGCGGGAACTGGTGGAGGACATCAACCGCACCTTCATCACCCCCATCGACCGGGACGACCTCTACCGCCTCTCCACCTCCATCGACGATCTGGCGGACTACGCCTGGACTACCGTTAAGGAACTGCGCATTTATGAGATCCAGCCGGACAATCACCTGATCACCATGTCCAACACGCTGCTGGATATGGCCAACGGCCTGCTGACGTGCATGGAAAATCTGGAGAAAAACCGCTCCAAGGTCTCCCAGGAGGCCACCCGGGTGAAAAAGCTGGAAAACACCTTGAATGTCCAATATCACAAGTCCATTGCCGAGCTCTTCGAATCCGACGACTTCAAGAAAATCCTCAAATACCGGGAGATCTACAGCCATATGAACCATGCCTCCGACAAGGGGGACGTCAGCGCCGATATCCTGCTGGATATCATCGTCAAGCTCTAACCGGTTTCCTCCTGGTACCCATGGTACCGTTTCTCCTTTCCTTCCTTGATCTGGGCCCGCGTTTTGGCAGAGACGCGGGCCCAGGCGCCGTCTGCATGAAAACACCTCCGGCCGGATCTCAACCGGCCGGAGGCGTTTTTTCTTCCAACATGGTTCAGACAGGCAGCAGCTCCCGCACAGAGGACAAAAGCGCCTCTCCGTCCCGGAGCACATGAACCCAGTCCGGATCCTGATATGCCACATATGTGCCGTCGCTTTCCACCAGCACCACCCGCAGCGTCTCATCGCCGCCCTGTATGCTGATTTCGATCATATCTGTAAAGCTGTGGGACCGCAGGCCGCCCCGGGGTACCCGGCTGCATTTGGCCTGGCGCAGCAGTTCGATCAGCGCATCGGTGTCCACATCCTCGCTGACTTCCCGTCCCTGATCGTACAGCGATGTGATCTGATATTCCGTCTCCTCATCCAGCAGCGGCTTTTTCAGGGAAAACAGCACCGCCCCCAGCACGGCCACCACTACAACGCCGATCAGAATGCGTACCTTCAGCGCAACCGCCTCCCCTCTTTTTATAATTGTGATAACTGTATTGTATGACGTTAGACGCTTTCCTGTCAAGGAAAAGCACCGCCGGAGCGGTGCTTTTCTCATTCGTAAAACGCCTTTTGATACTGCTCCACATCCGCCCGGCTGCCCCGGAAGGGGCCCGGCGTCTCCATCTTCAGGGAAACCAGCGCCGTAGCAGTCCGCAGGGCCGTGGGGATGTCTGCCGTCAGCCGCTCGTTGATGTACCCGGCAAAGGTGGTGTCCCCCCGCCCGGTGCGGCCGGAGAGGTTCCGGGAACGGATGGGGCAGGTATAGATCTCCCGGCCGTCATAGACCAGCACCTCGGTGTTGTGGGTGATGAGCACCTCCCGGGCGCCCCAGTCATAGAGCATTTTGGCCGCCGCGGCCCGGTCATCGGTGCCGGTGAGGATCTCCGCCTCCGCCGCATCGGTCTTCAAAAAGCGGACATAGGGCAACAGCTCCCGCTTTTCCTTCCAGTCGTGATAGACCATGCCGCCGTTTTCCACCCAGCGGAGCATGCACTGGACATCAATGGCCACCATGGCCTTCTCGGCCGCAAAGGGGATCAGCTCATTGGGGATATCTCCCCCCACCAGACCCGCCAGGTGCCAGATGGCGGCATCCACCTCCGGCACTTCCTCCGGCCGGTAGGGATCGATCACGCTGGAGACCGTGGAGGTACGCCGTTCCCGGTCCGCCGTGTGATAGACATTCTTGGTGACAAAGGAGCTCCGGCTCTCCAGAGGATAGACCGTCACATTGGGGGCCTGCGCAAAGGCTGCCGCCACATCCACCTGAGAGGGATTGGCCTTGGGCAGAACCGCGATCTTATGACCCAGATTGGCGGCGGCATAGCCGGAGTAATACACCGCACCGCCTACCGCCTCCACCGTGGTGCCGTCGTAATCCACATTGGTGTCCAACGCCACTTCTCCGATGATGAGGGAATCAAACGCACTCATGCCTGCCGCTCCTTTCGCATCTGCTCATCCGCATCCACAAAGGACTGGTTCTCAGGGCTCCACAGGTGAAACTCCATATGCTCGATCAGGGCCTTATACGCGTAAGAATCCGTTACCCGGCGGGGCAGGATCACGCCGGAGCGGGCCTCGTCCCCCGCCTGATGGGTGTCGGATCCCGCCAGGCGGTAATACTCCGGATGACGGCGGCACAGAGCCAGGGCCTTGTCGTTGCCGTTATCGTGGCGGGGATTGCCGTTGATGATCTCGCTGCCGTGGACGGCGTCTTCAAACACCACTGTGTTGCCGTCCCGGTAGGGATGGGCGTGGATAATGAGCACCTGATCGTGGAACTTGGCAAAGAACTCCCGGGCGCTCATGCAGCACACATAGGGATTGGAGCGCAGCCACTGTTCATCGATGCCGTAGACCAGGTAGTCATTGTCGTTTTCCGGGAACCGCAGCTCCGCTCCCAAAATCACATCCAGCCCCACCTGGTCGCCCCGGGCCTTGGAGGCGTGGTAGCCGGATAAATAGTGATCCATCACCGCATCCCAGTTGTGCTGGGTGTCCACCCGGGAGAGATACTCCGGATGCAGGTGATCCGTCACCACCAGGCCGGTAAAGCCCTTGGCCACGTAGCGATCCACCACTTCCGCCGCAGGCAGGTGGCCGCACTTGCTGGTCTCCGCCGTGTGGGTGTGGGGATCATAGAGATAACCGTTTACCTGATTCATAAGCGCCTTCTTTCTTCATCTGAACGCCCTGTCTTTCAAAGGCCGGAGGTTCCGTTTACAGCAGGGACCGGCAGGTGCTGCGCTCCACCAGGCGGGGCAGCAAAATCTGGTGGACATAACCCTGGGTCCCGTTTTCGATCTTATCCCGCAGCATATCCACCGCCTGGACCGCCATCTCCCGCTTGGGCTGCTCAATGGTGGTCAGCTCAATACGGGGCAGGGCCGTGGAGGGGATATTATCAAAGCCAATGAGGGAGAGCTGGCCGGGAATGTCGATCCCCATCTCGTCTGCCGCTTTCAAAATGCCCAGGGCGTTGGAATCCGTGGAGGCAAATATGGCCGTGTAATCAATGGGACGGGAGAAGAGATCCTTGGCCATCTGATAGCCGTTTTCAATGGAGGAGCGGGAGTACTCACTGTTGTAGAACATCTGCCGCAGCCCCAGCTTCTGGCAGGCCTTCATGTATCCCTCCGCCCGCAGCTGGTGGGTGGTGGAGTGGCGGCGGCCAAAGTATAAAATTTGCCGGTGGCCCAGTTTATAGAGGTACTCCGTGCCGATATAGGTGCCCCGGCTGTTGTCCACAGCCACATAGCTCTGGGGCTGATCCCGGAGGTTCTCACTGAGGAACACCGTGGGGACCTGATCCGTAAAGGCCCGGATATTCTCGTAGGTCTTGGGGCTTTGGGGCACGATGAGGATCCCGTCCACCTGACGGCCCAGCAGCAGCTTCACCACCGTTTTCTCCTGGCGCAGATCCGGGCCGGAATTGCAGAGCATGATGTTGTATCCGTGGGATCGGGCACTCATCTCCGCATAGTACCCCAGCTCCGACATGAACTGGTTGTCGATGGAGGGTACCACCAAACCGATGAGATCCGTCTTCTTCATGACCATGGACCGGGCTACATAGTTGGTGGTATAGCCCATCTCATCGCACAGCTTGATGATCCGCTCCCGGGTCTCGCTGCCGATCTGCGGGCTGCCCGACAGGGCCCGGGACACCGTGGCATAGGATACCCCGGCCGCCTTGGCCACATCTTTCAATGTTACACTTTTCATATTCCGCCATCCTTTTTCCACCAGCAGAACAGCCCCGCGCCGGGGCGGCTCCAGTGTAAACGTTTCCGACTTTTTTGCACGGAGAAACACATGCCTGATTCGGTATTTCTACTTTCACAAAAAGCATATATGATTTCCGGTTTGATGTCAATATGATTCTTCTTTTTTCGTGTTTTTGGGCAGAAAAGCAAAAAAAGAAAGATGTCTTCGGCGTTTGGCATATTGACAATGAAGCCGCATTTCTTTAGAATAAAAGCTGTAGAGGGCGCAAACGTTTGCAAGACATTTGCACTACTTCCAATCCTTCGCAAATGTGTGCCTGCGGCGTCCGATCCCAGGAAAAAGGAGGACTGCATATGATCCGCGCCGTCTTATTCGACGTTGGAGGTACGCTGCACGTGGCCGACAATACACCGGCCCTGGCGGATCGCTTCTCCGAGCTGCTCATCCGCCGCCTGGCTGAGAGCGGCATCGTGCTCCCGGTGGACGCCAAGTCTCTGACGCCCATGCTCCACCGAAACGCCGAGGACTACAAGCACTGGTCGGAGCAGACCCGCCGGGAGCTGTCCGGCGTGCGCATCTGGAACGAGTACTACCTGCGGGACTTCGCCGTGGGGGAAGCCCGGCTGGCCCCCATCGCCGAGGAGCTCTCCTGGATGTACGACGCCATCCGGGTGCGGAACGTGCCCCGGCCCCATATGCAGGAGACCATGGCCGCCCTGCAGGAGATGGGGATGAAGCTGGGCATCATCTCCAACATCATTTCCACCACCTTCGTCCCCCGGCTTTTAGAGGATTACGGCATCGCCGAAAAGATGTCCTGCGTGATCCTCTCCTCCGTGGCCGGCATCCGCAAGCCGGATCCGGAGATCTTCCGCCTGGGCGCAAAAGGCTGCGGCGTTACCTGCGCCGAAATGGCCTATGTGGGCGACACCCTCTCCCGGGACGTGCTGGGCTGCCGCAACGCCAAGGTCGGCCTGTGCATCCAGATCCGCAATCCCTCCATCGCCCACCGGGACACCGCCTTCCAAAATACCGGCCTGGCGCCGGACGTCCAGATCGATGATCTGGCGGAGATCCCGGAACTCATTCGTTCCAAAAACAGCTCGCAGCCCTGAACCTGCCATCCGCCCCATCCATATATAAAGGAGGAGATTCATATGGTTCCCGACATCCAGACCATCTTTTTTGACGTAGGCAACACGCTGCGCATCGTGGTGAAGGACCAGGCCTTCATCGACAAGGCCGAAGCGGATCTCATGGAGCTGATCCACACCACCGAGTCCCACGACGCCCTCTTCGCCAAGCTGGAAGAGCGCTGGAAGGCGTACCGCAAGATGTCCAAGACCACACTGCTGGACGCCTCCGAGGGAGAGCTGTGGACCCAGTACATGCTGCCGGACTATGAGCCCAACATGATCTTCGCCAACGCCCCCCGCCTCACCCGCCTGTGGCGGGATCACGACGGCCGCCGGGTGGCCCGGCCCGACGCTGTGGCGACTCTGCGGGAGCTGAAAAAGCGGGGCTACACCCTGGGGATCATTGCCAACACCGTCACCGAAACGGAGATCCCCGACTGGATGGCCGCCGACAAGGTAGCGGACTGCTTCAAGGTCACCATCCTCTCCTCCAAGGTGCGGCTGCGTAAGCCCGACCCCGCCATCTACCACCTGGCCTGCCGCTGCATCGGCACCCCGGAGGCCAACTGCGCCTATGTGGGCGATAATCCCGTCCGGGACGTGGAGGGCACCCAGGCCGCAGGCTTCGGTATGATGATCCGCATCGACGAGCCCGACACCCTGAACATGGAAAAGGCCACCGGCAAGGAGTTCACCCCCGATCACGTCATCACCGCCCTCAGTGAGCTGCTGGACATCTTCCCGGCCCGTACATAAGGAGGCGCCATGGATCAGCAATACAAAGCCGTATTCTTTGACTTGGGGGGCACCCTGCGCATCGCCCTGCATCCCGAGGCCTATGAACGCCACGCCCGGCGCAAGCTGGCAGAGCTCTCCGGCACAGACCTGCCCTTTGAAACCTTTTATCAGCTGGTAGAGGAGCGCTATGAGCCCTACCGCAAGTGGGCCCTGGAGGAGTGCAAAGAGGCCGGGGATGAGGAGCTGTGGTGCAAATGGCTGCTGCCTGACTTCGATCCTGCCCACATCCGCCCCATCTGCCACGAGCTCTCCTACCAGTACCGCCAGTCCAAGGGCTACCGGGTCATCGTGGACGGCGGATTGGAAGTGCTCCACTCCCTCCACGACTGGGGGTACAAGCTGGGCATCATCTCCAACCTCATCGGCGAGACGGAGATCCCCGACTGGCTGGAAGAGGACGGACTGGACAGTCTCTTTGACTGCGTGGTACTCTCCTCTGTATGCCATCTGCGCAAACCGGATCCGGAGATCTACCGCATGGCATGCCGGCAGCTGAACGTAGCCCCGGCGGAGTGCGTGTCCGTGGCCGACAACCTCAAGCGCGACGTCACGGGAGCCAAGGCCGCCGGTATCGGCTGCAACATCATCTTCCGCTCCCCGGAAAAAAAGCACCCGGTGGAGTTCTCCGACGAAAACCGGCCCGACGCGGTGATCGCCGCTTTCCCGGAGCTTTTGGATCTGCTCCGGCCGGATACTCATTGATTTTCGCGGACCGTCCGGGGAATTGCTCCCCGGGCGGATCCTGCGCTTTGGAGGGACCTTTATGAACACTGATATCCGATACATCTTTTTCGACCTGGGAGGCACCTTCCGGGTGATTCGGGAAGACCCGGCATATCTGGCCGCCGCCAAGACCAAGATCATGGAACTGTGCGGCGTTCAGGAGGAAGATCCCTGCGCCTGGTTTGACCGCGTCATTGACAAGCGGTATGACCAGTACCGGGCCTGGGCGCTGAAATTCATGTGCGAAGCGCCGGAGGAAGTGCTGTGGACCCGCTGGCTGGCCTATGACCGGCCCCGGGATCTCATTTTGAAAAACGCCGCGGAGCTCACCTACCAGTACCGCCAGACCAAGGGCATCCGCACCGTGGTGGACGGCGGTGCTGAGACCGTCAAGGAACTGTGCGCCCGGGGCTATACCCTGGGCATCATCTCCGACCTAGTGGGCCGCCGGGAGGTGGACGAGTGGCTGGACGCCGATGGCCTGCGGCCTTATTTCAAAACAGTGCAGCAGTCCTCCATCACCTATGTCCGCAAGCCCGGCCCCGCCATCTACTACTACGCCATGGAGGAAGTGGGGGCCCAGGCGGAAAACTGCTGCTTCGTGGGCGACAACCTCAACCGGGACATCATCGGCGCCAAGGCCTGCGCCTTCGGCATGACCGTCACGGTACAGTATGACCGCAGCAAGCCTTTGAAGCTGACGGAGGAAAATATGCCCGATGCCAAGGTCTACACCTTCCCGCAGCTGCTGGACCTCTTCCCCGCCCGGGGGCAGGTGGATACCGGCAAGCTGATCCTCCCCACTGACGGACAATAATAAAGGAGGCCAATATTCATGTCTGAATGCAAACGCGGCGGTGCCCAACTGGCCCAGGCCGTAAAACAGGCGTATGCCCAGGGACTGGACGACTACCATCTGGAGCCCATGGTCCTGACGGAAAACGGCGCCCCCGTGGGCCGCATCGGCGACAATGACGCCGCCATCTTCTGCTGCCGCCGGGGCGAGCGGGAAATTGAGCTCACCGAGATGTTCACGGAGGAAACTTTTCATCAGGTGCCCCGCCGGAAGCTGCAGAATCTGGACTTCGTGATCCTCACCATGTACCACGACAAGTTCCGCAATCTCCCCATCGCCTTTGCCCCCAGCCATGTGGTCAATCCCCTGGCCCAGGTGCTCTCCCAGGCCGGGAAAACCCAGTTCCACTGCGCCGAGTCCGAAAAGTTTGCCCATGTGACTTTCTTCTTCAACGGCGGTGAGAACCAGCCCTTCCCCGGCGAGGACGACGTGTGCATCCCCTCCCCCAAGGGCATCGACTTTGACCAGCAGCCGGAGCTGTCTTTGCCCAAGGTGACGGACACCCTGCTGGACGCTCTGGGCAAATACGACTTCATCGTCACCAACTTTGCCAACGGTGACGTCATCGGCCACACCCAGAACACCGCCGCCAAGATCGAAGCCTGCGGCCACGTCAGCCGTGCCCTGGAAAAAGTGGTGGGCGACGCCCTGTCCAAGGGCTATGTGGTGGCAGTCACCGCCGACCACGGCAACATTGAAAAGCTCTATACCGCCGCCGGAAAGCCCGACGGTGCCCACACCACCAATCTGGTGCCCTTTGTGCTGATGGATCCGGCGGATCCCTCCCCCATCACCCTGCATGACGGTTCCCTGGGTGATGTGGCTCCCACGGTGCTGGATATCATGGGCATCCCCCAGCCTCCGGAGATGACCGGCCGCTCCCTGGCGGAAGGCAAGGTCTGGGGCAAGAACCGGAAGATGCTCCTGATCATCTGCGACGGCTGGGGCCTTGGCACCGGGGATGACGGCGACGCCATCCACTTGGCGGACACCCCCTACTGGGACTCCCTGCTGGCAGAGCAGTCCTGGTCCAAGCTCCACGCCTCTGGCGAGCACGTGGGCCTGGGCGCCGGAAAAGCCGGTAACTCTGAGGCAGGCCACTCCAACCTGGGGGCAGGACGGTGCGTCATGCAGGATGACGTGCGGCTGGACGCCGCTGTCAAGGACGGCAGCTTCCAGCGTACCCCCGCTTTTCTGGAGGCCGTGGAGCACGTGAAGAAGAACCACTCTTCCCTGCATCTCATCTCCTATCTCACCTACAAGTCCTCCCACGGGTGCATCGACTATCCCCTGGCCATCTGCCGTATGGCCAAGGAGCAGGGGCTGGATCAGGTCTATCTGCACATCATCTTCGACGGCCGCTCCACAGAGCCCGGCTCCGCCCCGGATATGCTCTCCTGGCTGGATGGCCAGCTGGAGGAGATCGGCATCGGCCGGGTAGTGGACGGCGTGGGCCGGGGCGTGGCCCTGGATCGGGATAAAAATTACGACAAGGTCAAACGCGCCTACGACGCCATGGTGGACGGAACCGGCGCGCAATATACCTGAATCGTGCATCCAAATGCCGCGGACGCCGCTACCGGCGCCCGCGGCATCCTCTGTCTTCGGTCAAATTGCCCGGAAAGCCGCAAGATGTACAGCTTCTGATTGTGAAAATGCAAACACTTATTGACGTGGAGCAGGTATGTGCGGTAAAATACATCTTGAGATGGGATGGTAAGTTTTGTTGGATTGTTCCAATCTGTGTACGGTTACGGAATGACAAAAATCCCGTGTTCCGTGCCCGGCAGCCATCCCACAGCATCTGTCGACCCTGCGGCCGTTTTCCAAAGCGGAGCGGTGCTGAACACATAAGGAAAGGATGAAAGACGCGATGAACGAAAAAGCATGCAAAGTTCTAGCGGCCCGGATCCGGCTGGAGACTCTGAAGGTCATCCATTCCCGGGGCTTCGGGCATGTGGGCGGATCTATGGATCTGGCGGACCTGATGGCGGTTTTGTACGGGGAGGTCATGAAATTTGACCCCAAGAATCCCCGCTGGGAAGACCGTGACTGGCTGGTGCTCTCCAAGGGCCATGCCGGCCCCGTGGCCTACGCCACCTTCGGTATCATGGGCTTCTATCCCATGGAGGACGCCTATACCCTCAACCATCCTCATACCAAGTTCCCCAGCCACACGGACCGTCAGCTGACCCCCGGCGTGGATCTGACCACCGGCTCTCTGGGCCAGGGCGCCTCCACCGCCACCGGCGCGGCTCTGGGCAACAAGATCGACGGCCGCGACAACCACGTCTTCTGCGTCATCGGCGACGGTGAGGCTGACGAGGGCGAGGTCTGGGAGGCTTTCCACTTCGCTTATGCCCACAAGCTGGACAACATCATCTATTTCATCGACAACAACGGCTATCAGCTGGACGGCCCCACCGACGATATCCTGGCCCACGGCGACATCGCCAAGAAGGCCGCCTCGTTCGGCCTGTACACCCAGGAGATCGACGGCCATGACGTCAAGGCCATCTATGACGCCATCCAGAACGCCTATGCCACCAAGGGCGTGCCCAGCTGCATCGTCCTGAAGACCAGCAAGGGCAAGGGCGCCACCTTCGCCGAGCCCAAGCACGACCACTCCTCCCAGCCCAACGAAGAACAGTGGGCCGAGGCCCTGGCCGCCGCCGAGAAGGCTCTGGCGGACGCCGAGAACGCATAAGGAGGGTGAGATCATGAATGTGAAACTGATTGGCAAGCACGAAAAGGATTCCCGGGCCTGCCGGGACGGTCTCGCTCTGACGCTGAACGAGATGATGGCAGAGGACAAGTCCATCTGCTATGTGGACTGCGACCTGATGGGCTGCATCAACACCAAGATGCTGCGCAAGAACTATCCCGACCGGGCCTTTGAGGCCGGTATCGCTGAGGGCAACGCCGCCGGCGTGGCCGCCGGTCTTGCCGCCACCGGCAAGAAGGTGTTCTTCCATTCCTTCGGCACTTTCTCCTCCCGCCGCTGCTATGACCAGATCTATATGTCCGCCGCTTACGCCGGGCTCACTGTGCACGTGCTGGGCTCCGACGCCGGCGTTACCGCAGCCTTCAACGGCGGCACCCACATGCCTCTGGAGGATGCGGCCATGTACCTGTCCATCCCCGAGACCACGGTGACGGATCCCGCCGACTATGCCCAGCTGGCAAGCATCACCCGCCAGCTGCCCGGCATTACCAAGGGCGTGACCTACACCCGCTTCGTCCGCAAGGGCATCATCAAGGTCTACGACGACGGCTCCGAGTTTGAGATCGGCAAGGGCGTGGTGCTCCACGAGTCCGACAAGGACGTGGCCACCATCATCACCTCCGGCATCATGGTGGACGAGAGCCTGAAGGCCTACGAGGCTCTGCAGGCGGAGGGCATCACCGTCCGGGTCATCGACATGTTCACCTGGAAGCCCCTGGACGAGGAGCTGGTGATCAAGGCCGCCAAGGAGACCGGCGCCATCGTCACCGCCGAGAACCACAACGTCACCTGCGGCCTGGGCAGCGTGGTGGCCAACTGCCTGGCCAAGAACGCTCCCACCATCCAGGAGTTTGTGGGCGTCCAGGACCGCTTCGGCCAGGTGGGTCCCCAGGACTTCCTGATGGACGAGTACGGCCTGCGCGCCGCCAACATCGTCGCCGCCGTGAAGAAGGCCATTTCCCGCAAGTAACCGCCACCGGGGCACTTCCGCATCCGGAAGAGCCCCGGATCGATGAACGCACGATCATGTAATCTCAGGAAACAGCCCGCTGCTTCCTCCAATTTAATTTTGAAAAGGAGAACCTGATATGGATGCTTTTTCCGCTTCCCTGATGGCTGACAAGAGAGAGATCATTTTCGCACCTACCGTCTACAAGTTCCAGACCTTCGCCGATATGGCCAAGGAGTTCAACCTGGGCGAACGTGACGTGGTGCTGACCAACGAGTTCATCTACACCCCCTTCATGAAGGACCTGGGCCTCAAGTGCAACTTCGTGTTCCAGGAGAAGTTCGGCGCCGGCGAGCCCAGCGAGGCCATGATCCAGATCATGTACGACGCCATCCCCTACGACAGCTATGACCGCGTCATCGCTGTGGGCGGCGGCGCTATCATGGACCTGTGCAAGCTGCTGGGCTGCAAGCGTCCCGACACCGTCCACAACCTGTACTTCAAGCGCTTCCCCGTGGTGCATGAGAAGGACGTCATCGCCATCCCCACCACCTGCGGCACCGGCTCCGAGTGCACCAATATCTCCGTGGCCATCGTCAAGGACGAGAAGGACGGCGTGCTCACCGGCGGCGAGACCAAGCTGGGCCTGGTGTCCGACGACATCATCCCCAACAAGGTGTGCCTGATCCCGGAGCTGCTGAAGACCCTGCCCTACAAGCCCTTCGCCTGCTCCGCCATCGACGCTCTGGTCCACGCCACCGAGTCCTTCCTGAGCCCCCACCGCAAGACCATGACCTCCGAGCTCTTCAGCGAGAAGGCCATGGACGTGATCCTCAAGGGCTTCAAGCTCATTGACGAGAAGGGCCAGGACGCCCGCTTCGAGTATATGGATCAGTTCGTCACCGCCTCCTTCTACGCCGGCATCGCCTTCCTGAAGGCCGGCTGCGGCCCTGTCCACGGCATGAGCTTCCCTCTGGGCGGCACCTACCATGTGCCGCACGGTGAGAGCAACTACATGCTCTTCGGCGCCATCCTGGACTATTATGACGAGCACAAGCCCGACGGCGAGATCATGAAGTTCAAGGAGCTGGTGGCCAGCATTCTGGGCTGCGAGGCCAAGAACGCCATCCCCGAGCTGAACGCTCTGCTCCAGCGCATCCTGCCTCTGCGTCCCCTGCGTGACTGCGGCTTCACCGAAGCTGACTTCAAGGCCTTCCCCCTGTCCGTGGAGGCCAACCAGCAGCGCCTGATGACCAACGCCTACTATCCCTTCGATCTGGAGAGCGAAGAGGCCATTTACAGAAAGTGCTATTGATCCCCGCAAAAAGCGGAATCACCAGCGCCCCGGGAAATATTTCCCGGGGCGCTTTTTTGCACTATCCAAAAGCAGCAGGCAGCGGCCCTGCAAAAGGGCCGCTGCCGTTTTTCTCTCTCTTATTGTGCCGCAGCTTTGGGCTGCGAAGCCTGTTGGAGATCCTGAAGGATGGTATACACCTCATAGATCTCACGAATGGAATAGGTGGCCCGCACATCCGGCGGAACATCTTTATCCCGGGATTTTGTCAGGAAGGACTGGATATGGAATGTCATACCGAATCCTGCCTGCTGAGGGCCGATCACATCCCGTGAGAACGTATCTCCCACATACGCGCAGTGGGCTGGATCCGCCCGCATCTGATACAATGACACTTTGAAAATATTGAGGTTGGGTTTGCGATAGCCTGTGACGGAGGAGAGGGTCACGTCCTGGAAATACTCCCGGATACCGTACTCCTCCAGAATTTCATAGACCTGATAAAGACTGGCGGTGTTGCTGATGACTCCCAAACGCAGTCCCAGCCCCCGCAGGCCCTCCAACATCTGGGGAACACCCGGGCGCAGCGCCCGGTGGTAATAGGTGACCTCCCACATGTGGGCCAGTTCCTCGGCAAAGGGCTGTACAGTCTCAAAGTCCACGCCAAACTCCGTGAGGATATAGTTTCCCCAGATCTCCTCAGGTTTGAGTTCACGCTGTGTCACGTCCCGGTAAGCGGCATATCGCTTCCAGCCCCGATCCAGCATCTGCTGTGCTTCCTCCCAGTCCACATGCACCGGGATCCCTTTTTCTTTCAGGATTCGGATCACTTCCAGGGCGGATTCCCTTTTGCTGTCCGCATCCACAAAAATGTCTTCCAGCGTCCCTCCCATATCAAACAATACAGTATCAATCATAGTCTCACAGCCTTTTCAAGCTTCCGTTTTTCCGTTGCCGGCTGTGCGCCGGCGATAGCGCGTATACCAAATCGCAGACAGGGCGCATCCCAATATCACAGGTGCAGGAACAAACAGCAAAAAGACCTGCAAAAAGAGGACCTGTGCCTGGGTATTCCCCCACAGCAGGATCAGCATGGCAATGAAGCTGGCCACAGCCAGTAACGCCAGCCACAAATAAGCTGCCAGCATCATCCGCTTGTCCCGGGAAATGGGCCAGGTGAGACTGCACACCGCAGTGCCCACCAACGTGGGGACCGCCGCTTCCACGAAATTCACCAGAGCCACCGGATGTCCCGCCAGCAGCGGATCCAGCCACTCCACAATCAGCGCGTAAGCAACGCCATACACCGCCAGAAAAACAAAGCACAGGCAGAAAGAGTACAGCAGCAGCGTGCTTTTGACCTTGCCGTTTTCCGTAAACAAAAAACACGCCCAAAAGCGGTCTGCCCGTTCCTTCTGGGCCCGCTCACGCTCTTCCTTTTTCAGCCGTTCCAGTTCTCTGACCTGCATGGACGTTTCCTCCTCATGCTTTGTGGGGCGGGAGCGGATGGAGATCATCCGCTCCCGCGGTTTCATTCCTCACACGGCAGTCCGCAAGGAAACCGCCTGGTTACATATTGGGATTCTGATTGAGCCAATACTGCCACATATCCTGGCAATCCAGGAAGATGTCGTAGATGGCGCCGAAATCGTTCTCAATGGCACCCAGCTCATCCAGCTGAGCGGGGTTCTTGTCGTTGGTCATGTCGTCACGCACAGGCCAGTTGCCTTCCTTCTGGAAGGGCTCGTAACCGGCGGCAGTGCCGTCCGCGCCGCCCATGACGTAGCGGATGAAGAGGCGGGCGCCAGCGGGGTTGTCGCAGCCGGCGGCCACAAACAAAGACTCGCAGTTCAGCAGGGCGGTATAGGGCGCCAGGCCAATGCACCAGCCGATGTTGTAGCCGGACTCGTCGCGGTTCTCGATCTTGCCGGCAGAGGCCAGAGCCAGGGCGGGATCGTCCGCAGTGGAGTTGTCAACAGCCAGGACCAGCTCGTCGCCGTCGGCGATGAAGGTCATCTTCATCTGGGTGAACCGCCACAGATACTCCACACCGGCGTTGTTCTCCGGCACTTCGAAGTTGAAGTCAGAGGCGTCGTAGGTATACTCCAGAGGTTCGCCGTAGCAGTCCTCATAGGCCTTCTCCATCTGATCGGCGTTGATGATGAAGCTGGCGAACAGAGACAGGTACGCCGTCTCCGTGCCGATCTCCTTGGCAAACAGGCGGTACTTCTGGGTGCCGTCAGGGTTCTTCTCGATGATCTGCCACCAGTTGTCGATGGGCTGGCCATCGGGGAACGCCTCGGTATTATAGTACCAGAAGGACTGAGAGCTGTACAGGGGCAGGCTGTACTTCAGCAGGTCTTTATCAATATGGGAGCAGATATCCGTGGGATAATAAGGCTCAAAGATACCGGTCTGATAGTGCTCATAGAACACGGCACCGTTGACGTCCTTGGTCTGGAGCACATCGGCGGTAATGTTGTTGCTCTTGAACTCCTGCTCGGCTCTGGTGAGCACCTCATCGGAGTCCAGATCCATGACATCCACTGTCAGGCCGGGATAGTCCTCCATAAAGGGCTCCATGACCTTGAGCATCTTGGAAGAGGTGGCGTAGATCTCAATGGTGCCGCCCTCTTCCTTGGCCATCTCGTAGAGTTCCTCGTCGGTCTTGTCGCTCCAGTCATCGTACACCGGGCCAAAGAGTTCCTCACCTGTCGCAGGATCATACCCCAGAGTCATCTGACTGGCTTCCCCGCCGCCGCCATCTTCGGTGGAGTCTCCTCCTCCGCAGCCCACGAGGCTCAGCCCCATAGCTGCCGCCAGCAGCAGTGCAAAGACTTTCTTCGTTTTCATCTGGTTCTTCTCCTTTCATAATGTGGTGTTTCTGGGAACAGAGCAGCCTGCTGTCAAACCGCCCGCTTGATAAGCCGTGTGGTCTCCTTGTTGTAGATGTTGATCTTATCCTGGTCGATGAGGGCATACACCTTCTGATCCAGTTCGTAGTGGGACTGGCCGATCTCCTTGGCCAGGAACTCATCCCGTCCGGCCACCAGGGTGACGATGGTCTCGGAACCGGCGGGCTGGCTGGCATAGACGGTGACGGGAATGGCGCCGTCCACCGGCTCCCGGGAGATGACCACCTGCTCGGGCCGGATGGCCAGCACGCAGTCGAACTCGCCGCTCTTGGGGAAGGTCTCGTCGGTGAGATCCTTGGCATCGAAAGTGTGGCCGCCCAGATCGCTCTTGACCACCAGCTGGCCATTCTTCATCTCCGCCTTACCGTCCAACAGGTTGATGCGGGGATTGCCGATGAAGTCGGCAGCCTCCAGGTCGATGGGGTTGTTGTAAAGCTCCATGGGGGTGGCCACCTGATTCAAGGCGCCCTCCTTGAACAGGGCGATCCGGGTGGACATGGTCAGGGCCTCCACCTGATCGTGGGTGACGTAGATGATGGTGGTACCCAGCTCCCGGTGGAGCCGCTGGAGCTCGGCGCGCATGTCGATGCGCAGCTTGGCGTCCAGGTTGGAAAGGGGCTCATCCAGCAGCAGCAGCTTGGGACTGGAAGCCACGGCACGGGCAATAGCCACGCGCTGCTGCTGGCCGCCGGAAAGCTCTGTGGGATAGCGGTCCTTGTACTGCTCGATGCGCATCATGCGCAGGGAGTCCATGACCCGCTTGTCGATCTCCGCCTTGGACATCTTCTGGATCTTCAGGCCAAAGGCGATGTTGTCATAGGTGGTCATGTGCGGCCACAGGGCGTAGGACTGGAACACCAGGTTCAGTCCACGCTTGCTGGGCTCGGCATAGTAGGCGTCGTCGGCGTTGATCATCTCCACACCGTCGATGGTCATGATGCCGTTTTGGGGCTTCTCCAATCCGGAGACCACCCGCAGCGTGGTGGTCTTGCCGCAGCCGGAGGGACCCAGCAGCGTCATGAAGTCGCCATCCTCGATGGTGAGGTTGATGTCCCGCAGCACATGGTTGTCACCATAGAACTTATCAATATGCTTTAATTCGATCCGACTCATAATCGTTCCTATCCTTTCTTACTGATTCCAGCGGTTCCGTTCTCAGCCCCAGCTCTTGCCGATATCCGCGCCGAACTTGTTGGCGATGATATAGCATACCAGGATGAACAGCAGCACCACCACGGAGATGGCGTCCGCCATCTGGTTGTAACCATCCTGGGAATAGGTGAAGGCCAGGTAAGACATGGTACGGGTGGTGGGGGTCATCAGGATGATGATGAGATCCAGCTCCTTGGCAATGGAAATGAAGGTCAGCATGAAGCCGGAGATAAAGCCGTTTTTCGCCAGGGGGATAATGATGGATGCCATGCGCTTCCAGAAGCTGGCACCGGCAATGTCCGCCGCCTCCTCCAGCTCCGTACTGATGGCCAGCATGTTGGCCGTACCGGATTTACTGGCGAAGGGGAAGTGCTTGACCACGGAGGTCAGAACGATCAGGGTGAAGGTACCGTACAGGGAGGGCAGCAGGCCGCCGAAGTGCGGGACGCTGAACATGGAGAAGTACATGGTGGAGAACGCCACACCGCTCATCAGGTAGGGAACGAACACCATCTGCTCGGTGAGGTTGCCGTACCATTTGCCGCGGCCCCGGGAGCTGATGTAGCCCAGGAACTGGCCGCAGATGGCGGTGATGATGGAGGCGATCAGCGTCAGCCGGATGGTATTCCACAAGGCATTGAGGAAGTCCTTGTTGCGGAAAATGCCGTCCATATTGGTGTACTTTTCCGCATCTTCCACGGTACCGATCCAGTTGTAGAGGGTCAGATTGTCCAGGCCGTAGCCGTTGCCGGTGGTGATCTGGAAGGTCTCCATCACCAGCACGAACATGGGCATCACCATGGCCAGGAACAGGAAGATGGCCAAAAATCCCATCAGCGGCTTCTTGGCCTTGCCCAGAGGCATCAGGGTGCTGCGGCCGCCCTTGCCGCCCACGGTGGCGTAGGACTTGCGCACGCCCACGGCTTTCTGATTGGAGAAGAGGATGATGGCCGCCAGGCCCACCAGCACCAGGCTCATGGCGTAGCCCACGCCCTGGGGTCCCTGCTCAATGTAGACACGCATCTTGGTGGCCAGGGTGTAGTAGCCGATCCGGTTGCCCAGGTTGGCCGCCACGCCGTATGTACCGATGGACTTGCTGATGGTCATGATGACGGCGGAGAGGATGGAGGGCAGGATCAGCGGCAGCGTGATGTAGCGCAGGATCTGCGGCTTGCTGGCGCCCTGGATCTCACCCATCTCCTCCAGCTCGGAGTTGATGGAACGCAGAGAGCCGGACACCATGATATAGGAAAACGCGTAGTAATGCATGGACATGCACAGGATAATGGCGATGGGGCCATAAGCCAGCCAGTCCGGGATCGGGAGGCCCAGGCCGGCCAGGAATCCGTTTGCTCCGCTGGTGGAGTTGCGGAACACCGCCAGCCAGCTGAGTGCCTTGGTCCAGGAGGGGATCATGTAGGGGATGATGACCAGCATGCTGAGGATCTTCTTCCCCGGGATATCCGTGCGAACCATCAGCCAGGCCAGAACGGAACCCAGAGGGACGGAGATGATGACCACGAACACGCCGATGATCAGGGAGTTCAACAGAGGCTCCCACAAAACAGCCTTGGACATGTTGCTGGCCAGCATGTATTGCCAGTAGTACAGGGTGAAATCGCCCACCTGGGCGCCATCGCCGATGCGGCGCAGCTCCGCCTGCCCCGCGGTAAAGGTCGTGGCGATCATAGTCAGCAGGGGAATGATGATCAGGCAGAACAAAATAATCAGGCTGATCAGGACGATCATATTGAAGGGGTTCTTTACCACATTCAATATCAGGTTCTTCAGCCGCCGCTTCGTCAGCGGTTTCTTGGGGAGGGCCTTCTTTGACACGATAACACCTCTTTCTGATGACTGCCGGGAATCCGCACTTTTACAAAATCTTCTTTTCAATCCCTCACGTTTCTCTTTTTTTGCCAGAATCATTTGCCTTTGCGGC
>CDTW01011436.1_pt1 | contig 18839 bp, 26 predicted proteins | sample 554901 | NCBI WGS metagenome assembly CDTW01 (sample SAMEA3182045, study PRJEB8094) | gut metagenome | biome: human; feature: gut; material: Stool; isolation source: human stools | place: Canada | collected 2011-11-01
ATTAATAGGGGTCACATCATCATACGCTCTTTGTAATCCTGAAATAAACTCTTTAGCCCCGTAAACATCAGAATAAATGTTATTAATTTCATCTTTTCTGATAAGGTAATAATTACCTTCGGCTGGATATTCATTCGGATTTAAGGCACCAGTCACAATATAATTAGTGTTAGGAAGAGTTTTAAAACAGTTATTAACAACATCAGCAGTTCCGAGAAAATAAGTTGTGCTATCTGAATACCACGGGTCTATCGAAAAACAAGCAACTTTTCCGTATGATTCAAATCCAACAAATTCATATTCAGAATTTTCTTCAACTCTAATTTTAAAACCATTATGTGTTTCATCTGAAGGAACTACCGTACCTGTATCTCCGCTCATGCAGTAATCGCTGTATGTAAGTTTTTGAATAACTGAGTTTGATTTTTTTACAGTTTTTTTATTCAACACTTTACCTTGTTCGGCAGCTAAAACCTTAATAGCACCAATCTCTGATTCTCCTCCATTCAGGTCGTTTACGACAACAATATCAGAAGTATCGCCTGTCACACCACTATTTCCTTGCATTCCCCTTGGTAAGGTAATATTTAATGTCTGATGAGGAGCTGCACCTGTTATTTCCGCCCTTGCTTCTTCGGTACTTTCAGACAGAGTTACTGTACCTATTGTTAACGTATTAGCTGGCCCATCTTCACCTGCTTTACCTGGCTCACCAGGTTTACCTTTAAGGTTTTTTAAATCAATGTTCAGTGTTGAACCAGATACAGTAGCACTACCTGAAGGTGTTCCAACTGCATCATCTACAGTTACATTAACTTGGCTGATAGCATCTTGTTTTTTTTCAACTTCCTGCTTGGAAGCAATGCCAAGCTCATCCAGTGTCTTATTGCCTTCAAGTGAAACATTGCCTATACTTGGCTTATTTTCTAGATCGTTGTAATTCGACGTTCCACTCCCACCACCTTCATTTGCCGGGACACCCGTGTCGTGCCAAGCACCATCAACTACATCATACACATTACCCGGATATGGTTCACCCACCCAAGCTGTTTCTCCTTCTTTGGGTGTTGGATATTTAGCCTTCAGTTGTTCAAGTGTTTGAAAATATCCCTTATGAGATTTAGAGACATTATCTATCCGTTCACTGTCTTCCTTCTGCTTCTCTACCATATCCACTAACTGCCCGCCGACGAGTGAATGCGTATTGCTCTCCGGAAGTTCATTGTTCTTAATCTGTGTGGCGCCTGCCAGCAATTCTTCGTATGTTTTTGCCATAATCGTAGTGTTTAGGTAAATAGTTCTTTGCAGTTGATTGGTTTGTATGGTTCATTGATCAATACGGAGGCCATCACTCCATACTGAGAGTTGTCATGGTTAGCAATATATTCTACCTCTACCTGTTCCAGAGAGAAGGATAAACGGATTTTCCGAGACTTTCGGTCTTCTACCAGCTGATTGAGGAAGCTGTCAAGGATGGCTTCACAATGTACCAGGGCATGGTCTATCTCTTCGTAGTCCGAGGTATCGGAAACATGTTCGACAATGAGCAACAGGTATTCGCGAACCTTGGTGTACTGACCAGGAGAACCTCCATAATCGAAACCACTTCCTCGGTCCACAAGAACTGCCGGATAGTGAAGCACACTGTCGATGGACGTATGCTTTGCCCGCTCGGATGACAGGAAATGGGTGTGTCCGTCCGCCTTGTCACGGATATCCACGTGCCTTTCAGCCAGATTTTCTATGTATTCTATAAAGTTCATTTCTTCTTGGTTTGGGCATCACGTATTTTTTTATTCAACAGTCTGAAGGCTGTAGTGGCCGGCATTTGCTGGAACTTGTCCATCTGTGCCACATTGTCGCCGACGAATGCATCGAAGATGTCGAGCCAGTTTACCAACGGAGCGACAGGTTTCTTCTTCTGATCATCCTGACGGGGCTCTTTGTCCGAAAGCGGGAACAGCCAAGGAAACGAACGGGACAGCCATCGCTTGATGAACACGTAGTTCAGGAAAACGGCATATTTCTTTGCCGGATCAATGGAGGCCACTTCCTGTATTCTTCGCTTCAGATTCAGCACCTTCGTATGCGAAAATACACCTTTTCGGTGGCTGGGAGGTAGGACAATACTCTCACCCTTGCGCAGATAGAGCAAGGCTATGAAACGGTCAAGCAGTTCGAACTTCTCCGCCCGTGCATAACGATTGAATGCGGTATCAACCTGCATGAAATGTTCGAACGTCATGCCCTTCAGCCGGACACCTGGTGCCTGCAGATGCTCCAGTTCTGGCAGTATAAAATGGTCAAGATGGGTCCTACAATCGCTGATAAACTCTGTGAGCTTCGTCAGGTTGTATAGTTGGTATTCATCAAGGCGTTGTACCGGTAGACGAAAGAAAGCGGCCAGGAACTGCTGTGATTTGATGCGTTGTAGATAGAGTTCAGCCACCAAAACAAACTGTTCGGGTGTCAATTCTGCCCACGTTTCAGGAATTAAACGCACCTTTCTGCGAAGGATACCCAGGCGTCGGTATTCAAGAACTGCTGTTTTCATGCCCAAAAGGTTCGTTTATGGTCGTTATCCCTGTCAAAGACCCGCTGCGGATTGCCCGCGTGGAATTCGGGGAAGTGAGCACTTATGACCCGCTGCAGGGTACCCATGTACATGTCTGCGTCTGCCTTCAGGTTTTGTATCTGGATAGCGATACGGTCTGTTGATAACGGCTGTCGTTTCTCGTTGCCTTTCTCACCCGCTTCGACGGTGGTAAAGTAAAGGCCCCGGTCTGTCAAGCTACCGGTCTCCATCATCAACCGACGCACGGCCATGACTACAATATAGTTTGCGCATGCCTTACGGAGCGTATCGATGTGCTTTTTCTCTATCTCTTCTACAGGATCATTCAGCAAACTGTCGATGAGGTGATTGTACAGATCTTCACCGATAGCCGGTATCAACAACATCGTTTCGACGAATTTAAGGTGTGTCTGCAGGCGGAGGAATACCAGCCGGCTGTTGTTGATGAACACTACATTGTTTACATCGGCTGTTGAGCGGACAATAGCAGATTGTTGGTTCTTGTAAGTATTCGAATCTGCGAATTCCGGGAAATCGGATATGTGCAGATACAGGAAGTCCAACATTTCGTCCAGGGCATTGAACCCTTTGTTCTTATAGCTCTGGCGCAGGTTGTCTTCCTGGTACTTATAGGCTGGCTTAAACGTACCGTTCTCGGACTCCTGACGCTGGAAACCGGCATCGGTGATTCGCACGCTGATGGCATCGAACTCATACCACAACGCTAGATTGGCATTGGCGAGCTGGGCAATATGGAGCAGTTCTTTTTCCGTATCTTTGGGCGCATCGTTGTTATAGATTTCGATGAGCCGGGCTGAAAGGCTGGGACCCAACAGTGGTTTGAGGAAAAGGTTGAAAGCATTGTTCAGCGGGGTTTCCAGCATAGCGAAGCTGACCGCTGTATTCACTTTGACGAAGGCTCGGATTTCGTCTCCATTGGACCATTTATCTTTTGAGAATATCATTTATTTCCGGATTAGAGGTTAGTGATTAGCTGAGGGTTTTCTTGGTGCCGCTTCCGCTGTCCAAGGTCACGAGGATGGTGTTGCGGAAGCGTAGTTCACAGTCGGGCATGCCGTTGATGCGGATGTACAGCTCAATGGGATCGAGGATATTCTGTCGGTCTATCCAGGCGTTTGCGATGTTCACCAGGAAGGCTTCACGGATGTTGCTACCACCTTGATTTCCGGCGTAGGTACCACCCGGCATACCGGCGCCCATCACATTCGGGTTCACCATCAGTGCGAAGAGGATTTCGCTGTTGGCGGCAGCAGACACCGGCAGGTTGTCGCTGCCCTGGTACTTGTTCTCCAGTGGCTTAATCTTCCACTCTTCTTCGATACGCCCGTTGGCCTCGTTCACCGCGTACATGGAGAACAGAGGCTTTTCGGCATTGTCAGGTCCGCAAAGGTTCATCTCCACCTGGTCCATGTATTTGTTGATTTCGACTTTCCGCTGTTCCGGGGTGTAGTCTTTGGCCGGGTACTTCTTCTCCCAGTAGCTGTATGGTATCTGCACGTGCCACTTCCAGGTAATCTGGTTCTGGTAGGCTTTCTTCAGGAAGCGAGGTATCAGATGGGCAATCTCCGTCCATCCGCACACAAAAGCCGGAAACCAAATCGGCATGCCGTACAAATCATCGTTACTCCAGCTGTCACGGACCGGCATGATGAAACCGTGCTTCAGGTTGCCCGCGAATTTCAGCACTTCGAGGTGCATTTCGGGGTCGAACTCGGACAGCACCTCCCATTTGCTGTACTGCCCAGCGCCGGGACGCTGCGGCCAGTAGCCGGAAACAATGCAGCGGCAGGAACCGTAGGCATCCATCTCGGAGTAACGACGGAACAAGGCATTTACCGGACTGACACCTGCAAATGAATTGCCGGCAGCGGAGGGTACGAACTGCACGGCACCATTGCCGAACTTCAGATAGTCGCGCAACACCTTCTCCATGTAGCGGCGCACCTGGCGGGAAGCTACGAACTTCTGCACGCGACTGTCTGTTATAGGATCCAGCAGTTCATTTCCATTGTCGTCGAAACCTTTCACCCGGCAGGGATATATACCTTGCCCCAGCGTCAGGTTACGCAGGAATTTCAGTCCGGTGTTGAGCACGCTGGTACCGGCTATCTCGCGTTCGGCAATCTGGGGGAAGTCGTTACCAACACCCCAGGGACGAATCTTCACGCCGTCGATGTCGATGTAGCTGCTCTCATTCAGATCATACGGCATCAGTATCTTCAGACGTTCATTTGCCTGGTCGGCAGGCAGGCCGGACGTTTCGCCAAAGACGTATGTGCTCTGCATCAGTAGAGGAATGCCCTCCTTGTTGTACAATATTTCCATATCACAAAATCACTTTCATTCGGTTATACTCCAGTATCAAGTCAATGTTGACGGGGTACGGGTGCCCTTCCGGGTTGCCCTTGCAGTCGCAGGGTTGTACGCCGCGCAGCTGGTTTTCCTTCATGTTCATGCGGCCCGCTCCGCAAGCATAAGCCTGCGGGATGAAGTAGAGTTTCCCCTCCTTGCTGACGAACTTCACGGAGAAGATGCGCCGGCGGCCGCGTTCGTCGGTACGGATGTCCATGTCCGACAGCATCAGGTTTCGTCTTATCGTTTCCATATCTTAGTCAAATGTATAGTCAAACGTTTGGTCGAAAATCCGGCCTTTCAGCGGATTGTTACGGACAAACCGCCCGCTCGGACGGATGGCCGGGCGGAAGGTCAGCGACACGCTGATGCGTTCGTTGCCGATGCGCTGGTGCGAGAAGTCGATGTCTGTAATGACGACGGGGATGTTGCGCCCGTCCTCCAGCAGTCGGATGTCGGGCGACTCCAGCATGTCCATCAGGCTGTCGTACTTGTCGGGCTGCATATATCCGGAATTGACGGTACGGCTGTCCGTCAGCTTCACGTTAATCTGCTTCTCACGCTGCAGCAGACGGACGGTTTCGCTCTCCAGCTCGGGTTCTTCGGTCTGCAGTCCCAGCATGGTGATGGTTTCCGGCAGGCCGAAGCAGTTGTAGTACAGAAAGGTGGTCTGCCGACGGTAGTTACGGCGGTCCATTACGTACTTCACTTGGTCGGAAGCACCTGCTGCAGTAGTTGAAGTAACAATATAATATAGAATACTTTCTTCCACGATTCCTGCAAACAATGATACACGTTTCGGAGATACGCGTAAACATACCGGTCCCAACATACCTGTTGTAGTAAAATTCTTCACTGTATATTTCGCCATGCCATTTTGCAAATAGGCCACACCTAATCGGACTTGTATACCATCGGTAGCATAGAACGAAAAGAACTCTTCCCTACCAGAAGCAGTTGCGACTGTTTTATACCTGTTCAATATGACATTGTCACCTACAGCCCCTCCCACCATTTTTCTGCTGTAATAGACCGTAACATTCAGATTCAATTCACCAGAACTATCTTTTGCATGTATCGTGGCCTTCAGAGCTGAACAGAATGTAGATTCGGGTATACCTGAAATATCAGTAAATGAAAAGTACGGCAAGAACAATGCAGGCAGATCGTATATGACCACCCGTTTGGATTCGTCGGGATAATAGGTCTCTTTCAATATTTCCCCAAACTGATTCAGAGAAATATCCACTTCAACCCGCTCTATCACGTTATTCAAAGTGAGTTCTTCTATATCATAGAGGAAAAACTGCGCATTATCCAATATATCCGCTACCATTGCCACAACGTTTTTTGCACGCCAACCACCGGCGTACGGTTAATGAAATCATATCCGGCACGGAACTCCCACGACTTACGACGGTAGCCGGCCATAACCGCACAGAGCCCGCGCCCTATGTCGGCGCCCAGCGTCAGGGCATTATTATGAACCACCGGCTGCTGGTAGTTGACCACCACCTGGCGGTCCAGCAGACGGTTCTGGCCGACTACGTCTGTCAGTTCCACCCGCAGGTATGGCCGCTGGATGATGGTATCACGATAATGCCGCTCGCTGAAGTAGTCGGCCAGGATGGCAGCCGTGTCCACCTGTGCCGGGACTTCGTGATTCACAACCACCGGCACGCTGATGACATCGACCAGTGTGTCGGTGATCTCCAGCGTCACGCCAGGCGGAACGGCGGTGACGGAGCGGCGGGACGTGCACCGGCCCAACACGAAAGCCAGCGTAACAATAGCGCCCATCAGGATGTATCTACTGGTCTGTGTCATGACGTTTCCGCTTGAAGTGTTCAGTCATTTCGCCCCAAAGGTCGGCCACCTTGTTGATGAGTTCGTCCTTGGGTTTCCCGTCGATGACGGCCAGGTTCTCCAAAATGCTGGTCAGATGCTCCACGCAGAACCAGGTCATCACGAAAAACTTCACCACGCTGAAGAAGAAGGTACCGATGGTGTGATAGATGAATTCTTCCTGCAGGAGGCATTCCTTATAGAAGGCATGTACGATGTAGATGATGGCGAGCCAGATGCCCAGCTTGATGATGCAGCGCGAGAAGCGGAAAGATTCGAAGGGGATACCCTGCCGTCGGCTGGCCCGGATGCCGGTGCGCATTTCCGTCGCGATGGCTACGAGCATGGCCACGGCCAGGAACGGGCTTAGACCGAGCCATTGGGTGACAAAAGCCGCCACGGCACTCAACGAGATGGCGGGTACCTGCAGGCCATATTTGAACGAAGGGGCTACGGAAAGCAGGAAATCGGGGATGCTTTCGTACCCGTAGGTGCTCAGGTATTTGGAAAAGAGGCGTACCATGTTGTTTTTTCAGCAAAAATAAAGTGCTGGGAGGCTGAAATGTAGGACACAAAAAAAAGAGAACCTCTACTTTCGCAAGCAAAGGTTCCCCGATATAATAATATGTATAAAAATGTCCGTCAACTTCTTTCGTACATCACCCAAAACGGCTGTCCGCAGATGTATTCAACGGCAAAGCGGGCTTCCGTCAGTTGCCGGGCCAAATCCCGGGCAGATACGTCAATGATGTTGTGCAGGTCGTACTGCAGTTCGGCAGTTGTCTTGTACACTTTCTGCGAAGTTGCCCCGATGGGGGCGTAATTCTGTCGGATAAAGTCGGCGATGGCCGTATTCCGCTTCTCTTCTTCCTGCTTCTGCTTGTCGGCCTCTTCACTTGACGAGCCGAAGCCTTTGATTCTTGTATGATTCATAACAACCTCCTTCGTTATATTTGCCTCCCCTGATGATGCCCATGCAAAGGTGGGGATAGCGTTGGTAAATGCACATTAATTTCCCTTGTGTGAAGCCCAGTTCCCGATAGGCTTCCGCAAGCCTTTTCTGCATATCCTTGTTCTCATCGATGAGATATTGTTCGAGAGCGGTCATCGTGTACCTCCTTCCTGAAAGGTGATGTTAACGGTACCACCGGACACGTAGAAAACAATGGAGTTGTCACGCTTGGCGGCATGAATGCGCTTGCGGCCTTTGCAGAGCTGGAGTCCAAGGTCTGATAACATTTTCTGGACTTTCTCGGCGGATACGTAGCGTCCGCGTTCGCTTGATTTGTTCTTTTTCATTTTGTAACGCGATTAAATGAAACAATATGTTGATTAAAATACGGGAAAGCGAACCTTCGTGTCCAAAAAATCAAGGGAACTTACCTTAAAAAACAAAAGTACCGCTTTCCCGTCGCGTTACACCTGAAACAGGCAGTGGGCGCATTAACGCTCCACACGGGGGTCGGTACTATATCACGTGCCAATCGGCCATAAAAAAGGCCAATCCGGCAAGGGTTGGCGAACGTCTCGTCGCCTGTTTCAAATGTAACGCACTGCAAATATAGGGATTGTTTTTGGAAGTGCAATAAAAAAGGCGGAAGTTTTTTGCTTCCGCCTAATGTTATTTTCTGACCAAACTGCTACACGACAGACAACAGGTTCTGTCCGATGCGGTGCAGTCCGTCCACGATGCGCTGCCGTTGCGCCGGACGCGGACGCTTCAGCCCGTTGGCATAGTGGCTCAGCTGCTGCTCGTTGATGCCTGACGCCCGGGCGATGGCGGCCAACGAGACAAACTGCCCGCAACCCCGCAAGAGGGCAGATACGCCCAGTACCCATTCAAAATCGTAATTGCCTTCTGCCAACCAGGCGGGCACTTCGTCGCCGTCGGCCAGCATACCTTCTACGTGGAACTCGACTGCTTCACGCACAGCCTGCTTCAGTCCTTCCAGCGTCTTGTCGGTCACCACCACAGCGCCTGGCACCTGTTCGTCCACCGAAGCACAGAAATTCTTTTCCGCCCATTCCACATTCACTTTGATAGTCTTCATGATGCTTCCTTACGTGTGTACACAAACAAACTTACCTCTTGGCAGGTGTGTCTTTGTATATTTTGGTGAAGTATACCGCCACCAGGATGGCGAAAACGGCTGTCGCGCCGAAAAAGTAAATAATTCCCATGGTTCAATCCTCCTTTTTGTCTTGCCTGAAAATAACATATGCCGAACATCCGCAGGCGAAGAAAGCAACACTGCCGATGGAGTAGAGCAACACTCGGTCGATGTCTTCGGCCATGATGCCCGCCAGGAGCACGCCTCCGAAAATCAGCTTGGCTATGTCGAGCAGGAAGTCGCCTGCCTTTTCCTTTATGTCCATATCTTGAAGTTTATGCATACAAAGGTATGAATACGGATGCCGGAATGCAAACAATCGGCATAAAAATGGTATTTGTTTTAATACTATTTAAGGCTGCGTCATTGCTTGTTTATGCGGGTAGGCAGGGGGTGAAAATGAATGCGGATAAACAAACGAGCGGAGCCCGCAGTGGGTTCCGCTCGTTTGTCAAGTTTGTCTAAGTACGGCTTAGATGGCATCTAAGGCAGGCTTAGGCAGCATCTAAGTACGGCTTAGGCGAAGGGTCAGCCCAATGGGCTTTCGTCCTGTCCGCCGTCACCGGCATCCGGATCTTCGAGGTCGGGCTGCGGCTGTCCGTCGAAACGGGTCCAGCGTACCTCGCCGGGTGCCAGGGCACGGGTGGTGGTGTCGCCGCTGAAGCGGGTCTCGGGCGTGAAGCGCACGCGGGCGCGAATGATATCGTCGGCGGTCACTTCCTTGGCCGTGTCGCGTCCGCCCTTCTTGGCGGCTGCGGTGTAACGGAAGTGGCCCAGGTCCTGCAGGTGGACGCTGCGTCCGGCGTTCATGCCGCGCGCCATGACGCTGGGCAGTGCGGCCAGCACGGCCACCACGTCGGCCTTGGCCACGGTGCTGGCTTCGGCAATCTGGGCGGCGATTTCGTCAATCTCCATCGGCCGGTCCACGAGTACTGCCACGGGATAGAACTTCCCGTTGGTCTTCATCTGTTGGGCTTTGAAAAATGCCATAATGTTGTTGGATTAAGGGTGAAACAATAAAATTAACCGATGGCGAAGGTAGCGCAACAATCACTTCGGAGATAGGACACTGAAAGCATGTTAAAGAAACTGTAATAGACTGACAGGCAATATGATAGGTAAAACAGCCACTGAAATGACGGAAAATGTTCCGAAGGAACCCTTCCGCGCCCTATCAAAATGTCAACAATCTTCGCAACAAAAGCAGGAAATATGACACGCGGGGCACCCCCTCGGCCTGTCTTGTGCCAGCTGCGCTGTCCTCTGTACGGGGCATGGTGTTGCGATAAGGATTGCGATGTTTCAGATGCGGGCATCTACGAAGATGCTTCCCTGACGGAGGATGTGACCGTACTTGGTCCAGATGCGTTTGTCAACCGCATCACCGAAGTGTGTGGCTTCTTCGGGCAGGATGGACTGGTTGCGCTCGCTGCGCTTGTCCTTCTCGAAACGTCCGTCCTTCTCGATGACGCGGGTATTGTTCATGGAGATGAGCGTGTACTTGCATTTCGAGCCGTTGAACCGCTTCTTGGGGAAGCGTTCGTCTTTCTCGGCCAGGATGCTTGCCCACAGCAGGAACTTGTCGTGCTGCGGCGGCTCCATGCCGGCGTGCGTGTGCTGCTCCACTGTCCAGCCGTGACTCTCCAGCCGCTCGATGGCCAGCTGGTTGTACGACTTCTTGGCGTTGGCACGACGGGCATCGCCGTAGCGGTCGCGATAGTAGTGCACATGCTTATTGAGGTGGTTGCGGTAGTAGTGGCAGAACTTGTCCATGAGGGCGTTGACCATGGTATCGTCTTCTTCGTCACGCTTGACGAAGAACTCGTTGATGTTGGTGTCCACGGGGTCGCGCGTCAGCTGACCGGTGACGAAATCGTAGTTGCGCTCCTGCGCCACTTCGAGGAAGCTGGCGGCACTGCCCCAGTCGGGCGTGATTTCGATGGGCTGCGTGGGGCTGCAGTCCAGGTCGCGGCGGCTGTCGTCGTTGTTGGCCAGCTGCTGCCAGTCGTAACGGGTGTCTTCGGCAAAGTCGCGTATGAAGCTGTCGTTGGTGGCATTGTAGTAGATGTGGCGTTCGTCCAGCTGGTAGTAGCAGGAGTCTATCTTGTCCACCATGTAGTTCAGGATTTCAATCATGAACGACAGCTTGTCCATGACCTTATACTGGTTCAGGATGTACTGCATGCCCACGTTGGCAATGTTGTCGAAGATGGAACCCAGGATGAACAGCGTACCGTCGCGCGATACAAAGGGAGTGATGCTCTGGCGCAGGCGGACGGTTTCGTTCCAGATTTCCCGGAACAGCCCCACGTCGCCGGCCTGTCGGGCGTCGATGAGCTGCATCTGCAGGCGGACAATCTTGTTCCAGACCTCGAAGAGCCGGATGCCGCGTTCGTCCTCGTAGTAGCGGGCAGGCTCCAGCAGCCACTTCTGTTCGGGCGTGTAGGGCATGGACGAGAGGAAGGTGTTGCCGTGGTGCTTGAAGACGGGGCGGGCGGACTTGCGGCCGAAGATGTGTTCGTTGCCACGGTTGGTCGGAGCTGCTTCCTGGTCGAATTTCACCTTGTCCAGCGTCAAGGCTTCGTCGGTGATGTTGTAGTCGGCATTCGGGCCACGGCTGTTGCCGCCTTGGGTCAGGATGTAAAGCATGTGCCCGTTGCTGAAGGAAATGGCGTACTCGAAAGACATGATGTGTTCGTAGGGACGCAGCCAGCCCTCGACAGGGCGGCGGCAGACCACGTAGTCGCCCACCTTCTGCACGGGATCCCACTGGCGGTATCCCAGCATCTCCAGCATCTTGAAGGCCGATGGCAGGGTCTTTGTGAGAGCCTGGCCGATGGTGGCCTGCGTCAGGGTGGTAATTCCGCGTGGCATGGTTCGGATGTTGTCGTCTATCACGGCACCGGTGATAAACGACTTACCCGTGGCACGCGAGTAGATGACATAGCCGTTGCGGTAGGGCTGCACCAGGAAAGCGGCCTGTGCGGGGTTTACGCGGATGACTTCCTCCCAAACGTTCTCTTCCATTTTCAGTTGACGAGGTGACAAGTTAACAAGTTGACGAGAGGCTAATACCTTGGGAAAATGATGTAATTGGACTCTTTGTCGGAGGTCATACGTGGCATGGGCTGCCCGGTATCTTCGAGCAGCTGCTTCACTTCGTCCGGCCGGAACTTGTGTCCGACGGTACAAATGATGTTGGTCTTGCTTACGGTCACCAGGTCGATGTGCTTGTGGTCAACGAGGTAGCCTATCAGGCGTTTGTTGGTCAGTTTCCTCATAATGGCAAATGATTAATGGTAAATGGTGAATCAGCTGTTCATCAGCTCTTCGGCCTGTGCGTCGTCGATGGGCTGATACATGCTGTCGATAAGTATCTTCTGTTCTTCAGCTGTCAGATTCTTGACGGCTTCGAGCGGCAGGTTGATGGGCTGGCCCTGGTTGTTGATCTGAATGTAGAACACGTTTTTCTCCATGCGGCGCGGGTCTTCGATGGCGGCAGGGCGTTCGCCAATCATCTGGTGGAGTACCTTCTTGGCGTTGTTCCACTGCTTCAGGTCGCCCCGCAGTTTGCAGTCGCGGATGAGCTGCACCTGGTCCTTGATCATCCAGGAGAACCAGAAGTCCCAGTCGAATTCGTGCTGCGTCTTGAAAACATCTTTGGCCAAGGCAATGTCGCGGCGGATCTGCGCCCGGCTGATGCGGTACTTGGCCAGCATGATGTTGATGATGTGGCTTTCGTTGGGGTATTCGTCCAACAGGCGGGCAACCTGAATCACGCGGTTGCACTGCTCCTGCAGGTGCTGTGGCAGGGGTGAATGCTCCGGGTCAATGATGTGCTGCTGGATAAGCTCGTAGGATTGCTCTTCGAGCGCAGCACGGCTCTTGCGTTGCGTGGTCAGGTCGTTGTTACTCATAGTCGATGAACTGTTGTTGCTGTTTGATGAACTTGATCAGCTCCTGTTGCGCAGGGTTGCTGCCATTCTTGGCCGATTTGATAAGGGATGCACGCACCTCTATCAGCTGCCGGATATACCCCCGGTAGAAGGAAGTCCGGGCCTGTGTGCCTGCCGTCCGTATCTGTTCGATAAACTCCTGTTCGTCCACACCGATGTTGACGGCAATCAGTCCCGGCTGAATCAGGTGGTAGGCCATCTGCTCCACTTCGTCACATTGTTCCTTGGTCAAATTCATTACTCAACATTTTATAGTCAAAGTCAAAAACATCTTCGGATGTATGGATAATGCCACGCTCCAGCTTGGGATTGTGCGTGGCGTTCTGGCTGCCAACTACCGTAATCTGCCATCGGTCGTTGTAAATGAGTGCCACCTTGGCGTGGAGCGCCAGGCAGCGGTAACATCCCGGGAAAGAATTCACGAGGAAGTCGAATGGTTTGGGCGAGATGCTTCGTACCCGGTTGTCAATCAGAAAACGAACCGAAAGCAATTCACCACTATCAGCCTTTCGGCGCAGGGCTGCGATGCTGTCCATGGAGACGGAGTATGTGGTCAGGAACAGGTGTGCCGGACCAGTCTGTTTCAGCAGGTAAAACAGCAACTGAATGAGGTTGAAAGCACCTGACGAATAAAAGTGCTTGGTCTGTCCTTTTACAAGCTGACCCAGGGCGTCAGGATGCAGCAGCTTTCCGGCAACGATATCATCGTCGGAAGCCGCCGCATCCTGTCGGCGGATGTTGCCCGTCGGGTAACCGTTTCCCTGCGTAGGACTTACTACTTCATCCGCCAGCATCTTATTCTCAATCTCGCTGCAACTCACTAACATAGCATTATTGCAGCTCTGCCAAACGATATTCTATCTTCTCAACGAGAGCTTTCTGCTGCTCGATTTTCTTCTCGTACTTTACCCGTTTGGGGCAGTCCGGCAGCGGGTTCTCCGCGCCGTCTTTGGGCTTGGCCTCGCTGGAATAGAGCAGCATGTTCTGTGCCTTGGTGATTTTGCTCTTGGCGTTTGCTTTGGCTTTTTTCAGCTCCTCGACGCTGAGAGCGGAGATGTCGGTGTCGTCATCATCTTCTTCTTTAGGCTTCTCTTCTCCCACTACCGGCTCGGCCAAGGCAGAATCAATTTCTTCTTCCGTGACAGCGAGCTTTTTCTCGTAGTTGTCACGGATGGCGGCCAGCAACTTCATGTTGTCACTCAGTGCGCCTATACGGGCTACCAGATCTTTGCGCTGCTTCATTACCTCTGTCGTATTGGTTTCGCCCAGTGCTTTCATCTGCCGATGCAGGATGGAACGCTGCTTGTAGCGTTCGGCGAAGGTATGTATCACTTTCGCAATCTGCGGCGGATAGGCCGGCTGTTCGTCTTCTTCGCGTTGAAGGTCTGCAGCGGCTTCGGTCAGGATATTCTGTGCCACTGTTTCGGGAACTGCCTCGCTGCCACCGTCCTCGCCGACTTTGGCATCGTCGTCGAGGTCCACGTCTGCAAATCGCGGGTCATTGGGATTGTACCATACCTTAATCATCTGACGCATTTCGTAGAGGAGTTTTTCGCGAGTATGCGGTTTTTCGCCGATACGTGCCATTTTGCCCACAGCAATGGGCTTGTAACCGGACTTTTGCAGGATGTTCACACCTTGACGGAAGTCCCGTCTGGAGGAATTGAGCCAGTCGATACCTTCGCGACGGGCCTCGATGTAAGCTTGATTGATTTCCATATCTACATTTTTGTTTGCCACAAATCTATTGCGATTTTTATTGCCGGTATAGGACAAATAAAAACCCGCCCCCACCAAAACGGTGAGAAGCGGGAAAACCAATTATGTGCAAAATGGAGATATTCTTATGCGCCAGGTGCAGCAACCAGCAACGTTTCAACGTCACCTTCGTACACACACTTTCGAGGCGAAGTAAATGTGTAATGCAAGGAATTTTGGTTGCGGGCAGTAGAACTTGACCCTGTCGTCGAACCGTCACCGCTGGCACGCAGTGCACCCCGACGCTTGTCGCCCATCAGGTACCAGGTACCATTGTTGTCCTGTACCAGGAAAAACATCTTACGGCCTTTGGTCGCATTCTCGAAACCGAAGATCTTTTTGCGCATCTTGGCCGAAATGATGTTCAAGTCGTAGAGGAAGGATTCTCCGCCACTTTCTCCCTGGTCAGTAATCTTGAACTCGCTAACATCGTCAGTGAAGTCCATCTTATAAGCCTTACAGCCCTGTTTCATGACGACATCACCCTTCAGTGTTCCTGCTTCTTCGAGCGTAAGAGCTGCTTCTGTCTTGGCGGGATAGTCCGGCCAGGTTGCCACATCGGCATGATAACCGAAGATGATTTGCGGGACGATACCACCCATGTTATCCGGATTCTCACAATCCATTGCTTCGTTGATGTCATCAAGAGCAATGCATTCTTTGGGATCTACTTCTGCCATATTATACAAGTATTAATCGTTAGACAATGCGTGTAAGGGAGTCGCCTCCCTTACCGCTTCTTAATTTAGCCGGCAGGGGTGTATTCCTGAGATACTTTCTCGACACTTCCTTTGGCGGGAGTCTTCTTTACCTCAGCCGGTGTTGTATAGCCTGCGGCCGCTCCGAATTCGATAGTGTATTCGGTACCGCCCGGAACAGCCACGTAGGTACCACTCTCGCGCCAGATTTCTTCCCCCTTGATACGCCACTTGGCACCATTGTTGATAGCCAGGTCAGTGGAAATAGTCACTTCGATGTAACCAAATTCATTGGTTGCTGCCGGATCAAGAGGACGATCATTGACGCAGAACTCCGCTTTATGTACACTGACAACCTGGAATCCGATGACATACTTGCCTGCTGCCGTGAACTTGTAGGGGTTACCTGACTGGAAAGGTTTGATTGATTTGAAATCGCTTTCCTTGTCGAAACCATAACAGCAGTTCTCTTTAGTTGTCAGCATCACGAACTGGCTGTTGTCCGGCAGATTTGGCAGACGGACCAATTCGCAACGGTTGTTGGAGCCCAGCAGGTGCTGCGTATCACTGGTGTCCTCTTTCATGCCAATCACGATAGTACCTTCATCCTTACGCCAGTCGTCGTACATGTCGCCCAGGTCGTCACTGATGAACATCTTGATGTTTTTCTTTCGCTTGAAGGTTCGAGGCATGTGTCTCCACATCTCCAGAAGCTTCTCGCCGATATTTGCCCGGCTCAATTCGCCCGTTGCATATACGTTACCTTCCAAGCTGGATACATCACCCACAGCTTTCGCCTCTTCGATTACCGTGCCCAGTCCGTCGAATGCATCGTTAATGTCCTTATCTTCTGCTTTGGCACTGTAGCGTGCGGTGAAGATGGCGAACAACAGGTCGTTAGATGCCAGTTCGTGCCCATGGTTAATCAACCAGAGTTCGAACGGATGCTCTTTGCGTATGGTACCCGGAACTTCCGCAATGTACGTGCGGCGGTAGCGTTCAGGCTCATCTGCCATCTCCATCACAACAGGACGGACGATCAGTCTGCGCGGAACAATCTCGCCTTGGCTTTTTCCAGCCTCAAAAGAACCTGTGTACTTGCTTGAAACAGTACCACCTTCAACCTTGCCCAATTCAATCGAGTCCGTGATGCCAGGAATCGGGGTGAAATGTCTCAAGACCTCGTTGGCGTCGAGTTTATCGACAGCCTTCAGAATGTCCCTGTGCTTTTTTACCGCTGTAAGAACGGCGGTAATGTCAATAGGAGCTGTAAAATCCATGATGTTAAGGTTTAGATTAAAAAAAATTATTCGTTCTCGTAATCATTGATAGGGTCAGTCGCTATGTCTGCGAATTTATTTTTCTCGTCAGACTCCTTATTGGTCGATGTCTTGGTGCCAGGTATCTTGTTGAGAATATCGCGAATAGCCTGTACCTTCGCTTTGTTGTCAGCGGCAGATTTCACTTGGTCGCTCAGACTGTCCAAGTCATCAATAACACCTTTCATTGTGTTTTCTGCATTTGTCTGACCTTCTTTAGCTGCCTTGATGGCATCGTTGATGGCTTTCACCTGGTCAACAGTCAGTGTGATTTTGCCATCCGATTCGTTCAAACCCTCTACATTGAGGATTTGATTTACAGAAAGAAATTCTTTTCTCATATTCGTTAATGGTTGGTTGATAATTTTTTTCTCCTCTTGCTTGAACAAGTTCTTGATACCTGCAAGGATTTGTTCGACCATGGTAGGCTCTGCCTGCTGTTTGTCCTCGACAACTGGAATGGGAAGCCCCATTGCGCTGAAGCAGTTTGTCAATTCATCGCTAACCTTGGCCCGTTTGTTGATACCAGGAATGATTTCGTCAACAAAGCCCCATTCCTTCACTTCGTCAGCGGCAATCCACTTGGATTCTTTCATCAGTGACAGCACATCTTTTACAGCCTTGCCGGATCTGTCGGCATATTTTTTTGCAATCATCAAGTCGATGGCTTCAGCACTCTGCTTACTGCTCTGCAGTTCTCTGATTTTGTCATCCAACTGATCGGCATTGAGGGAACCGTAGATATCAACCCCCACACTGCATTTGTGTGCCAGCCACATGCCGTCGGCGTGCATTTCGATACGCTTGGCACCGAATGCCATCCAGGTAGCAGCCGAGGCATTAAATCCAATGAATTCAACGGTCACGTCGCCATGCTCAGCCAGCAGGTTACTGATAGCTACAGCTTCGGCGACGTCGCCGCCGTAACTTGTCACCTTCAGGCGGACAGGTTTCCCCTTTGCCTTATCCAGAAAATACTTCATGTAGTTCTTATCATACCAGTATTGGCTGATGGAACCGAAAAGAGTGATTACAACTTCATTCATACCTTATTTTTTAAGCAAAGAAAAACGCAAAAAAAACAGTGCTCAAGGACATTGGGCACTGTGAAAAGCCATATAATACGTTATTTACAATGTTTTTTCTTCAAAATCAAAGAGAAAAATGGAGGGTTCATCCTGTATACAAGCAAACGAGAAAGATGTACCGTTTCTAGAGGAAGCTGACTGGCCGGATGTCTTGCTGTTAGTAAAAATCAACAATGCGTCTTCTTGCCCACAAAAATGTACTTCTCCATTCGAATCCTGTGCAACTACATACCATAAGCCACGCTCCAATTCTTCAATGACCGAATGGTTGTCCAATGAAAGTCGTGGTATAACACCTTCTATCGTGATATTCCAATAATCACCTACATCTCCAGTATTTTTCTCTTCATTATAAATATATGTATCATTGGATAAGACTGGGATGTCAATCACGTCATCACGCCGCACCAGTTCGAGGAAATTTAGGTTGTTCACATAATCCTTCCGAATCCGATGGAAAGAGGTAGGAGGAATGGCATACAAATGCAACAATCCACCCAAATTGTCGGTGTTAAGGTTAATGGTTTTCATAAACGATTCTGCCTTGCTGGGAAATTGTCCCATAATCGGACAACTTCCCCATGATTATTTTATCAATATATTCAAAAATGGTCTGGTTATTGGCTGTTTTCTTCCCATTATGGCGATTGTATTCCCGCCGAATAGTATCGTACGACCAACTGTCTTCGTCGAAGCCAAACTTACTTTGGAAGTTACGAATGGCGGCCGATAATGGAAGACCCATACAAACATTGGTATCCAAATATAAGAATAACATCTGCTTGATACGTCTTTCAACTTTGAGACCAAATCCCACAACATCCGAATTGCTGATGCTCCAACCGTATCGGTAGAAATCATCTTTCCTGATTTCGATGGGTACACTGGCTGTATAACGGATGTTATTCCGGTATTTATTTTCCCAGCGCCCCTGTTTGCCTAACCTACCCAAAAAATCAGCCTGAAGTTCTCTGTCAGAAGACAGATCTACAATCTCGTCCCAGACTTCATCAGGATCATTGAAGTTAGCAAGGAGGAATTGTTTGACATATGGCTTGCAAGGGAGCCAGCACACAAATCGGTCTCTTTTCTTACTCATAATCAATTTGTTTACAC
>CDTW01049071.1_pt1 | contig 18588 bp, 23 predicted proteins | sample 554901 | NCBI WGS metagenome assembly CDTW01 (sample SAMEA3182045, study PRJEB8094) | gut metagenome | biome: human; feature: gut; material: Stool; isolation source: human stools | place: Canada | collected 2011-11-01
CCGCCGTCCTTCTCGCCCTCGCCCCGCACCCCCTGTGAACTCCTTTGTGAAGAAACAGAACGCATCATTACGCCCATTTTACCAGCTAGATGGGCATTTTGTGACTGCGCATGACACTTCTCCCAGAGGGCGGGGCGTTCCCGTCCGGGGAGGAGGCGCGCATGGAGTCGGTGATCGCGGCGCTCGTGACGGGGGTGCTCACCCTCGCGGGGGTGCTCGTGTCCAACTCGCGCAGCCGCGCGGTCATGGAGGTCAAGATCGACAACCTGACGAGGCAGGTCGAGAGGCACAACTGCCTCATCGAGCGCACCTACGCCCTGGAGCAGGACGTCGCCGTCGTGAAGGCGGAGATCGAGAACATGCGGAAGGGGCAATGATGGAGGCTTTCCTGACATCCAACGAGTGGCCGTGGCGCCTGGCGAGGACGATCGTCCAGGGCGTGCTCGGCGTGGTCGTGGCCAACGTGGACATGCTCGTGGGCTGCGCGGTGCTGGCACCGGAGTGGCGCGCCGTGGTGGTGGCGCTCGTGATGGCCGTGCTCACGCCGGTCATGGCGGAGCTCGGCGCGGCGCTGCCGTCGGGCGGTGGTTCCGATGAGTGACGGGCGCGAGTTCGCGAGCGAGGAGGAGCGCTGGGAGGCGCTGCGCGGCGAGGGCGTCGAGGCGGCCGCGCCCGACGGCTGGGAGCCCGACGAGGGCGAGGACGGCGGCTTCGAGGAGGTGCCCGATGGCGTATAGCATCCTCTTCAAGCAGTGCGGATCGGACCACATGACGCGCGGACGCTCGCGCGCAATCGACCGCATCGTGGTGCACTTCACCGCCACCCTAGCGTCGGCGCGCAACAACGCGACGTACTTCTCGCGGAACGAGGGCCAGGGCGCGAGCGCACACTACTTCGTCGACGACATCACGCCGGAGATCTACCAGAGCGTGGCCGAGGGCGATACCGCCTGGCACGCCGGCGACTGGCAGATGAACTGCCGTGCGATCGGCATCGAGGTCGTGTCGGCCGGCGAGGACTTCAGCGCGACCGAGGTCGAGAAGCTGGGCTGGCTCGTGAGGAAGCTCATGGCCAAGTACGGCATCGGCGCCTCCGGGGTCATCCGCCACTACGACGTGACGGGGAAGCTCTGCCCCGCGCCCTACGTGGCGGCGTCCAAGTGGGCGGCGCTCAAGGCCGCGATCACGGGCGGCGTTGTTTCTGGCGGCACGACCCCGGCCGCGCCCGGCGGCACGGTCGCGGAGCTCGCGCGGCGCGTCATCGCGGGCGAGTTCGGCAACGGGGACGCGCGGCGCGCGGCGCTCGGGTCACGCTACTCGGAGGTGCAGGCTGAGGTGAACCGCATCCTGGCGGGCGGCTCCTCGTCTGCTCCCGCGCAGCCCGCCGCCCCTGACATCGAGGCGCTGGCACAGGCGGTGATCAGGGGCGACTACGGCAACGGGGACGACCGGCGCGCGGCGCTCGGTGCGAGCTACGACGCGGTGCAGGCCAGGGTCAACGAGATCCTGGGCGCCGGCGGCTCCGACGGCGGGTCGGGCGGGGCCGACATCGACGCTCTGGCGCGGGCGGTCATACGAGGCGAGTACGGCAACGGCGAGGAGCGCAGATCGCGCCTGGGGCCGCTGTACGACGCGGTGCAGGCGCGCGTGAACGAGATCCTGCTTTGACGGTAGGTCCGGGCCCAGCGCACGGCTTTTCAACGTTTTCCATGCGCCGGAGGGCCCTGCTATAGCCCGCAGGCGTGTGGGAAATGTTGGAAAGCCCCGGGCCCCTTGCTTTGGGATCGACAAGGTGCGGCCCCGCATCTCTTGGGATGCGGGGCCGCCCTGTCTTAGATGGTTATGCCTTCGCGGCGCCTGGGGCATGCCACGAGCATTCGGTGCCACCAGCCGCGGCCTCTCGGGCCCGCCTTGGCGAGCGCATCTATCAGGCGGGTCTGAGTCACCTCGTCCAGGCGTGCGAAGTCGTCGCGCATCGCGTTCTCGATGGCTGCGGACGTCTCGATCATGTTGCGCAGGATCCTCTGCTTCTCCTCTAGGGTGAAACTTTCCGGGGAGATTGCGACCAGTTCGGCCATGAAATAGGCGCGGTCCTCTTCGGCGGTGAGGGCATTCCAGTCGGTTGCCATTTGGAATCTCCTTTTCCTTCTGGAACCGTCTTTCTGGGACTTCTGGGTGGTACGAATTCCGGTACGAAGGAGCCTGGAAGGAGCGTTTCGCAGCGTTTTCTTGCGTTGTGCGCATCAGTCCGAAAAACGGTATTCTACCTGCGGGAATGATGCGTTTTGTTGCGAAGCGCTCCTTGGTGCTTATTCCCCCTCAGTCCCCCAGTTGGAAACCGCTTTGTCGGTGACGCCGACGGCTTCGGCAAGGGCGCGCTGGGTGAGTCCCTGCTGTTCACGCAGGGTTCGGATGGTATCTGCAGTGATGTAGGTGCTCATGGCATCCTTTCGCGTTGTGTGGTCATGGAGTGCATCGAGGTATGACGGTCGCTCGACTGGTGCCGGCACCGCTCATTATGTACGCCGATTCGGCCGGGCGCTACCTACGGACCGTAGAGCGTGAATCGTAGACACCCGGTGTCTACGATTCACATGGTTCGCGGAAACCGGGTGTCTGCGAACCATGCGGCGCCCCGCGGACCTCGATTTGGTGCATGACTCGCGAACACCCGGTGTCTACGATTCACGAGTTTGGTGTACGCGCGCTACAATGGCACAGACGAGGGCGTCCTCATGTTGGGTGCCATGGCATGAGGAGGACGCATGGACGATTTGCCTGTCGGGCAACCCGCCGATCGCGGCGACCGGCCCGCTGCGTCCGGCGACTGGCCCGCGACCCAGCACTACAAGTTCTTCAACCATACGGCATGCGAATTCTATCCGTGCCACGATATGCCCGCCGAGCAGCTCAATTGCTTATTCTGCTTCTGCCCGCTCTACTGCCTGGGCAGCACCTGCGGGGGCAATTTCAGCTATATCGGAGATATCAAGGATTGCAGCGCGTGCACGCTGCCGCACCGTGTGGAAAACTACGAGTACCTCATGCGGCAGTTTGAACGTGTTTCCAATCTTGCTAAGAGCACGGGGCAGGCGCCTCGGGGGCGCGCCGCATGCGAGAATGATGGCACCGACTGAGAGGGGCTTTGCATGAGTTCACATGAACGTGAAGTGATCGGCGTCGACGACCGCGTGTCGGTTGGTCGCGCTATCCCGCTAGGCATCCAGCATATGATGAGCATGTTCGGCTCGACGGTGCTCGTGCCCGTGCTCACGGGGCTCGATCCCAACGTGGCCATCATGTGCTCGGGCATCGGCACCATCTGCTATCTGCTGGTTACGGGTAACAAGATCCCCAGTTACCTGGGCAGCTCCTTTGCCTTCATCAGCCCCATCCTCGCCGTGGGCGTCACGCAGGGGCTCGACGCCGCCATGTCCGGTGTCGTGGTCGCGGGCCTCGTGTTTTTGGCGGTTGCCGGCATCGTTAGGCTTGTTGGTACCGGCTGGATCGACCGCTTGCTGCCGCCGGTGCTCGTGGCGTCGGTGATGGTGGTCATCGGCGTGGGGCTTTCGGCTACGGCGGTCGATATGGCCTTCATGCAGGATCTCCCCGATGGAACGTCGGCGTTCTATGGCTTGGGAGCCGTCGTTGCCGCCATCACGCTCGTTGCAGCCGTGGTGTTCTCCAGCATGGGAGGCATCTTCGGCACCATTCCGGTGCTTCTGGCCATCATCGTGGGCTATGTGGTGTCGGTCCCGCTCGGGCTCGTGGACTTCGCCCCCGTGGCCGAGGCCGCGTGGATCGGCTTGCCGAACATCTCCACTCCGCGCTTCGATGTGGGCGCCATTGCGCTCGTGGCTCCTGTGGCCATCGTCGTGGTGATCGAGCACATCGGCCATCTGCTTGCCGTGGGCGAGATCGTGGGCAAGGATTACCGCGAGATGCTGCCGCGCTCGCTCGCGGGCGACGGTATCTCCACCATGATTTCCGGCTTCCTGGGCGGCCCTCCCACCACCACCTATGCCGAGAACATCGGCGTCATGAGCGTCACGCGCGTGTATTCCACGCAGATCTTCTGGTATGCAGGCGGCTTCGCGCTTGTTATCGGCGGTTTCTGCCCCAAGTTGGCGGCGCTCATCCAGTCCATCCCGAGCCCAGTCATGGGCGGCGTGTGCCTCTTGCTCTTTGGTCTCATCGCCTCGAACGGCCTGCGCATGCTCGTCTCCAACAAGGTTGATTTCGACGTCAACCGCAACCTCATGATCGCATCGGTCGTCATCATCGTGGGCGTGGGTATGGAGACCTCGGGCACCTCGATTCCCATCGGCGACTACACGCTTCCGGGCATGGCCACCTCGGCACTTGCGGGCATTCTGCTCAACCTGATTCTGCCGGGCGGGCGCCAGGAGAGCTGCTAGGAAACGCTGATTATTGGGCACCGGAGCTGTCCGTCCCGCGAGGTTTCAACTTTTGGGCACTTCCCGACGCGGCGGGCGGGTAGAGGAAAGCGAGGGGAAGGGAAAGGCGCAGTTTAGGCGGCCGGTGCCCTCCCGGATGTGGCGTGGCTACTTGGCTTCTCCGCCCCCAAGTGCCCAAAAGCTGAAACCGCGATCGCCCCTAAGATAAAATCAGCGTTTCCCTAGCGCGTTTTGTGCCGAATGGCGGGCTGGCCGAGCGGCGGCAGCGCGGGCGGCGGCCCTCTGAGCCGAATGGCGGGCTGGCCGTGCCGAGCGGCGGCCCTCCGAGCCGAATGGCGGGCTGGCCCCTCCGCATCGCGCGCCTCGCTCCAAATAGCCGTCCCGCGCCGGACCACCGCTCCGTGTGTTGTACACTTGATGTATACAACGCGACACGCCGCAGCGGCGCCAAAGCTTTTCGCAGAATTCTGAGGTACGGCCATGCAGATCTCTTCCCGCTTCACCATCGCGGTGCATACCTTGCTGTGCATCGCGCGGTTTTCGGGCTCGCAGAAAGTGACCTCGGCGTTTATCGCGGGGAGCGTGAACGTGAATCCGGTCGTCATTCGAAGGACGCTCGGGCAGCTCAAGGAGGCGGGTATCGTACTGGTCGAGGCGGGTGTGGGCGGTGCTGCGCTTGCGCGCCCTGCGGAGCGCATCACGTTGCTCGACGTGTACCGGGCGGTCGATTGCGTGCAGGGCGACCTGTTCAGCTTCCATGCCAACCCCAATCCGGAGTGCCCGGTGGGACGCAACGTGCATGCGGTGCTCGATGGCGAGGTTGCTGCGGCGCAGCATGCGCTCGAACAGCGGCTGAGCGAGACGACGATCGCCGATCTAGACGCGGAGGTCGAACTTCAGCTTGCAAAGGAGGGCTCCCGTGCCTAGCCCCGCACCAAGTGCCTCGTCTTGCGATGATTGCATGGTCCTGCGCAGCGAGCGCCTGCTGCTGCGTCCTTGGAACGTCGATGATGCGCCCGCCCTCTTCGAGCTCGCGCGCGATCCGCGGGTGGGGCCGCCGGCGGGCTGGGCGCCGCATGCGAGCGTTGACGAGAGCCGGCAGGTGATTCGAGACGTGCTGTCCGCGCCCCATTGTTTCGCCGCGTTTCTTGAAGATGGCGGCGCATTGGTTGGCTGCGTTGGCCTTACGCCGGCGGAGGCGTCGAGCGCTGCAGGCGAGGGAGAGGCCGAGCTGGGTTATTGGCTCGGTGTGCCGTTCTGGGGCAAGGGACTTGCTACGGAGGCGTCCCGCGAGCTTGTTCGATACGGCTTTACCGAGCTGGGGCTTTCGGCAATTTGGGCCTGCTATTACGAGGGAAATGAGCGCTCCCATCGGGTGATGGAGCGCTTGGGCATGGCGTACCAACGCAGCGCGGAATGCAACGTGCCCTTGCTCGGCGAGCGGCGCGTGGAGCATTGCATGCGCTTGTCGCGCGACGCATGGGCGGCTGCTTGCTAAGGCGAGTGGCGGAGCCTCGTGTGATTCGATGTAAATAAACAAGGTGACGCGTGCGTACAACTTACCCGCGCAGCGCGTGATTCATGCGGTCAGCCCCATTGCGGGAGGGTGGCCGAGCGACCGGCATCGCGACGAGCTTGCCCGGTGCTATACGGCCTGCCTGGATGCGGCGGCAGGCGAGGGGCTCGGCAGCATTGCGTTCTGTTGCATCAGCACGGGCGTGTTCGGTTTCCCGCGCGATGAAGCGGCGCAAATCGCCGTGCGAACCGTTCGCGCGTGGCTTGGCGCGCATCCAAGCGCTTGCCTGCGCGTCATCTTCAACGTGTTCCTCGACGAGGACGCCGCGATCTACCGGCGCCTGCTCAGCGCGTAGTAGATTTGAGCCTGCCAGTTTCTCACTGGAATTCCCGGTCAATCTCCCGGCAAGGACCTAAGCGCTGTTACCAAGCAGGGGGCTGATCGAGAGGATCCTCTCTGCAACCTCTTCTGGCGTGAGCGCGGTGGTATCGATAAGCGTGCTGTCTAGGGTAGGGTAAAGCGGCAGGCGCGCAACGCTTCGTGCAATAACGTCGCCTGTGCGCTTGCCAGCGGAAACGTCGCGTGCCAGCCGTTCGCGCAATGCCGCTTCCGAGCAGGTGAGCGATATGTTCACGACACGGCAGCCGGTTTCCGCAAGAGGAAGGTTCGCGCGTATCGCATCGATGATCGCCTGCTCGTGCATCACCCAACAGAACACAACGTTCTCATAGGCGCTGCAACGCAAAAAGTTGCTGAGCACGTGGCAGATATTGTCGAGCACCATCGTACGCGTTTCGTCCGTCACGATGAAGGGGTCTGCGCTCCAGCACCAATCGCCATCAAGCATCACGGCGGCGGGGAGCGCATCGCGCAGGCGCTGAGCGACCGTCGATTTGCCCACCCCCATGGTGCCGCCGATGAGATACAAGGTCTTCATGTGCTTCCTCCCGAGCGGAGCCTTCGCAGATTGCGGCATGCCGCTTCTGCTATAAGCTTGCCATATCTTACGTGTGAGGAGGCGCCCATGACGTGCCTTACCAAGAAAGAGCTGCTCGCGCAGTCCCTAGCTCGGCATCATGTGCTGCAGCGTGCCAGCCGGCTCCAGGTTGTGTCGGACCTCTGCGGCCTGCAGGCCCAGTTTGCCACCGGTCCGCGCGAGGCGCTGCGCATTCGGGCGCGAGACTACACCGAGGACGGCTGGGACCGGGGGCTTGTCAAGATCTGGTCGCATCGCGGCACCATCCATGTGGTGCCGGCGAGCGAGCTTGGCTTGCACCTCTCGGCGCGCGGCAATACGGGCTCGCTTACCGAGGCATGGTATGGCTGGGGTATCCCGCTGAGCGAGGTCGAACGCTGGGCCGATGTTATCCGCGAGCGAGCTGCTGCAGGCATGGGCGAACGCGAGGAGCTCAAGCGGGCTTGCGTAGCTGCCGGTATGGCCCCGGAGCTCGTGCCGCGCATCTTCAACGGATGGGGCGGCTTGCTTAAGGAGATGTGCGACCGCGGCATGCTCGTGTACGAGGCGGGCACGTCCAAGCGATTTACGCTCCCTCCCGAGGAGCCCGTATGGATGCCTCGAGACGAGGCGCGAGCGATGTTCGTCCGTCGATACTTCGAGCATTTTGGCCCGGCGACCATAGCGGACTGCGCGGCGTTTCTTGGGTATCCATCGAGCGAGGTGGCGGGGCTCGTGTGCCGCGCCGGGTTGTCGCTGCGCAGGGTGACATGCGACGGCACCGAGCTCTTCTATCTTGGAGACCTCGACCCCGAGGCGCGTGTGCCCGGATGCGTGTACTTGGCGGGCTTTGACCAGCTCGTGCTGGGATACCGCAACCGATCCCGGTTTGCTCGCACCGAGGACCTGCCCCACATCACCAACAGGGCGGGCATCGTCTTTCCCATCGTGCTCTATCGCGGCCGCGCCTGCGCGCGCTGGAAGCTTGTGGGCAAGCGCCTGTCCATCACGGAATTCCGCCCGCTTTCTCAAACGGCGCGCGATGCAATCGCTGCGCGTGGGCGCAGGCTTTTTGCGGGAAGGCACATCGTGGTGGGCTTTCAAACCGAGGCGGACCTTCCCGCGCCAAAGCCCTTCAACCTCGAGACGCTGCCCAGTGCGCTTCGCGGCTCATCTGAGGGCTAACGGCCGCGGCGCTTTCGGATGCGCTGGGTAAGCTTTATCGGCTGGATAATAGTTCTCGACCGGCTTGCATTCTTCCAGATGCGTTGCATAGGCGGTGCTCATTCGGAGTGCCGATCTATCTATCGAGGTAGACTGATGGCGACAAGGGGGGCGTATATGCAGTTCAAGACGGTGTGCCCGTCGCCGCTGGGCGACATGCTCTTGGCAAGCGACGGCGCGGCGCTCACGGGTTTGTGGTTCGTGGGGCAGGCGTATTGCGGTGCGGGTTTGCCAGCCGATGCGGCGGATGCTCCAGAGTTGCCGGTTTTCGAGCTCGTGCAAGCATGGCTCGAGTCTTATTTTGCAGGTGAAATGCCGAAGGTGTGCGCGGGTGCGCCCGCTGGCCCGGGGCCGAGGCCGCCGGCTAGCGAGTTGCTTCGGCTTGAACTTCTTGGTACGCCGTTCCAACGAATGGTCTGGGAGGCATTGCAGCGCATCCCGTATGGCGAGACGATAACGTACGGCAAGCTTGCCCAGAGCATCAAAGAGCGCCGCGGTGCGCCAACTTCTGCCCGCGCGGTTGGCGCGGCGGTGGGCAGGAATCCTGTCTCGCTCATCGTGCCGTGTCATCGCGTGACGGGGGCGGATGGCTCGCTCACAGGATATGCCGGCGGCCTCTGGCGCAAGCGGGCGCTGCTTGCGCTCGAGCGCCAGGGCATAACCGTTGGGGAGGAACAGCGCCCGTCGAGTGAGCTTGTCGCCCGGTTGCTCGACATATGGGAAGGGTCTGTCCGTGCGACGCACGCCTTTCTGGCCGAGGCGGACATTCAGCGCTTGCGTGGCATGGTTCCGCAGGCCATAGCGGAGGTTCCTCATCTGCTTGTGGCGCGCCGGGGCGGTGCGCCGGTGGGATTTGCCGGAGCCGACGGCGCGTTTCTCGAGATGCTCTTCGTTGCGGACGATGCACGGGGTTCGGGCGTCGGCCGGCTGCTGCTTGAGCGCGCAACAGAGCTTCTCGGCGTTACTGAGCTCTCGGTCAACGAGCAAAATCCGCAGGCCATAGGGTTTTACGAGCATATGGGCTTCGTGACTTATCGAAGAGCGGATACCGACACGCAAGGCGATCCGTTTCCGCTGCTTTATATGAAGCGGGCGGATGCGTGAGGCTCGCGAGGCGTGAGAGGCTGGGGCGTCGTATCGCCGTGAAGCTGGGATGGCGCACACGAGACGCGTGAGTCGGCCGGGCGCGTGGGCCATGGCGGCGCACGCGAGGCGCTCGGCCAACGGGGCGCTTTGTTCGTGGTTGAGTGCAAGCGGTGTATAGTCTGCACACCTTCGGGAAAAAGCGCTGCTAAGATACGAACGCAAAGGGAGTTTCCGTGCAGACCAAAGGCATGCCCGAGGGCAACGAGGCAACGAATCCGCAAACAAGAAAAGGGCATCACTCGCAGCCGAAGCGAGGGAAAGCAAAGGGAATCTCTCAAATGATTGCAGGCGCTGCAGTGGCAGTCATTGGTGTCCCGCTGTGCGTACTGCCTGGTCCCGGCGTGGCGGTCATTGCTTGCGGGGTGGCGCTGGCGAGCAAGGGGCAGCGCACCTATTCAGGCCGCAAGCCGACCAAGGTGGAGCGCAAGCTTGATGCTGCTGCAGAAAAGCTTGGCAGCGCCGCCAAAAAAGAGGCGGGAAAAATCGCGAAGACAGCGGCGCGGGAAGCGCCCGTAGTGGCAGAAAAGGCGGCCCGAGCTGCGGGCAAAGGAATTGCGGCGGCAGCTACGGCAGGAGGCAAGCTTGCGGCTGCCGGCGGCAAGGCGGTCGGAGATGCGGTCGCGCGCAAGCGTCGCGAACGGGATGCAGGAGCTTCGGTCGGCGGCAAAGCGCCAAAGAACGCATAGGGCATGGTTGTGCGAAGTTTTGCTGTCACAATGCGCACGATAGGTCAAAAGAACGCGCTGTGATTCTCGCCCCTTCGCATGGGAAGACGCTGGAAATCAACGATGCGTTGCGACAAAGCCAATGTTTTTTCTCGATGTTCGGGCTCTTTCTGGCAGTTATTTCAGATATGCGCGATTGACGGGCGTGCGAAGTGGCGCTAAGGCGCAAGAATGGACCAAGCTGTCAGTTTCGAGTGCCGCTTTCCTGCGGTTTTATCATCGTTCTGTGGGTGTCTCGGTGTTTTACAGCGACAGCTACGCAAGTCAATCGCGCATATCTGAAATAACTGCCAGAAAAATGGGGCCTGCTGTGAAAAAGCGCATCAGGGCGACGCAATACGTCCTCGTGATGTACGTCCTAGCAATGGCAGCGCCTCGCCGGCATAGCTTCCTACACGAGCCGCTTGCCGCTGTCCCAGGCCTGGCCAACCTTCTCGCCCAGGGCGTAATATCCGCTCTGGAACTGGTCGAAGGCGAATGCGCCGAGTTTTGCGGGGTCGACTTTACCCTCTTCGTCGAGCACTGCCTCGTCGGCCAGCACATTTTCGATTTTGCCCAGCACGCGCAGGCCGTAGGGTTGCTCCTGCATTTCGACCACGCTGCATTCGAGCGTGATGGGATACTGGTCCACCACCGGCGCGTCCACGCGGGTGCTCTTGGTGGTGGTCATGCCCGTCCGCTCGAACTTATCGGCCACTTTGTTTCCGCTCGCGATGCCAAAGTAGTCGCTTTCGTCCAGATGGGCCACGTCCGCGATGCTCAGCGTGAATGCGCCGCGCTGCTCGATGTTCTTGGTGGTCTTGTGCCCGCGGCTGATGTTGAGCGCCACCATGTCGCGCGCGCAGATACCACCCCACGCCATGTTCATGACATCGACGCTGTCGTCGTCATTGTAGGTGGCGATCATAAGCACCGGCATAGGGTAAATCGCAGGCTGTACGCCCAGATCCTTCTTCATGGTTCCTCCGTTCACTAGGGATTGGCGGCGGCGTAACTGCCGCTGCTTCTGTGATACGCTTGAACACAAATCAAAGCAAGTACCGAAACTTATGACAGGTACTTACCATTTAGATAGTAAAGGGCGGGATATGGAGAAACGCGTAGAAGAGAGAGCGTGCCGCGATGCATGGGCGTGTATTGAGGACGCGGACTTCGAGCAGACGGGCTTCTCGTATACGCTCTCCCTCATCCAGGGCAAGTACAAGATGGTGATCCTGTATTGCCTGATGGAATTCCAGCCGGTGCGCTTCAACGAGCTGCGTCGTTACCTCAAGACGGTTTCGGACAAAACGCTCAGCCGCGCCCTCAAGGAGCTCGAAGCCGACGGCCTGGTGTGGCGCGAGGCGTACCCGCAGATTCCGCCCAAGGTCGAGTACGGCCTTACCGAGCGCGGGGCGTCGCTCATGGAGGTACTCGATGCCATGTGCACCTGGGGCAGCAAGCATCGGGACTGGAAGAAGGCCGAGCCGTCTCATATGGAGGCCTCCTAGGCGCTATGCGGTCAGGCGGGCCGTCAGGCGCCGCGCCAACTCGATTTGCGCATGCGCCAAGGCGATTTGCTAGGCAAGGCCCGCGCCATTAGCGACAATAGGGGAGCAGGTAAGCTTGGGCAGGGGAGAGCCATGATTCATGACAAGCTGGCGCTATTGCGGCGGCGTTCGGGAATGAGCCAGCAGGAGGTCGCCGCAACCATCGGGGTAACGCGGCAGACGGTAAGCAATTGGGAGCTCGGCCAGGGGTCTCCAGCGCTCGACAAGGCTGCTGAGCTTGCGCGGCTCTACGGCGTGACGCTCGATGACCTCGTGTCCGACGAGGTCGATGTCGTGAGTACGGGGGCGCATGATGCCCCGCGCGACCTGCACGTGCTTAGGGGCCTCATGGGGCGGGCTGCGACGCTGGAACTTGTTGACGGGGTGCAGCAAGATGTAGAGCTGCTCGATGTGAGCTCGGCGTGGCTGCGCGTGTCCTGCACGGTCAAGCGCGCGCGGTTCGGTTCGCCGCGCGTGGAAAGCGAGCGCGTGATTCGCCTCATCGACCTCAACGACGTGTGCTCGATAGCGATCGAGGAGCGCCTCGCCGGCGGCTCGCGCGCGCCGCATGGACCCGCAAGGGAGGCGTAGCGCATGGATAGCTTCATTTCCTTTGGCTATACGATGGCGATTCTCATCTTTGGCTTTGTCGTCTACCTCGTGCTCTCGATGCCCACGAAGCGCGACCTCCGCAAGGCGACGCGCCCCGATGCCGAGGCGCGCAGGTCCGCGGGGCTCGCGGCGGAACTGCGTGCGCGCAAAGGCGCCCGCTGCCGGCTTTTGCTTGGCGAAGTGCACTTCGTTGCGAACAGCTCGCAGATCGAGGGCGTGGTAGAAGATGTCGATGACGAATGGGTGCTGGTGAGAACGATGGGCTCCGGGCAGGGCGCGCGGTTGGTTGCCGTGCGGCTCGAGGGCATAGCGGGGATCGAGGAATAAGAGCGGGCCACGCCGCAGACGGTGCGGTATGCTGAATTGCCAAGGCGAAAGGGGGAGAAATGGACGAGCGAGATAGTTTTCGGCGACCATCGCAGTGTGGCTGCGATGACGCGCAGGCGTTTGCAGAGCGGAATGCCCATGCGTCTGCGCCGGCGGATCCCGCGGATGCCGCCCTGTCGCTCGTTCGCATCTTGGTGCTCCCCGGTGCCGATGAGGATGCTGCCGAGCGTTTGGGCACTACAATCGGCGCGGTGCCGCTCTACGATGAGCGTGCCATCGATCCGTCCGATCTCGTCGTTCGCTTTGATGCGGATGGCGTGTCCCTGCAGCGTGGTGGGCTGAGCATGCGCGCGGATCTGGCCGCGATGCTTCCGCGCCTCAAGGCCGGGCGGCTCAATCGCGAACTGCTGGTTCGTGCCGCGCGCATCAAGGGCGCTCAGGTGGGCGAAAGCCCTCTGCGTGCTGTCGACGCGACGGCGGGCTTGGGCGAAGATGCGCTGTTGCTCGCTGCTGCCGGCTTCGAGGTGATGCTTTTCGAGCGTGACCCGATCATCGCCGCGTTCCTGGCCGATAGTCTGCGCCGCGCGCGGGAGCATCCGCAGCTTGCCGATGCCGCGTCACGCATGCATCTCGCGGGTGCCGACAGCGTCGAAGCCATGCCGGCGATCGATCCTGCACCTGATGTGGTCTATCTCGACCCTATGTTTCCCGAACGGAGAAAGAGTGCGGCAGTAAAGAAGAAATTCCAGCTCATCCACTACCTCGAGCATCCGTGCGACGACCAGGAGGCGCTCATGCGCGCGGCTTTGGCGGCTCATCCGCGTAAGGTGGTCGTCAAGCGTCCGGTCAAGGGGCCGTATCTCGCCGGCATCAAGCCGAGTTATTCCCTTGCAGGCAAGAGCGTTCGCTACGACTGTATCGTGCCTGTCCAATGAGATAGGGCGGAGTGGGCGCCGGGGATAGCGTGATGGATCCCGGTTTCCGTGCTCAATTCAAAAAGTAAACTTATGGAAACTTATTGCAGAGGAGCATCGTAGTGTCATAAGCATTGGTCGGAAAGTTAAATATAGATAACTTATTGCCTGAAACGATGCGCCACGGGAGGCAGCATGATGAAGCAGGTTACAGATGAGGAGCTTGAGGACTCGGTCGTGCGCATGTGCGCGCCGACGCTGCTTGGCGTGAAACCGGCGAACATGTTTACCTTCTCGGGGCGCTTTTCGGACGATGAGGTGCAGGCCCCGTCGGCCAATGCTTTTGAGGATGCTCGCGTCTGGTGTCGCGCTGCGGGTTGCGAGGAGCCATTCAACCAGGCATGTGCCGACGGCTGTGCGGGGTCTTGGAGCCAGCCACGTGCAGCCGATGGCGAGCATGGCTACGTCGATCAACCTTGTCCCTGCACGATAACCGAGCAGCGGCGGGAAGAGCTTGGCCTTCTTGTGAGTGGGCTCGATAGGGAGCTAGGCCCATATGGCGTACGCGTGCGCGTGATCGCTTGGCGGGCGTTTGGCGCCATCGTGCTTGCATATCGTCCGAATTTGCTCGTTTCGCATCTGCGCGATGCGCGTACAGCTGCGGTGCTGGCGAGCCTAGGATATCCCGTTCTCAACAGTGCGTTAACTGCTGGGATGCGAGAAACCTTCCTCGACGCGCTGCTCGCGCATCTTGCGCGAAGGTTTGCTGCGGAAAAGCTCCCCCACGAGATTGGCTTCTTCTTGGGCTATCCCTACGAGGATGTTGAGGGGTTCGTGCGACATCGGGGCCGTAAGTTCCGATTTTGCGGATGCTGGAAGGTCTACGGCGACCCTCGGGCGGCAGCGAAGTTGTTTGCGCGCTACCGAAGATGTACGCGACGGTGCGTACGGCTGCGACGAAGTGGAAGCACAGCGGTAGACATCGCAGCCGGTTGTCGTTATCGGGGGCGTGGAGGGGCTTAGCTCAATGCGACTTGGCGCGCGTGGTTAGGTTTATTGGGTCCTACGGACCTAGGGAGACGACGGGCCTATGGCCCAGAGAAGGGAAACAACATGAGTAACGTTGCGGTCGTGTTTTGGAGTGGAACGGGAAACACCGAGGCCATGGCTGACCTCGTAGCTGAGGGTGTACAATCCGCAGGCGGTAAGGCTACTGTGATTCAGGCGACAGAATTCTCGGTCGAAGAGCTCGATGCCTACGATGCTTTTGCCTTTGGCTGCCCGGCAATGGGTGCGGAGGAGCTTGAAAGCGAGGAATTCGAGCCCATGTGGGATGCAGTCGAACCGGCGCTGCCCGGCAGAAAGGTGGCGTTGTTCGGTAGCTACGATTGGGCCGAGGGTGAATGGATGGACCTTTGGCGTGAGCGCGCGGAGGCGGCGGGCATCATCGTGAGCGAGACGGTCATTGCCAAGGACTATCCCGACGAGGAGGCATCCGACGCGTGCCGCGCCCTCGGCGCCGCCCTCATTTAGCGCGGCAGACTAACATGGCGAAGGGGTGCCGGGGCCGTTTCGGCCGGCGGCCTTGTTGCACGGCATGGTACTCTAGCACCGGGTGTTCGAATACCGCCTCATGCCGCCGTTCCGAATGCGAGGGTTCATGGCCACCTTGTTCATCGATGCTGACGCCTGCCCGGTCACGCGCGATGCCCTTGCGCTGGCACGAAAGTCGCACGCGCCCGTGGTCGTCGCGGGAAACACCACGCAGAATCTTGAACGGCACGTGCGCTCCGACGACCCGCGCTCGCCGATGGAGGCCAACGGGGGCTTCTGGGTGGAGACGCTTGCCGTTGGCGTGGGAGCCGACGCGGCGGATTTTGCCATCGCGGAGCGCCTGGAGCCGGGCGACATCGTGGTCACGCAGGACATTGGCTTGGCGAGCATGGCGCTTGGGCGCGGCGCGGCGGCAATCGGCGTGCGCGGACACGTTTACCGCAAAGAGACCATCGACATGCAGCTGTTTATTCGGCACGAGGAAAAGAAAGTGCGACGCGCAGGGGGCCGCACCAAGGGACCCGCTGCCTTCACCGATGAGGATCGCGAGCGCTTCCGCGACAACCTGCGCAGGCTGCTGCAGGATGCGATTCAGGACGAAAGCGCCTGCAACGACAGGTAGACGGCGGCGTTGAATGAGACAGATGTGCCAGGTTAAACTGTCTCTTTTCGCAACAAGGGCTAGTCTGCGAGACAGCATGAGACAGTTCAACCTGGCACATCTGTCTCTGAGACAATTTAACCTGGCACAACTGTCTCACGCCGCACAGAATGTTCGAGGCTCGAGTCGGAAGGTTGTTCGCGACCCTCCGAGTAGACGCCTTGCGCGAGCCAGCAAAAGAGCAGGCCGTGTGGAACCGGAAGCTCGGTCTACTCAACCCATCGGTTAAAACCTTCCGACTCGAGCCTCGAGCTTTTCCGGGGAAGAAAACGGTGCACAAAGGAGCGCGGCCGCCCCGCTATGCGCGCAGTGCATACCAACATGCCCAGAATGCGGCGCGCGCCGCCATTTCTCCGCCGGACAATGAAAGCCGATTCCGTTGCCGAACAAGGAGGTCACACATGGCAGACGTGAAGAAGCGCGTGCTTGGCAAAAGCGGTATCGAGGTGTCTCCGCTGGGGCTCGGTTGCATGGGGCTCACTCATGCAAGCGGCGACGCGATGGATACGCCCGCTGCCGCCCGCGTGATTCGCGAGGCGTTCGAAATAGGTTACACGTTCTTCGATACGGCCGAGTGCTACGTGGGTGAGAACGCGGCGGGCGAGACGCTTTACAAAGAGGACGCGGTGGGGGAGGCCCTGCGTCCCGTGCGCGATCAGGTGGTTATCGCAACCAAGTTCGGCGTGCACCACAACCCAGACAAGACGCTATCCGTTGACTCGCGGCCCGAGACGATCCGCCGCGCCATCGACGGCAGCCTGAGTCGTTTGGGCATCGATTGCATCGATCTTTACTACCAGCATCGCATCGATCCTAACGTGGAGCCTGAGGAAGTTGCCGGCGTTATGGTCGAGCTTATGCAGGCGGGCAAGATCCGCGCATGGGGCATCTCGGAGGTGGATGAGGATTACTTGCGGCGAGCGGATGCGGTGTGCCCCGTGGCTGCCGTCCAGAACCGCTACTCCATGCTCGCGCGCTGGCACGAGCCGCTCTTCCCCGTGCTCGAGGAGCTCAATGTGGCGCTCGTGGCGTTCAGCCCCATGGCGAACGGCTTTTTGACCGGCGCGTATAGTCCGAAGACGAAGTTCGAGGGTGCGCAGGACTATCGTGACGGCATGCCTCAGTACACGCCCGAGGGCTACGAGAAGGACCGCGCGGTGCTCGGGCTTCTCGGCGATCTTGCGCGCGAAAAGAATGCGACGATGGCTCAGATCTCGCTCGCGTGGATGCTTTGCAAGAAGCCGTGGATCATCCCCATTCCGGGTAGCCGCAAGCCCGAGCGCCTGCGGGAGAACCTTGAAGCCGCCCAGGTATCGCTTACGGCTGAGGAAGTCGCTCGCATCGATGCCGCGCTCGATGGCATGAATCTTGCGGTTTTCGGCGGTCACGCGCGGGCATAAGCAGCCGAGCAAGCTCCGCTAGGCCGATCCGCCCCAGATGGCGAAAGCTCAATACTGTCGCCCGATACGCTCTGCTAGTATCGGTATGTACATCACGGCAGACGAGAAGGGCGTGCGCAGCATGAATCATTCCGAGATCTCGAGCTTCATCTGGGGCACCGCCGACCTGCTTCGCTCAAGCTTTAAACAGCACGAGTACGGCGACATCATCCTGCCGTTCACGGTCATGCGCCGCCTCGACGTGGTGCTTGAGCCCACCAAGCAGGCCGTGCTTGAGGCGGCGGCGAAGCCCCTGCCCGAGGCTCTGCGCGACACCATGCTCAAGCAAGCTGCAGGCGTGGATTTCTACAATACGAGCGAATTCACCATGAGCAGCCTGCTCAACGACGCGGACGGCATCCGCGAGAACCTCACCAAGTTTGTGACCTCGTTTTCGCCCGAGATCGCAGATATCTTCGACAAGTTCAAAATCTTCGAGGTCATCAAGGACCTGGACGACAACGACCTGCTGTTCCTTGTAGTCGAGCGCTTCTGCAGTCCAAAGATTGACTTGAGCCCTGCCTCGGTGAGCAACGCCGATATGGGTGACATCTACGAGGAACTCATCCGCCGTTTCTCGGAAGTCTCCAACGAGACCGCCGGAGAGCATTTCAGTCCGCGCGATGGCCTCAAGTTGGCGGCGCGCCTGCTGGTGATTGGCGAGATGGACGACCTCACGCAGCCTAATCGCATCGTCAAGGTGTGTGATCCCTGCGCGGGGACGGGTGGCGCGCTCACGGTGTTCGCCGACTGCGTACACGAGGTCAACCCGGCCGCTACGGTGGTCACCTACGCGCAGGAGATCAACGGTCAGTCCTACGCCATCTGCAAGAGCGACACCATTCTCAAAGGTGGCAACGTGGCCAATGTGCATCTGGGCGACACGCTTGCCGATGACCAGATGCCCGATGAGACCTTTGGCTATCAGATTTCCAACCCGCCTTACGGCGTGGACTGGAAGAAGTCCAAGGCGGCTGTGACCAAGGAGCATGACGAGAGGGGCTTTGCCGGCCGCTTTGGTGCGGGCCTGCCGCGCATATCCGATGGGCAGCTGCTCTTTGTGCAGCACATGGTTGCCAAGATGCGCGCGTCCGAGGACGGCGGCGGGCGCATTGCCGTGTTCCTCAACGGCAGCCCGCTCTTTACCGGCGCGGCGGGTTCGGGCGAGAGCGAGATCCGACGCTACCTCCTGGAGCACGATCTGGTGGACGCCATCGTTGCCATGCCCAACGATTTCTTCTTCAATACGGGCATCGCTACCTACATCTGGGTGCTCGACAACGCCAAGGAACCCCGCCGGCGCGGCAAGGTGCAGCTCATCAACGCCAACGGCATCTATTCCAAGATGCGCAAGAGCCTGGGTAGCAAACGCAACGAGTTCACCGACGAGCAGATCGAGCAGATTATTGGGCTGTACCAGGCGTTCGAGGATGCCGATTCCAAACTTTCCAAGGTTTTTGCCACCGAGGAGTTCGGCTATGTGACGGTGGATGTGCGCCGGCCCGAGCGCGACGAGCAGGGCGAGATTGTGTGCAAGAAAAACGGCCAGCCCGTGGCCGATAAGAGCC
>CDTW01014824.1_pt1 | contig 18293 bp, 12 predicted proteins | sample 554901 | NCBI WGS metagenome assembly CDTW01 (sample SAMEA3182045, study PRJEB8094) | gut metagenome | biome: human; feature: gut; material: Stool; isolation source: human stools | place: Canada | collected 2011-11-01
GTACGTTCCTGCATACATATCAGAAATATCCGGCGCAGTTCCTATGGGCAGGCGTCGGAGGCTGGGCACGCGCTTATCTGGAGATCCAGACAGAGCTGCGTGCCTTTCAGGTACAGGAGACCTCGAGATACTACACGCTATCAGTAGATCAGCCGCTTACCACAGAGAGCAAGGCCCCGCTGCTGAGCGTTTTTCGTGCGAAGCATGCGGATTTTCGCTCGTATGTCTGCCTGCGGGATTATATGCAGCGACTGCCGGAGGATGAAAAATGGCTGGCAGGTACACTCAGCAGCGGCTATACGTTGGAGGAGATTCCGGTTCTCTTCTGCTGCGAAAAAGAGGAACTGACGCAGATCCACGACCGGCTTCAGAGGAGTATGATGGAGTATTTGAAGATCTAACCGCGCGGCAGGTGTTTGCGCATAAAATGTCCGGACCCAGGGAAAGCAATATGGAAAAAAGCAGCCGATCTCATTTTGAGACCGGCTGCTTTTTTTGAAAAAACGGAAACACTTTGATGGCGCAGATTTTAATTACATTGGTGCCACTCCTCATTACGCGGGTCCTTCTTGCGGCCTCTGCGACAGCTTTGGCAGTGGCGGGACCGGCGCGGGGGCTTTGTTTATATACACAAAAACCCGCAAGCTGTGCTGTGCAATGTGACAAGACACATCAATATATTACAATAATTCGTCAAGCGAACAGAAGAAAAATGCCGATATAGCAGATATAATGAAGTCAATGCAACACAATTCTATGCATTTGTTGGAGCGTTGCCATGAACAGCAGAGAAATACAGGGCGTCATCTTCAATATTCAAAGATTCTGCATCACAGACGGCGACGGAATCCGGACAACGGTCTTTTTGAAAGGCTGCCCGCTGCACTGCCGCTGGTGTCATAATCCGGAATCGCAGCTTGCTGCACCGCAGCTGATGTACAAGCCTGCTCGCTGCGTCGGCTGCATGGCCTGTGCCGACGTCTGCGAGCATGGGGTACACCGGTTTGATGGCGGCGCTCATTTTGTGGATTTTTCCCGCTGCATCCGGTGCGGGCTCTGTACCGCAGTATGCTGCTATGATGCGCTGGAGCTATGCGGCAGCAGGCAGACGGCCGGAAGCGTTATCGACAGCATCTGTAAGGATAAGCCCTTTTTCGGCGAGCGCGGCGGCATGACAGTCAGTGGCGGCGAACCGCTGATGCAGCCAGAGTTCCTGGAAGCGCTCCTGCGGCTTGCCGCAGAAGCAGGGATCCGTTCTTACATTGAAACCAGTGGCTTTGCCAATGCGGACGTGCTTGCACGTATCAGCCCTCTAACCGATTGTTTCCTGTTCGACTGGAAGCTGACTGATCCGGCGCTGCATAAGACGTATATCGGCGTTGACAACAGTCTGATCCTGCACAATCTGCGCTATCTTGCCGGGCAGCACAAGCGCATTGTGCTCCGCTGCCCGATCATTCCGGGCGTCAATGACTGCACAGCACATTTTGAGGGCATCGCGCGTCTGGCGTCTTCCTTGGACGCGATCGACCATGTAGAACTGATGGCCTATCACACGATGGGCGAGAGCAAAAAGGGGCAGCTTGGCCGCGTGGACAGTTTCCGCGCGGAGATCCCGGAGCAGGAGCAGAAGCAGCAGTGGCTTTCACAGCTGCGCGCACTCGGCTGCGACGCCCGCTTGGGCTGATCACGATGCTATTGTGCGCTGCGCTGAAATTTACGCAGTTTTCTGTATTGCATGGGCGACATGCAGTATGCGGTCTTGAACAGATGATAGAAATGGCTCAGTGAGTTGAAGCCGCATTTTGACGCGATCTCAAGAATCTCTTCGTCGGTATAGATCAAAAACCGGCTTGCCTCATGGATCCGTAGTGCGTTGAGATACGCGGTCGGCGTCGTGTTCAGATAGCGCTTGAACGAGCGGCACAGGTGCTCCGGCGTATAGCCGGAGATGCGGTACATAGCCTCGATCCCCTCAGCGTACCGCGCAGGATTCTGCATCTGTTTGAGCAGATTGTCCATCCACGGCGGGAGCTGCTCCTTTTCCTGCAGAGGATAAGTGAAAAACAGCTTGAGCATGGCGATCAGTACGAGCTTGAGCTGCGCGTTATAGTCGTCCTTATTGTTATATGGTACAAGGATATTGGTCTCCAGCATATGACGGGTGAATTCGAAGTCCTCCTGATGCAGATTGATTTTGATCGGCGTCTCCGCGCCGGTCAGATCGCGAAGCACCGGACTTGGCCCGATAAATGCGGCGGCCTGATTCCACAGCTCGTCTGAGATCAGAATATTGAACATCTCGCATTTGTTGGACTTGAAAAAATGGATATCTTCCGGCCGCACAAAGCAAAGATCGCCAGGGACGATCTCAAATGATCCCTGCTGTGTCACATGCGTTCCGGTGCCTTTTTCCACAAGAAATATCTCGTAGTAATCATGAAAATGCGGCACGGTTACCGTGTTTGTAAGATATGAGCAGATCCCAAGCTGATCCTGCAGCAGATAGTTCTCGGCAAGAAATTGCACAGCCACGGCGTACACCCCTTTTCGGACGCTGATTCATTCTTGTTTTTATATATCACATTCCAGGCAAAAAATCAAAAATTTTTCAGGAGGCTCCAGATGAACAATTGGAAAGTCAAGCATCCTCGCACAGACCTGTCCTTTGAGATTGCCTTTACGAAGGCGTATCGGGAAGCGAAGGCGAAGTTTACGCATCCGGCGCAGATTGAGCTTGCCGCGCTGCGCGCGCAGTTTCCTGCGATCATGCATGAGATTGAGGACGAAGATCTGTTCGCGGGCCGCGTGCAGATGGGCATTGTCGGCTTCGGCTCGCAGCACCAGACTGGTGGCTTCGGCTACTACGCCGATCTTGCGCGGATCGCCGATCTGCTGGCCAACCAGCCCGGTAACCAGAAATACCGGGAGGATATCCACGATATGCTGACCTTCTGGTATGCTGAGCGCACCGGGGCAAAGGTCATGGCCGACGTTCCCGCGGATCTGAAGGATGTTTTCTACACCGACGTCTGGGAAAACGATCCGCTGCCCGCAACGCCGATCCTCCGCATGGCGGGCTCGTATCCCAACTTCGATAAGCTTGTTCAGGTTGGTTTGCCCGGTATGCAGGCGGAGATCCGCGGCTGCATCGAGCGCGAGAAGGCACGCGGCGGTGACGTGATTCTGTATGAATGCATGCTGGGCGCAGTCGATCTGATCGCAGAATGCTGCCTGTATTACCGCGACCAGGCGCTGCGTATGGCCGAAAGCCATCCGGATGCACAACGTGCTGCCGAGCTCCGCGTCATGGCGCAGGTCCTGCAGAACATCACCGAGCGTGCGCCCCAGTCCATGCGCGAGGCTATCCAGCTGGTATGGATGTATGGTATAATGGCACCTCAGGTCGAGTACGGCCGGGCGGATATCTATCTTGGGGACCTCTATGTCAAGGATATTGACAGCGGTGCGCTCTCGGATGAAGAGGCGCTGGCACTGGTGCAGTCTTATTTCCGCCTGATCGACCATCTCAACTGCGAGGTCGATGGCCGCCTGTTTGTCGGCGGTCTGGGGCGCAGAAATACGGAAAATGCGGATCGCTTCTCGCTCGTCGCGATCGAAGCCTGCCGCACGGTCAAGGAAGTCCTTCCGCAGTTTACGCTCCGCTTCAGCAAACAGACACCGAAGGCGGTCTGGGATGCGGCGATGCGCTGCATCGAGGAGGGGCGCTCCTATCCGCTGCTGTATAACGACGATGTGCTCGTCCCTGCGATCATGAAGGGCTATGGCGTCGACAGAGCCCGCGCAGAATCCTACGTCCCTCTCGGCTGCGGCGAGATCGAATTTGATCATTACAGTATCCACACCCCCAGCGGTTCGATGAACGTATCCAAGATCCTCGAGATCGCAATCCGCGGCGGCTATGAGCCGGTCAGCCGGAAGTGGGTCGGTCCGAAAACCAAGGCGCTTGCCGAATGCCGCAGCTTTGAAGAATTCTATGATAACTATCTGACGCAGCTGCACTTCTATATCGCCGCTGAAGCAAAATTTGAGCGCTATGAGTACGATAAGACCGGCTCGATTCATCCGTTCCTGTACTTCTCCATGCTCTATGACGGCTGCCTAGAGAGCGGAAAGCCGATGTTTGCCGGCGGCTGCCAGAGTCTCAACGGCACGCTGGAGCTCTACGGCCTGGTCGATGCCGGCGACAGCCTCTTTGCAATCAAAAAGCTGATCTATGATGAAAAGGTGCTGACCGGCAGCGAGCTTGTCCGCATTCTGGACAACAATTTCTTCGGCTTCGAAAAAGAGCGCCGCATGATGCTTGATTTGCCGAAGTACGGCAACGACATCGACGACGTCGACCGCATGGTCGTCAAGCTGCAGAGCGATATCAACCAGGATATTGCAGCGCAGGCACCTCTGGCTGGTCTCGATACCAATCTTTCTGTCATCATCAACAACGACCAGAATACGACACTTGCCCGCTGGGTCGGCGCAACGCCAAACGGCCGCAAGGCAGGCACACCGTTTGCCAACGCCAACAATCCTGAGCCTGGCGCAGATAAAAACGGCGTGACTGCAATGATCAATTCTCTGCTGAAAATGCCGCAGGACAACAATGCCGGCACTGTGCAGAATTTCCGGTTCAGCAAGGAACTGTTCCAGGCGTCCAGAGAAAAGGTCCTGGAGCTGATTCAGAATTACTTTGATCGCGGCGGCGCGCAGGCCATGATCTCTGTCGTCGGTAGAGAGGATCTGAAAAACGCGCTGGAGCGCCCGGAGGATTACCGGGATCTGATCGTGCGTGTAGGCGGCTTCAGCGCCAGATTCGTGGATCTGCACAAGGATGTTCAGGTCGAGATCTATAACCGCACCACCTATTGATTCATAGAACACACGAAGACCCGTGTTCGAATAAAAAAAGAAAGGAACCACCAATATGAAAAAGGCACTCGTTCTCCTTCTTGCACTCAGTCTGCTTGCTGCACTTTGTGCATGCGCACAGCCCGCGGCTCCTGCCGCCGATGCATCCGACAGCACCGATGCGTCTGCAGCAGCTCCTGCTGAGGCTGCATCTTCCGGCTCCGATTTCTCCGGCGTGACCGTCGTTGCTTCCCGTTGGGCAGGTCCGAACGCCGATACCCAGAAGGCCATTGTGGAAAGCTACACAAACGGCACAATCGTTATTGACGACGTTGACTACAACAACCTCAAGGAGAAACAGATCCTCAGCATGAGCGCATCCGGCGAATATGACCTGATCTGGGTTCCCGAGGTTTGGATCCCTGAGTATGTCGCAAATGGCTGGCTGCTCCCGCTCGACTCCTACATTGCACGCGACGATCTGAACATGGACGATTATCTTTCCGGTATTGTGGAGATTGGCAAGGTCGATGGCACCATGTATGCCATGCCTGACATGATGCAGGGCATGATGATGACCTACAACACCGAATGGCTCGAACGGGAAGGCCAGAACATCCCCACCACGTGGGACGAGCTCGTCGCGCTGGCGAAGTATTTTAAGGAAGCTGGCACCGGCATCGGCTTGCCGCTCATGCAGGGCCAGGCAGCCATGGACCTTTATGCGATGATCCTCTATTCCAACGGCGGCGATTACTTTGATGCTGACGGCAGCCTTGCTCTTACCAGTGATGTCTGCCTTGAGGCAGCACAGCAGTACGCCGAGCTCGCGCAGTACGCCATGGACGGTGCAGTCACCTGGCACAACGATCAGGTCTCCGAGGCCATCCGCACCGGCAAATGCCCGTTCGGAATCACGATGTCCGGCCTTTCCGGCCTTGACTCCGATCCTGAAGGCTCTGTGATCGCCGACTGCGTCGCTTATGGCGCAATGCCCGGCAAGAAATCCGTCTCCGGCTGCCTGAACACCTGGTCCTGGGCGATCGCTGCCAACAGCGCCAACCCGGATGCTGCATGGGAAGCGGTAAAATATCTCACGAGTGCGGATGTGGAAAAGCAGATGGCTGTTCAGATCGGCCATACTTCCGCAGTTGCCGCGCTGTCGTCCGACGCTGATGTTCTCGCGGCGGAACCCTTCCTCCCCGCGCTGTCCGAGCAGATGGCGAACGGCAAGACGCAGCCTCTGGCTGCCAGCGCAAGCGCACTGTCCGACCCGCTGCAGGCCGCACTCTCTGAGATCGCGGCCTCCGGTGCCGATCCGGTCGAGGTGTTCAACAAGCTCCAGAATGATCTGGCGGATACCGTCAAATTAAGCTGAGATATCTCATGTGAGAACTGGTGGGCAGTCCGGTTCAGCCGGGCTGTCCACCCGAACCCTACAGGCTCTTTGGATAAGGATGGCTATGAAAAATAAACGTTCTTCAACGCGTATCTCGCTCGAAAAGGGCGATTTTCTCCCTACGCTGCTGCTTTCTCCAACGCTTTTTATCGTACTGGTCGTCATGATCGTCCCGTTTTTCTATGGGCTGTATATCAGCCTGTATGCCTATAAGGTAGGCGGCCGGCTGGATGGCGAGACCTTTGTTGGTCTGGCAAATTATCTGCGCCTGTTCAAGGATGAAACACTTGGAAAGGTCACGTGGAATACGCTGGAATTTGCGCTGCTCGCTACCTCCGGCGATCTTTTCTTCGGCACACTGATTGCGGTGCTGCTGACGAAGGCCTCCCGGCGCAGAAGCGATGTGCTGCGCGCGGTCTATCTGATTCCGCTGCTCATCTCGCCGTTGATTGTCGGCCTGATCTGGAAATTTATTTTTGACCCCGCTTCGGGGCCGTTCTACTATGTTTTAAGTCTCGTTCACCTCGGTATTTCACAGGTTCCCGGGCTGTCCAGCGAGAAAACGGCGATGCTTTGCGTCGTTGTCGCGCATTGGTGGCAGGTCGTCCCGTTTGTCATTCTCGTCGTCAGTGCAGGTCTGACCTCGATCCCGGCAGACGTCTATGAAGCGGCCTATCTGGATGGGGCTTCCGGGCTTAAGCTGTTTTTCAAAATAACCCTTCCGCTTCTTACGGGGATTTATATGGTGATTCTCGTCGTCAGCGGCGTCGATACGATCAAGGTCTTCGACCTGATCTATTCGCTTACAAGCGGAGGTCCGTCCAACTCTACCATGTCCCTGAGCATCTACGCCTATCGCACCGCCTTCAAGACCAATGATATGGGCTATGCGATGGCCATCTCACTGTTTACCATGGTGCTTACGATGCTCCTGTTCGGGATCCCGTTTATCAAATATAACATCAAGCGTGACGAGGAGGGCTGAGCATGCTGGGCATCAAAGAATCCAAAGCGGCAAAAATTGCGCGCGCTGTGATCCTCGCGCTGTTCTTCCTGTGGTCGCTGATCCCCGTCTATATTGTCATCACCAACGCAATCAAGCCGACGCTCGACATTACGGCAATCCCTCCGAAACTTTTCTTTCAGCCGACGCTTTCTCATTTCCAGAAGGCCTTCAGCAACGGCGATTTCCTACTGTATTTCAAAAACTCAATCATCATCACGTCTGTTACAACGCTGATCTGCGTGCTGTTTGGCGCAATGGGTGCATATGGGCTTCTGATCATGAAATCCAGAGCCGGAAAACAGGCCTCCAGCTTTCTTTTGATCGGTAAGCTTGTCCCGTCCATTACGATTCTGATCCCGTTCTACAGCATTCTGGTCAAGCTCGGGCTGCACCGCACGTATATTGGTGTCATTCTGGCTCACTGCTCGCTGAACCTGCCGTTTATCGTATGGCTGATCCTCGGCTTCATGCGTGATATTCCGATGGAGCTGCTCGAGGCTGCCACGATTGATGGCGCAACCAGAATGCAGGCGTTCTGGAAGATCATGATGCCTGTGCTCAAGCCCGCGCTGGGTTCTTCCATCATTCTGACGTTCCAATGCTCCTGGAACGAACTGCTTTACGCGCTGCAGCTGACGACTATGAAGGCCTATACGATCCAGGTCGGAATCAGCCGCTTTACCGGTGCGTTGACAGTCGACTGGGGCAAATGCAGCGCTGCTGCGACAGTCGGTATGCTGCCCGTGATTCTCATTGGCTTCGCCATGCAGAAATATCTCGTTACCGGCATGACTGCCGGATCGGTCAAAGGATAAAAAACAGAGGAGAAAACTATGATCTACGGCTCTCAATATTATCGCCCGCCCTTTCCCTATCGCGGCTGCTGGGAAAATGATCTTGACAACATGGTCTCGCTCGGGTTCAATACCGTAAAGCTCTGGGCAGTCTGGAACTGGATCGAGCGCGAGCCCGGCGTGTTTCAGTTTGACGATCTTGATGCGCTTACGGCGCTCTGCGCGAAAAAAGGGCTCAGCGTTGTGATCAATCTCATCCCGGAGGGCGCACCCTATTGGACCTCCGACGGTAAGCTCGGTGCATTTTATGAAATGTCCACGGGCGAGCAGCTGAAATACAGCGGCCCTGGTAATATTCCGACTGCGGGCTGGCCCGGCCTCTGCCCGGACAGCCCGGATTATGCCGCGCTGATCTACCGCTTCTGCTATGAGACGGCGAAGCATTTCGCTGCCGATCCCGCGGTTACATGCTTTGATGTGTGGAATGAGCCGCACCTGGAGCCCATGTACGACTATCCGGATAGCCTGCTCTGCTACTGTGAGCATACGCAGGCCAAATTCCGCGGCTGGCTGCAATCGCGCTACGGCACGCTTGAAAAGCTGAACGCGGCATGGTTCCGCTGCTACAGCAGCTGGGAGCAGGTCGAGGCACCGCGCAGATACGGCACCGCTGCGGATATGATCGACTGGCGGCGCTTTGGCATGGACAATTTGCGGGCACTTCTGCATGACCGCGCGGCGGCTGTCAGGCGCGGCGCACCCGGTAAAACCGTGCAGACGCATGTCGCCTACTCCGGCTATATGGGGCAGGTCAACGACGGCGGCCTTGCCAAGGATCTGACGGATGAATTCCTGCTTGCCCGGGAAGTCGATCAGTTTGGCCTTTCCGCATTCCCGCTGTGGCTGATGGGAAAAGAGCACATTGGTCAGCATTTCATGAACGCGGAGGTTGTGGCGGAAGCGTCACGGGGGAAACCCTTCTATCAGGTTGAGCTGCAGGGCGGCGGCGGCAAAGAGGGGCTGCTTGCGGGGGTTGTGCCGAAGGAGCTGGATGTACGCCAGTGGAACTGGAGCGTGATCGCCGCGGGCGGTAAGGGCGTGGTCTACTGGCAGTATAAGCCAGAGCCCGCCGGCATGGAGTCGCCTGGCTTTGGTCTTGTCAATATCGATGGCACCAATACGCCGCGTTCGCGCGAGGCCGGGAACTGTGCAAGGCAGTTTTCGGCACTGAAGCTCGAGCAGTTCGAACGCTGCCTTTCATCCAACGCGATTTTCCTGTCCCGCAACAGCGACCTTCTGGCAAACGCCGTACAGGAGGAAAAGAAATACAATAACAGCTTCAAGGGCTATCACCAGGCGCTTACCGACCGCGGGATTCCCTGCCGGTTTGCGCATGCGGATTATGCGGATACTCTTTACGCCGAAGGCGTGCGAACGCTGTATCTCCCCATGACACTCTCACTGTGTGAAGACGAGCGCCGCGCGCTTACTGCGTACGTAAAAGCCGGTGGCACGCTTGTGCTTGAGGCCGGTGCCGGAAGCTATCGCGAAAATGGGGAACTGGAGGCCGACGGAAGCTTCCTGCGCGAACTGTTTGGCATGCAGTCCGTCAACTTTGATCTTCTGCGTGTGCCGGAAACCGTCTATACCCTGGATGGCAGAAGGACGGGCGAGTTCTGCTACTACCGGCAGGGTTTCGCCTCCTGTGCAGCAGACGTGACAGTCAAGGCCGTCTTCTCTGATGGCAGCCCTGCGATTCTCACGCGCAGCTTCGGGGCAGGACGCATTGTTTGGTTCGGCGGTTTTGCGGGCGGCGCCTACTGGAATACCCGCGATGACGCGACCGCCGATCTGATCGCTTCCTACGCCAACGCAAACGGCTATGTAGCGATTCGGATGCTCTCGAGCAGCGGCATGCTTGTGCGTCTGCTGGAAAGCGATACAGAATACGCGCTTGTCTGCGTCAACCGCACAGACGAGCCGCGCACGCTTATTTATGATATCGACGGTCTTTGCACCGTGACGGTACCAGCCTGTGACGGCGTTGTTGAATTTGTATCCAGACGCTGAAGCCGGGGGGATAAATCAATGGATCGATGCAAAGTCGGTGTGATCGGCTGTGGAGACATCAGTCGTGTCTATCTGCATTCGCTCACACAAGTATTTCGGAACACACAGGTCGTGGCTGTCAGCAGCCGCGGCGGGGAAAGCGCAAGGCGCCGGGCGGCAGAGTTCGGCATTCCCTACGCCGTCAGCACAGAAGAACTGCTGGCCATGGAACTTGACATTGTTGTGATCCTGACCGATCCCGTCAGTCATTTCCGGCTTGCCGGGCAGGCTCTTCTGGCAGGAAAGCACACATATGTGGAAAAGCCGCTTGCGGCGACTACCGCTGAGGCTGCGTATCTTCTCACGCTGGCACGGGAGAAAAACCTGATGCTCACCTGCGCGCCGGATACGCTGCTTGGCGGTGGGATCCAGACATGCCGGAAGCTGATCGACAACGGACTGATCGGTACGCCGGTCGCCTCCGTCGGTCAGACGTTCAACGGCGGTCCGGAGTCCTGGCACCCGAATCCATTCTTCCTATATCAGAAGGGCGCAGGGCCCCTGTATGACGTGGGGCCGTATTATATCGGCGGGATCCTGTACCTGCTTGGCCCGGCAGGAGAAGTTGCCTGTATGGCAAAGAAGACCTATGCGCAGCGCACCATCGGCAGTCAGCCGCATTGCGGCGAGAAGATCGACGTGGAAATGCCCACGTATTACGCCTGCACGATGCATCTGAACAGCGGCGTGATCTGCACATCGCTGCATTCATTCGACGTACCGTGCTCCCGGCTTGATACCAGAATTGAAATCTATGGGACGGAGGGGACGCTGATTACCGCACCACCATGCGATTTTTCGGGCGAGATTCTCTTTCGGGGACGCAATGACAGTACCTGGCGACAGCTCCCGATTGAGTTTCCCTATGAAAAGAACTGCCGCGGCGTCGGTGTCAGCGATATGGCGGACGCACTCATCCGCGGCCGTGCGCCGAGACTGGCTGTCGATTTCACCTATCATACACTGGACGTAATAGAGTCGCTGCAGCGATCGGGCGAAACCGGCAAATTTGTCCCAGTAACGAGCCGCTTCATACGAACGCCGCCCATGCCAGAAGAACCACTGTTCAGCAATCGATTTTCCGGTCTGTGCATAAAACCAGGCCTGCGAAAATGACACGCCCCGGCTGCTTACTATAAAATGATCGGCAACGCCAAAGAAGCTCATATACAACACCCCCTGCTGCAGAAACCTGCAGCAGGGGGTGCACTATACGATAGGGGACGCAGCCGCCATCACCCTGCAAATGCGCGATATACGCTTTGCGACAATTCTGCGATCTCACTCGTCGCTCCAGCATCTGTATAGGGATCGTTGCAGATAACGCAAATGAGATAGGGCCTGTCTTTGAGTTCAACGATCCCGACATCTGCAATGCAAATCCCGGACAGATTCCCCGTTTTGTGCGCGACTGTGACATCCTCCGGCAGGAGCAGCGGCAGCCGGTCATTGACCTGTTGATTTTCCAGCAGCTGCAGCATTTTCTCTGATACGGCTTCTGAAATGCAGGTTTTTTTGTAGATCTGGCGCAAGATTTCTGCACAATCCCGTGCAGTCACATAGTTTTGCAGGTCATTCTCCGCGAGCATCAGGCGATGATAGGCGACATTTTCGCATCCGATCGACGCAGCCCATGTTTCGACTGCCTTTCGTCCGGTTTCTTCATCACCGCTTCCAAGCAGCATCGTCAGGCTGTTTGCTGCCGCATTGTCGCTGACCGTGATCATCTGCTCCAGTTTTTCACTGACATCGGATTCTTTTACCGCGCCAGTCTCGATCTTATCATAGACAGCACCCATGATAAAGAGTTTTATCAGACTGGCCGAAACCATCGGCTGGTTTTCCTCGATGTTCTGCGTACAATGGATGCTTGTTCCATCTGTCAGATCCTCGACCCAAACATCCCACTTGCTTGTCAGGCGGCTCAGTTCTGTTTGAATGCTTTTTTCAAGCTTTGCAAGCGGTCCGGCTGGCGCCTTTCGTTCAGAGAAATAGGCATCCAAGCCGTTCGCGATTCCCTGCACGATTTTTTCCTGATAGGCTTCCGATGCCAGAAGCAGGTCTTCTTCCGGGTTTGTCATGTAGCCCATTTCCAGAATGGTGACCGGTACCTCGGACCAGTTGATCCCCGTCATAGTGTCTGTTTCCCAGATATATTCTTTTTTTGCGCCAGTTGCCTCGACAGCCGCATTCAAAACAGCTTCCGACAGCGCATAACTGTCCGTATAGAGATCGGCGTTGAATGGATTGCTTCTTGTCATGCAGATCGCCATCATGCCATTGGCAGCGGAACTGTCTGCTGCGTTGGCGTGGATACGCAGATAGGCGTCTGCACCGGCTTCATTGGCAAGTTGCGCCCGTTCTGCATTGGAAATATCAACGTCGTTGCTTTCGCGCGTCATTTGTACGTGATATCCGCGCGCCTCAAGCTCATCACGCAAGAGAAGGGAAACCTGCAGATTCAGCTCATATTCCGCAAGGCCGGATGCTGTACCAGCGGTTCCGCTTGCGACCTTCGCCTTTGTCTCGGCGGAACCGGGACCAAGCGGCTCGGTGTCGTAGTTCCCGTGGCTCTGGTGCCCCGGATCGATCACGATAAGCCATGCTTCGTGTGGTTGAGGTGCTGGCTCTTCCGGCGGATCCTCCTGCTGCTCAGCCGAAGAGAGTATCGGTTCTATATGCACAGGCTCATTCACGGGAGGCGTCTCTTCTGGCACTGTTTCTTCCTGCGGAGACTGCGGCGGTACGTCCGCTTTCTGTGTTTCCAGCTGTTCCGTCTGCCAAAGGACTTTGTCAATCAGGTCTTCTTCAGATTGTTTGCTGCTGCAGCCTGCAAGCGTAAAAAAGATAGCGCCAGCGATTGCAAGCAGGGGCAGCTTTTTGATCTTCTTCATTTTGTTTTCTCCCATTAGTAATAGGAACCGCCGAATTTTGCTTTTTCATAATCCAGAATGAATCTGGTATTTGCATATTCGACATCGCTCAGATATCCAGCCTCATTTGCATCGAATACGTTGCTCGGGATTGTCCCTGTGTACCAGTCTTTGCTCTTAAAATATGCTGCGATCTCGGCTGTCTTGAAGATCCGCCCATGGCGGGCGTAGATCTCGTTTCTTGCAAGCGTACATTCCTCCCAGCTCAGCCATTGAAGGTTTTTGTCGGTCAGATAGTCCGTGCTGCTGCAAGGGATCAAATAGTCATCCACATAATTATCAAGGACGTTCTGGTTATCCTCAGCTTGATTCACAGTCCAGTTCAGGCCGGTGTCATCGTCAATTTCATAGACGTCCAGATGGGTCAGTGCGTGCCGATCTTTTCCATATGCACCGAACACCGTCTCCGCGGACAGCTCGCCGTTGAACACGGTGCATCGTTGGATCCATTCGTCTCCCATGGATTCGCCGTGCAGCAGGAAAAAACCTTTTTCCGAGATGCCGCAGACGGATAGGTGTGCTGCTGGGAATGTCGCCAGCGAAATCGGTTCGTCCTCCACAGCGGTATATAGCATGAAGCAGCAATCTTCTTCGCTGGCCCCGGCTTTTAAGAACAGCTCCGGTGTCCCATCCTCCTCGATATCATACAAAGCATACGTGCAGATGCCCCTGTGATCCGAATATTCCGCGGCAGTATTCGCGAGGATTCTTCGATAGGCGGCTTTCCAGCCGGGAATGCGTTCTTCCGGCGTGTCCGCTGCGGCCAGTTCGCGACCGTTCTTTAAAAGCGTTGACAGATGATCCATCTGCGCCTGCGTGATGTTTGAATCGCCTTCCAGTTCGCCTTGTATTTTCATCGCCTCCGAGAAATCTCCCGCCTCGGCGAGCGCCACCGCACGCTGATAGCGGCTGTCCGCGATGAGTTCATCCTTCCCGAGCGACTCCAGCATCGGGTATGCCGTATCATACTCCCCGGCATCGATGAGCGCCATCGCTCTGTTCAGCTTCTTCGAGGGGGCGACATACGCCGTTAAATAAACGATCAGAGCAATACAGAGCACTGCGGCAATCAGGAAAAGTGGGAGCGGATTGCGCCGGATCTGGTTTATCCAAGTACGGATAGTGGAGGCGGCCTGTGCTGCGCTCTGTTTTTGCTGTGGCTTATCTTCCTGCTGCTGTGCATAACCTTCCAGCTCTGCTTTGAGCGGCGCGTCGGCATAGCGCAGCGCCAGCCGGTATGTATTGTTTTTCGGCAGCGCGGCGGCGTGCTTTCGCAGGTCGGCCCGGTCGCTGACCTGCAGCTCCGCCATGAGCTTGCAAACATACGCCTGCGCGTTTTCCGGTTCCTGATCGAGAATGCGCTCACAGTAGCTCTCTGCGTTCTTCCACTCGCGGTTCTCCAAGAACAGGGCCGCGCGGCGCAGCAGGGGAGATGTGGTATTTGCCGCACCTGCAACGGCTTCTGCGCTGAGAATTTTTTTGATTCCGCGGAGCAGGTCCTGCATGAACCCAAGCCGCGACATGTCGAGCGCCTGCAAATGCGAAAATTCTTCCGGCAGATCATACGGGTTCATGTCCCGATACGCCGGAATCAGAACCTTCTGTTCTCCGTTCTTGATGAGTGCCAGAAAGCGCGACCATTCGTTGCGCACCCAGACGGCAGAGAAATATTCCGGCTTGGTGCCAAGTACGACCATAACTTTGGCGCTGTTGAGGGCGGCGAAGATGTACGGCTCATATTCTGTCCCAAGCTTGTCTTCCAGCGTGATGCGCGAAAAGAAGACCTTGAAGCTCTCTTGCGTCAGCTGGTGATAGAGGTCGTTTGCCAGCACAGAGTCCATGGTGCGTTTGCCGTTGTCATCGGTTTCCTTATAGCAGATAAACACGTCGAACGGCTTTTCACGCTCGGAGATCGCCAGATAGCCCTTCTGAATGGCTTCGATTGCTTCAGCCTCGGCAATATAGACAGATTTCTGCTCGTCATCAGCATTCCGGAGCGCGGAGAGATAGTCCGCATCCTCCAAGATCGAGCCGAATCGCACGCGGTTGATCGTCGGCACGCGCTTATGGCTTGCCGGATCCTCAACATATTCGATTCCGTAGCGACACAGAACGAGCGACCAGTATGCTTCCGCGTCGTTCGGCGCAAGCGAGACGATCTGCTCGTAAACAGCCGCCGCCTTATCAAAGTCGTTCCCCCGGCGCAGCAGCTCCGCACGCTCGTAGAGCCCGGCGACACGCTCACTGTCCAGCCGCGGCAGCGTCTGCCGCGTCCCACAGTATTGGCAAACTGCGACGGATTGCTTCGTATCAATCTCCATCGTCCCGCCGCACATTTTGCATCTCAAAACAGGCATGAAAATACCCTCTCTTCTCTAATCGTCACTTTGCAGACTTCTGCAGCGCCGCCCGTTCGGCGATCAGGCGCAGAAGCGTGCTTGCCTGCTTTTCTGCGTCCGCTTCATCACCGATATCGACCGCGCGGGAGAGCCGGTGCAGCGCGGCGGACAACTCCGCTTCCACAGCAGCCGTTTCTTCACCGGAGACCGGGTCGCAATAAGCCAGCGCGTCTGTAACGCGTGCACAGCTTTCTTTGAGCGGCTGGGTTTCTGCTTTCGCCTGCAGCAAAGCGGCTTTCCGGCGGCAGTCCCGGATGAAATCGGTTTTTTCTTTTACCTGCGCACCGATCTGCTCGGCGTTCCCGACTGCGTGCAAAGTCAAAACATGCTCGACGATGCCAAGCACAAGAAGCCCGAGCCCAACCGCGTTTTGCAGAACCGCCGACCACTTGAACGCAAGGCAGGCTGCCGCCCACAGAAGCAGCAGTACGAAATATTTGACGCCGGAATGGATCAGCGGGATCCCCATAAAGCGCGCGTCCGGGCTGGTCCCGCGTTTTTCGGCCATCCGCGCCATAAACAGAGCAAGCGCCAGCCCAAGCATGACAAGCAGGAGGTTCAGCCAGAAGGGTGCGTCATAGCGCGGCTGGGTCAGATCGGAGCTGATTTCCGCAACAGACGGCGGCAGCAGGATCGAACGCGTCCTTTCCGTCACAGGGAACGAAATGGCTGTCACAGGGAACCCGTTGATCGCGGTCGGGACAATGATATCTGCGCTGCTGCCTGTATAGGAAACAAGCGTCACGCCGGATCCTGTTTCGCTGTATGTAAACGGAATGTCTGCATTGTTAAAATTCACAGAAGCAGAGTCTGCAAGATGGGAATACGCGCAAACCGTGAAGGTTTCCTGCGGGATCGCATGCAGCTCCCGTTCCAGACGGTCTGCCTCTGTCTGAGCATCTTCTGCTGCTTTGGCAGCGGCGTCAGCCTGCGCGCGCTTTTCTTCGGCAGTTTGCTGTAAAGCCTCTGCCTGTGCCTGATCTTCAGCGTCTTCAGCGTCTTCAGCTTTCGCAGCGGTCAACGCGGCTTCTGCTTCCAGCGCTTCGTTTTCCAGACGTTCTGCTTCCTGCTTCGCCTCAGCCAGCGCGGCGGGGGCTTTTTCAGCGGCAGCTTTTATGTCTTCTGCGTGTTCTTTGGCCGAGACCGCCTGCTGCAGCGCCTGTTCGGTAGAAGAATTTGCATAGACAAGCAGCAGGTATTGCGTGGTGTGCAGCGGCGCGAACTCCTGCAAGGTCTTCGGAAGGACGATCTCCTGTAAGCCGCTGCAGTTGTCAAACGCATGCTCTGCTACGGCCGTTACGCGGTATCCGTTGATTGCCTCCGGAATGACCAGATGCGTACTCGTGCCGGTATAGCCGGTAATGGTACAGGTCGTGTCATTCCGCGTATATGTAAAGCTCTCCAGATACTGCAGATGTTCCTTTTCGGAATCTCCAAGAAGCGAGATCGATGCGCCGTGACGCTTTGCCCAGCTGAGAGCAGGCGTATCCGCAAAGCAATAGACCTCAACACTTGCGGAATGATCATAAACTACGGCGGCGATCCCGCAATAAGCCAGAGTCAAAAATACCAGGACGACAGCAAGCCATTTCCTTGTTCGCATCTCTTATTCCTCCCTCTCCGCACCGCATTTTGGGCAGAACTTTCCGGCTCTTGTAAATCGATATCCACATTTGGCACAGATATTTTTATCGCGAGCGACAGCGTGTCCGCAGTTATCGCAGAATGTTGCGTCCTGCGGGAGCTCCGCGCCGCAGTTTTCACAGAAAACGATTGACTCCGGCGGCTGCACTGTGCTGTGCAGCGCATCGCGGACCGCGTTTCCAACCAGACCTCCAACACTGCCGCCGACACCGGCCATCGCACCAATGCCGATGCCGAGTCCGGTCAGCCCGCCGGCTCCTTCATTTTTTGCTGCATCCTGTGCCACGTCGAAACTGCGTTCCTGCTGATAGGTATATCCTTCCTGCATGCGCTTTTGTGCGATTGCCTGGGAAGCGATGATCGTTTTCTGTGCTTCTGTCTGCGCCTGGATCAGATCCGTCTGCTGGCAGAGCTGCGCCTCGGCAATGTCGGCATATTTGCGGAAATGCAGCTCCTTGAATTTTTCATATTGTGCTTCGCCATCAGGCCGCGCGAGATTTGTGACGAAGAAGCGCACAAGTTCCACGCCATAATCCGCAAAGTCTGGCAGGAGCTGTTGCCGCAGGGAACTGGAGAAATCCAACAGATGTGCATCAAGTTCAAAAATACTGACCGTGTCTGCCTGCATGAACTGCGCAATATAGGGCTTGATCCGTGCCATCAAAAACGCGCGGAAGCAGGCGGCAAGCGTCTGGCGGTCAAGTGTGGATTCTGTGCCGACAAGACGGAGCAAAAGCCGCCTGGTGTCCTGCACACGCAGACTCATTTCACCGCTTGCGCCGAGACTGAGCGGGAAGTGATAGGTGGGCTCAAGAAACTGCACCTGGCTGTCGGTGCCCCAGCGAATGGCCATCTGCTCGGTCTTATTGATAAAGTAGACTTCGCAGTGAAACGGCGTTTTGCCATTTGTTGCGCGGTTCAGAAGGTTGCTCAGCAGCGGCGTATTCTGCGTTTCCAGTGTGTGACGGCCGGGACCAAAGGAGTCAAGTGCCTGGCCATTCAGAAACAGAACGGCTTCCTGGGTTTCATGAACGATGAGCTGCGTGTAACTGTTAAAATCTTTGCATGGATGCTTCCAGACAAATGTAGTGTTGTCACCCTCATATTTGAGAATATCCGCAATATACCCCATAATGCTCCTCC
>CDTW01044724.1_pt1 | contig 18272 bp, 16 predicted proteins | sample 554901 | NCBI WGS metagenome assembly CDTW01 (sample SAMEA3182045, study PRJEB8094) | gut metagenome | biome: human; feature: gut; material: Stool; isolation source: human stools | place: Canada | collected 2011-11-01
CCTCTCAGTCAGCCTTCGGCTGCCAGCTCCCCCTGCAAGGGGAGCCTTGAGACACGAAAAGCCTCCCATTCGGGAGGCTTTTCATATTTCTTATCCCGCGCAGCATTCCTTGATGACCGCGATGGCTTTTGCCAGCTGGTCCATGGGGATATTGAGGGCAGGGAGGAGGCGGAGCTTGTCTTTGGCCTTGATGACCAGCACGCCCTTTTCCCGGCAGGCGGCGATGATGTCTGCCGCGTTCTTTTCCGTCTGGATGCCGAGCATCAGTCCGAGGCCCGACACGCCGATGACGCCCTTCGCGCCCGCCAACTCCTGCCTGATATAGGCCGAGCGCGCCTGCACGCCCTGCAGCATCGCCTCGTCCAGCCGTTCGAGCACGTTGATCGCGCCCGCGCAGCAGACGGGGTTGCCGCCGAAGGTCGAGCCGTGCGTCCCGGCGCTCAGCACGTTCTGCACCTTCTCGCCCAGCAGCGTCGCGCCCAGCGGCAGACCGCCCGCGAGTCCCTTGGCCGTCGAGACGATGTCCGGCTGCACGCCGTAGGTCATATAGCCGTAGAGCATGCCGCTGCGCCCGTTGCCGATCTGCACCTCGTCGCAGATGAGCAGCAGATCGTTTTCCTGACACAGCTTCGCCGCGCCCTTGACATACGCCTCGTCCAGCGGCATCACGCCGCCCTCGCCCTGCACGACCTCCATCATGACGGCCGCGCACTTGTTTTCCGCGATCAGCCGCGCAAGATCCGCCAGATCGTTCGGTTCGGCATAGACGAACCCGTCCGTCAGCGGCAGGAAATCGTGGTGGAACACATCCTGCCCCGTCGCGGCCAGCGTGGTGATGGTCCGGCCGTGGAAGCTGTTTTTGAGCGTGATGATGGTGGAATATTCCTTGCCCTTCTTATCCTCCGACCATTTCCGGGCGGCCTTGATGGCGCACTCGTTCGCCTCCGCGCCGGAGTTGCCGAAGAAGACCTTCTTCATCCCGGTCTTCTTGCACAGCAGCTGCGCGAGCTTCGCGCAGGGCTCGGTGTAGTAAAGGTTCGAGATATGCTGCAGCGTTCCGAGCTGCTTCGTGACGGCCGCCATCCACTGCTCGTCGGCTACGCCGAAGATATCGACGGCGATGCCGGTGGACAGGTCGATGTACTCCTTGCCGTTCTCGTCCCAGACGAGCGAGCCCTTGCCCTTCACGATCGTGACGGGGAAGCGCGCATATGTGCCCGCGATATAGGTCTGGTCCAGCTTCTGAATGTCCATGATCCGTCCTCCTATCTGGTGAACATCGTGCCGATGCCTTCGTTGGTGAGCATTTCAATGAGGATCGCGTGCGGGACCCGCCCGTCGATGATGAACACGCGCCGCACGCCCCATTCGATCGCGTTCCGGCAGCATTCCGCCTTCGGGATCATGCCGCCCTGGATGACGCCGGAGGAGACGAGTTCCGGCAGCTCATCGATGCGGATGGCCGGGAGGAGCGTGGACGGATCGTCCTTGTTCTGCAGGATGCCCGCAATGTCCGTCATGGCGATCAGACTCTCCGCGCCGAGCGCGCCCGCGAGGCGCGCGGCCGCCGTGTCGGCGTTGATGTTGTAGATATTGCCCGCGTCGTCATAGCCGACCGTGGATACGACGGGGATATAGCCCTTGTCGATCACGTCCAGGATCGGCTGGACGTTCACGTCCGTGATCTCGCCGACATAGCCGAGCTCCGGCTTTTTGACCGTTGCCTTGAGCATGTGCCCGTCGAGGCCGGAAAGGCCGATGGCGCTGCCGCCCTTGAGCTCGATGAGGTTCACGAGCGTTTTGTTGATCTTCCCGGCCAGCACCATCAGCGCCACACCGACGGCTTCCTCGTCCGTGACCCGGACGCCGTCGACAAACGTGCTCTGTTTTCCCATCTTCCCGAGTGTTTCCGTGATCTCCGGTCCGCCGCCGTGGACGAGCACGACCTTGACGCCGATGAGCTGCAGCAGGCAGATATCCCGGATGACCGAGTCCTTCAGATGCTCCGAGACCATGGCGTTGCCGCCGTATTTGACCACGACGATCTTGCCGCTGTAGTCCTGGATATACGGCAGCGCGTGGACCAGCACGCGCGCCCGCTGGGCATTGGAAATATCCATATCTTTCTCCTCCCGTTATGTCCGGTAATCGCCGTTGATCTTCACATAATCATAGGTCAGGTCGCAGCCCCAGGCCGTCGAGACCGCGCTGCCGCTGTGCAGATCGATGAGGATCTCGATCTCGCTCTCAAGCAGGATCTTCTTGGCCTCTTCCTCGGAAAAATCGACGCCCGCGCCGTCCTTGCACACAAGGATCGTCCCGGTCTTCGAGGCAAACTGCACATCGATCTTGCCCACGTCGACCGGCGCGCCGGAATAGCCGATGGCACACAGCACCCGGCCCCAGTTGGCGTCCGCGCCGAACATGGCCGCCTTTGTGAGAGACGAGCAGATGACGCTCTTGGCGACGGTCTTGGCGATATCCAGCGTCGCCGCGCCCGAGACCTTGCACTCGAGCAGCTTCGTCGCGCCCTCGCCGTCGCCCGCGATGCAGCGGCACAGATACACCGTCACGGTGTTGAGCGCCTGCATGAAGGCCGTGAAATCTTCGCCCTCCGCCGTGATCTCCGCGTTTCCGGCAAGGCCGTTGGCCAGGACTGTCACCATGTCGTTGGTCGACGTGTCGCCGTCGACGGAGACCATGTTGAACGTGTTGGCGATGTCGGTCGAGAGCGCCTTCTGCAGCATGGCAGGGGAGATGGCGCAGTCGGTCGTGATGAACACGAGCATCGTCGCCATATTGGGGTGGATCATGCCGGAGCCCTTGCAGATGCCGCCGATCCTGCATTCCTTGCCGCCCACAGTGAAGCTGACGGCGATCTCCTTGCGCTTGGTGTCGGTGGTCATGATGCCCTCGGCGGCCTCGGCCGAGTGCGGGCCGAGATTTTTGACCAGCTCCGGGATCCCGGCGGCGATGGGCGCGATATCGAGCGGCTGCCCGATGACGCCCGTCGAGGCCACGACGACGTCGGAGCTCTGGATCTGCAGGGCCTGGGCCAGCAGCTCGCTCATCTGCTCGGCGATCTCAATGCCGTTGGCGTTGCAGGTGTTGGCGTTGCCGCTGTTGCAGATGACGGCCTGTGCCTTGCCGTCGGCAAGATGCTGCTTCGTCACGACGAGCGGCGCGCCCTTGACCAGATTCGTGGTGTAGACCGCTGCCGCGCTGGCCGGGACGCTGGAATAGATCAGCGCCAGATCCCGCTTCGTTTTATTCTTCCGGATGCCGCAGTGGACGCCCGCGGCCGTAAAGCCCTGCGCGGCGCACACGCCGCCTTCGATCGTTTTCATCTGTGTTTCCTCCCACATTACAGTTCCAGACCCAGCGTTTTCTCCGCGCCGGTCACAAGATTCATACATTCCACGGCCGCGCCGGACGCGCCCTTGCCGAGGTTATCATAGACGGCCAGCAGGAGCATTCGCTCCTCATTGCCGGCCACGGCGATCTGCATGCTGTCCTTCCCGGCCAGCGCCGCGGCGGATAGAAAGCCGCCCGCGTCCGCCGCGTCGGTGTAGGAGACGACCGGCCCCGTGTACAGTGCCTGATAGACCGCCCTGACGTCCTGCATCGAAGCGCCCGGCTTCAGCCACTGCGCAAACAGCGGGACCGTGACCTGCATGCCGCTGTAAAAGTCCGATACGACCGGGCAGAACACCGGCTCGCTGGCAAGCCCCGTCATCTGCTTCATTTCCTTCAGATGCTTGTGCGTCTGGCCGAGCGCGTACTGCCGCGGCGCGTCCAGCAGCGCGCTGCGCGCGGGCGCCTCATACTCCGCGATCATCTTCTTGCCGCCGCCCGAGTAGCCGGTCAGCGAATAGCAGCTGAGAAGCGCGTCCTTGTTCAGCAGTCCTGCTGCCACAAGGGGATACACCAGCGCGATAAACCCGCTTGCGTGGCAGCCGGGCACGGCGATGCGCCTGGCCTGCCGGATGCGGGCCTCCTGCAGCGCGGAGAGCTCCGGAAAGCCGTAGCACCAGCTGGGAGCCGTGCGGTGCGCCGTCGAGGTGTCGAGCACAACAGTGTCCGGGTTTTCCACCCACGACGCCGCTTCCTCCGCCGCTGCGTCCGGCAGACACAAAAACGCGGCGTCTGCCTCGTTGAGCAGCTGCCTGCGGCGGCCTTCGTCCTTTCGCTCCGCTTCCGGAAGCGTCAGAAGCTGGATGTCGCTGCGCGCTTGCAGACGGTCGAAGATGCGCAGGCCGGTCGTCCCGGCGCTGCCGTCGATAAACACCTTTTTCATCGAGATCCCTCCACAGCCGGGGCCGCCCGGCTCTTTGATGCGACTAATATACACCATAATGCATGATTATGCAAGCATTTTCTGCAAAATTTGAATATTTTGTTCTAATTATACATTACGGCGTGCATATCATGCATACGTTTGGACACTTTGACGCGCAAAAAAACCGCCCGCCGGAAAAAATCCGGCGGGCGGCTGTTTGCATGCGGAGACAGATATGCTATACTCAAAGAAAAAACCACAGGAGGCCACCTATGCTTCTGCAGAGTCTTCACACCCACAGCCTCTACGACGACGGACAGGACACGCTCGCGCGCATGGCGCAGAACGCCGAAGCCGCGGGCCTGGACGCCCTGGGCTTCAGCGGGCACAGCCCGCTTCCGTTCGCAAACGATTGGGCGATCGACCAGAGCTGTCTGGCAGATTATCTGCGCGAGGCGCGCAGCCTGCAGGCGGACTTTCGCGGCCGCTTTTCCCTCTACTGCGGGCTGGAGTGGGACAGCTGCTCGCCGCTGCCGGAGCAGAAGCTCGATTATCTGATCGGCTCCGTCCACTATTTTCCCGCCCTGCCGGACGGCACGCGCTTCACCGTCGACGGCAGCGCGCAGCTGCTGGCGCAGTGCGCGCAGGTGCAGTTCGGCGGCGACATGGCGGCGCAGGCCGACTGCTACTATGCGCTCGTCGCCCGCCTGGCAGAGGTCTCGCAGGTCGATATCGTCGGCCATTTTGACCTCATCACGAAGTTCGATGAGCCGCACACGCGCTATCCCATCGTCCCGCCCAGCGCACGCGCCGCGATGGAGCGGCTGATCCGGGCAGGGAAGATCTTCGAGATCAATACCGGTGCGATCAGCCGCGGCTACCGGCAGACGCCGTATCCCGCTGAGCCGCTTCTGCGCCTGCTGCGGGAGATGGACGGGAAGATCCTCTTCACCGCCGACGCCCACCGCGCCTGCGACGTCGCCTTCGGCTATGCCGAAGCCGTCGAGCTTGCCTGCCGCTGCGGCTTCGATACCTTCTGGCGTCTGACCGAGGAGGGCTTCGTCCCCGCGCCGCTGCATCGCGCCCTCACATAAAAAGCACCACGACCGCCCCGGCAGCCAGATCGCTGCCGGGGTCGTTTGCTGCTATGTAGTCAAATTGTAAAATTCCGTAAGGACTGCCGCTCAATCCGCGCTGCTCAGCGCCAGAAGATCCTCCAGCATCCGCGAGAGCTCTTTTCTGCTCAGCTCCTCCTGCACGCGCAGCTTCCCGTCCTTTTCCGTCAGCAGGTCAGAGGCATAGGCCCAGCGGACCGCATCCTCCGCGTCGGCGTCGATCTCCTCCGCGTCCGCGAACTGCGTCAGATCAACGTCCGCGCCCGCCTCGGTGTCCAGCCCCAGCTGCTTTGCCATCTGATAGAGCGTCTTTGCCGCCTCCTGCCGCGTCAGCGGAGTGTCAGGATCGTAATCGGGCAGGGGAGCGGCTTCTTCGTCCGAAGCCTGCGTCCAGTGCGCGTAGAGCGTCGTATCCGCCGTCAGATGCAGCGGCTGCTGCGTGTCGACGGGTTCCTCGTTTTCCGTGTACCAGCCGTCAAAGGCGGCGTCTTCCCGTTCGGGGTCGTTGACATACAGATCCGCAAGGCTCTTGCCCTGTTCCGCTTCCAGCGTGACGGGCTCGTCATTCTCGTCCGTCACGAGCGTGAGGGTATAGACGGCCTCCTGCAGATGCAGGTCTGTAAAGCCGTTTTCATGCACGGCGCTGATGCAGAGCGTCGGATCGTCGCTCGTAAAGTTCTCCGAGAAATCATCCGCGTAGCCGGTCAAAACGGCCTGCTCCGCCTGGCCGCTGACGCCGACGCGTGCCTGCTTGTCAAGACCCAGCGCGCCGATCGTTACCGTGCCGGTCTCATCCAGCCAAAGGTTGTTCTGCGCGTCCTGCGCGCGGTTGCCGGTGAGGTTTGTCGTGCCGCAGAGCTCCAGTTCGCCCGCGCAGTACACGCCGCCGCCCAGGATCTGCCGCTCCGAAGCCTTCATTTCGCCCGTCAGCCGGTTGCCCGCGATGACGCAGCTGTCGATCACGGCCTTCGCGTGCGCTGCGATGACAACGCCCGCGCCGTACCGGCCCTCGTTGTCGATGATATTGACGCCGGACAGATACAGCTGGTTATAGTCGCCCACGCTGATGGCTCCGGCCGTCGCGCCGGTGATGCGGCCGCCCGCGAGCGCGTTTTTCTCGTTCGCCGCGATATAGGCCTCCTGCCAGGCAAAGCTCCCGTCGTCAAAGATCAGCTCACCGGCCTCGCCGACATAGTAGTTGCTCGAGGTCCCGGCCCCGTTGCAGTCCGTGATGGTCAGCACCGAGGGCTCCGCCCCTTCGTCGCTGACGGCAAGGTAAATGATGCAGCCCTCTGCGCCGTCTGCGAGCGAGAGGGAATAGCCGTTCAGGCAGAGCGTCACCTGCACGCCGTTTTTCGCCACGCACAGCGGCTCATCCAGCGTCCAGTCCTCCGTCAGATAGTAGCAGCCGCTTTCCAGCTGCCCGCCGCGCACCGTCAGCGGCTCGAAAGCCGGTTCCTCACAGGCGTCCTCGCGGTTGACTGCGTGGATGTGCGTGCCGTCCGCCGGCGCTTCCTCTGCGGCCGCATCCGTTTCTGCCGCCGCATCCTGCTCCGGCCGTTCGGCAGTTTCCGTGTTTGCTTCTGCCGCAGCCGCATCGGGCTGTGTCCCGTCGGCGGGCGCAGCTTCCGCTTCTGCGACCGTGTCCGCCGCCTCCTGCGCGGGCTGCTCTGCGGTCTGATCGTCCGCCGCGGCCGCGCACACGCTGCACAGCCCCACGACGAGCGCCAGGATCAGCACCAGGCTGAGCCATCTTTGTTTCTTCATGTCCTTCTCCTCCTTTGGTTGGAGTATTATGTTTACCAAAAGAGTACCATATTTGCGCTGTATTTTCAACGTTTTTCTCCGGTTTTAAGCAAATATTAAACTTTTTTCTGCCAACATCACCATATATGGGCCAAAACCTCCCGCCTTCCGCAACATCTTGTTTTCCGTTGACAGGCCCGTCCTCCGCACACTATAATATCTTCTGGCATTTCACAGAAAGAAGGCGTCCGGATGGATCAGAAAAACGCGTTTCTCGGCACGGAGCCGATCGGCAGACTCCTGTTCCGGCTGGCGATCCCGACGGTGATCGCGCAGCTCGTCAATATGCTCTATAATATTGTAGACCGCATCTACATCGGCCACATGCCGCAGGTCGGCAGCCTGGCCCTGACCGGTCTTGGCGTCTGCACGCCGATCATCCTGATCGTGTCGGCCTTCGCTGCGCTCGTCGCCTCAGGCGGCGCACCGCGCGCGTCCATCAGCATGGGCAAGGGCGATCTGCAGACGGCCGAGAAGATGCTCGGCGGCTGCTTCTCCCTGCAGCTTGGCATCTCCGCCGTCCTGACCGCGGCGCTTCTCATCTGGAACCGCGATCTGCTTCTTGCCTTCGGCGCGAGCGAGCAGACCATCGATTATGCCGCCGACTATATGCAGATCTACGCCATCGGCACCGTCTTCGTCCAGCTGACGCTCGGCATGAACGCGTTCATCACCGCCCAGGGCTTTGCGCGGGAGGGGATGCTCACCGTGCTGATCGGCGCCGTGTGCAATATCGTGCTCGACCCGATCCTGATCTTCAAGCTCGGCATGGGCGTGCGCGGCGCTGCGCTGGCGACCATCGTCTCACAGGGCGTGTCGTGCCTGTGGGTCGTGCTGTTCCTGTTCAGCAAAAAAAGCGTCCTGAAGCTGCGCGTGCAGAACTTCCTGCAGAGCCCGCGGCTCATCCTGCCCTGCGTGGGCCTCGGCACGGCGACGTTTATCATGCAGGCGAGCGAGAGCGTGCTCTCCGTCTGCTTCAATTCCTCGCTGGCCCGCTACGGCGGCGATATCGCCGTCGGCGCCATGACCATCCTCACGAGCGTCATGCAGTTTGCGCTCCTGCCCCTGCAGGGGATCTCGCAGGGCGCGCAGCCGATCCTGAGCTATAACTACGGCGCAAAGAACGTCGAGCGCGTCAGAAAGACCTTCCGCGTGCTCCTGACCGTCTGCCTGACGTATTCCGCGCTGATCTGGGCGTTTGTCATGCTTTGCCCGCGCGTGTTCGCCGGGATCTTCACGCCGGACGCCGAACTGATCGAATTCACCGGCCGCGCCCTTCGCATCTACTGCGCGGTGCTGGCGATCTTCGGCATCCAGCAGGCCTGCCAGATCACCTTCGTCTCCATCGGCAAGGCCGTCTGCTCCATCATCGTGGCCGTCATGCGCAAATTCGTCCTGCTCATCCCGCTGATCTACCTGATGCCGCACCTCGTCCCGGATCCGACCCTGGGCGTCTACCTCGCCGAGCCCGTCGCCGATACCCTCGCCGTGACCTTCACCTCCATCCTCTTCTCCCACCAATTCCGCAAAGCCCTCCGCACCCTCGAATCGGAACGCAGCGCGTAAAAGAGAAAAAGGCCCGCCGCGCTGCTGCGCGGCGGGCCTTGGTTTATTCCTCCGGTTTATCGTCCTCATCCGGCGTTTTTTTATGCGCCTGTTCGATCGTATGGATCAGGAAGGCGCCCATTGCGGCGATCGCGCCGACGATGCCCCAGCCGGAGCTGTTTGCCGCCGATGCGCCGATCAGTTCGAGCAGGAAGCTGAAGGCCAGCGTGCCTGCCAATGCCCAAATCGCCATATCCGTACCTCCCAGTTATCTTTTTCTCAGGATAGCACACGGGGCCGGGAAAAGCAAGGCGTCAGGCTTCCAGCTTGTACTTTTCCTCAAACGCGTTGTACTGGAGCAAGAATTCGTTGCTGCCGGATTTGACGTCGCCGAGATACTTGTGCAGGTCGATGCGCTCGTTCTTCATGTCGAGCAGACAGCCGGCGATGTTCGAGCAGTGGTCGGACACGCGCTCGAGGTTCGTCAGCAGGTCGGAGAGCACGAAGCCCGCGGCCAGCGAGCATTCGCCGCGCTGGAGTCTGGCGATGTGGTTCGTGCGCAGCTCGTCCTTGAGCTTGTCGATGACCTGCTCGAGCGGCTCGACCTGCCGCGCCAGCGCCAGATCGTCCTGCAGGAATGCGCGGCTCGTCAGATCGACGATCTCGCCGACCGCGTCCAGCATGGTCTGCAGCTCCTTCTGTGCCGGCGGCGTGAACGAGACGCCCTTCTCCTTCAGCTCCTCGGCGGATTCGATGATGTTGACGGCGTGGTCCGCGACACGCTCGAAATCGCCGATCAGATGCAGCAGCATCGACGACTCTACGCTGGCCTGCTCGCTCATCGGCTGCGTGGCCAGATGCACGAGGAAGGTGCCGAGCGTGTCCTCATACCGGTCGGTGTCGTCCTCACGCCTGCGGACCGAGGCGGCCAGCTCCGGCGTGAAGTGCAGCACGGCCTGCAGGCTCTCATGCAGCGCCAGCTCCGCGTCGGCGGCCATGCGCTTGGTCAGCTCCTCGCTCTTGACGAGCGCGATGGCCGGCGTGGCGAACAGACGCTCGTCCAGCACGGCGGCGGTATCGGGGTGATCCGTCTCCGGGATCAGCCGGTACGACAGCTTTTCCAGCAGCCCGCAGCACGGCAGCAGCATCAGCGTGCACAGCACATTGAAGATCGAGTGGATGACCGCGATCTGGAACGTATCGATCGGCTGGTCGACGAAGGTGAAGTGCAGCAGCAGATTCGCCGTCTCAAATACCGTCAGCCAGACGACCGTGCCGATGATATTGAAGCTCAGATGCACGACGGCGGCCCGGTGGGCATTTTTATTCGTGCCGACGGACGAGAGCATCGCCGTCACGCAGGTGCCGATGTTCTGGCCCATGATGATGGGGATCGCCGCGCCATAGCTGACCGCGCCGGTCGACGAGAGTGCCTGCAGGATACCGACCGAGGCGGACGAGGACTGCACGATGCCGGTCAGAATCGCACCGGCCAGCACGCCGAGAATGGGATTGGAGAACATCAGGAAGAACTTTGTGAAGTTCGGGTCGTTGCGCAGCCCCGAGACCGAGCCGGACAGCGACTCCATGCCGAACATCAGCGTCGCAAAGCCGAGCAGGATGAGGCCCGTGTCCTTTTTCTTGCCCTTGCCGGTCAGATACAGAATGATGCCGATCACGGCCAGCACCGGCGTGAACGACGACGGCTTCAGCAGCTGCAGAAACAGGCTGTCGCCGCTGATGCCGGACAGCGACAGCAGCCACGCCGTGACCGTCGTGCCGATGTTCGCGCCCATGATCACCGGGATCGACTGCCGCAGGCTCAGAAGCCCGGAGTTGACAAAGCCGACCACCATGACTGTCGTCGCCGACGACGACTGGATCACCGCCGTCACGGCGAGGCCCGTCAGCAGGCCGGAAAACCGTCCGCTCGTCAGCTTCGCCAGAATGGCCTTCAGCGAGCCGCCCGCCCGCTTTTCCAGCGCCGTCCCCATCACGCTCATGCCAAACAGGAACAGGCTCAGCGAGCCGAGCATGGTCAAAAAGTCAAAAATCGTCATTTCACAAAGATCCCTTTCCGTATTTCTCTTGTGTTCTGACGCTACTATAAATTTAAAATGTCAAAAGCGCGTGCATGCCCGTGTTAAATCTTCGTGAGATTTCTCCACGGATGTTAAATCCATCGAAAATCCGTGTAAAACAGCGGCCAAAAAGGAAAGCCGGGCTTCCCCCTTTGATGGGGGAAGCCCGGGTTTGCTTATTTCGTCCGGCTGCAGCCGGTGCAGCTGTCTTCGGGTTTGATGCAGGGTTCGTTTTTGCCGGGGAAGAAGGCGTCCATCGGGAACTCGATCTGGCTGAAAACGTCGCAGGGGCTCTCGGTGCTCGCGCCGCCGACCGGCGGGCAGGTCTTCGAGGGGACGCAGTAGTCGAACGTCGGGATGAGCAGCTGCGTGTCGCGCTCGAGCCGGACGATGGAGAACTGCCCGATGGTCACGAGCAGTCGCTTGCATTCGCCGGTCAGCACCAGCGGCTCGTCGAAGCAGCCCAGCAGCGCCTCGGGGATGGAGGGAGCGGTCTCGCTCTGGCAGCAGCAGCCGCACGCTTCCATCACGCGCGAGCCGAGGATGATCGGGTCGACCGTCTCGGCAATGGCCCGCGGCAGCGAGACCGACTGCAGCGACTTTTTGCAGAGGCACGTCAGATCGTCCTTGCTCGAGAAGATCCGGGCGCAGGTCTCGCCGCCGAACAGCACCAGCCGCTTCGAGAAGACCGCCAGGCCCGTGACCGTGTTCGTCCGCCCGGCCGAGAGCGTCGCGTCGGCGATGACGCGGTAGTAGAAGGTAACGTCGACCGTAAAGTAGCCGGAGGAGTAGGGGACACACTCCACCTGAACATCGACAAACAGCAGCTCCACGAACCGCGCCTTCGCGCTCGCCGCGCAGTCCAGCGTGTGCTGGGAGTCCACCGTTAAGTACACGCGCAGATCTTCAATGCAGTCTTTGGCAAGGCAGCTGTCCGTGATTTTCCCCGTATGCACGCAAACAGCCTCACGGATGCCGCGCAGATCACAGGTCTTGCCAGCCTGTGCAGGTTCAGACATTCGGATGACCTCCTATTATATGATCGTAAAGGTTCGCGTGGCCGAAACCAGGGTCGTTCACGCTTCGCTTTCATAACAGTTTATGCAGCGCCGGGCGCATGTGAAACTCCGCGGAAGGAAATTGGCCCCGAAATTGCGTGGACAAATGCGGAAATATGTGCTAAGATGATATGCGTATGATTCTAAATTGGTGAGGTATGCCTGCACATGAAACTGGATATCATGGGCCTGCAGTTTGATAACGTCACGATGGATGAGGCCGCCGCCCGTGCCGAACAGATCCTCGCGGGAGACAGGACCTGCTACGCCGTGACCCCCAACGCCGAGATCGCCTACGAAGCCCTGCACGACGAAAAGCTCCGCGCGCTCATCAACGGCGCGGACCTCGTCCTGCCGGACGGCGCCGGCGTCGTCCTGGCCTCGAAGCTTTTAAAGACGCCGCTCAAGCAGAAGGTCGCGGGCGTCGACTTTGCCGACCGTCTGCTCTCCATCCTCGAGAAGACCGGCGGCGGTCTGTTCCTGCTCGGCAGCAAGCCCGGCATCGCAGAGCTTGCCGCGCAGAAAATGCTCGAAAAGCACCCGAAGCTGCATATCTGCGGCATGAACGACGGCTATTTCAAGGACGAAGCCCCGATCATCGAGAAGATCAACGCCGCCCGGCCCGATGTGCTCTTTGTCTGCCTCGGCGCGCCGAAGCAGGAGCTTTTCATGAAGGACCATCTGGACGCGCTGCACGTCAAGCTCATGATCGGCCTCGGCGGCTCGCTTGACAGCTTCGCGGGGACCGTGAAGCGCGCGCCGAAGTGGATGATCCGCTGCAATCTGGAATGGCTCTACCGGCTCATCAAGGAGCCGAAGCGGTTCGGACGTATGCTCCGGCTGCCAAAATACCTGTTTGCCGTGCTCGGCAAACGGATAAGAGGGTAAACAACATGGGAAAACTGATCGTGTTTGAGGGTACCGACGGTACCGGAAAATCCACACAGTTCGCACTTCTGACCAAGCGGCTGCAGAGCGAGAACATCCCGTTCCGCCGCCTGCAGTTTCCGCAGTATCTCGAGCCGTCGTCGGCGCTCATCCGGATGTATCTCAACGGCGAGTTCGGCGACGACCCGAACAGCGTCAACGCCTACGCGGCCTCGACCTTCTACGCGGTCGACCGCTACGCGTCTTATCAGCGCGTCTGGAAGGACGATTACGCGGCGGGCGGCCTCATCCTGTCGGACCGCTATACGACGTCCAACGCCGTCCACCAGGGCGGAAAGCTCGGGGGAGCGGCGCGGGAGGAATTCTTCTCCTGGCTCTATGACCTGGAATTTTGCCGCATGGGCCTGCCGAAGCCGGATCTGGTTTTGTGCCTCGACATGCCGGTGGAGATCGCCGAGACGCTCATGCGCAAGCGCGAGAGCGACACCGGGACGAAGGCCGACATCCACGAGCGCAACGACAAGTATCTGCACCAGTGCCGCGAGGTCGCGCGGCAGGCCGCAGCCTACTTCGGCTGGACGGTCGTCTCCTGCGTGAAAGACGGGAAGCTCCGCTCGATCGAGGATATCCATGAGGAACTGTATTCGTACGTAAAAAAATGTCTGGAGGAAGCATAATACGATGGTATATATGATCTTGGGTACCGGCTTTGAGCCGATGGAAGCCATTGCGCCGTGCGACATTCTGCGCCGCGGCGGCGTGGAAGTGCAGCTCGCCGGGATCGGCGGGACGCTGATCGAGGCCGGTCACGGCGTGCGCGTGCAGGCCGACTGCCGCGTGGAGGATCTGAAGCTGGCTTCAACCGACATGGTCATCCTGCCTGGCGGCCTCGGCGGCGTGCATTCGATCCTCGCCTGCGATACCGCCATGAATTTTATCCGCCTTGCCTATGAGGACGGAAAATATATCGCGGCCATCTGCGCCGCCCCCACGATCCTTGCCCAGCTGCACATCACCGACGGCCGCAAAGCCACCTGCTATCCGGGTCTCGAGGAGAAGATGGGCGCCGCCGTCATGACGGTCTGCGGCGCTGTGCAGGATGGCCGCGTCATCACCGGCCGCGCGGCGGGCTCGGCTGACGAGTTTGGCCTTCTGTGCCTGCAGGCGCTGAAGGGGAAGGCCACCGCGGATCAGGTCGCGGCCGACATCGTCTACCGCGCATAAGGGAGGAACACATGGCTGAACAGAACCCCAACGCCCGTCCGGACGAACAGACGCCCGAGCAGGACGCGCTGGAAAAAAGTCTGGAAGAGCTTTCGCTCGATGAGCTGCTGGCGTCGGTCAAGGACGATCTGGCCCGCGTCGACGCGATGATGGACGTGCCTGGCGATGCGGCGCAGCCCGAACAGCCGGATGCGCCTGCGCCCGACGCACCCGAGGCCGCCGAAGAAGCGCCCAAGCCCGGCATGCAGCCGCTCTTCGAGCCGAAGATCCCGGAGGAATACGCGGATCTGACCGTCGACCAGGAGACGCAGCCGGAGAGCCAGGAGCCCGAAAAGAAACGCCCGCGGCTGCCGTCCGGCATCCGGGTGCTGCTGTACGTGTGCTGCGTGCTGGCAGTGGCTGTGCTGCTGGCCGTGGCGGTCTGGCGCTGCGCCGACGACGTGCTGTCGCTGACGAAAGAGGACGCCGAGATCACCGTCTCCATCCCCGACGGCGCGACGATCTCGCAGATCGCCGGAGAGCTCAAAAGCAAGGGCCTCGTGCGCTATGAGACCCTGTTCAAATTCTACTGCTGGGCCTCCCACGCGGAAAAGACCATCGAGCCCGGCACCTATACGCTAAACAGCCGCTACGACTATCACGCCCTCGTCAGCAACATGATCGAGGCCAGCCCCGACCGTGCGGTCGTCGAGGTCACCATTCCCGAGGGCTACGAGTGCGAGGATATCTTCCGCCTGCTCGAAGCTGACGGCGTCTGCTCCTATCAGGATCTGGCCGATACCGCGGCGAGCTACGAATTTGCCTATGACTTCCTGCAGGAGATCCCCTACGGCAGCGAAAACCGGCTGGAGGGCTATCTCTTCCCGGATACGTACCAGTTCTATATGAGCGACGATCCGGCGAACGTCATCGACAAATTCCTGCGCAACTTCGATAACAAATTCACCGACGATCTCTACGACGCGCTGGACGCGCTCAACGACCGTCTGGCCCAGCGCATGCGCACGAACGGCTTCACCGAGATCGAGATCACGGACGGCAGACTCTCGCTCTACGACCTCATCACCGTCGCCTCTCTCGTGGAGAAGGAGACTGCGAAGACCTCCGAGAGCGCCTCCATCGCCTCCGTCATCTACAACCGCCTGTGCAGCAAGCTCTATCCCTGCCTCGAGATCGACGCGACCATCCAGTATGCGCTCGCCGAGCGCAAGGAAGTGCTCTCCAACGCGGACAAGGGTGTCATCAGCCCCTATAACACCTACACGAATGCCGGTCTGCCCGCAGGCCCGATCGCCAACCCCGGTATGAACTCCATCCGTGCGGCGCTGTACCCGGCCGAGACCAATTATTACTTCTACGCCCTGAACGCCGACGGCGTCCACCACTTCTCCGAGACCTATTACGAGCACCAGAACTTCCTGGCGGAGCTCGCGGGCAAGACCCAGCCGGACGAGGAGCAGACGGACGCGCCCGCGGACGGCGAAGAGACCACCGATACGGAGAATCAGACAGATGGACAGACGTAAGCCGGAGCTTCTGAGCCCGGCAGGGGATATGGAAAAGCTGCGCATGGCCGTCGCCTACGGCGCGGACGCCGTGTATCTGGCAGGCACGAGCTTCGGCATGCGCTCGTTCACCGGCAACTTTACGCCGGACGAGCTGCCGAAGGCGGTGCAGCTGGCCCACGCCGCAGGCGTGAAGGTCCACTGCACGGTCAATATCATGCCCCGCAATGATGAGGCCGCCGCGCTCCCGGCCTATCTCGAGCAGCTCGACGCCGCGGGCGTCGACGCTCTCATCCTCGCGGACCTCGGCGCGTTTACGCTGGCAGGGAAGTACGCCCCGCGCTGCGAGCGGCACATCTCCACCCAGCAGTCGATCGCCAACTACGTCTGCGCGCAGAGCTGGTTCGACCTCGGCGCGCGCCGCGTGGTGCTCGCGCGGGAGCTGAGCCTGCAGGAGATCCTGACGATCCGCGAGCGGGTCTCGCCCGAGCTCGAGCTCGAGACCTTCTGCCACGGCGCAATGTGCGTCTCCTATTCCGGCCGCTGCCTGCTCAGCAACTATATGACCGGCCGCGACTCCAACCGCGGCCAGTGCGCCCAGCCCTGCCGGTATCAGTACGCCCTGATGGAAGAAAAGCGCCCCGGCGAATACTTCCCGGTCTTCGAAGACGAAAAGGGCACGTACATCATGAATTCCCGCGATATGTGCATGATCGACCATCTGGACGAGCTCTGCGACGCCGGGATCGACTGCCTGAAGATCGAGGGCCGCGCCAAATCCGCCTATTATGCCGCCATCGTCACCGGCGCCTACCGCCACGTGCTCGACGACGTGTGGGCCGGCCGTGCGCCGGATCCCGTCTGGCGCGATGAGGTGGACCATGTCTCCCACCGCCACTACTCCACCGGCTTCTACTACGGCCAGCCCGGCCAGTTTACCGAGGATTCCCGCTATCTGCGCCAGTGGCAGATCTGCGCCGTCGTGGAAAGCTGCGACGCGCAGGGGAACGCGGTCCTGAGCCTGCGCAACAAGTTTGCCGTCGGCGATACCGTCGAGCTCGTCGGCCCGGACTTCCGCCCGCTTTCGTGGCAGGTCCCGCCCATGGAGGATATGGACGGCATCCCGCTGTCCGAGCCGCGCACCCCGCAGATGCGCTTCCGCGCCAAGCTCCCCGCCCAGGTCCCGCCCCTCTCCTTCGTCCGCCACGCGGTCGAACTCTCCGGCCGATAAAAAAACCGGCGCACCGAATGGCGGTGCGCCGGTTTTCTCTTTTTATTTCTCCAAAATCCGCATCAGTGCGTTCCGGCCGACCTGCATCGCGCCCTTCGGGCAGAACTCCTGGCAGCAGAAGCAGTGGATGCAGGCCTTGCGGTCGATGCGCGGCTTGCCGCGCTGCATCGTGATGGCCTTCGCGGGGCAGATGTTCGCGCACTTCCGGCAGCCGACGCACGCCTTCGCGTGCAGCTTCGGATAGGGCGTCAGCAAGTGGAACAGGAAGCTGTCCACCAGCTTCGAGAACGGTCCCTTCCCGCCGCGGCGGAAAAAGACGCTCGCCTGCGAGGGGACCGTTTGGAAATCCGCCACGGCCAGCGCGTCCGCGTCGCCATAGACCCGCAGCGCCTCCCGGCTTTCCGGGCACAGCCCGCGGCGGATCGCCGCCGTGAGCGTCGGCACCTCGTCCGGCTGCAGCCCGATCAGCCCGCACGCCACCAGGTCGAGCGCGTGCGGATTTTCAGCCGCCAGCAGACACCCGATCGGCCGCGCGGAGCCCTGCGTCGGCCCGTTGCCCTCCATGCCGACCACGGCGTCGCAGATGCACAGCCGCGGCTTACAGTACTCGCACAGATCGACGATCATATTCGCAAAATCCTCGATCTTCGGGTATTTGTAGTGATATTCCGGCTTCATCGTGCCGGGAATGATGCCGAAAAAGTTCTTGACGGCGTTCGTCATGCCCATCATCCCGTGCGTCTTGAGCTTGCACACGTCGATGATCGCGTCCGCGTTTCTCAGATACGCCGTCTCGGTGAAGCTCCTTGCCTGCACGGCCTCCGGATACGAGACCGAGCAGACGGAAAAATCCCCATTCAGCTCCGCACCCAGCGCCTCGGCCGCGCGCAGACCCGTCACGTCGTAGACGCGCTGCAGATGCGCGGCGTTGTACAGCCCGCCGGGGCTGTCGCCGAGGACGACGTGCGCCCCGCGCGCCTGCAGCATCCGCACAAGCGCGCAGACCACCGCCGGATGGACCGTCGCGGCCTCCTCCGGCTTCATCGCGGAGACCAGATTCAGCTTCAGCGCCACGCGCATCCCGGGCGTGACCCAGTCCAGCCCGCCCGCGGCCGTGACAGCCGTCTCCAGCGCGGCCGAGACCTCCGCATCCTCATAGCTCTTACAGGCGGCGAGCGCCACATCATACCGCATTCCGGCCCCTCCCGATGTTCAGAATACGTCTACTCTATCATGGAACCGCCGGAATTGCAACGCGCGAAAACCGCGCAGTATTTACTTTTGATGCAATATATGTTACAATATCTTATCATTTTGGAAACTTTCTTTCCACCCGGGGCTCAAACCGGGCGGAAAATGGAAGGGGACAGCTTATGGAAGACCTCAATCAGCTGCGTCCGGAGCAGGAGAGCGGAGCGAAAAAACCGGCCCCCGACGACGTCGACGCACTGCTGCAGGACGTCAAAAGCCTTCTCGGCGAGACCGACGCCGACATCGCCGCGGAAGCCCCGGCGGAGCCGGACACGGAAGACTCCGAGCC
>CDTW01017372.1_pt1 | contig 17979 bp, 17 predicted proteins | sample 554901 | NCBI WGS metagenome assembly CDTW01 (sample SAMEA3182045, study PRJEB8094) | gut metagenome | biome: human; feature: gut; material: Stool; isolation source: human stools | place: Canada | collected 2011-11-01
AGGCTATCTATCCGAATCTCGCATTATGCAGATGGGAGCGACTCATGGTCGAAAACACCTACCATACGAATTATCCTGCGTCGTTCGCGCCTGAAGTACACGACGAGCACGTCATCGTCGAAGATATGAAATTCGTAGTGTGATCCGTCGTTGAATGGCGACTTCTTCAACAGGTGTTCCGCCCATCCGTTTTCATCAACGTATCCCTGTCGTGCAAGCTCGTTGATACAGGCTCTTACGATTCGGATAATCTCGGCAAACTGCTCTCGTGTGTACTTAGGGCGAAGCGGCGTAAGGGTATTCCAGAAGTCTCGACCGGCACGAACGTCATACGCCAGGGCTCTCATAACCCGACCTCTACTGCAGAAATGCCCCATGCATCCAGAAGGTCGCTTGGCACCTCTGTAGGATCGTCCTGAGCATCATCGGGAATGAGCCCGTACTCCTTGGCCTCTTCGCGTACCATGGCCCGGCGTATTTCATCGGAGTACGCCTGGCCGCCCTTGCCGAGAAAGAGGCCATCAAAGGGGCTTGATCCGGTATTCGCCACCTGCGTGATCATTACCCTCATCGCCATGGCCGAGGTAAGACCGCTGCGAGCAAACACCTCGTCGGCGCGCTTCTTGACATCGTCATCAATGGTTGTCTGAACGAGCGCCATAGAATCACCTTCTCATAATATGATGATCAATGGTATTTCCATAGCATAAGTATACCCATAGAACGAGAGCAACGGGGCCTTTCGTTGTCGTGTGACGCCATGCCCATGGTTTCCGGCCAGCATGTCTCAAGGCCACCCATCACAAAATGAACCGAAGCGGGCCAGGTGCTATTCCCAGCTCCACTGCCCATTCACGAACACCGGCACCTCGCCGCCATCGGGCATGATGCCCGTGATATTAAGGTCGTCCGCACCGATCATGAAGTCCACGTGAGTGGTCGAGGTGTTCACCCCGCACGCGCGCAACTCATCGGGCGTCATCTCGTAACCGCCGGCGTAGCACTCAGGGAATCCCACGCCCAGCGCCAAGTGGCAGCTCGCGTTTTCGTCGTAGAGTGTGTCGTAGAACAGCGTCTCGCTCTCGCGTATAGGCGTGTTCTTCGAAATGAGCGCAACCTCGCCCAGGCGGCGGGCGCCCTCGTCAGTGTCGAGGATGCTCTGCAGCACGTCGGCACCAATCCGCGCACCGCAATCGACCACGCGGCCACCCTCAAAACGCAGCCAGAAGTCATCCACCTTGTTGCCTGCATGGATAAGCGGAAGCGCAGAGTACACAATGCCGTCGGCATGCTCGCGATGCGGAGAGGTAAAGACCTCCTCGGTGGGGATGTTGGGGAAGAACGGGTGCCCGTCCGGCGTCTCGCTGCGCCCTCCCGCCCAGATATGACGGTCGGTAAGCCCGACGGTAAGATTCGTGCCATTTGCAGACTCATAGCGAAGCGCCGAGAAATGGTGTTCGTTCAAAAACCGCAGGTTCTTCTCGAACGTCGCGTCGTGCAGCTCCCACGCGCTCTCTGGGTCTTCCCCATCCGCGCGCGAAACCGAGAGAATGGCGCACCACAGCTTGTAGATGGCCACCTCTTCCGGCACATCGGGAAACACGTGACGCGCCCACGACGCAACCGGAGCGCCCGCGATGCACCACGGGTTAATATTGAAGTCCAGCCCGCGGCGGAAGCGCTGGCACTGCGTGTTGCGCGTACGGCTCGCGGCGGTCGGCTTCGCCGGATCGATGCCTTTAAGCGCCTCAGGGTCGGAGCCCTCTACGAACACGAAGCATGCACCGGCCTCGGCGAGCGTCTCGTACTGGATCCGCTGCCATTCCGGCATCTGCTCGAAATACGAAAGCTCATTGTTCTCATAGGTGAGCCGCGTCACCGCGTCGTCGCTCCACACCACCGTGACGTGCCCGGCACCAGCCTCGTAAGCGCACCTCACCAGCGTACGCGCGAACTCAGCCGTCTCGACCGGAGACGTGATCACCAGCTCCTGCCCCGGTTTAACATGAACGCCCTTGCGAACGATAAGGCTTGCGTACCGCTCGATCTGCGGCGCCAAGGAACGCATGCCTGCCTTGGCATCCTCAACCGTGAGCGCTGCTTTGATCATGATCGTCACTCCGTTTCTCTGGGCAAAGCAACAGCCAGACCGAAACGCACCACTTGGAAGGGAACGCTCGGCCTGGCTGCTATGAGATAAACAATATCGATTTAGCGGCGGGAACGATGGTTCTTCTTAGGCCCGCGCTTCTTCTGAACAGGCTCCTCAGCCGGCTTGTCGTCCTCAGCCTTCTTGGAGTCCTTCTTATCCTTGGTGTCGGCATCCTCAAGAATCTCGAGCACCCTGCGGTCGGTCATGCCCGCCACCTGCGCCTTATAAAAGTTGCGGATAGGGCGGATCTTCACCATGTCGAAGATGAAGGCACCGATCACAAAGCCGTAGGCAAGAACGAGGCCTGCGATCTGCAGCACTCCGATCACGTTCTCGGGAAGCGAGCTAAGCACACCCATGAGCAGGAACCACACCAGGAAGATGGCAACCACGCCGATGGCCATGAGCACCCAGAAGATGCGGCGCTTAGAACGGTACTCCGCATCGTTCTTCATGAGGATGTTGGCCGCGGAGTACATGCGGTCTTCCTTGATGCGCAGCTCTTGCTTGCGCGCCTTTTTCTCCTCTTTGGAAAGGCCCTCGAGCGACTCTCCCTGCTCGGCCTCGCGGCGACGAGCCTTCGCGCTCGCGGGCACGACGCGCACCGAGCTCGCCGCAGCGCGCGCGGGCTTCGCCGAGGCCGCCGACTTACGGGATGCGCCCGCGTACTCGCGGTTCTGCACACGCTTGTTGTTAGCGCTCCTGATACTCACTTACGCGTTTCCCTTCATGCTTTCGAATGCGGTACCCGTGATGATCTGATACGCCTCGCGATAGCGCGCAGACGTGCCGTCGATCACCTCGGCGGGCAGATGGGGCACCTCGCCCGTCATATCCCAATGGGCGCGCAGCCAATCGCGCACGTACTGCTTGTCGTAGCTCGGCTGAACCTTGCCCTCCTCATAGGAGTCTGCCGGCCAGAAACGGCTCGAATCGGGCGTGAGGCACTCGTCGATGAGCGTAACCTTGCCGTCGATGACACCGAACTCGAACTTCGTATCGGCGATGATAATGCCGCGCGTGGCAGCATACTCGGAGGCGGCGGTGTAGATCTTCAGCGACAGATCGCGAATCTGCTCGGCAATCTCGGCGCCCACAATCTCTACCGTGCGGTCGAACGAGATGTTCTCGTCATGGTCGCCGATGGCAGCCTTGGTGGACGGGGTGAAGATGGGCTCGGGGAGCTTGGATGCCTCGGTGAGGCCGGCGGGCAGCTTGATGCCGCACACGGTGCCGTCCTCGTCGTAGGTCTTCTTGCCCGAGCCGGTGAGGTAACCGCGCACGATGCACTCGACGGGGATGGTCTCCGCGCGGCGCACCAGCATGGCTCGGCCAGCCAGATAGTCGCGATACTCGGCAAACTCCTCCGGGAAATCCGCGGGATCGATCGACACCAGATGGTTTGGAACGATATCGGCGAATTTCTCAAACCAGAAGGCCGAGATGCGGTTGAGCACCTCGCCCTTGAAGGGAATCTCGTCCGGCAGGATGTAGTCGAAAGCCGAGATGCGGTCGGTTGCGACCATAAGCAGGTTGTCTCCAGCCTGATAGATGTCGCGAACCTTGCCGCGGGAATCCGGACGGCGCTCCATGTTGGCCACGTGAGTCATCTCCTCAAAGACGATTGCGTTGCATTGCCTGCGCCGCGATGCCCCAGCACATGGGCATGGCGCAGCCTAGTGTTCTATTGTAGAGGATGAAGGTTCTGCCGTGTGCTCACGGGGCAGATGAATCGTAAACGTCGTACCTTTTCCAAGTTCAGATTCGACCGAGATGTAGCCGTGGTGGCGCTCGACGATCTGCTTTGTGACCGAAAGTCCAACGCCCAGGCCGCCCGCCTCGCGCGCGCGGCTCGCATCAGCCCGCCAGAAGCGGCCGAAGATGCGCGAAAGGTCCTCTTTCGCGATGCCGATGCCGGTATCGGACACGATAATCTGCACGTTGCGGCGAGAGGTGCGCACCGAGACCACGACCCAGCCGCCCTCGGGCGTGTAGCGCATGGCGTTGCTCATGAGGTTGACCACCGCCTGCGTGACCATATCGGGATCGGCCTCGATGCCCGAGGGGCGGCCCTGCGTGTCGTCCGAGAAGCGGAGGCGCAGGTCGTGGGCGTTGAAGAGCTGCTGCTGGCTGTCGACGATGCGGCGCACGAAGCGCACCGTGTCGATCTGCTCGAGCTTGAGCGGCGCCGTGCGGTTCTCCATGCGCGAAAGGTCGAGCATCTGCTGCACGAGGCGGGAGAGGCGGCGGGTCTCGGAGGCGACCGTCTCCAGGTGCTCGTCGTCGGCGGGAAGCACGCCGTCCTGCATGGCCTCGACCGTAGCGAGCATCGCCATGAGCGGCGTGCGCAGCTCATGCGCAACATCCGAGGTGATGCGGCGCTCGTGCTTGAGGTCCTTCTCGAGCGAGGTCGCCATCTCGTCGAAGGTCTCTCCCAGACGGTCGATCTCGTCATCACCCTTGAGGCCGGTGCGTGCCGAAAGATCGCCGTCACGGATCTGCTTCGCCGTGCCGGTAATACGACGGAGCGGGTTGGTGAGCATGCGCGACACGAGGATGCCGATGATCACCGAGATGGCCACCGCGATGATCGAGGCGAGGAACATCGCGTTGAAGGTGCGGTCGCGAAACGCCGTGTCCGCCTTGCTGAGCAGCGCGTCCGAACCGAACACCCACAGGCGCACCTGCCCAACCACCGTGCCATCGGTAAGCGTGATGTCGCGGGTAACCGAAGCGGCCGCGTCGGTCGGGGCGCTCGAAATAAGGCTATGGGAACTTGGCTCACTGCTACCCTGAGCTGAGCCGACCATCGCCGCAGCCGGCCAGGAATCGTCGTAGAGGATCGTTCCCTCGGCATCGACCACCTGCAACCCGATATCGTCACTCGAGAGCGTTGAATCGGCAACCGACGCCAGGTACGACGTGCTCCACCCCCCATTCAGCTCGTACTCTTGGGCGAGGCGCTGCGCCGTGCTCTGCGCGATATCCGTCATGTTCGCGCGCGTGTAATCCGAGAACACGCCGCTCCACACCACGGCAACCACGCCAACGAGCACCAGCACGGTCATAACGGAGGTGAGCGCGAACGAGGAGGCCATGCGTGTGGCATAGCTCATGCCCGAGCGCGTATCGGAACGAGGCGTGTTCCAGCTCGCGCGGGAACTCGCCTCATCTTGTTGCTTATGCTTTTGTCCGATTTCGACGCGAGCGGGGAACATGGCGCTAAACAGCCGCAGAAGCTACTTGGCTTCGGCCTTGTTGTCAGCGGGCTGCTGCGGCGCTTCGAAGCGGTATCCCACACCATGCACGGTGTAGAGCCACTTGGGGTGCTTGGGGTCGTCTCCCAGCTTGGCGCGAAGATTCTTCACATGGGAATCGATGGTGCGCTCATAGCCCTCGAAATCGTAGCCGAGCACCTTCTCCACGAGCTCCATGCGGTTGTACACGCGGCCAGGATGGCGTGCGAGGGTGGTAAGCAGCTTGAACTCAGAAGCGGTGAGGTCAACCTCCTTGCCCTCGACGAGAATCTTATGACCGGAGATATCGATGACGAGATCGCCGAAATCGAGCACCTCAACCTGCGGTTCATCTGTTAGATGCGTGCGGCGGAACAGCGCGCGGACGCGGGCGACGAGCTCGCGGGGGCTGAACGGCTTGATGAGGTAGTCGTCGGCACCGAGCTCGAGACCGATGATGCGGTCCTCGACCTCGCCCTTCGCGGTAAGCATGATGATCGGCACATCAGACGTGTCGCGGATGGCACGGCAGACGCGCTCGCCCGAGAGCTTGGGAAGCATGAGGTCGAGCACGATGAGGTCGAACTGGTGCTTCTCGAACTCCTCGACCGCAGACTGCCCGTCGCCAACACCGACGACCCAGTAGCCCTCGCGCTCTAGGTAAGCCGCGACGGCATCGCGAATAGCCTTCTCATCCTCAACGAGCAGGATCCTTCTTGCATCCGAAGCCATATCGAGGCTCCCTTCTCAATCTGTAAAGAACCATCACATTGTATCGCACGCAGCGATACACTGGGCAACGGGAACGTTCGCCGGGCGATTCGCACCGGCCGGCGGAGCTCCATTGATTGATTATTACCCGACCAGTCGTTTTCTATCCGGAGGGCACATGTCTTACCGAATTCGCGCCGCCGCGGTCGCTGATGCCGCTTCGCTCCTTGCCATCTACGCACCGTATGTGACCGATACGTGCGTGAGCTTCGAGCTCGAGGTGCCCACGGTCGAGGAGTTCGAACGGCGCATCCAGGCGACGCTCGATCGAGCTACCTATCTCGTGGCAGAGGATTCGGATAGCGGCGCTGTTGCTGGCTACGCTTACAACGGATCATTCCGCTCGCGCCCCGCATACGACTGGGCGTCCGAGATTTCAATCTATCTAGCCCCCGGGCATCAGGGGCACGGGCTCGGCTCGGCGCTGCTCGATACCCTCGAGGAGCTCATGCGTCTTCAGGGCATTCGCATGAGCGAGGCCTGCATCACGTCCACCAATACCGGGTCGATCGCTTTTCATGAGCGCCACGGTTATCGCGTGTGCGGCGAGCATACCGCCTGTGGGTTCAAGCTGGGACAATGGCTTTCCGTCACTTGGATGGAAAAGCAGCTGCTGCCGCTCGACGGCACACCCGAGCCCCCGCATGGCTTGAGTGCCGTGGAGATTGAACCCGTGCTTGCAGCCGCGAACGCTCGCCTGCGCACAAAGTGACGCTTCGCTCTCGGGCGGGATTCGGACACCCACGGTGCTATCGGGCGACATCTGGACAGTCGCAGCGTTCTCGGGCGTGCTTGGTACGCTCAAGGCGCTGAATGCGTCCAAATGTCGCCCGAAAACGAGATGAATGTCCGAAAGCCGCCCGACAACACCGGAGCGAGATGCGGAGCCCACCTCGATGCAGAGCGTGCCTCGCTACTGAGCCCGCCTCGACGCAACGCGCCGAAACGGATCGTCACATTCGACTAGATTGAAAACACGCGGGCGGTAACGCTCGCCGGCACACCGGTGTCGTCGCGCACCGTGGCGAAGGTTAGGAACTGGGAGCTCGCGCCTTCCGTCGCTGGGAAATCGCCGTAATCAATCGAACGATCAGGCGAGGTCAAAACCGCATAGCTCTGCGCCTCGGTATCGATCACGAAGTGCGATGCCTGGGATTTCACCAGATATCGAGACCCGTTGCCCGCGACCTGCGCCAAAGGCTCGCGGCGCAGGTAGAGATAGGGACCGCCCTCTTTTCCTATGAACGTCCCCATGTTTCCCAAGCTCCCCACCCCCGAGTAGCTCGCCTCGATCGAGAAGACGAACTGGTCGTTCATGTAGGTCGCATCGAACGGCGATACCGTCCGGGGCAAAACGAGCTGATCGATCTGGTCATACGAACTCGACGTGATGTCTACCGCGGTCATGCCATAGTACACGCCGCTCCCCTCGCGCACACGCGGCGCAATGGTGAGCACCGACCCCGAGACGCGTGGAGTCGTGGCGAAACGGCCGTGCGATTCGTAAATCTCCTGGCCCTCGTTCGACCCCACGGTCCAGATATAGCAATGCGAGTACTCCGTTGTTCGATTACCGCTTGCAAGCGGCATCTTCTGCCAGATGACGCTCGAATTCCACACGGTAAAGCGCGGCGGCTCCCAATCGTTATCTCCTGAGTCCAGCTGAACAGGGCTGCCGTAGAGTGCGCCGTTGGAAAGGCCCTGACCAAGCAGAACCCACGATCCATCGGTGTAGTTTATCTCGATCCACGCGTACACCTGATCCGAGCAGCGCACGTCGAAGAAGCTGTAAGACGCCCCCAAGCTCGCAACATCTAACAATGTGGTCAGGTTGCCGCTCGACAGGCTGAGCACGCCAACCGTATTGACGCTCGTCGCCGACTCCGGCGTGAGCATCGCCGCGGCCCAGGTATTGCCGCCGTTGTGGAAAAGCATTGTTCCCAAGGGAAGAGACCACGTCGACGATGCGCTCAAGCTGTTGCTTACGTTTTCGTAGTCGCCGTCCAGCACCGCGACAATCTGCGAGCTATCGGTTACGACCTGCGGTTCCCCGTCTTCTTGCTGGGAATCTCCGCCCGATGAACAAGAGGAAAGCGCGATAGCCGCCATGCCCGCTCCCGCAGCAGCAACGGTTCCCTGCACGAAGCGTCGGCGAGTAACCCCTCTCTGCAGGCGGCCTTCCCCCGCGCCACTGCGGCCGCGCGCGCCCCGCGCCCGATCAAACAAGTTGTCCAACGTACGGAACATTCAACTCTCCAGCTCGTCGTCCTGTTTTGCTGCGATTACGCGCGAGCCTCGGCCTGGGCCGCATCGAGGGCGCAGCAGAGCTGGTCGGCACACGAGGTCTTACGCGGACCGCACGTGTTGCCGCGAAGAATCTGCGTCACGTGCTCGACCGGCTGGCCCGCCACGAGCTTCGAGATTGCCTTGAGGTTTCCGTTGCAACCTCCGGTGAACTCGATCCGCTCGATCGTCTCGCCCGCGTCGTCGAGCTCTACGTGAATGTTCTTGGAGCACACGCCCCGCGGCGTGAAGTCAATCGCGACCATGCGACCCTCTTTCTATCTCATAGCAGCCGTACTCGCCGGCAGCATAGAATTCCCCGCATCGATTATCCCCGCGACGCATTAGATGAATCTTGGGGATGCCGTTGCACCATATCATCAATTTCGACCCGGTATTTTACGAGGAACGCAGGCATCTGAGAGATCTGTACCCGCACTACCTGCACAAACGTCTTAACATAGCGCTCGCCTACCCAGGCTCATCCATAAACACCGGGTCGAAATTGCACAAAGAATTGCACAAAGCACTCCACGAAAGCGCGAAAGCCCCCGGAATGGGGGCATTTGGCACTACGCGCTGAAGTCAAGCTCCTCAAGCCGGTCGAAGACGCGGTCGATGCGCGTGAGGAAGTCCCACGGATCGAAGATCTCGTCGAGCTTCTCGGACGGCACCGTGCAGCGAGGATCGGCCTCGAGCTTCTCGCGGAAGGTGGTGCCGGCCTGGCACTGCTGCACCTCGCGCCACGTAGCCATGGCGTTCTCCTGCACGATGGCGTACGCCTCCTCGCGCGTGATACCGGTGTCCACGAGCGCGAGCAGCACCTTCGAGGAGAAGATGAGGCCGCGGGTCTTGTAGAGGTTGGCCTTCATCTGCTCCGGGTACAGGATGAGGCCGTCCACGATGCGGATGAGGCACTGGAACATGTGGTCCAGCGCGATGAAGCTGTCGGCCTGCGCCACGCGCTCGGCGGAGCTGTGGCTGATGTCGCGCTCGTGCCAAAGCGCCACGTTGTCGAACGCGACCTGCGCGTTGGCCTTCACCACGCGCGAGAGGCCGCAGACCTTCTCAAGCGTGATGGGGTTGCGCTTGTGCGGCATGGCGGAGCTGCCCTTCTGCCCCTTCTTGAACGGCTCCTCGGCCTCGAGGGTGTCGGTCTTCTGGAGGTTGCGGATCTCCGTGGCGATGCGCTCGCAGGTAGCGGCGGTGGTGGCGAGGACGCCCGCCAGGTAGGCGTGGTGATCGCGGCTGATGACCTGCGTGGACAGCGGGTCGTGTACAAGGCCCAGGTGCTCGCAGACGTACTCCTCCACGAAGGGGTCGATGGAGCTGTAGGTGCCCACCGCGCCGGAGATGGCGCCGAAGGCCACGTTGGCGCGGGCGTCGATGAGGCGATCGAGGTCGCGGCGAAGCTCCCACGCCCAGCTACCGAACTTCATGCCGAAGGTCATGGGTTCGGCGTGGATGCCATGGGTGCGACCAACGCAGAGGGTGTTGCGCTCCTCGAAGGCGCGGCGCTTACAAATCTCGCCGAGCTTGCGGCAATCATCGATGAGGATATCGGTCGCCTGAACGAGCTGGTAGCAGAGCGCGGTGTCGCCCAGGTCGGAGCTGGTCATACCGTAGTGCACCCAACGGCTGGGCTTCGGCTCGCCCTCGGGGATGTCCCTGTCGATGTACTCTCCCATGTTGGTGAGGAAGGCGATGACGTCGTGGTTGGTGACGGCCTCGATGGCGTCGACCTCCTCCTTGTTGAAGGAAGCGTGCTCGCGGATGTAGGCGGCCTCATCCTTGGTGATGCCGATCTTGCCCATCTCGGCGTGAGCCTCGCAGGCGAGCACCTCGATCTCCTGCCAGATGGCGTACTTGTTCTCGAGCGAGAAGATGTGGCCCATCTCCGGGCGGGTATAGCGATCAATCATGCGAGCTCCTTCGATTGGGCTGCTGGCAGGTTATGCCGCAGCGATGCGCTGCAGCCAGATACACCTATTGTACGGGTTCGCGCGGTGGGACGGCGCGAAGGGCGCCCCAGTTCAAATGACGGGCACGATTTTGCGCGGGACGGGGAGCTCACGAGCCTCGGAAATCAAAAACTTACGGTTATACACGGTTATATCGCGATGCACCGAGTAGCCAGAATTATCCGCGCAACAAAACCGCAGTTAACAAGCGCACCGTAGTTCGGTCTACTCGGCATGCTGCGATATAACCGCGTAAAACCGAAAGTTTTGTTAGGCGAGCTCTCTCGCGTGCGCGGGAAAGCGAGTTCCGGACCACAAATCCCGTGCAACATGTCCCGCTATCCCGCAGGCGTCCCCACTCCACATGTGTGCAAGGCAGCGTCAGTTAGCATCAGTTGATAATAATCGTGCTACGACGCAAACGCAGGATTTGCCTCGCGGATGAGATGGGGAAACCGCTCTTTGAGTAGGGTGAATGTCGTTTGCACTTCCTCGGGAATGTCAACATGCGCGATGTAGCTGGCACCAATCAGCATCGCCCGGAACGGAGGCACTCAACCTGTTCGCTCATACAATCTTTGAGTATTTCTCTTAGCCCCAGGCGAGGGACACCACTCCCCGAAAAGAGACAAGGGAACCACGCGCCGCCTGCACCCGGCAAAACTATTAGCCTCGGCCTGTTGGCGTCACGCCAGAATGAGAGTTGAGGTCGCGAGCACGGTTTTTTCAATCTGCCAAAGCGAATACGAGCGGATTTCATGCTGATTAAGGCAACTCGGAACCGCATCCTTGCCCGTGCAATTGGCGCGGGTTATACTACTCCGTACGCCGTTCGCGGCAGACATACGCGGGCATCGCCAAGTGGTAAGGCATCAGCTTCCCAAGCTGACACTCGCGGGTTCGAGTCCCGTTGCCCGCTCCATGAATGAAAGGGGTCCCAGCAATGGGGCCCTTCTTTGTTTGGGCACGCTACACGGAACACCTTCAACCGTCGGTTTAATCACGATACAGCGAAACATCGCAGGTATCCGTGCATGCCAAGCCTGTTCAAGGTATCATTGCCCCATTAGGGCCATTTCGATTTCCTCTTTTCTACACCCCACTTCACATGAGGAGAACCATGAATTCATCGCAGGCGACCGAGCGCGCATCCAAGCTGCCCGACTACGGCCTTCCCGGCAACGACCTCAACCCCAACACCCCCACGCCCGATCAGCAGAAAAAAGTCCCGTTCGTTATCAAAGTCTACGGACTGCTCTGCATGATCGACGGCATCGTCACCCTTCCCGTAGTCGCCATCTTCCTTGGCATGATCGCCTGGGCCCTCGGCGCCAACCCCGAAGCAATTTCAATCGGCACGGACCCAACGCTTCCCGTCATCATCGTCGCGCTGAGCATCGTGGTCACGGTTGTCAACTCGGTGGGCCTCATCGTGTTCGGCCGTTCCCTCCTCAAGAATCGCCGTCGTCACGCCGCGCGCTGGTCGTATCTGCTGCTTGCAACCACCTTCGTGCAGTTGCTCTTCAACGTGATGCTGTCCGGCATTGGAACCAATCTCATCTCGGGCATCATCCAGTTCTTCATCCTGCTCGCACTCTCCATCACGATCGACCCGTCGCTTCGAGAAGAGCGCATGCTCCAGCGCCGCCTGCGCGACCTTACAGATCAAGAAGCGGCCAAAGAGGGCATGCTCGGGCGCGACCTAGAAGGCAAGGGCTACATTCAGCTCAACTTCTTCAATTTGTTCTGGGTCTTCATGGTGTGCTGCGTCCTCGGACTCATCATCGAGGTCATCTATCACATGATTGTGGTTGATCCCGGCGTATATCAAGACCGCGCGGGGCTCCTCTTCGGGCCCTTCTCACCCATATATGGCTGCGGGGCCGTGTTGCTCACCATTGCGCTCAACCGCTTCTACAAGGCAAACCCCATCATCATCTTCATCGTGTCCGCCATCATCGGCGGCGTGTTCGAGGCGTTCGTAAGCTGGTTCATGCAGACGGCCTTCGGTGCCGTTGCCTGGGACTACACCGGAATGATGCTCTTCGGCATCCCCGACCCCATCGCCATCGTATTCCAGGGGCGCACCAGCACTCCGTTCATGTGCATGTGGGGCGCACTTGGCTTCGCGTGGATCAAGCTCTGCCTACCGTGGCTCCTGAAGCTCATCAACATGATTCCATGGAAGCTGCGCTACTCGCTCACCACCGTGTGCGCAGTGCTCATGCTCGTCAACGCCGTCATGACGCTTCAGGCTCTCGACTGCTGGTTCGAACGTGTCTCGGGCACATCTGCCAGCACGCCCGTGGAAGAGTTTTATGCACAGCACTTCGATAATGTCTACATGGCCAATCGCTTCCAGAGCATGACCATCCATCCCGAGGATACGAGCCGTGTGGACGACACTGCCTTTGCAGATGCCATGGCATCCGAGTCCGACACGGGCGCGGCGGGGAGCGCGGCCGCGACGAGATGAGTCATTGCCATACAAAGCGCCGCCGCGGGAAGCACGGGCGGCGCTTTGGATGCACAGCCATACTCGTTTGCTATGTAGAAGAAACGTTGCCGGGCGAGGTTCGCGCCGCGGCGGCGTCGAAGCGCTACGCCTCGGCCATCTCCTGCTTCATCTTGGAAATGACATCGCGGTACTCGGGCATGGTGGCACCGAGAATCTGCGTAGCGTAGATGGCAGCGTTCTTCGCGCCGTTGATGGCGACGCACGCAACCGGCACACCAGAAGGCATCTGCACCATGGAGAGCAGGGAGTCGAGCCCACCAAGGTCGCTCGTCTTCATGGGGACGCCAATCACGGGAAGCGGCGTGAAGGCGGCAACCACGCCACCCAGGTGCGCGGCTTTGCCCGCAGCAGCGATGATGACCTTGAGCCCGCGCTCGTGGGCGGTGCCCGCCCACTCATGTACCTTATCAGGGTTGCGGTGTGCGCTCGCGATTACCAGCTCGTACGGAACGCCAAGCTCCTCGAGCTCCTTCGTGCACCCATCCATGGTAGGAAGGTCCGACTTCGACCCCATGATGATGCCGACAAGCGGCGCGTTCTCCTGATCTGCCATGCTCTCTCCTCAATATCCGTTAACGCGGCCTAGCGGCCAAATGCTACGTAGCCAGTATAGCCCGATAGATGAAATAACGGCGCGCATCCCGATGCGGTTCTGTACATACGAGACGTTTTAGGTACTATTACTATCCAGTTTTGGGTAGGTATCCCAAGCGAATACGGGTACACCACCGGCAGTTTCCGAACACCACCGCCAACCCGGATGTCCCGAACAACGCAGGCGCGCAGAGACGCCCGCCTGCAATCGACAGCAAGGAGGTGCCATAATGATTCGCGTAGACATCGAGACCATCATCATGGCCTCCGGCCCGGTTCCATCGGTCATCGTTCTGCGTGAGCGCGGAAACGGCGAGAGCGCCAACGCACCGTCGCGCTCGCTTTCCATACAGACGGGTTCCGTCGAGGCGGCAGCGATCAGCCGCGGAATCGACAACTCCCAGAACAACGGTCGCCCCATCACGCACGACCTGTTCATCGAGACGCTTCGTCAGCTCAACGTGAAGCTTGAGCGGGTTGAAATCAACCGCGTTGATGTGCCCGTCTTCTTCGCCCGGCTCGTGCTCGTGCGCGAAGGTGCAGACGAGCAGATCGAAGAGCTTACCATCGACGCGCGGCCCAGCGATGCGCTCGCTCTCGCCGTACGTTCGAATGCGCCCGTCTTCGTTGAAGACGATGTCATGAACCGCGCCGGCACCATCTCGTATCGCACGGCCCAGCAAAGCGGCGAGGATGAGTTCAAGCAGTTCGACCAGTTCGTGCAGACGCTCTCACCGGATGACTTCTAGGTTGCATGCAGCGCATCGAGGCGGCTGCGCGCGTTCGTTCCAGTTTTGGGAACATCTATTCTGCGATGCCGTGCGCACGACGCACCCCATGAGGTAAAACCGCAGGATACGTTCATCTTGAAACGCCAAGCGCGGCCGTCTAGGACCATTCCCCAAAAAGAAGCTCCCAAAAGTGGAACGAACGTCGGAGCTTCATGCATGAATAAACAAACGGCCGGGGGCGCGCTCGCTCCCGGCCGTTTTTTCACGATGTAATCGATGCGATAAGGCAGCCACTCGCTTGCGCTGAGGCGGCTACTCGTCCATCAGATCCTCGAGCGCCTCGTCCGCCGCACCGATGTCGACCCGCTCATCGCCGCCATCGATTGCCCCCAGGTCGAGCGACATCTGGCCCTCGGCCACGCCCGTCGTCTTGGGCTTCTTCTTGGCGCTCGTCATGCGGGCCACAGCGGTCACGCGGTCGCCGTCTGCCACCGACATCATCTTCACGCCCTGGGTCGCGCGGCCGGTCTGCGAGATCTCGCTCGTCTTGACGCGAATGACCGTAGCGCCCTCGGTGATGATGAAGAGCTCGTGCTGCGGGCCCACCGTCTTCATGGCAGCGAGGTTCCCCTTGCGCGCCGTCATCTGGATGGTATACACGCCCTGGCCGCCGCGGTTCTGGCACGGATAGTCGGCAACCGGCGTGCGCTTGCCGAAGCCGCGCTCAGTGATCACGAAAAGATCGCCCTTGCCGTTGGTGATCTCCATGCCAAGCACCTCGGCGCCATCCTTCATGGTGATGCCGCGCACACCCGAGGTGTCGCGACCGGTGGCGCGCACCTGCTCCTCCTCGAACATGATGGCCTTGCCGGCAGTCGTGGCCATGATGATCTTGTCGCCCTCGCGCACGCGGCGCACGTCGAGCAGGTCGTCGCCAGCCTTCAGGTTGATGGCGATGATACCGTCGCGGCGGCTACGGTTGTAAGCGCTCATCACGGTCTTCTTGACCATGCCCTGCTTGGTGGCGAAGAGCAGGAATTCGTTCTCGGGGAACTCACGGCAGCTGATCACGCTCGCGATCTTCTCGCCTTCCTCGAAGGGCAGGAGGTTCACGATCGCGGTTCCGCGGGCTTGGCGCGTGCCGATGGGCAGCTCATGCACCTTAAGACGGTACACCTTGCCTCGATTCGAGAAGAACAGCACGTACTCGTGCGTGCTCGCGATGAACATCTCGGCGATGACGTCGTCCTCTTTGAGGTTCACGCCCGAAACGCCCTTGCCGCCGCGCTTCTGAGAGCGGTAGGTGGCAACCGGGATGCGCTTCACGTACCCGGTGTGCGTGATGGTCACGACCATGTCCTCGTCGGCGATGAGGTCCTCAACATCGAGGTCCTTCTCGGCCGCGGCGATCTCGGTGCGGCGCTTGTCGGCGTACTTCTTCTCGATCTCGCGCATCTCTTCCTTGATGACGCCGAGGATCTTCTCCTCATGCGCCAGAAGGTCCTCGTAATAGGCGATGGCGCGGCGGAGCCCCGCGAGCTCTTCCTCGATCTTATCGCGCTCGAGACCGGTCAGGCGGCGGAGCTTCATCTCCAGGATGGCGTTCGTCTGTTCCTGCGTGAACCCGAAGCGATCGATGAGGCGCGAGCTGGCCTCGGCATCGGTTTGCGAGGAGCGGATGATCTGAATGACCTCGTCGATGTGGTCGAGCGCGAGGAGATAACCCTCGAGGATGTGCGCGCGGGCCTGGGCCTTCTTGAGGTCGTAGCGCGTGCGGCGGGTCACCACGTCGACCTGATGGTCGATGTAGCAGCGCAGGATCTCGGGGAGCGAGAGGCACTTGGGAACGCCGTCCACGAGGGCGAGGTTGTTTACGCCGAAGGTGGTCTGCAGCGAGGTGAACTTGTACAGGTTGTTGAGCACGACCTGCGGGATGACGCCCTTCTTGAGCTCGATGACGAGGCGAATACCCTTGCTCGTGGATTCATCGCGCATGTCGGAGATACCCTCGATGCGCTTCTCGTTCACGAGCTGAGCGATCTTCTCCTGCAGCGTGCCCTTGTTCACCTGATAGGGAATCTCGGTGAACACGAGGCGGTTACGGCCGGTCTTGGTGGACTCCACATGCGCCTTCGCGCGCACGGTGATGGAGCCGCGCCCGGTCTCGTAAGCCTGGCGAATTCCGTCGGACCCCATGATGACCGCACCCGTAGGGAAATCGGGGCCGGGCATGACCTGCATGAGTTCGTCGACCGTCGCGTCGGGATGGTCGATGTAGTAGCAGGTCGCCTCGATCGCCTCGCCAAGGTTGTGCGGCGGGATGTTCGTTGCCATGCCGACCGCGATGCCCGAGGAACCGTTAACGAGCAAGTTGGGGAAGCGCGCGGGGAGCACCTGGGGCTCGGCGAGCGACTCGTCGTAGTTGGGCTGCCAATCAACGGTGTCCTTCTGGAGGTCGCGGAGGAGCTCCATGGCAGGACGAGCCAGGCGGCTCTCGGTATAACGCATGGCTGCAGCGGAGTCGCCGTCGATGTTGCCGAAGTTGCCGTGGCCGTCGATCAGCGGGGTGCGCATGGAGAACCACTGCGCAAGGCGGACCATCGTGTCGTAGACCGCAGAATCGCCGTGCGGATGGTACTTGCCGATAACCTCGCCGACCGTCCAGGCCGACTTCTTGTGCGGACGGTTGGGGTAGATGCCGCTCTCGTTCATGGCGTAGAGGATGCGGCGGTGAACGGGCTTCAGACCGTCGCGCACGTCGGGCAGGGCGCGGGCGGTGATGACCGACATCGAGTATTCGATGAAGCTCTGGCGCATCTCGTGGCCGAACTCGCTGATCTGCAGCGAGCCGCCGTTGATGTCTTCGCCGGCGTCTTCACCGCGGTCGATGTCGCCAAAGCTCTCCTCGAGCTCGCCCTCGTCCTCCTCTTCCTCGTCGCCCTCGTCTTCGACGTAGACGTCGGTGCCCTCGTCGTCGCTTTCGGCGCGGGCGAGCAGGCGCCTCAGATCCTCGGGCAACCCCTCAGATTCCGGCGTCTCCGGCGTGTTGTTCATATCGTCTGCCACGTACTACCTCCTGGTTTCGTCGTGGTCGTCCAGTCTGACTATGGGGACGGGCTCACCCATCAGGCCACGTTGCCTGACATCAATCGATGACTCAAAATGGACCCGTCCCAAAATGACTCAGGTCCGCTCGGTTTCTCAGGGATGGTTCAAAATGGACCCGTCCCAAAATGACCCATTAGGCGTCGAGGAAGCGGGCGTCGTGCGCGTGCTTCTCGATGTACTCCCGGCGGAACTCAACCTGGTTGCCCATGAGCTCGCGCACAGCGCGGTCGGCAGCCACGGCGTCGTCGATGGTAACCCGCTGCAAGATGCGCGTCTTGGGGTCCATGGTCGTCGAGGCGAGCTGCTTGGGATCCATCTCACCCAAACCCTTGTAGCGCTGAACGGTGTAGCCGCGGCGCTTCTTGGTGACCTTGCCGCTCGCGTCGTCGCCATCATCGTCGGGGTTGAGGCCCAGACTCTTGATGGTGTCGCGCAGGATTTCTTCCTCCGGCTGACGGCCGTTGGGATACACGTAGTGAATCTTGTTGCGCACCTTCACGCCAAAGATGGGCGGGCACGCCACATAGACGTATCCGGCATCGATGAGCGGGCGCATGTACTTGTAGAAGAACGTGAGCAAGAGGATGCGGATATGGGCGCCGTCCACGTCGGCATCGGTCATGAT
>CDTW01016022.1_pt1 | contig 17901 bp, 13 predicted proteins | sample 554901 | NCBI WGS metagenome assembly CDTW01 (sample SAMEA3182045, study PRJEB8094) | gut metagenome | biome: human; feature: gut; material: Stool; isolation source: human stools | place: Canada | collected 2011-11-01
CTCCAAGGACACCATGAACAGGGATTCTGTCCCGGTAAAAGTCAACTTTAATCAGTAATTAAAAGTAGAGTCAACCAATAACAGTTATAAGTTTAACCAGAGTCAACTTTAATCAGGGAATGGCTTGTTAGAAGTCAACCAATTTTAGGAAAGGACATACCAACGCATATAATAAAAATGTTTTTCTTTAAAAACTCATCACTCGTCACAATTGGGCATAACTTATTTATCTACAACGATTTACAGTGTGACGAGTTGACTTTTCAACTCATCACACATGCATATTTGGTCAACCAAAACAGGATTAATTATGCTCAGAAACTGTTGTTTGTCTGAATTCTGCATTATAAAAACATCAATAAAAGCCTGAAAAAGCTGAAAAACAGATAGTGTGATGAGTTGAAAAATTAACTCATCACACTATAACCACCTGACAGCAAGCATCTTAGAGCAGAATGTGACGAGTGATGAGTTTCTAAAGAAAAAATTATTCTCCTATTTGCTCCACGATATAACGCACTCCGGTGCGCGTGTGGCGCCTGTTGAAACCTAGCCGCTTCAACGTTATGCCTACACTTTTATCAGACAACCCTGACAATGGCAGACGCGGATAGGCACGGCAGACTACGGACACAATGTCGTCAACAGACATCTCATGCCCTGCCCCATCGGCTTCAGGAATGCGGAAGAGACGGGCTACGGCCGAACCAAAATCAGAAACACGCATGAAGCTCATGTTGTCGTCCATCAGGCGTTCAGTAGCTGCCGCATTGAGATAACACAAGGCGCCGCCACGTATTTCGCTTATAATCTGGGCATAAAGCTGCTGATAATCAACAGCCGAAGTGAAATCAATGCTGCCCGTAACTGCCACGCACGCAAACCTTCGGCTACCGGTAAGGTCGGTCAAAGGATGCCTGCTGTTGGTTGTGGCTATGAAACTTGCATAACGGCGTTCGGTTGAAAAATTGCTGCGATATGCCTTCACGGCAGTTACTTCACTCTTTGAAATGATGTATTTAATCAGCGGCTGTCTACTGGCCGAATAGCGGTCGAACTCATCGATGTTGATAAGGGCAAAGGATGACAGGCCACGCATCAGCGTGTTGTCGTTGCGGAAGTCGATACGGTCGTTGTAATAGGCGCGGAGCTCTGGCGGCAATATAATCTTGGCAAACGACGACTTGCCACAGCCCTGACTGCCAATGAGCAGGGGAACAAGGTCGTTGCCGTGCATGACATCCAGCCCCATCCAGTGAGCAACCATTGAGCGCATCCATACGCTGAAGTATTCCGGCCAACGGGAATTGTCGGTAGGAACACGCTGCGCAAAGGCCTTTAGGCGGTCGCGTCCGTCCCATTCGGGCAATGAGTCAAGCCAATGGTTCAACGGATCAAAATCAGAAACAAGCGTAGAATTCACGCGTTCCTTGATGTCACGTGCCCACACCCTGATGCCCTCGCGCTGAGCCTTCACGGCTATGGTGTTGATAACTTCCTGCGTAACCGGCCTGTAATCGGCATCGCAAGCCCCGATGTGCTTATACTGCACCACACCCGTAAGCACATTGCGGCGCATGACATAACGTGTACTGAAAAAATTATCAAGTTTCATGGCCTGAAGCCGGGGAACCTCGACATACCTCAACGGATTAGGATTATCTTCTGCCTGACGATATGCCTGCGCAAAAAACAACTCAACCAGGCCGCGCTCTACATTAATCGTGCCAAGGTTCATTGTGCGGTCAACACACATCTGCTGCGGCAAACCTGACTTACGGCACAGGTATGCCAGCTTCTGTATGGCGCGTTCAGCATAATAAGGGTCGTCCTGATTAAGTTCTGAATCAAGCACATGGTTCCAACAGCAATAAAAGATATAGCGATAAGCCTCTGAAGACGATTTGCCCGGAAGAGGCGACTCATCGGCTTCAAAAGCATGCGAACGGCATACATTAAAAGTGTCATACACATCATTCTCACACACGATCAATGTCAAAGCCTCACGATTGTAATAAATGCCGGCATCGGCACTCATAAGGCACATAGCCTCGGCAGTGCCTGTCTGCATAGATATTTCGGTCTTTAGCTGTGACGAATATATATAATGCAGAAGTCTGTACCCCTTTGACATTAGCCTGCGCCAGGCCTCCGTATCGCATGGAACAGTGCCGTCAGCCTGCGAAATAGAACAAACCACAATGACAGACAATCCATTCGCACCGATAAAAGCCAACATTGTGTATGGCTGGCGCGATGCAACACGCCGTATGCGCACGGCCTCATCAAAGCTCTTTAGTCCTGCTATCTCGATGAAAAGCAGTCCGTTGCGTCCGACTACAATTCTTTTTACGTTGCGGCGCTTATATACGGAAGAGAAACAAAGGCGCGGAATGCGGTTGTCGGCTGTCATTACATCGCTCCGGGAACATGAGACGGGCTTGCCTGAAGACAGCAACGGACTATAACAACGATAGTCTGACAAAGCATCGGCATAGCGTCCCTGCCGGATCATAACCACCAATTCGTCCAACTCACAATTAGCAATAGTCTCCCTGTTAAGGAAGTTCTTAAACAAACTTACTTTAAATGTATTATTCATGATATAAGAAATTATTTGTTATCCTTGCCGCAAAAATACAACATCAGAAAAGCGATTGCAAATTTTATCTATATCAAAAACACGCTAAAGTTCTAATAAGTCAGCAGCCGCAACAGTCTCCCCGCACACAGGAGCTCATCCACTGCTGCATAAGCAAACAAACAAATCAACAAGAAATGACCATAACTGATACTGCAAATATGGAAACTGAGATTAAATCAAAACATACAATCAGATCAAGCAAATATACGACAAACTGTAAGCAGCATAAAAAATGAAGGCACAAAAGTGTTAACAAATTTGTATATCAGTTAAAAACGATATACCTTTGCACCCCGTTAGGTAAAAAGATTATTTGTTTTAAAGGTTATGATGATTAGACAATTGGCCATATTGTTTGGCTGTCTCGCATTAGGTGAGCTGATAATATGGCTCACGGGCATACCTTTGCCGTCGAGCATCCTGGGCATGCTAATTCTTACTCTTCTGCTGAAGCTGAAGATAATACGTCTGGAATGGGTAAAGACCATATCAGACTTTCTTGTAGCAAACATCGGATTTTTCTTTGTTCCGCCCGGCGTTGCCATTATGCTCTATTTCGACATTATTAAGGCCGAATTCTGGCCAATAGTAATCTCAACGGCCATATCCACGGTAATTGTACTGGCCGTAACGGGATGGGTTCATCAGATTTATGGAAAAGCCGTAAACAGGAAAGGAGGCGACCAATGAGCTATCTGTCAAACGAATTTTTTCTTATCGCCCTCACGTTCGGCAGCTATTTCTTCGGAAAGCTGCTCCGCAAATGGACTCATTGGACAATAATGCACCCCATTCTGGTGAGCATCTGCGTGCTGATAGCCTTTCTGAAGATATCAGGCGTAAAATACGAAACATACAACACGAGCGGACACATGATAGAATTCTGGCTTCAGCCTGCCGTCGTGGCGCTTGGCGTACCGCTGTATCAGCAGCTTGAAACGATAAAGAAACAGTTTCTGCCGATACTTATGTCAGAGCTTGCAGGCTGTCTGGCAGGCATTATATCGGTAGTGCTTATAGCTAAAGCGCTCGGTGCGTCGAAGCCGGTGATAATGTCGCTCGCACCAAAATCTGTAACCACGCCTATCGCAATGGAAGTTACGAAGAGTATCGGCGGAATACCGTCGCTTACGGCAGCCGTAGTGGTGTGCGTAGGTCTGCTGTGTGCGGTGGCTGGCTATAAGACAATGGGATTTGCACGCGTAAACAGCCCTGTGGCACAAGGTCTGTCTATGGGAACGGCGGCACACGCCATGGGTACGGCAACATCAATGGACGTGAGCAAGGTGCACGGAGCCTACGCAAGTCTTGGCCTTACGATCAACGGCATCCTGACCTCACTGCTAACTCCGTCAATTCTGCCGCTTATGGGTATCTGATTTTACACTTACTTTCTAACATTCATAAAATGCAGACGGACAACAGCCGGAAAGATACATCTAACGCTGTTGTCCGTTATTTTTGTATAGAAGTCATATCGGCCTCAGATATTTTAGCTTATAAAAATACATCCGGAGCCACAGCCCCGGATGCATAACAAAGATTATAATCAATTCGATATTATTTCTGCATGTCGTAAACCACCTGCATTATCTTCTTGCCCAGTGCGTCAGCCTCCTCCATTGATGAAGCCTCGCTATAGACACGGATAATCGGTTCAGTGTTAGACTTGCGCAGATGCACCCACTTGTCGGGGAAATCAATCTTAACGCCGTCAACATCGTTTACCTGCTCATTGCTGTACATCTGCTTAACCTTCTCGAGTATCGCGTCAACATCAGTTGAAGGAGTAAGGTCTATGCGGTTTTTGGCTATATAATAATCAGGGAATGTTGCGCGAAGCTCACTTACCTTACAACCCTTATGAGCCAAAGACGACAGGAAAAGGGCAATGCCTACAAGTGCGTCACGGCCATAATGGCTCTCGGGATAAATAACTCCGCCGTTGCCTTCGCCGCCGATAACGGCACCAACCTCTTTCATCTTGGTTGTAACGTTTACCTCGCCTACAGCAGATGCAGTGTAGCAACCGCCGTGTTTCTCGGTTACATCGCGCAGGGCACGTGTACTGCTGAGGTTGCTTACGGTGTTGCCCGGTGTATGACTGAGCACATAGTCGGCAACGCTGACAAGCGTATATTCCTCGCCGAACATACGTCCGTCCTCACAGATAAACGCAAGACGGTCTACATCAGGATCGACAACGATACCAAGACTGAACTCGCCACTGCGCATACGCTCCATTATACCACCGAGATTCTTCTCCAACGGTTCCGGATTATGGGCAAAATCGCCAGTAGGTTCGCCGTTAAGTATTTCGTAATCAACGCCCAATGCCTCAAGCAGTTCGGGCAGGATGATGCCTCCCACGCTATTAATAGCATCAACACATACACGGAAATGTGCCTTCTTTACAGCCTCAACATCTACAAGGCTGAGAGCCAGCACAGAGTCGATGTGGCGGCAGTTGAACGAATCGTCTTTTATATAATGGCCGAGAGTGTCTACATCGGCATACTCAAAGTCTTCCTTTTCTGCAATGTCAAGCACTTCGTTGCCGGCAGCCTTGTCGAGAAACTCGCCCTCGCAGTTGAGCAACTTAAGGGCATTCCACTGACGCGGGTTATGGCTTGCCGTAATGATTATACCGCCGTCGGCACCCGACATGCGCACAGCAAGTTCTGTTGTAGGCGTTGTGGCAAGACCGATGTCGATGACATCATAGCCAACGCCCATCAACGTGCCGCAAACAACGCTTCTGACCATTTCGCCTGATATACGGGCATCGCGTCCTACTACGATCTTGCCGCTTGACGACTTGCCGCTGCGGCGGATATATGTGGCATAAGCGGTTACGAACTTTACGATGTCAAGCGGATTGAGCGTGTCGCCCGTATGTCCGCCGATGGTGCCGCGAATGCCTGAAATTGATTTAATAAGTGTCATTATTTATCTTCCCCTTTCGTAAGTTATCGTGTAATAGCAAGGATAAACGCCCGAAGAAGCATAGGCATGTCCCTGTGTGTGCGGAACGATGAGATTAACCTTGGCTATCTCGTCTCCTGCTTTTTCAGGACGTCCAACCTTTATATAAGTCAACGGAACAAGCCAGCCTGACGGAACTGACGTTGTGCCATAGAACATGGCCATGACGCTCTGTCCGTCGATAAACGACGCTGTAAACGATCCGCTGCTGTTTGTTACGGTCATCTTGTCAACAATAGAAGAAAAACTGAGGATGTCGTTTGTCAGCTGCAAAGAGTCGGTTAGAATGTTATATTCGGTGAAGCGGCAAAGCACGGTTGTGGTCTCGCCTTCCTTTATCTTCTCACCGCATCCCTCTCTGACAATCTGCATGTAAACTCCTGAATTCTGCATCAGCACAAACTCATTCTTGCTCACATCGGTCTTGTATCCCTGCTCCTTAAACTGCGACTCAGTTATGACAGTTATGGCCGAATCGGCAATAAATCTACTAATTGCAGCACGCTCCTTATCTTTCTGCTCTGCATAAGTCTCTGTATCATCACAGCTTATAACCGTTACGGCTGCGATAAAGGCTATGAAAGCCAAAGCTAAATTTCTCATTCTATTTTTTATAATATGTAAGTACGACTGGCAAAATTACAAAAAATACACCAATTACGCCACATCGCAATTTATAATTATGCTACTTTAACTGATATTCGGCAAATTAACGCGGATATTGCCTTTTGACAGATAAAAAAGCCGTATGTCAGAACTTGAATTCGGTTACGGCCTTCCTTACCAGCGCCTCTGCCTCTTCAACCGAGCACTCAAGGCGTCCGCCTGCAGCGTTTAGATGGCCGCCGCCGTTGAAATACTGTTCTGCAAGCTTGTTGCACGGGAAGTTATCAACAGAGCGTGTGCTCACCCACACAAGATTGTCCTTCTCGGTGTCCTGTCTGAGCGATATGCTCAGCCTCAGGCCTTTTATCTGCAGGGGCATGTTAACCAGTCCTTCGGCGTCGCCCTTGATGTAATGAAAGCGCTTAAGATCGTCGCGCGTCAGTACGAAATAGGCTGCACGCTCCTCCTGCATAACCACCATTTTCTCGTTAAGCACATAGCCGATGAGCCTCATGCGCCACTCGCTGTAGTTGTTGTAAACGTTGCGGTAGATTTTGTCTTTATCGATGCCCTTGGTAAGCAGCTGGCTTATAATGAAGAAGATCTCGGGGCGTGTTGAGTTGTATGTGAATCCGCCCGTATCGGTCATCATGCCGCAATACAGCGGAACAGCACACTTGCGCGTCATCATGTCGAAACTGCCGAGCTGCCATATCAGGCGGAAAACCAGTTCGCATGTGCTGCATGCCTCAGGATGCGACACACACAACTCCGTGTCGATGTCGGGATTAAGGTGATGGTCAACGAGAACCTTTTTTGCAGGCGAGGCAGCCAGCGTGTCTGCCATGTCGTCAGTACGTGAGAAGGTGTTGAAGTCGAGACAGAACACAAGATCGGCCGAAGCCAACAGTCCGTCGACAAAGCTTTTATGCTTGTCGTATCTTATGATGCGCTCCGTGCCCGGCAGCCACTGCAAGAAGTCGGGATAGGCATCGGGGACGACAGCCACGGGCACCTTGCCCTGCTGACGCAAAAACTCTGCCATGCCGAGCAGCGAGCCAAGAGCATCGCCGTCGGGACTGCGGTGGCAGCAAAGAATAATATTGTCTGAACTGAGGATAAGGCTGCGGAGGCTTTCGGTCTCCGCAGCTGTAAGCAAGTTAATGTCCATTATTTATCAAAATAGGAATGTGTTTCAAGTGCGGGCATAACAACATGAGCCCTGCACTGCAACATATTGAAAGGCGGCTAAACGCCGCTGTTTGTGGCAATATTCAGTTTTAAAAAAGTTTGTTGGGATAAACGCCTTCGTCAACAAGACTCTGAATCTTGTCTACAACAGCCTGACGGTCGGCAGAATAAGTTACGCCAAACCACTTGCTGGTTGTGTCAAGCACCTTCACTGTGGCTGTCTTGTCGTTAATCAGCTTATTCACCATAAGCGGAATAAAGAACTCGGCCTTGAGGTTCTCCATGTTTTTCGGATCAGAGAGGAACTCCTTGAAATAAGCCTCGCTGTGCTCGAAATAATCGGGAGTGAATCCCCACATATTCATTGACACCGGTGTGTTGTCCTCAACTGCCACCCATTCGCCCTGCTCGTCCTTGTAGCATACAGGACCGTTTACGCGCATAATCTCAGTGCGCTCAACCACAGTGGTCAGATTGCCGGCATCATCCTTTGAGCAGATGCCACGTGCCACGGTTCCGTTGTCAGACAGAGTGTTGCCAACGCGGAAACCTACCATGGCATAATTGCCGCGGCTGCCCTCAGGAAGTTCAGACAGGAACTTGCCTATAACCATGAATGCATCGCGGTTGTAGAAGTCGTCGCAGTTGATCACGCAGAACGGCTCCTTGATAACGTCTTTTGCCATAAGAACGGCATGGTTTGTACCCCACGGCTTTACACGGCCTTCAGGACAGCTGAAGCCTTCAGGCAGACTGTCGAGACTCTGGAAGCAAAGCTCAACAGGCACATGGCCTTCGTACTTGCTAAGAATCTTCTCGCGGAAATCGTCTTCAAAATCTTTTCGGATAATAAAAACAATCTTGCCAAATCCGGCCTTTATGGCATCATAAATAGAATAGTCCATGATTGTCTCGCCGTTAGGACCCAGTCCGTCGAGCTGTTTCAAACCACCGTAACGGCTTCCCATTCCGGCTGCCAGCAATAATAATGCAGGTTTCATATTGTACGTAATTTTATTTTAAGGTTTAACTTTATGTCCCGGCAATGCGTGTTAAACAGTTATGTCAGGATATTGTTCATAAATAACAGAATGCAAATATACTCATTTTTTATGAAAGGCGGCGTTTTTCGTGGCGTTTTCGGCATAAAAAACATTGGCAAACAAACAAGGCGTAACTTATCATGCCGTGTTCCACAAAGTCTGTTTGTAAGCAGACGCAGGAAATAACAGCGCATTGTGTCACTTTGACTTTATCACAATTTCAGCCTGAAATAGAAAAAGCGGAGCATGATTTAAGCACCAACAGGTAAAGCATATTTACAAAAGAGAGTCAAACGGCAGGTTAATTAATGGTAAACCTATGAGTTTTTACTCAAAAACGGCACATCTGGCAACGCAAAACAAGGCTGTTTTTAGGCAAAAATGCAGATTTTTCATATCGTTTCGGAACAAAAATTGATGCACATTATTTTGGATATAAGCATAACGTCTTATATCACAAGACATTGCAACTGCACACGTATTTTGCCCATATTTTCGTCCGAATGATTTTAATTTTAAAATAACGCAGTATGAGAGCGCCAACAAAAATCACAAAGAAAGTAAAATCATGTCATACATAACATTATGACAAACCGGCGCAGCAAATCAATGCTGTTTCTCTTCAGCATGCAGAACGCCAAGATGCAGCGCAGGAACACAGGGCCGTACGTCTTACAGAATCGGCAGATTTGTGCTTTTCCTACAGGAGAATCAAGCAGAGCCGGACACAACAGAATCAGCCATTAACACTGTGTCCGGCAAATAACGTTAGCAAAAAACTGCATCAGAAAGGATAGCCGACGGCGATATGAATGGCCTGGCCATCGCTGAACTTGGGAATGTTATAGAATCCGCTCTTGCCCGTATCGAACGGCACGTGAAGACCTACACCCCAGTCGAGACGCAACACGAGGAAGTCGAGGTCGTAGCGCAGACCTACTCCCGTGCCGAGAGCCATTTCCTTCAGGGCGTTTTTAAACTGGAACTTGGCGCCCTCGCGATATCCGTCGTCACGCAGGGCCCACACATTGCCGGCATCTATAAAGGCTGCTCCGTAAAGGTTGCCGAAAAGATTAAAGCGATACTCAAGGTTAAGCTGCAGCTTTATGTCGCCTGTCTGGTCGAGATACGACAGTTTTGACTCGTTGGTGGTGTAGCTTCCCGGACCTATGCTTCTCACCGCAAAGGCTCTTATGCTGTTGGCTCCTCCCACATAAAACTGCTCGCTGTAAGGAGCTGCCAGACTGTTGCCGTAGGTGTAAATCACTCCGGCACTGATATGCCACACAAGCTGCGACTTCTGCCCCAGCTGCCATATCTTGCTGAAGTCGGTTTCTATTTTGAGGAACTGCGCGTATGGATTCTTAAACAGCTGCTTGCCCACTTCGCCCCATTTGTTTCCGGCAGCCATATAAGCAAGCGACAAGATGTTGCCAGACTCCGTGATGGTGGTCTGCCATACAACAGGGTTGCGGTGTTTCACAGTGCTGCTGTATGCGAGCATATAGCGCATCTTTGGGATAAACGTATTTTGCATTGATGTCTGCAAATACGGATTTTCCTGAAGTATGGAGTCGAATTTAGCCGTGGTGTAGTTAAGGCGCTGATACTGCAGCGTCAGCGGACTGAACTCATGGCGCCACGTAGCCGAACGCTGCCACTTATAGGTCCATTCGGCAGAGAAGGTGTGCATCTTGAAATAATCAGGACGCTTCATCACGTTCATACCGATCTTGGCGTATGTTGTAGGCGTTGTGAAATAGCGGCGATGCTTAAGGAACGGGACAATAAGGCGCGGAAACTCTATTGATGCGTCTGCACCATACTCGTATGAGTTCATGTCTGTCGACGAGCCGCTGACGTTGCCGCCCTTCTGCCATTCGTAAGAGCCGTGAAGGTTTATGTCGAGCTTCTCGCCGCCACGGAAGGCGTTGCGCTTTGTGAAACCGATAACAAGCTCGGGACCGGTGCGGCCGTTTATCTTGTTGGTGTAGTTGGTTTCTATATAAAAGTCATAAGGCTTGCCGAACGTACACGACAGGTTAAGGTCGAGCGTGTCGCATGTTGCTGTAGTGTCGCGCGGCGTAAACGCAAACTCAACCGAGCTGAACTGCCCCGATCCGCTAAGTTTGTTTGAAGATTCCAAATAGTCGTCGTATCTGAAAAGCTTGCGCGGACGCAGTTTCAGGTCGCTCAAGATTATTCGCGGACGTATCGGCGGCTTGCGGCCATTGAACCTGACCGTGAAATAGCGATGGCTGAACGAGTCTTTCAGCACCTCCATAAACTGTTTGCGGATGTCTATTCTGATTTTTCCTATATACCATTTGTGCTTGGCAAGTTCCGGCAGATTGTCGGCCATCTGCAGACGCAGACTGGCCTTGCCGGGCGTGATGGTTGTGTCGGCAAGATAAGAGGCGAAACTCGGCTGATAATAATAATAGCCGTTGTTGCGGAACAAAGTGGCTATGCGGTTGCGCTCTGCGTCAAGAGCAGAGGCGTCAAAAGGCGAACCGCTCTTTATTTTGGCCTCATCTTTTGTCTTCTCTAACAGCGTGTCGGCCATCTCCGGAAAGCCCACATACTGAAGTGTGTCCACCGTGAGCAGCGGTCCGAACTTTACGGTGTATCCTATCTTGCGCTTCTTTGGATTCTTCTGTTCCACAATCTCATACTCTACCGTTCCGTTCATATAGCCATGATTGCGTAGCACCGACTGCGCCACTGAGGCACGGAGCTGAGGATTTACCTGACTCATGAGCACGGGCGACTTGCCAAACGTCTTGGTCATCCATTGTGCTATCTTGTTCTTTGAGCCTGAAAAGGCGTTCCATATCCACAAGCCGTAAGGAAACGGCGTGCGATAATACGAACTGCCGAACAAGGCGCCGTTGGGAGCTGTAGCCAACGAAGCCTCAACCTCCTCACGAGTTGTCTCATAATGGTCGCTTTTCTCATAGTCCTGATAGTCGATCTTTGTCAGTCCGATGAACAACTGGTCGCCCTTCGGTATGCCGCTGGTGGTTGAGCACGACCACAGCAACACCGAAACGGCAGCCAACAGGCACACACGAAGCGCAAAAACGCGCAACGACGGAAACAACCTTCTGGCCACATATATTATATTCTTTACCGATAGTCTCATTTCTTGTCAGGTATTGTATCAGAGCGCAATGGAATAATCGCGTCCTTCTTCTTGAAACTGAATATATCCTTAAAATGCTGCAGGCTTCTTCTCCAGATAAAACCTACGCCATACTCGCGGGTGGTGCCTTCGAGCCAGTCGTAAGCATTGTTGTCATAGAACAGCTTGACGTAAGTGTCTGAAGAGTTACTCAGGCGGTATTCGAGCGTCACGTTGTCAAAGAACGACTCGTTCTGATTAGCCACGTCGGCACCCGTTGACACTTTTCCGCCTACTACAATCTTCATTCTGTTGTTCCAGAAACGCTTAGCAAACTTGAACGAATAGTCAGTGTGAGTGTTTCCGCTGGCGTCAGTGGCATTGTCCATACCGAAACTGAGGTCGAGCGTGCGCAACGCACTTCCCGTAATATTGTTAATCTCGCTCTGCAGGAACGAACTTAGCGCGTTGTTCATGGAGAATCCGCTAGTGTTGCCGTCGGCTATATACATGCCCGTGGTAAGCATCGTAACGGCTAGTCGGCCGCGCTGTTCCACGCTCATTGCCATCAGCTCGTTATGCAGCGACATATCCTCCGGCGCATCGAGCGTAAACTCAAGTCCCATGTCCGAAAGGGTCTTGGTTATAACCACGCCGCAGTCGAACTCAACCGTACGCCCTTGCTCCCCGCCGTTAGACACACTTGCCTTTGTTCTCTCCGTGGCCGTTATGTTTAGCTTCGGGTTCATCGGGTCGCCGGTAAACTCAATATTGCTTCCGTCCTGAATGGTAAACGTCTTAAGAGGAATAATAGGCAACGAATATTTCATCTCGCCATTGTCGAGAGTATATTTTCCAGTCAACACGATGTCGCCTGTCAAGCCATACTTCATGCGCAGGCTTCCGCCGCCCATAAGGTCGATATAGTTAGAATGGTCGGCGTTAAGGTAGCACATGACGTGTGATCCTTGGGCAATATTCATCGTGAGATCCATGCTGAAGCCCGACAGCGGCTGATGTGTTACAACGGCCTCTGTAGTGTCACTGAAGCTTGTAAACTTAACAAGTTCGTCCATCTGGTTGTCAGTAGACAAAGGCGAATCACGCAGGATGTAAGACATGTCGGTAGAACCGAGCACATCAAGTCGTCCTAATAGTTTAAGATTGCTAAGCGGCCCCTGCATAGTGCCGATAAAGTCGACAAAGGCCTTACCGAAAGCCACACTGCGCCTGTTTTCCTTGGCGTCAATTATCTGACAGTTCTTGGCAGCCATGCGCAAATCCATAGACATGTTGGCAACGTCAGAGAAGTCGATGTTTCCGTCGAGAATCAACGGGTTGTCATTGTTTGCAAACATCTTGAAATTCTCGAACAGCAGATTGCTTCCTACGATACGGATAGGTTCCTCGCTAAGACGCATACGTATGCCATACTGCGCACTGCGCATATAACAAGAATCCAACGTAAGCTCGCCATTGGCACGTGGATGCGACAGCGTGCCTTTCACATCAAGAGAGCCGTCGGCATAACCTTTCAGACGAATGATACGATCAGGAATGAATCCGTTGAGCAGACGCATCGGCAGGCGTGACATATTCATCGTAACATCCAGTTGTCCGTCACCTTCCGACTTATACGATCCACTAATGTCTGCCACCTGATTATCGTTACACATGAGCATTCCGTCAACGCTGTGGGTTCCGTCCGACTGAGGCATATAGACAAACTCAAGTCCGATGTTGCCCATGCGTGTCCGCTCGTATGTCATCTTGTCTACAGTTACTGACGATGACACAGAAAGTTCGTCCTTTGTCTGTATCAAGTGGAAGTCGCCGTTCATTATTCCGGTTATGCGAGGCATATACGGAACAACCGTAAGCAGCTTCGACAGATCAAACTTGTTAAGTCCTATCGTCAGGTCCTGAAGCGCATCGGTGTTTTCGTCGTTAGTATATGCATATATACCCGTTCCGTCGTCGGCCTTCAGGCGCAAGTCTGCCATGATGCGCCGGTCGGTTCCCATGAAGATATAGTTGTTCTCGTTAACCTCAAACTTCTTATATCCGAGAATCGGATCGTCAGTAAGCATGTGCATCTTTATGCCGTTCTCCTCCATCGAAGCCTCAATGCCCATCTTGAGTCCGAGGCTGTCTTTTGCATCATACACCTTGAAGTTTACGCCCGAGCCTTTCTCAAACACATATCCATCGAACAAGGCATTGAACACATACTGCTTGTTGTCGCTGTTATTGCGCACCTGTCCGTTGTAAGAGCATTGCGTAGAGTCTGACACGATATTAAAGCGCACGGTATCGAGCACCAGGGTGTTCTTCTGAAGTTCAAGAAGCTGAACGCTGCCGTTTAGTCCAGTATGCGGCGACGACTTTATGTCTATGCTTGCATCCTGGAACACATAGCCGGCATTGGCTATAAACCTGCTAAGAGGATTATTCTTTCCTGTTGTGAGATAAAGATCGGCCAAAGGCAGCTTAGACCTCAGCACGGATATGTCTATTTTCTTATTTTTAAGTTCGGCAGACAGTTCATCCATGAAGAATCCGCTCTGCTTAAGCACTTTCTTATATCCGCCGCTGCCGTTGAACCTCAGACGGAAGTCACCACAATATGCGGCAAAGTGAGTTGTGTCGCTGCTCGTGATCATGTCAATCTCAAGGTTATCCGGACGGTAGGTCCTTGCCGAATCTGTCATGACCAGATTCCTCAGATTACCCTTCACGCCCAGCAATGTCTTAAGATCTGTATACGCATCTATCTCACAGTTGAAAGATGTCGTGAACGGCGACTTCACTATTCCTAGTCCATACCAGTCGGCATGATTCAAGTCAGCCTTAAGCGAGGACATTATCTTCTTGCGGCTCAAGAATGCGTCAAACCTCACATTACCGTTAATAAGCGGATTGGCACTGTTAACGCAAGCATGCGCCTTGCCGTTGTTAAGGTTAGCGTCGAAATCAATTCCGTCAAAATTATACTTGCCATAACTGAATTTCCTTATGCCTGCCTTTGCCTGCAAAGCTGTGCGATGCGACAGGAAATCGAGTCCGTTGCCCTTAACATTCATGCTGCCTGTGAAATCGCCCATTCCGCTGCCCGGCAAGAAATGGCCCAGATGGAGATTATCGGCTGCAACAGAAGCCTTATAAGCCAAAGTGGCTGCATTAAAGTCGGCCTTTGCCTTAACACTGCCTCCGCCCTCACGGGCTATGAAATCTGCCGCATATTGTTTGCCGTTGGCTTTAAAGTCGCCCTTGAGAACAATTCCCGCAGGTATATTAAACGAGCCTCCACTGCTCGCAGCCAGCGCCTTAACAAAACTCAGATTATATGTTCTGGCGTCAAGGGTGACATTTGCACGCAGACGCTTATCGTCGTTAAGGTTTGCGGCAAAGCCACGTGCGTTGACATTGAACGCCGTAGGCAGCTTAAGGTTTAGTCCGGCAAACTTAAGATATTTCATGTTGCCGGATATGACTGCCTTGACCGAAAGCGGCTGATTAGGCCAACGCCGTATAAACGCTGTGGGCATACTGCCCATGAAGCGCATGATGTCCTGCTTGCCAAACTCACCGTCAGCCCTGAGCTGCAGCTTGCCCGGATTCTTGTCGCTGAACGCATTAAGGTCCATTATAAGATTGGCCTTCAGATAAGAGTCGGGAGTCTTCAGGCTGAAAGAAGGCAGGGATATCTTGACAGAATCCATGGCAAACGGACCTGAGATGTCATTGACGGTGATACCGCTCTTCTCCTTAAACGAGCAGGCACGCAATATCATGTCGAGCTTAGGCGCACAATAATAGAATGAATCAATGCTGATGTTTAAGTCTGACAGACTTATATGATTATAGTCTAGTCCCTTTGTGCGCACCTTGAAATTGTTGTCATAGCTTACGCGACTGTCGTCAAGCTTAAGGCTGTTCAGTCTGTAAAGGCTCGTACCAAGGTCGAAGAAGCCGCTGCGCGCCTCAGCCTTACCCAGATAGGCTCCTACCTGAAGCGTGTCGCCGGGCATGTGTACTACAACTCCCGTATTGGCTATATCAAGCTTCTCTACGGTTATTTTCCAATAGTTTTTGCTCTTCGACGTGTCGGGCGGAACCGTGTCGCTAAGTTCCACGTTTACAGAGGCATCTTTCAGTTCGGCCTCATTGACGAGTATTGTCTCCTTGCCCCAGTCTATTCCGTGGCTGCGCAGATAAAGTCTGTCTATGCTTCCCTTCACGCGGGCTTCATGAACAAAATCAGCCGTATTCACTTTAAGCCCGTTGAACTCGAAGGCGTCTATCTCCACCTTCTTCTTCAACAACGGCCAAAGCTGTATGTCAACAACAAGTTTCTTGACGTCAGCCACAGTGTCTTTCACCTGCGGCAGCGAGTCGTTCTGCTGAATCATGCGGAAGCCATGCACGCCGAGGTCAAGCGGAAACTCGAGCCGCACACGGTCTACCGTGATGTCCATGCCGGTTTTATCAGAGGCATACGCAACCACCTGCTTTACAGCCCAATTCTGTACAGCAGGGATGTAAAGCAGCACTGCAAGCGTAATAAACAGCAAAACCGGTGTCAGCACTATCACACCGGCCCACTTCAACGTCTTCCTCATCGGCACATGTAAAAAATTGTATCCAACCGTAATACATGCAAAGTAAGCAAATATTTCGGAAAAAAAGAAATTATTTGGCAACAAAAATGCCTAACGAGGCTAATATAACGTTACAGCATACGCATTTCGCGCCACAACCTGTCGTCAGGAAGCGGTGCCTCGGCGTATATCTTCTCCTTCGACACAGGATGCACAAACTCTATCTTGCGTGCCAGGAGCGATATGCTTCCGTCGGGATTGCTGCGCCTTGCGCCATACTTAAGGTCGCCTTTTATCGGACATCCGATGTTTGCCAACTGGCAACGTATCTGATGGTGGCGTCCGGTCATCAGATTAACCTCAACGAGCGTATAATTGTCCGAACGGCCTATCACCTTGTAGTGCAGCATGGCTTTCTTTGAGCCGGGCACCTCATGGTCGTAGGCATAACTCTTGTTCTGCTTTTCGTTGCGGTTAATCCAGTCGGTCAATACAGCTTCAGGCTCTGCAGGGCAGTTTTGGGTTATCGCCCAGTAGGTCTTATGAACGTCGCCTGTTCTGAACATGTCGTTAAGACGCGAAAGGGCCTTCGACGTCTTGGCAAACACGACAAGTCCCCAAACGGGGCGGTCGAGCCTGTGGACAACACCGAGAAACACATTTCCCGGCTTTGCATATTTTTCTTTAATATACTGCTTCACATCATCGGCCAGTGTCCTGTCGCCGGTCTTGTCGCCCTGCACAATCTCACCGCTGCGCTTGCTCACTATGATGATGTGATTGTCCTCGTATATAACCTGCATGTCTGTATTCTGTATTTATAATATGACTGATAATGTTTTAACAAAAGCAAAGAGGGAAGACTCTCGTAGCAATCTTCTCTCTTTGCGCAAATCTGTATAAACTGATAATTTATTACATGTTCATACCACCGTCAACCTGGATAACCTGGCCAGAGATGTAGCTTGACATATCTGAAGCCAAGAATGTAGCGCAGGCTGCGATGTCGTCAACTGTACCGCCGCGGCGCAGAGGTATCTTTGCAGCCCACTCCTTGCGAACCTCGTCAGACAGAGCCTGAGTCATGGCTGTGTCGATAAAGCCCGGAGCAATGGCGTTGGCGCGGATGCCCTTAGGACCCATTTCCTGTGCGATGCTCTTTGCCAATGCAATAAGACCTGCCTTTGAAGCAGCATAGTTAGCCTGGCCGGCATTACCGTGAACACCTACTACAGATGCCATGTTGATGATAGAACCCTTACGCTGGCGCATCATTACAGGAACACAAGCGTGTATGAAGTTGAACGCACTCTTAAGGTTGACAGCGATAACTGCATCCCACTGTGCCTCAGTCATACGCAACATCAGTCCGTCCTTTGTTATTCCGGCATTGTTAACGAGGATGTCTATTGAGCCGAAATCCTCTTTCACCAACTTAACAACCTCTTCTGTCTGAGCGAAGTCAGCAGCATTGCTGGCATATCCCTTAGCCTTAACGCCCTTAGCAGCTATCTCGGCCTCTGTGGCTTTTCCGTTCTCGTCAATAACAAGGTCTGTGAAGGCTACGTTAGCGCCCTCTTCAGCAAACTTCAGCGCGATAGCCTTACCGATACCGCGCGCTGCACCTGTAATAAGCGCAGTCTTACCTGTTAATAATCCCATTTTCTTTTTTATTTTATAAAGTTGTAGATAATTTTAAGTACATAT
>CDTW01012656.1_pt1 | contig 17473 bp, 16 predicted proteins | sample 554901 | NCBI WGS metagenome assembly CDTW01 (sample SAMEA3182045, study PRJEB8094) | gut metagenome | biome: human; feature: gut; material: Stool; isolation source: human stools | place: Canada | collected 2011-11-01
TCACCATGAAACTCACCACAGCGGCACAGATGCGGGAATTGGACCGGCAGGCGATTGAAGAGAGGAAAATCTCATCCCTGGAGCTCATGGACCGGGCGGCGGAGGGTGTGGCGGAGGCGGTGCTCCATCTGCTGCGGCCGGGAGTCCGGGGCAGCCGGGCGGCGGTGCTGTGCGGATCCGGCAACAACGGCGGCGACGGGATCGCCGCCGCGCGGCTGCTCTTTTTGTCCGGCGTTCGGGTGCGGGTGTTCTTGGCGGGCAGCTATGAAAAGCTGACGCCGGACGCCCTGGCCCAGACTGGCCGCCTCAGCGAGTGCGGTGTGACACTGGAGGCCTTTGACCCCGAGGATGCGGATCAGAGAAACTGGGTGCTGGGGAGCCAGGTGTGCGTGGATGCCTTGCTGGGCGTGGGGCTCTCCCGTCCGGTGGATCCGGCCTCTCCCATTGGCCGGGCCATCGCCCTCCTCAATGAGACCCCGGCACTAGTGGTGGCGGCAGATGTGCCCAGCGGCATCTCGGCGGATACCGGAGCGGTGCTGGGGTGCGCCGTTCGGGCCCGCACCACCGTCACCTTTACCTATCCCAAGATCGGCCTTGCGGTGGGAGCAGGAGCTGTGTACGCCGGAGAGGTCATCGTCCGGGATATCGGTATACCGGCGGATCTTGCCAGCGGGCTCATCTGTCCGGCCCAGACGGTGGAGGGGGACTTCCTGCGCCAGGCGCTGCCGCCCCGGCAGCCGGACGGGCACAAAGGGACGTTCGGAAAGCTGCTGATCGTGGGGGGCGCCGTAGGCTATACCGGGGCACCCTATCTGACTGCCCTGGCGGCGGAGCGCACCGGCTGCGGCCTAGTGTCCCTGGGCGTTCCAGAGGCCATCTGGCCGGTGGAGGCCGCCAAGTGCGTGGGGGCCATGCCATTCCCCCTGGCAGATCAAAAGGGAATGCTGCACACCGATGCCCTGAAAAAGCTTCGAAAGAAACTGGCAGAGTGCGATGTGCTGGCTCTGGGGCCGGGACTGGGCCGGTCGGAGCAGGTGTCGGAGCTGGTGTGTACGCTGCTGCGGGAGGCCAAGCAGCCGGTGGTGCTGGACGCCGACGGCATAAACGCCCTGGAAGGGCATATAGATAGTTTGGATGTCCGGCGAGACCGGGTGACGGTGCTGACGCCCCACGACGGGGAATTCGCCCGGCTGGCGCCCGGTGCCCTGGACGGCGGAGACCGGGTGGAGGCCGCCCGGACTTTTGCCCGGGATCATGGCTGTGTATTGGTGCTCAAGGGGCACCGGACCGTCACGGCCACCCCCTGGGGCAACGTGCTGGTGAATACCTGCGGATGCTCGGCGCTGTCCAAGGGCGGCAGCGGCGATGTGCTCACCGGGGTCATCGCGTCTCTCCTGGCCCAGGGGGCTGCCCCGGTCCGGGCGGCGGCGCTGGGGGTATGGCTCCACGGCCGGGCCGGGGAGCTGGCGGCCAAGACCTGGACGGAGTACGGCGCCACGCCGGAGGATGTGGCAGGCTGCCTGCCGGAGGCCATCCGGGAGATTCTGGAGTAACGGAGGTTTTGCAGGGTGCGCAGATGGTGGTGCGTACCAATGATGACCCTGTGCCTGATTCTGAGCGCCTGCGGCGCAGGCGGGGCCGGGGAGACGGAGTCCGGCGCGGAGGCGGTTCGGGAGGCCTATCAGACCATGACCGGCTGTGAGATGACGGCGGAAGTCGCCTGGGACCAGGCGGGGAGCCTCTGGGAGACATCGGTGCAGTGTACCTATGTGCCGGACGGTGAAACCACGGTGGAGGTGCTGGCGCCGGAGAGCATTGCCGGGATCCGGGCGGTGTTCTCCGGGGAGGATACCCGGCTGGAGTATGAGGATCTGTGCCTGGGAGCCGGAACGCTGAGTGGCCAGGATATCAGCCCTATGGCCTGCCTGCCCCGGCTCATGAGCGCCCTGCGGGAGGGGTGGCTGCTGGAGGAAAATGAGGAGAGCTGGGACGATATCCCCTGTCTGCGGCTGACGGTGGATCAAACCGGGGAGGACGGGGAGAAGATCCTTTCCACACTCTGGCTGCGCCAGGACGGCGGGGCCCCGGTGCGGGGAGAGATCGCCGTGGATAGTGAAATAATTTTGACGGCGGAGTTTACGAGTTTTGCCTTTTATGATATAATGAGCGACCAGGAGTAAACTCCGATTGTACAATGGCGAAAGGTGAATGGTTTGCCATGGATGATACCGTTTTGAGAAGAACCTGGGCGGAGATCGACCTGGACGCCCTGGCCCACAATTACCATCAAGCCCGTCTGCGTACCGGCCCCAACGTCAAATATCTGGGTGTGGTGAAAGCAGACGCTTACGGCCACGGCGCCGTGCAGGTGGCCAGAAAGCTGGAACAGCTGGGGGCGGAATACCTGGCGGTTTCCAGCCTGGACGAGGCCCGGGAGCTGCGCCATGCGGGGGTGGAGGCACCCATTTTGATCCTGGGACATACGCCGCCCTCCATGGTGCCCCAGCTCATAGAATACCGCATCACCCAGGCGGTCTCCGCTCAGGCCAAGGCGGAGGAATACAGCGCCGCAGCCGTTGCCTGCGGCGGGACTCTGAAAGTCCACATCAAGGTGGATACCGGCATGTCCCGCCTGGGCTTTCTGGTGCGGGGAGACCACTTCCAGGGGGGCGTGGAGGCCATCGCAAAATCCTGCGACCTGCCCAATCTGGATCCGGAGGGCATCTTCACCCACTTTGCCGTTTCCGATGAGGACGGCGGGGAGAACGAGGCCTACACCCGGGAGCAGTTCGATTTATTTATGCGGGTGTTGGACGCGCTTGCACAGCGGGGCAGAACCTTTGCCATCCGCCACTGCGCCAACAGTGGTGCCCTGGCCCGTTATCCGGAGATGTATCTGGACATGGTACGTCCCGGTATCGCCCTCTACGGGCTGGGCGGAGATGCCCGGGCTCTGGACCTGCGGCCGGTGATGACCCTCAAATCCTGCGTATCCACCATCAAGGTCTTTGATCCGGACACCGATATCAGCTACGGCCGTACATTCCACACCGAGAAAAGAACCCGGGTGGGCGTGCTGCCCATCGGCTACGCCGACGGTTTGTTCCGGGGCTTTTCCAACCGGCTGTCGGTGGTGACAGAGCAGGGACCCGCTCCCGTGCGGGGCCGGATCTGCATGGACATGACCATGGTGGATCTGACGGATCTGCCGGATGTCCACGTAGGGGATCCGGTGGAGATCTTCGGAACACGGCAGCGGGCGGACGATCTGGCCGCCATGCTGGGGACCATCCCCTATGAGCTGGTCTGCGCCGTCAGCAAGCGGGTTCCCAGGCTCTATCTGGAGCATGGAGACGTGGTGGAGCGGAGCCTGCGGCTTTTGGTGTGAGACCTCAGCAGAAAAAACAAGACACTCCGGCCCTGCCCCGGGCATAGAATGTCAGGGGGCGGAGAAGCGGGAATTTTGCACGGCGGCTGCCGTATAAATTCCCCGGCTGCGTGGGAGAATGAAAGTGGCCCCGCTGGTATTGATCCGGCGGCGGGTACTTCTTTCGGCGGAGTGTGAACTTTGTGGATACAAGTGTCAAGCGCGGCGATATTTACTATGCCGATCTCTCCCCGGTGGTGGGCAGCGAGCAGGGCGGCGTCCGGCCGGTTCTGATCATCCAGAACGACACCGGAAACCGTTACAGCCCCACTGTGATTGCGGCAGCCATTACCTCCCAGACGGGAAAAGCACGGCTGCCCACACATATCGATCTCCCTGTGACCCAGAGCCGCGGCCTGAGCCGGGATTCCGTAGTCCTGCTGGAGCAGGTGCGAACCCTGGATAAAAAGCGGCTGCGGGAGAAAATGGGCCATGTGGAGGAGTCGGTGATGGAGAAGGTCGATCTGGCCATCGCGGTGAGCTTCGGGCTGCCCCACGACCAGCTGGTTTGAATGCTGGTTCCCCTGAAAAGATCCTTTTCAGGGGAACCACTCCAGATTCCGGCGGTACATCATTTCACCGTTTCTTGGGACAGGTCCGGCGTAAGCCGCGTCCCGGAACGGAAAAGCAAAACAAAAGAGACCCCGCAGGCGGCAAAGAGACCCGGCGGGATGGGAGGTACATATGAAGAAGAACAGATGGGTGCTGCGGCTGGTGTCTTTGCTGGCCATTTCCTGCGTGCTGAGCACCACCGTGTCCCTGGCAGCGGAAGCCGGTTCCACCGGTGACCCCCTGGTGACCCTCAGCTATCTCAACGAGACGTTCCTGGGGAATATCCTGTCCGCAGTGGATCAGAAGATCGCCGCCCGCAACAGCCAGATCGTCCAGCAGCTGGGAGGATCCGTCTCCACCGGCGGCACATCCACCGCGTCCACGTTTACGGTGGTGACGCTTTCCAATGGGCAGACCCTCACCGGCCAGATCGGCTGCGAGGTGATGCTGCGGGTGGGCTCCGCCGTGTGTGTGTCTTCCTCTGCGCCCGGTCTCATTGACGAGACAGCCGCCTCCACCCTCAATAACGGAGGCGGTCTGGTACAAAACCATCTCTACATGATGACCATTGAGAATCGGGGCGTGAAAGCCACCGCCGCCACCACCAAGCTGCTGGTGCGGGGCAGTTATACCATTGCCTGAGAAAATGGACATATTCCGGGGCCGCCTGTGCATAGATTGGCACAGGCGGCCCTTTTGCCGCCGCCATGCGGGAGAGGAGGCGGAGCCGTGGACAAGTTTCCGCTGTATCTGGGGGAGAAGAGCACCGGAGAACTAACGGTGGAACCGGAGGCGCTGTATACCTGGTTCACAGCCCGCTGCCGTCTGCCGGATCAGGAATTATGGTGCGCCTGGGCGGTAGGGGACGCCGGGGAGCTGCGTTTGGGGATCCTAGAGCCCTCCGGGGAAGAGGGCGTCATCCGAAGGCGTTTTTCCCGGCAGCTGACTGCGCCTCTGGGTAAATTGGTGCGGGGAGAGGTTCGCCCGGCGGTTTCCGCAGCTGGCGGAGACTGGGAAGAGCTTCCCCACCCGGAAGGGGAATTCCATTCCCCCTGGCTGCGGCGGTGCCTGCATGGCCAGGCGTGTTTCCTGCACCGGGCCGGAGAGTTTCGGCTGGTGGCGCTGCCCTGGGATCCCGGAAAACCCTTTGCCCTGATCCCGGTTTTCTGTTTTGCCACGCTGCGCCGGGTTCGGGGACGGGAGGCGGCAGTGGTTGCCTTCGACACGGAGGAGAAGCCGGTATTTTTTGACGGGTAAAGGAACCATTAAAAAAACAGAATTTTTTCCGAAAGGTGAAAAATAGAGATACCATATTTTGTGGCGCTGTGTTATAATGACCCCAAGGCAGCCATGCCCCTTGGGGGTTGACTGGAATTCTCTCCGGTAGGGGAGCGTTTCTTCCCCGGAGTTGGAGCCACAGATGAGAAATCGCCGGCCCCGCCGGTGTCATTCGGGAGGTTCACTATGAAGTGTCCCTATTGCGGCTACAGTGAGAGCAAGGTCATCGATTCCCGCCCCGCAGACGAGGGCAGCAGCATCCGGCGCAGGCGGGAGTGCTTGTCCTGCGGAAAGCGCTTTACCACCTACGAGACGGTGGAAAGCCTTCCCATGGTGGTGGTGAAAAAGGACGGCAGCCGTCAGAGCTTTGACCGACGTAAGGTTCTGGGGGGTATGATCCGGGCTTGTGAGAAACGGCCGGTTCCTCTGGCGGAGCTGGAGCGCATCGCGGCGGAGATCGAGCAGGATCTGCAAAACTCCATGGAACGGGAGGTCAGCACCGAGAAGATCGGCGAGCGGGTCATGGAACGGCTGCGGGATGTGGATCAGGTGGCTTACGTGCGCTTTGCGTCGGTGTACCGGCAGTTCAAAGATATCGACACCTTTATGGAAGAGCTCAATAAGCTCCTGGCTGATAACAAATAATCACCAAAAAAGCGGGGTCCCGGGCGCCGTGGCGTCCGGGATCCGTTTATACCGGAAATGGTACGCTTGCACCGCCATGGGACGTATGCTATAATATGCCCCATGCTAGAGGACATTTTTAATGCTCAGCTGTTCCATCTCTGAGAGAAGCCGCAGCTGATGGCGTAAGTCCGACAGCTCACCCAGCAGGCTGCTCTCCTCCTGGAGGCAGATAAAGACAGCGGCCCGGCGGTACATGGCCTCTGCCTCATCCAGCACATCATGATGACTGACGATGTGGAGATAGGCCTGGCTGGAAGACCAGTCGCCGTAGCTCTCCTCCAGGGCTTGATAGGCATCTTCCCAGGCCCCGTCCGTTGCCAGCGCTTCCACCTGGTCCAGCTGGCCCTGCCAGCGCTGGGTGCGCCCGGCCATGGAGGCGCTGTTCCAAAGAGCCAGGGATAAAACCGCCAGCAGTGTCAGGACAGAGAGAAAATAGGCTTTCATGCTTTGCGCTCCTTCCGAATGCAAAGAACGCTGCCTTTTTGATCCAGCGTCAGCAAAAAGACCTCCCGGGGGGAGGTGAGGTGGCGGGAGCGGAGCTGCTTTGCAAGCCACTCTTCGTCCCGGCCGCACAGCGCCAGGTTCCGGCTGAGCACCCGGCCATCGTTAATGAGAACAACCGGCAGTGTCACCTCGTCAGGCCCTTTGAGTTTCAGCTGCTGGGCTGTGGGAGGCTGACAGCGGCCCCAGGGCAGCACGGAGAGCTCTCCGGAGTTTTCCAGGACTGCGTATTTCACATCCTGGATGTCGGCAATTCCCTGTTCCCGCAGCTCCTCCATGAGCTCGTCCAGGGTGAAGCGGTTTTTCCGCATGGCGTCCTGCTGTACCTGCCCCTCCCAAATGAGGATGGTGGGCTTTCCGCACATCAGTGCCCGGAAGCGCAGGTTGTTGAGGCAGATCTGGCTCAGCAGCAGGGAGACAGCCAGCAGTGTGGCAATGGGGATCAGCCCGGTCAGCAGCGGGATTCCAAAATCCTGCATGGGAACGGTGGCCAGATCTGAGATCATCATGGTCATCACCAGCTCGCTGGGTTCCAGTTCGCCGATCTGGCGTTTGCCGGTCAGGCGCAGCCCCAGCATGATGAAAAAGTAGAGGATCAGCGTGCGAAAAAACGCGGTGATCATAGCGCGTCCCTCCTTTTTACGTAGTATTTGCAGGGACGTAAGCTTTATCCCGGATATCGCGCCCCATGGGGAGTGTTATCATATACAGCATCCAATTCGCAGAGGTGAAAGGAGATCATGGGCCAGAGCCCATCACAGCGCCAGCGCCCGCCCTGTTTCGGGGCGGGACGACGAGGAGAAGGGAGCAAACGGGGCCGGTGTGCCCTGTGATCGAAGGTTTCGGCGGGTGCCCTTCCGTGTCCACGGGCGCGTAACACAGTTGGCAAATACGCAGGCGACTGCGGAACAAAGGGACTGTGACCGTGGGGAAAAGCGGCAAATATCTGCGTGTTTGTCCTTTTGAACGCATATACTTTTGTGGAATACATTCAGGAGGATATTAGCTATATATGTGTGGAATTATTGGCTTTGTGGGAGCGGTGAGCGCTGCTCCTATCTTGTTGGACGGACTGGAGCGCATGGAATACCGGGGTTATGACTCCGCCGGCGTAGCCGTCCGGGCCGACGACGGCACGCTTCAGGTGCGCAAGACCAAGGGCCGGTTGAAGGTCCTCTCGGATCTCATTCACGGAGGCGCGGATCTGAAGGGGTGCCAGGGTATCGGACACACCCGTTGGGCTACTCACGGGGAACCCAGCGACGTCAATGCCCATCCCCATGTCAGTGCAGATGGATCCATTGCCCTGGTGCACAACGGCATCATCGAAAACTACCAGGAGATCAAGGAACACCTGCTGCAAAAGGGCGTGACATTCACCTCGGATACGGACTCTGAGGTTGTGGCGCAGTTACTGGAGGTCTACTATCGGGAAAACGGCAACATGCTGGACGCGGTTTCCCGTACCCTGCACCGGATCGAGGGCTCCTACGCCTTCGGCATTTTGTGCAGCGATTATCCCAATGCCATCATTGCCGCCCGCAAGGACAGCCCCTTGATCCTGGGGTATGGCAAGGAGGGAAATTTCCTGGCCTCCGACGTCACCGCCATCCTGCGCTATACCCGGGATGTGAGCTATATGGACGACGGAGAGATCGCCGTCATCACCCGGGACAGCATCGATGTGTTCAACAGCGAGCTGGTGCCGGTGGATAAGGCCCGTGTGACGGTGGACTGGGACGTCTCTGCGGCGGAGAAGGGCGGCTACGCCCACTTTATGGTCAAGGAGATCTTTGAACAGCCCGAGGCTATCCGCAAGACCATCTCTCCCCGCATCCGGGACGGCCGGGTGGTGCTGGACGATTTGGATATGCCGGCGGATTATATCAAAAACGTGGATCGCATCTTCATCATTGCCTGCGGCTCTTCCTACCATGTGGGAATGGTCAGCAAGTACATCTGGGAGAAGCTGCTGCGCCGCCCGGTGGAGGTGATGCTGGCCTCGGAGTTCCGCTACTGCGATCCGCTGGTGGACGAAAAGTCCCTGGTCATCGTCATTAGCCAGTCCGGTGAAACCCTGGATACCATGGCGGCGATGCGGGAGGCCAAGCGCCGGGGCGGCCGGACACTGGCCATCGTCAACGTGGTGGGATCTTCCATTGCACGGGAGGCCGACGACGTGCTCTATACCTGGGCGGGGCCTGAGATCGCTGTGGCTACCACCAAGGCCTACTCCACCCAGCTGGTGCTGATGGATCTGGTGGGTCTGTACCTGGCGGACGAACTGGGATCTCTGGATCCGGCGGAGTACAGCGCCATCATGTCTGAGATGCAGCGTCTGCCGGAGAAAATGGAGGCGTTTCTGGCCCATACCGAGGATATCCAGTATTACGCCTCCCGGTATTTCAACCACAACTCCGTGTTCTTTATCGGCCGCAATCTGGACTATGCCATGGGACTGGAGGGTTCGCTGAAGCTCAAGGAGATCAGCTACATCCACTCCGAGGCCTACGCCTCCGGCGAACTCAAGCACGGCACCATCTCCCTGATCGAGCCCGGTACGCTGGTAGTGGCCCTGGGAACCTATGCGCCGCTTTTCGACAAAGCCATGAGCAACGTGGTTGAGGTGAAGGCCCGGGGAGCCGAAGTCCTGGCCATTACCGGTGAGGACTTCCGGGAACGGATGGAAAAAACCGCCGATGCCGTCATCACCGTGCCGGAGACCCATCCGGTGCTTCAGCCCTCGTTGGGAATTGTTCCCATGCAGCTGTTCGCCTACTATGTGGCTCTGCAAAGAGGCTGCGACATCGATAAGCCCCGGAACCTGGCAAAATCCGTGACGGTGGAGTGAGCCGCTGTCCCTGCATCCAATTTGTCTCCCCGCGTCTTATGACGCGGGGAGTTTTTTGCCTTGACATATATAGGGAACCGATATATACTGGCAGCAGTGATATATAGGAAACCGATATAATGGGGGGTGTGGGAATGGAACTGGACAAGGGCTTGGTAAGCGGCAGCATGGCACTGCTGGTACTGAAATTGCTGGAGGACGGGGATCAGTACGGCTATGAGATGATCGAATCCCTGCGGCTGCGCAGCGATGATACCTTTCACTTAAAGGCGGGGACACTGTATCCCCTGCTCCACGGCCTGGAAGAGCAGGGACTGGTAACCGCCTACGAAGGGGCGGCGGCAGCCGGGAAGCCCCGGCGGTATTATCATCTGACGGATCAGGGCCGGGCAGCCCTGCATGAAAAAGAGATCGCCTGGAATGCCTATGCCGCGGCGGTGCACCGGGTTTTGGAGGGAGGGGCCTGCTGTGGGGAAGCCTGAGACCATGGAGGCGTATCTGGCAGCAGCCGGGGAGCAGCTCCGCTGGCGGCGGGCCCGTCCCCTGGTACTGCGGGAGCTGGGGCGGCATCTGGAGGATCAGCGGGATGCTTTTGTGCAGAAAGGGCATAGCCCGGAGGAGGCGGAGCGCCTGGCGGTGGAAGAGATGGGAGATCCGGAGATTGTGGGAGCAGAGCTGGATGCCCTCCACCGGCCCCGGCCCCAGTGGGGGCCTCTGACCATGATTGTACTTTTGGCGTTGCTGGGGGGCTTTTTGCGGGTGTGGCTGACAGCTGCCGGTGCGCCCTATTACGACGATATCGACCCGGTGCGGACAGCTTTGGCGGTGTTGTTGGGGACAGGCGGTCTCATTGGGATGTATTTCCTGGACTGCGCTGTGCTGGTTCGCCGGGCCGGGGCTGTTTATCTGCTGGCTCTGGCAGCAGGGATTTTCAGCCTGATCCATTCGCCCAATATCAGCAATGTTTCCTACTACACCCGCTATGTGGTGCTGTGCTACCCGGTGGTGTATGTCCTGTGGGTGTGCCGCTGCCGGGGCGGTGGAGCGGGAAGGCTGCTTCTGGCACTGGCAGGTGGAGTTCCTCTGGCCGTGGTTTGCATACTGGCACCCTCTGTTACGGGATTGCTGTTGTTGCTTTTAACGGGTTTCATCGTATTGCTGATGGCCATCCGCATGGGCTGGTTCCATGTTTCCCGGGGAAAGGCTACGGTCCTGATTTGTGGGTTGGCTGCCGTGATGGCAGGCGGCACCCTGTCTGTGATTACCTCCGTTGGCAGATTCATGTTCTTCTTACATCCTGAGACGGATCCCAGTGGCAGAGGATATCAGGCCCTGGCGATTCGACAAGCGGTGGCTGCTGCCCGATGGGTAGGAGAGGGAAGCGGCGAGGCGTTGGAACCCTTTACACCTTACGAGCGGATGGTGCCGGGGTGGAGCCGGGATCTCCTTTTGACCACGGTGCTATACAAACTGGGCTGGCTGGCGTGTCTGGTACTGGTGGCGGCCCTGGCGGGGCTGCTGGTGTGGCTGCTTGTGCGCTGCCGCCGTCAGCGGAGCCAGTGGGGGCGGCTTCTGGCCCTGGCAGTCCTGATTCCCTTCGGACTGCAGCTTTTTGGCAGTGTTGTACTGAACCTGGGGTTTGTGCTCACCAGTGTCCATGTACCGCTGCTGGTGGGGAACTTACATACCGTGATGGATCTGACGTTCCTGGGTCTGACCCTGTCGGTTTTGCGGGGTGACGCGGCGGGCAGGATGGAGGATGCCGCGGTGACGGAGAAGCCGCTGCGGATCCCGCTGTTTGTCCGGTAAATCCCCATTTTTTCCTGTGGCGGAACGTTGACACCGCAGGGAGCGTTATGATAATATGTAAACCAGATTTGCTGGTTCCCGCCGTTTCGATGGGACGGCGGGAACTTTTTCGCGGCGCGGGGCGTCGAATCTTGTCAGATCATTGAAGGGAGAGCAGCCATGAAGAGAAAGCGTTTGTTGGCGGGGGCCTTGGCTCTGGCTATGACAGTGGGAATGGCCGTGACGCCGGCCGGTGCCGTGTTTACCGATACTGCCGGACATTGGGCTTCCGGCGCCATCGACAAGTGGAGCCAGGAGTACGGCATTATTCAGGGATATGAGGACGGCACGTTCCGGCCGGACAATTCCATCACCCGGGGTGCCTTCGCAGGGATTCTGGACCGCTTTATGAAGTACCAGGCCATTTCTTCTGCCGCCACCTTTACGGACACGGCGGGAACCTACTGGGAGCAGCCGATCCTGAAGCTCCACGCCGCCGGCGTGTATCTGGGCAACAACGGCCAGGCTCTCTCTACCGATACCATTACCCGCCAGCAGGCTGTGGCCATGATTGCCCGTGCCTTTGGCATCACCGGGCAGAGCACGGCTCTTACCTATCTGGACGAGGCCCAGATCGCGGACTATGCCCGCCCCTATGTGGTGGAGATGACGGCCCGTGGATACATCAACGATTCCGCCAATGGGTATTTCCGGCCCACTGATGCCATTACCCGGGCGGAGATCGTCAACATCCTCAACAATATGGTGGATGTGCTGATCCAGGAGCAGGGCACCTATTCCGATATGGTGGAGGGCTCGCTGATGATCAATGCCTCCGAAGGTGCCGAGCTGCTGGATATGAGCATCGGCGGGAACCTGATCATTGCTCCCGGCGTAACAGGGACGGTGACACTGACCAATGTGGCCATTGGCGGAGATATCCTGAATTTCGGCAGCGCCGAGTTGAAAGTTCTGGAGCCTGAAGAGGAAAAGCCGGATACACCAGATAAGGATGAAAAGCCGGAGGAGCCTGCGGAGCCGTCCAAGTATCCCTGGGTGGCGGCAGATGGTTATGTGAACTACGATAATTATAATGTTCCCATCTACAGCGGCGTGGAGACCAGCAAGGTGGCTCAGCCGGATTTCGTTTGGGATGACGAAGACACAGACCGCCTGGTGTATGTGGGCAGGGAATATGATACCCGCTTTGGTATTGATGTTTCTGCCTATCAGAACCAGGCTACCGCCGGGAAGACCATCGACTGGGAGGCCGTGGCCAACGACGGCGTGGAGTTTGTCATGGTGCGGGCCGGCTTCCGCGGCTACGGCACGGGCTCCCTGAACCGGGATGCCTACTGCCTGCAGAATGTGGACGGCGCCATGGATGCCGGACTGGAGACAGGGGTGTATTTCTTCTCTCAGGCCATCACCGTGGAGGAGGCTATTGAAGAGGCGGATTATGTGCTCTCCATTCTGGATGGCCGCAAGATCACAGGCCCCATCGCCTATGACTGGGAGATGCACGACTCCACCTACCGGGTTTACGGCACTACGCCGGAGGTAGCCACTGCCTGCGCCCTGGCATTCTGCCAGCAGATCGAGGAGGCGGGCTATGAGCCCATGGTGTATATGAGCAAGTATGTGGGCTATAACAAGTTCAACCTGCCCCAGCTGGCCAAGTACCCCATCTGGTTCCCGGAGTATAAGAGCGCCAGCTCGGAACGGCTTTATCCCGCGTTCTACTACCAGATGGATATCTGGCAGTTCTCCAGCAGCTGCTCCATCGACGGGATCGGTGGCCGGGTGGACGCCAATATCCAGTTCCTCCGTTAAACTCAAGCGCCCAAACAAAAACGCACGCCCCGTCCGGTAGGACGGGGCGTGCGTTTCGTTTGAATTGGGCTTACAGGTTGCGGATCTGGGTCTGGATCAGGGTGCCTACCGTATCGGCAAACTGGTCCAGGGAGCGGATCCGGGCAAAATTCCGGCCGTAAATGGTGTGGGCGGCGGGAACATCCTCGTCATCGCCGGTGAAGACGCATACCACGGCGATATCCCGGTGCATCAGGGAACGAACCTCCGCGGCAGTGTTGTTGATGCCGGGGTCCTGGGAGTAATCCAGGGACTCATTGGGCAGCACCAGCTTTTTGATGTCGTGGGGCTTGGCGTCTGAGAGGAGGATCACCATACGGTGCTCACAGGGGGAATCCTCCATCTCTTTTCCCAGGGCACGGATGGCTAGGCCGTCCCGGTTGCAGCCTGTGGTGAAGTAACGGAAGATGTGGTCGTTCTTATCCGTTTCCTGGTAGTCCCGGTAACGGGTGAGGACCGTGTATCCGCTTAGGGAGCAGAAGGCCGACACCCGGACGGGAATGCCGCAGCGGGTGAGGCTCTCGGCGATCATGTAGCCCTGGGATGCCACAGTTTCCTGCCGATCCAGCTGGGAGGTGGAGGCATCCAGCAGAATGTCCACGCTGAGCCCGCCGGGATCCGTCTTGAGCACCTTGGTGAAGACCTTGTCATCATCCAGATACAGCCCCCGCCAGATGCGCCCGGCGTCCAGCGTACCGCTGGAGGAGCGTACTTCCGTGGGCTCCAGGTGGGTGAGAAGGGCGTTGCGGATGCGGGCGGTGAGGCGGTTGACGCTGTTGCGGTTGCGGGTGAGATCCGCCTGGTAGAAGGCCCGGTTTTTCTCCATCTGCTTGAGGGCTGCCCGCCGCTGCTGGCCCACATACCCCTTGACGGAGGGATCCAAAGCGGTGCTGCCTTTGGCGTAATAGAGGTGGCATTCCTTGTGCTCATCCACGCACAGGCTGGCTTCCAGCTTGCTGGTCTTGGCCTGGTCGTAGAGAGGCTGGCCGAAGTAGTTTTGAATGTAGGTGCGGATGGTGCTGTCATCCTTCACCGCAAGTCCCGACCAGTTGAGGGAGGAGTGGAATTCCTCCACCTGCCGGCCGCCGTCCTCCGACAGATGCTCGGCGTAGCCGTAGCCAAAGGCCCGTACGGCAGGCAGTTCTCCCTTGCCCTCTTTGCGGCCGAAGAGTTTAAAGCGGCGCAGACGTTTTTTCTTCTTGTTATCTTTTGACTGGTTGTCACCGGGGACAAAGCCGAAAGAGGTTTCCAGCAGAGTTCGGGCCCGATCTTCCAGGGCGGCGCCGTCCAGGTCGCCTGGAAATTCCAAAGTGTCCAGGATTTCCCGCTCCTGGGGAGACAGGTTGTCTGCCTCTCCCAACACCCGGCGGTAGTGGGCCTGCTGCAGCCGGCCCAGAAGCGGGTCTGTATCTTCCGGCACAGGCAGTGCCAATACCGCCCGGGCGTAATGGCGCCGCAGGGAGGGGAGTGCCGGCCGCTTGGGGGCTTCCCGCAGATAGGCGGCATTCTCCAGCCCCAGCCATACCACCTGTTCATAGGTGGCTTGCCTGGGGTCTCCGTCAAAACTCTGGAAGAGGTCTGCAAAGGCATCCGGGCCAAAATCTTTTCGGACGGTGCCGATGATGCTGTTCCAGTACCGGTCTGCCCGGCCGTCCTGATCGTAGGCCTTGAAGTCCGGTTCGAAGGTATAGTCCTCCGCCGCGTTCCAGATGAGGTTCCGCGCCCGGCGCTTTTCGTTGTCCAGGATCTCCATCAGGCGAACACATCCCCAGCAGAGAGATCCTCCGGCAGACGGGTGAGGATCACATCCTGAACCAGCTGACGCTCAAAGTCGTCAAAGGACTTGTTTACAAGGCCCAGCTCCAGCGCCCGGCCGCCGGCAAGGCCCGCCTTCATCAAACGCACGGAGGCCATCAGGCCCCGCAGATCCAGAGGCTTGGTGGAAAGCTCGCCGCCGTCGCACTTTTTCTGGATATCCCGGAACAGCCCTGCAAACTGCGCGGCATACTCCGGCTTCAGATCCGGGAATTCCCGGGTCAGCAGCTTCTGCAGGCCCTCCTCGGAGATGGCGGGCATATCGATGACCACGAACCGGGAGGTGAGGGCCTCGTTGAGCTCCCGGGTGCCGGCGTAGCCATAGTTCATGGTGGCGATAAAGCGGGTGGCATCGTGGAGGCTGATGCGGTCATAGCCCGGCATGTCGATGGCCCGGCGGAAGTCCAATGTGGCATGGAGCACCGCCAAGGATTCGTTCTTGGCCATGTTGATCTCGTCCAGAATGCCGAAACCGCCCTTTTCCGCGCACTGATAGATAGGGCCCTTGCGCAGCGTTACCTTGCCGTTATCGAACGTGTCGGTGCCCAGCAGGGTGGCGGCATCGGTGTTGATGTAAAAGGACACATCCCAGCTGGGACGCCCGAAAGCGGCAGCCAGGTTTTCCGAGAGAACATTTTTGCCGGTGGCCTTGGGGCCCACCAGCAGCAGGTTCTCCCCGCACAGCAGAGCCGTCAGGGCCTCTTCCCAGATCTCCTTGCCGTAATAGAGATAGCGGGGCTCCGGAACCCGGCGGCGCAGGCCCTCTTCCGTGGGGAAGCGGCCCCGGAAAGCTTCTACTTCCTTTATAATTGCGGGATTGATTCCTTCCTCCCGCAGATAGTCCAGCATGTCCAGCATTGTGGTACCCTCCGTTAGATTCTTACTGCCCCCATCATACCACCTTTCCGGAAAATGGCAAGCACCCGGAGAAAACCTCCGGGCACTTTTTTGATCGGTTTTTTGTTAAGGCGTTTCCACAAGCGGGAACGTCACCTGCCAGAGACCCTCCGTGAGATGGGAAGCGGTATAGAAGTCTCCGTGAAGGGTATAGCGGGAGAGGGCCTCCGGCGCCACATCAAAGAGAAATTCCGTGTAGTCGGCGCGGCTGCCGTCATCCTGTATCCTGCAAAAACCGATGCTGCCCAGAGAGAGGCACTTTGTTCCCTCCGGGCCTTCCAGCCACAGCCGGGCATGGTTGTCCGTCTGCGTGGCATCACCCCTGCAGATTTGAATGTGGAAATAGCCGCCTGCATAGCCTGCTGCCGCGATGGAGATGCCCTCTGCAGGTTCTGCCAGCGTTTCTCCCGGCAGCAGTACGGGGGTGGATTCCAGCAGAGATTCATCTCCACTGCCTCCGGTACAGGAGAAGTTCCCGTCACCGCCCTCCCCGAGAGCCGCTGCGGACGTCTCGCGGGTACAATCTGACAGATCCAGCTCCACTGCCGCGTTCTCCAGAGCTTCTTTCCCCGTCAGCAGCTGGCGCACCGAGAAGGTCATCTTGCCGCCGGTGGGGATGGGAGAACCGTCCAGCGTCTGCGTGGTACACAAAAACGTGACCGTTCCCGTCTCCTCGTCCCAGTCCACCCGCTCACAGCGCCCGTTTTGATCAAAGGGCAGATGGAAAGACCAGCTGTCAAAGAGATCTGTGGTCTCATCCACGGCTCCGCCGGACAGGGTGATATAGGCCTGAGCCGTGTCTCCTTCCACCCGCACGGCGGAGACGGCCATGGAGATGTCCTGGTGGGTGCAGCTCTCCCGCACCGGCTGGAAGAACTGGGCAGCAGATGGAGCGATTCGGTAAAAGACCTGATAGGCCGGGTCCCATACGGCGGCGGCTGCGGGAACCGCGCACAGGCAGGCGGCGGCTATCACCCCTGCCAGGGCGGCCCGGCGGGGGAAAGAATGGCGGGAACGGGCGGCATGGCCGGAGACGGCTCGTTCCAATGTGGAGCGAATCAAGCCCTCTCCGGGAAGGAGACGTTGGTTCATCATGCGGTAAGTATCCTGAAACATCATAGTTCCTCCTTCAAGATTTTCCGGAGCTTTTGCCGGGCCCGGGTGAGCCGGGAGCGTACCGAGGCAGGACGCAGACCTGTGATCCCGGCGATCTCTTCCGTCCCATACCCCTCAAAATAGAAGAGGTGAATGATGGCGCGATCCCTGGAAGAGAGGGCCTGGAGAGCGTCCGCTACAGCGGATTCCTCCGGTGTCTGGCAGGCATACACATCCTCCAGGGGAACAGTGTGCCGCCGCCAGGGAGCGGACAGGTGGGTGCGGCAGCAGTTGACAGTGACCCGCAGCAGCCAGGCCTTTTCGTGGGCCTTGCTTTCAAACTCCGGGGCAAACCGGTGGTAGCGTAAGAATACCTCCTGGAATACGTCGTCAGCATCGGCGGGGGCGTGTACCTGTGCGCAGGCCAGACGATAGACGGCGCTGCCCCATTGGGCCACCGCGGCGGCGGTATCGGGCATGTGATCACATCCTTTTGTGGAGAATACTCCGGAGAACGCCAAATTGCTGCGGCCTGCGGGAAATTTATAAAAAATATGAGATGTTGCGTTTGGTTGCGGCCTTGTCCGGGGGGCGCGGTGGACTTTCCCGGCATCCTCTGTTATGATTGAGAAGCAAAAAAGGAGGAACTGCCATGACATTTTCCGAGAAGCTGGTCCGGCTGCGGCGGCGGGAGGGGCTCAGTCAGGAGG
>CDTW01004657.1_pt1 | contig 17270 bp, 10 predicted proteins | sample 554901 | NCBI WGS metagenome assembly CDTW01 (sample SAMEA3182045, study PRJEB8094) | gut metagenome | biome: human; feature: gut; material: Stool; isolation source: human stools | place: Canada | collected 2011-11-01
GGCGGGCGAGGACCCGGCGACGATCGGCAAGCCGATGCCCGAAACGCCGAACGCCCCGGTTGACGAGCGCCATGCTGCTGCTGAGGCTACGGCGAAGGCCGGAGAAGCTAAGACCGAGCAGCCCGCGGCTGCGACCAAGCAGACGAACGAGTAGGAGGCGCGGATGTACACCACCGAGTATGTAACCATCCCGCTGGGCGAGCTGCTCACGCGCGTGCAGACCTTCAAATACGAGGGGCTTCGCTTCGTGCAGATGGCAGCCGAGACCACCGCACAGGGTATGGACCTCTTCTACACCTTCTATGACGAGGTGAACGATAGGGCCATCACGCTCGACATCTACGATATCGACGAGACGAGCGAGGTGCCCTCAATCCAGAACATGTACTTCACGGCGTTCAGCTACGAGAACGAGACGCACGACCTGTTCGGCGTGAAGTTCGTGAACATGAAGCTCGACTTTGGCGGGCACTTCTTCAATGTGGCGGTTGATTCGCCCATGACCGTCATCACGCCCGAGCAGAAGGCCGAGCGCGAGAAGGCGGCCAAGGTCGCTGCCGCTAAGGCAGCCAAGGCGCGCAAGGCAGCAGAGGAGAAGTCTGCGGCCGAGGCCGATGCCGCCGCCGCGGCCAAGATTGCTGCTGTGGAGGCCGGCAAGAGCGCTGCTAGCGTTGGCGACGTTGCCGACCCGGCCGCAGCTGCTGCTCCCGCGAGCGCCGCTGCCGCGGATGCGGGCGATGCGGGTGCCGATGCCCCCGCCGCCAGCGCCCCTTCGGCCGACGACCGCGCCGCCAAGATGGAGGCAAAGCTCGCGGCCATGGATCCCGAGAAGGCAGCCAAGGTGCGTGCCGCCCTTGCGGCCCGCGCTGCAAAGGAGGCGAAGTAGCGTGGCAACCCGTTCCGTCATCCCCTTCGGCCCGCAGCATCCGGTGCTGCCGGAGCCGGTGCACCTAGACCTTGTCGTTGAGGACGAGCGCGTGGTGGAGGCCATCCCGCAGATCGGCTTCGTGCACCGCGGCTTGGAGAAGCTCGTGCAGAAGCGCGACTTCAACCAGTTCGTGTACGTTGCCGAGCGTGTTTGCGGCATCTGCAGCTTTGGCCATGGTTACGGCTATGCGTCGGCAACCGAGAAGCTCATGGGCATCGAGATTCCGCGCCGCGCCGAGTACCTCCGCGTGATCCTGGAGGAGCTCTCCCGCTGCCACTCGCACCTGCTGTGGCTGGGCCTTCTGGCCGATGCATTCGGATTCGAAGCGCTCTTCAACCACTGCTGGCGCCTGCGCGAGACCGTGCTCGACATCTTCCAGCGCACGTGCGGCGCGCGCATCATCCTCTCCATCACGATCGTGGGCGGCATGGCGCACGACATCAGCGACGAAGACCTCAAGTGGGTCTGCGAGCAGCTTGAGGGCCTCAAGCACGAGTATCGCGAGATCGTGGACACCATGTTCAACGATGTGACCGTGCGCGAGCGCCTGTGCGGCGTGGGCTACATCAGCTTCGAGGACGCGCTCGAGCTCTCGATGGTCGGTCCGTTTGCCAAGGGCTCGGGCATCGAGCACGACATGCGTACCACCGGGTACGGCGCATACGGCGACCTGGAGCACTTCGAGCCCATCATCTCGACCGAGTGCGACTGCTATGCTCGCTGCAAGGTTCGCTGCGAGGAGGTCTTCCAGTCCATCGACATCATCGAGGAGCTCGTGAAGAAGATCCCGCACGACGGCATTGGCGGCAAGCCGAAGGCGAAGGTGGTTCCCGAGGGCCAGTCGCTCGTTATGATCGAGCAGCCGCGCGGCGAGGCGTTTTACTACGTGCGCGGCAACGGCACCAAGAACCTCGATCGCTTCCGCATGCGCACCCCAACTTCCCAGAACCTGGGCGGTCTTGTGCGCGCGCTGCAGGGCGTGGACCTGGCCGACGTGCCTATGATTATCCTGACCATCGACCCGTGCATCAGCTGCACAGAGAGGTAGCGCAATGGGAACCTTCAAGCTGGGCAAGATGACGCTGCGCTCGCTGTTCCATAAGCCGGCGACGGTGCGCTACCCGTACGAGAAACGCGATCTTGAGACGCTCTTCCCGCATATGCGCGGCCATGTGGTGAACGATATCGACACCTGCATCCTGTGCGGCATGTGCCAGCGCGCGTGCCCGGTCGATGCGATTGTCGTGGACCGCAAGGGCGGCGACTGGACCATTGATCCGTATCGCTGCGTGCAGTGCGCGAGCTGCGTGCGCGAATGCCCCAAGGATTGCCTCTCGATGGGCATCTTGCCAACGGAGCCTACGACGGAGCTCACAACGGTGACGATGCATAAGGATATGCCCGCCAAGCCGGCTGCGAAAGTCGGGGCGAAGGGTGCTGCTGGTAAGGCTGCCGGCGCTGGGGCCGCGAAGCCCAAGCGCGAGCTGACGCCCGAGCAGCAGGCCCGCGTCGAGGCCGCCCGCAAGGCTGCGGCGGCCAAGAAGGCCGCGAAGGCTGCCGAGGGCGAGGGTGCCAAGGCGGCTGGGAGCGGAGATGCCGCCAAGGCGGCTGAGGGCGCCCCTGCGGCAGATGCTGCACCCGCCGACGACCGCGCCGCCAAGATGGAGGCCAAGCTCGCGGCCATGGACCCCGAGAAGGCCGCCAAGGTGCGTGCCGCCCTTGCCGCCCGCGAGGCCAAAAAGGCAGCGGAGTAACTTCACGCAGATATAGGTGCGGGGTTTTCCCGTGCGAACGCCCCGGTGTGCGAGCCTCAACGGCTCAGCATGCCGGGGCGTTTTTCGTGCAGGCTCCGCCTGTGAATCGCACACACCCGGTGTCTACGATTCACGTTTCTGTTGAATCGTACACACCGGGTGTCTACGTTTCACTGCTTGTTAGGAGGCGAGCAGGCGCTTGGCGATGGAAAGGTCGCTTTCGACCTCGGGATACTCGTCGCCGCGATGCTGGCGCGTTTCGTCGCCCTTGGCGAGGAGCAGCACGACGGCATCGTCGGTGCCAGCGCGCGCTACATCGAGGGCGTGCGCGACGGCTTCCTCACGGTCGCAGATGACCTCATGATCAACGCCGGCCGGGGTGTGGGCGGAGAGCTCCGCACAGATATCCTCGACGCGCTCGTGTGCCGGATCCTCTTCCGTATAGATGATGAGGTCCGCATATTTGCCCGCAACGCGCGGCAGCGCCTCGCGCCGCTCCTGTGCCTTGCCGCCCGGCGCGCCAAAGAGCGCGATGATGCGCCTGCCTGGATATTCACGCTTGACCGACGAGAACAGCGTCTCGAACGAAAGCTCGTTATGGGCATAGTCGACGATGGCGATAACATGCTGGTCGGGCGTTGCCACGATTTCCATGCGGCCGGGCACGCGTACATGGGCAAGACCGCGCGAGATGGCGTCGTAGCCAACCCCGAGCAGGCGCGCGCATGCGATGGCGGCGAGTGCGTTATCTACGTTAAAGAGGCCCGCCATGCCGAGCGCGATGGCGTGCGTTTGAGGGTGCGCGGGATCGAGGCGGTCGACAACCTCGAAGGTGAGTTCTAGGCCGGTAGACCGTGCGTTCAAGGCGGCAAAGGTGGCGTCGTTGGCGCCTCGCGCGCTGGTCGTAACGAGGCGCCGCGCCTTCTCGGCAGCCGAAAGCACGCGAGGGGCGTGCTCGGCGTCGATGTTTACCACGGCGGTCTCGCACTGGTCGAAAATGCGCAGCTTGCTGGCGAAATAATCCTCAAAGGTGGGGTGCTCGACGCCCGAGATATGGTCGCGCCCGATATTGAGAAAGACGCCAAGGGAAAGCGGCACGCCGAGCACGCGATCGTACTTCAGCCCTTGGCTCGAGACCTCCATGACCATGTGGCGCCGGCCGGATTTCACGGAGTTCCACAGATGCCGCCAGAGCTCGGGGGCCTCGGGCGTGGTGTTGTGGCTCTCGTAGTGCTCGATGCCGTCGTCGGTTTCGATGGAACCAAGTACCGATGGGGTCTCGCCGGCGGCGAGCAGAATAGAGCGAAGCATATATGCGACGGTCGATTTGCCCTTGGTTCCCGTGATGCCTACGATGTCGAGCGCCTGCTCGGGATGCTGGTAGATGACGGGTGCAACGAGGGCCATCGCCCGGCGAACGTCGGACGCAACGATATGCGGCGTTCCGGGGGCCACCAGTTCGAGTTGCTCAAGGATAGCGGCGTCGTTGGGGCACAGGTAGGCGCAGGCGCCGCGCTCGATCGCGCTAGCGAGAAAGGCGGGGCGAAACGCTGCGCCCTTACACACGAAGAGGTTTCCGGGTTGAACTTCCCGAGAGTCGACCGTCATGCCGCGCACGGTTGCTTGTTCCGCGGTGCCACTCGCAGCGCGTCGCGCATTGCCGCCCCCCGCTGTGGCGCCTTCCGCAAGCTGCGCATCGACTCCTCCCGTTATGACACCGCCTTCCGCAAGCTGCGCATCGACGCCGCCCGCCCTGATTGCTACGATAAGGTCGTCGAGGGAGATGGATGTGAGCTCTGTGCGAGCCGGGTGCGAATCGGTGTGTGATGCGGCCATGGGAGCCTCCTCTGGCAACGAGCTTACCGCAGCGTTACGCAAGCAAAACAGGGAAATCAAACCATCTCATTATACTTAAGGCTTTCTCGCATGCGCGCGGGCGTGCAATCGGCGTGCAACGTCGCGTGGGCGTTCGCTTGGGCGCGAGCAGGCGCTCGTTTGGCGTTCATGCGCGTAGGTGCGACCGCGCGCTCAGCGTGCAGCGGCGTGCGGGAGTGTAACGATGTGCGTTCGAGCGCGAGCGAGTGTGCGCTCGCGTTTCGGTGCAGGCGTGCGCCGGGCGCTCGGCACGGTGCGCGCCTGGCGCGCATGCGTGGGCGAAAGGATGACATGGCAGGAACGGCGCCGAACAACCCATCTGAAAGCGCGTTCCGCTTTCAGGACCTTGTGCTTCGAGGTGCGCGCAACGTGCGCGACCTGGGAGGGCACCCCTTCGTGGCCGAGGGCGGGCAAACCGGGACCACGGCGCACGGGGCATTCCTGCGGGGAGACGCACTCGGCAGCCTGCGCACCCAGGACTTCGCACAGCTCGATCGCTATGGCTTGCGCCGGGTCATCGACGTTCGCAGCTCATTCGAGGTGCGCCATTGGCCAGATCCGTACGCCCCAGGCAGGCGCGGCGCGCGGCAAAACGTCGAGTATATCCACATCCCCATGCTCGATCAGCTCAATTCGAGCGGGCTGCGCGGCCAGGTTCCGCGACGCATGTCGGACGTGTATCTCCAGCTGCTCGATAACGATGCGGAGAGCTTCCGTCTTGTGATGGAGGCGCTGGATGGTCCGGGCTGCGCGCTCTTCCATTGCCGTGCGGGCAAGGACCGGACGGGCGTGATTGCGATGCTGCTACTCGGCCTCGCTGGGGTAGACGATGCCCAGATTGTCGCGGATTACGCTGCGACAGGGGAGTACATGTCGTTTTCCATGCATGCACAGCGCGTGTTCGTTGCGGTGGTGCTGAGGCGCCGCGTGCCGCGCAGCCTCTTCGTGGCGCAGCCGGCAGAAATGGGGCGCACGCTCAGCCATCTTCACGAGCGCTATGGTACGGCGCGTGCCTACTTGCAGGACTACGCCGGGTGCGAGCCGGCGCTTCTCGATCGCCTGGCCGCCCGCCTGCGGGGCAGCGACGAGGCTCTGGCTGCAGCGCGGTAGCGGGCAGGTGGCGGACAATAGCGGGCGGGCAGTCAGGCGATAGTGGAAGAACGGCAATCGGCGGCGCCGGTGGCGGGCCTGCCGCACGCTACGTTTTATGATTGCAAGTTTTGGGCACTTCAGCAGGCGGGTGCTGAGTAGGCAAATAATCGGAAAGCCTTCTACCTGCGCTTTTGCCCTGCGCCGTCCGTTTGTATCTGACGGCGCAGGGCTGGAGTGCCCAAAACTTGAACGTTATTTGATTTTCGTCGTGCCCGGTGCGAGGTTGGGGTTGGTTTCGTTCGCCGCGCCCTGGAGCGTCTTGGTGAAGACGCTGTCCCCGTGGTCGAAGAGCTTCAAGTACTGCATCTTCGCAAGGTCTTCGCGCGCCTTGCTGGCGGCAGCAAGCGCATCGGAAAGGGAGCCTCCGTCGCCGCTCGTGTCGGTGCCCGTGAGATACCATGAGCCGCTGCTATCCTGGTAGCCGATGATATTGATCGCGGGCATGCTCTCGCGCAGCGAGAGCTGCGCCTTCTGGTAGTCGCTCAGCGGGGCGCCGATGAGGTTCATGACCTCGGCTCCGAGGAAGTTGGTCGAGATGTCCTCGGTGCTGCTCGTCTGTTCGCGGCCCGCGACGTCGTAGTTCGCCCAGATCACATAGCTCGTGTGGTACAGGCGCTCGCTGTGCGTCGCCTCATCTTCGTTCAGGCACCACGCATCGTTGAAGTCCGAGGGGAAGAACGGCTGGTGATCGCCGAAGAACACCACGACAACCGGACGGTCGAGATTCTGCAGTTTGCCGATGAATTCCTCGAGTGCCTGATCGGACTGCTCGATGAGCGCGAGATACTCGTTGACCTCAGGGTCATAGGTGCCGTCGATGAGGTAGTTCGTCTGGATGTTGCTTGGCAGAAGCCCGGTGTCGTAGCCGGAGTGGTTCTGCATCGTCACGTCGAAGATGAACTGCGGGCTATCGTCGGTCTGCAGCATCTCGATGATCTTGTCGTAGGTGGCGGCGTCGGTCACCATGCCGCGCAGGGTGTCGGCGTCCTGGAAATCCTCGATAGCAAGGAACTGGTCGAACCCGAAGTCGCTGTAGACGTTCTCGCGGTTCCAGTTGGTGGCGTGGTTGGGGTGCATGGCCGTGGTCTTGTAGCCAAGGTCGCTGAACTGCTGCGCCAGGTTCTCAGCGTGCGTGAGGTTGTAGATCGTGTACGGATAGACGCCCTGCCCAAGGTATGCCATGGAGTTGCCCGTGAGGAACTCGAACTCGGTGTTGCAGGTGCCGCCTCCGTACGCCGAGACGTACAGGTCGCCGCGCTGCACGGCGTCATCGATGCTCTTGAAGTACGTGGGTCCCTCGTAGCCTGCGTGGAGGTTCTGGTATACGGAGAGGTCGGAGAACGTCTCGTTCATGATTACGACGACCGCGGGCTTCTCCTCGCTGAACTGCTGCGAGGCGGCCGTGCGCTCGGCGCTCGATCCCTCGCCGGCATCGTACTCCGCGGCGTACTCGTCGATGAGGTCTTGGGCAAGCTCGGCGGTGTAGCCGTCGGGCTTACGGGGCTGGATGGTCTGCGCGCTCGAAACGAACGATGGGATGAAGCCCTGGCGGTAGTAGCTCTCGAGCGGGCGCCAGGTATACACCTGAACGCGCAGGACATTGTAATAGTCGATAAGGGTTACGTGCCCGATTACGCCACCGAGGCACAGCACGCCGATGAGCAGGTTGAGCAGGAACTTCTTGCGCGACCGATGCTCGCGGTCCGGGCGAAGCACCGCGGCGTAGCTCGAGACGATCATGGCGAGCGCAAGGAAGACGATGCCGTATAGGCAGTACGACGAGAGCTCGAACACGTAGCCGGCGCCAACGGCCGCGGCGGTCGCGATGGCGGTGAGGTCGCCGGGCTGGATGGGCTGTGACTTGAAGAGGATGACGAAGTACTCAGCGATGCCGATCGCGAAGAACACGAAGGAGGCGATGGCGGGTGCGGCGCCACGCCGCTGGAACAGGTAGAACACGCCTGCGACGATAGCCGTGACGAGCGCGACCTCGAGCAGCAGGCAGAGGGGGTACATCCAGAAGATGTCATGGTTGCTGGGAATCTCGAGCGCGAGGGTGGAGAAGATGCCCGCAACGACCATGGCGAGCACCGTGGCGATTTGCGGGTGCGCCCAGCGCCCCTCGGGGGAGAGGAACGCGACGACCTGCCTACCCAGGCGCGGCCGAGCCACCGAGAGGTACACGCACCCGGTGAGCACGACGTTCATGATGATCGGTGCGATCGGTTCGTTTTGCACGAGCCCCAGGGCACCCCAAATGGCGATGAAGACCTGGATGGCGAAAAACGCGATCGCCCAAGCGATGCTGCTGCGCTGGAGGGGCATGCGCTCGCTCGAGGCGGCTTTTGCTTGCTTGAACTCGCGTACTCCAAGCACGATGCTCGCGATGGCGGCGATGCACGTTATGATGGCGACGAGCATGAATGGCTCCTTTTGGTGGCGGGCGAGACCTTATAAAAAGCTAACGCGCCCTTCATCGAATCTTTGCGACAACAAGTGTCCATAGTACCCCGCGATTGTCGAGATTCTATCGACAAACAGGGGCTTTGCAATAATTAAGCTGTTTCTTAAGCGGTGCGTCGCCGCAGCAGCGCGATGCATGTGCCGTGCTGGCCGCCTCGCGTTGGACGGGGGCGCTCGACCGGGTGCGGCTGCGGCGCCACGGCGGTGCACGGTTGCAGCCACGGCTCCACAGCAGTGCGCGGGTGCGGACGAGCGGTTGCGGCCATGCCGCCACGGCAGTGCGCGGGTGCGGCCACGCCGACGGCATCACACGACAAGCGAGGGGATGGAGCGTTATGGAGAAGCGAGCAGAAAACCAGGGCGCTTTCAAGCGCGGGGGAGAGCCGAGCGAAGGAGGCGCGCGGCCAGCGGAGGCGCGCGCGTGGAAGCGCGATGTGCTTGAGGTCATCGAGGCGCGCTCCTCCACGAGAAAGTTCGCACGGGACCCGTTGACAGACGAGCAGCGCTCCGCGGTCTTGCATGCGGCTACGCGCGCGCCGTCTGCGGGCGCGATGATGATGTATTCGATCATCGATATCCGCAACCAGGAAACGCTGGATCAGCTGGCGGTGCTCTGCGACGACCAGCCGTTCATAGCAACGGCGCCTTGGGCGCTCGTCTTTGTGGTCGACTATGCAAAATGGATCGACCTGTTTGAGCGTGCGGGGTGTTTTGAGCCATCGTTTGTAGAGCAAACGGGAAAGAGCCCGCGGCGTGCTCCCGGCATGGGGGAGTTCGCCATCGCTGCGCAGGATGCGGTCGTCGCAGCCCAAACAGCGGTCATCGCTGCCGAGGCGGTGGGGCTGGGGAGCTGCTACATAGGAGATGTGGTGGAAAACGCCGAGGCGGTGGGCCGCTTGCTGGACCTGCCTCCCTATACCCTTCCCCTGTCGATGCTCGTATTGGGCGTTCCGGCAAAGGAGCGCCCCGCGACACCGCACCCCGTTGAGAACATCGTCATGGCCGAGCGCTACCGCCGAGCCGATGCCGCGACCATGGATAAGCAGGTCGCCGAGATGGATGCGATGTTTCGCCCCCATGCGCGGGAGGCGGGGGAGCGCGTCCGCGACATCTACACGCGAAAGCACACGAGCCCCTTCATGGCGGAAATGGGGCGCAGCATGGGCCGATGGTTTAAGAACTGGACCGGCGAGGAGCCGCTGCAAGGCTAGGGACGCTGGGCGAGTCGGTGGGGGCCACCGCAAGCTAGAGCTGCGGGGTGGCGGCCTCGGAACCCGTGCAAACGGTTCACGCCTAGCCGCTTGGTGGCCTCATCGCGCGCCATGGCCGACTTTGTTTCAACTTTTGGGCACTCCAAGCCGGGAAGGCAAAATAGAGCAAAAAATCGCACTTCTTCTACCTGAGCTTTTGGTAGGAGAACATGCGTCTCTACTTTCCGGGTAGGGGTTCAAATGCCCAAAAGTTGAATTATGCACGGGGCAGGCCTTCGAGAGGGGGCTAAACGGAGGCGAATTGCGCGCAGGGCCCTTTGACGCAAGCGAAAAACTGTGCGGTATTCATACAAAACGGGGCCCGCAGGAAGAAGTCCTCCCTGCGGGCCCCGTGGCATAGGCGCGTTCCTAAACAGCCGCCGCTGACGCTCCCTACGGCCTGTCGTCCGGGGCGATGCGTACGAGCTTCTCGGCGCTCTTGAACTTGGTGAAGAGCGGCACGTACTCAACGAACACACTCGAGTTCTCGAGGCCATACCACTGCGCGGGCGATCCAGCAAAGCTGCGGATGGCGTACTTGAGGCCAATGGCCGTGCGCTCGCGGCTCACGACGTCGCTCTCGGGTGCCAAAGTCTTCCGAATCATGCAGAACTGGAAGGAGCCGATGGGGCTCGGGCGCTTGTAAACCGAGTAGTCGCGCGTCTGGGGCGGCAGCTCGCCGGTGGCCGAGAGGTCCTGCACGATCTGGCGCAGGTACGCGTTGATGCGCTGGTTGACCTTGTATCCCAAGAACAGATGCACGCGGAACACGTAATCGGTGCCAAAGTCCTCGATTGAGTACGCGCAGGTGTGCGGGTCGTCCATGACCTCGACGTTGATGAACCACCAGGCACGCGCGCGCTTGGGGTGCTTGTCGAGGATGGAATAGAGGATGTCGCGGTCAAGATAGTCCGTGTTGGTGCCATTGGTGAGATAGACCAGGTTATCGCACAAGCGGTCGTAGGTGGTGTCGTCACGCAAGCGCGCCAGCTGGTCGAGGTACTTGCGCACCGGGAGCAGCGTGGCCTGCCGGCGCTCCACGGCCGTGCCCGCATACCAGCAAAGCATGACGCCCATGATGAGCGCTGCAAGCAAGATGGTGAAGTAGCCGCCGTGGAAGAACTTGGTGAGCGAAGAGCCGAAGAAGAAGCCCTCGAGCATCACGAAGAACGCAAGGAAGATGAACGGGAAGAACTTCACCTTGCGTACGCGGTGCAGGTAGATGAAAAGCAGCACTGTCGTGCAAAGCATCGTGATGGTGATGGCCAGGCCGTACGCCGCCTCCATGTGCGCAGAGCTCTGGAACAGCAGCACCACGATGATGCAGCCCGCCCACATGACCTTGTTGACGAGCGGAATATAGAGCTGGCCCTTGGTCTCGGACGGATAGAACACCTGCAGGTGCGGCATGAGGTCCAAGCGGCTCGCCTCGGAAACGAGCGAGAACGCGCCGGTGATGAGCGCCTGGGAGGCGATGATGGCCGCGAGCACGGAGAAGACCACGCCGAACGGACGCACCACGCCGGGGAGCATCTGGAAGAAGGGGTTGAGGTCCTCGATGGCGGCGAGTTCCGGGTTGCCGGCATTAGCGAGCAGCCACGCGCCCTGGCCGAGGTAGCTCAGGATGAGGCACGCCTTCACGAAGGGCCAGGTTGCATAAATGTTGCCCTTGCCCACGTGGCCCATGTCCGAGTAGAGCGCCTCGGCGCCGGTGGTGGCGAGGAAGCAGCTGCCCAAGATCATGATGCCCGCGTGGTTGTTGGGGCTGAACAGGAATTGCAGGCCGTACACCGGGTTGATGGCAAGCAGGATCTTGGGGTTCGTGAAGGTGAAGAGCAGGCCGGTGATTCCCAGGAAGAGGAACCAGCCGAGCATGACCGGGCCGAACGCGCGGCCGATCTTGCTCGTTCCGGCGCGCTGCACCACGAAGAGGATGCACACGATGATGAGGGTGATTACCACCACGTTCATCTGGTTGTCGCCGATGATCGCATGGGTCTCGGGGATGGTGCGCAGGCCCTCCACGCCGGTGGTGATCGTCACGGCGGGCGTGAGCACGCCGTCGGCCAGCAGTGCGGAGCCGCCGAGCATGGCGGGGATGATGAGCCACTTGCCGTAGCGCCTCACGATGCTGTAGAGCGCGAAGATGCCGCCTTCGCCGTAGTTATCGGCCTTGAGCGAGATGAGGACGTATTTCACCGTGGTGAGCAGCGTTACCGTCCAGATCACGAGCGAGAGCGCGCCGAGCACGAATTCCTCGGTGACGCTCATGATGCCGCCGTTGCCGGCGAGCAGCGCCTTGGTGACGTACATCGGCGATGTTCCGATGTCGCCGTACACGACGCCGATGGTCACGAGCATCGCGGCGAGGCTCACCGGAATGACGTGAGTCTGCGGGTGAGAAGCGCCCTTGATGGTCTTGGGTGGGCGAACGGACTTGCGCTTGCGGCTCGATGCCGCCGCGCGCTTGCGCCCGCGCTTGTTCCCCTTGCCGGATGAAAGATTTGGTTTGATCGATAGGGACGAAGTCGAATCGGGTGGCGCGGCCACCCCGTCGGTTTCTTCCGAGGCCTCGTCAAGCTCTCGGTTCTTGTCTTCAGAAGACATTGCATAACTCCTTGAGAAGCATGGCACGTCGGCGCGAATCTGCGCCGTGGCACGTCATTATAGCGATAGCGCCTGCAATGTGCTATAGGTCGCGTTTTGCCGCGGGGGCGGGCCGCTCGGCGTGTTTGGAGTCGTTCCACGGGGCCGCCCCCGCGCGCTGAGGCCGGCGGGCTAGAGCCTCCGGACGAGGTAGCAATGGTGGATGCGCTTGTTGCGCTGGAAATCTTCGGGAATGGTGCGCTCGGTGATGTCTTCGAGGCCTATGCCCGCAGTCCTGAGCGCCTCAACGTCCGGTTTAAAGCTGCGCAGGTTGCACGAGAAGATGGCCACGCCGCCCTGTTCGAGCAGGCCTACAACGCCTTTCAGCAGCTCAACGTGGTCGCGCTGCACGTCCCACGTGCGCTCGCCCATGCGCGAGGAGTTCGAGAAGGTGGGCGGGTCGCAGAAGATGAGGTCCCAGCGGTTGCGTCCGCGAACCTGCTGCTCAACCCACGCGAGCACGTCGTCTCGAACGAAGTGGTGCGCGCTGCCGGTGAAGCCGTTGAGCGCCATGTTGCGCTCGGCCCAGTCGAGATAGGTGTTGGAGAGGTCTACGGTTACGGTTTCCTCAACACCCGCATCTGCGGCGTAGCAGGTCGCCGTGCCCGTATAGGCAAAGAGGTTGAGGAACGTGCGAGCTTGCCGTGCATGCTCGCGCACGAGGCCGCGCGTGATGCGGTGGTCCAGGAAGATACCGGTATCGAGGTAGTCGTTGAAGTTGACCGTAAAGGAGAGGCCGCCCTCTCGGATGAGGACATCGCCCTGCGGCGAGGTGGCATCTGCCTGCGGGTTTCCTCCGTGGCGCACGCTTGCGCTCTGCTTGCCGTACTGCGAGCCTCCGCGCGAGCGCTGCCGCGTCTTGGCGTGAACGTGCTCGGGCGGAACGCCGAGCACGCGCGGAGCGATGGCGAGGATGTCGAGCATGCGGTCGCGGGCCAGCTCGGGGTCGACCGTCTTAGGCGCCGCGTACTCCGCGACGACGATCCAGCGCTCCGTTGCGGGCTCGGAGGCGTGGCCTTGTACAGCGCCGAGTTTGTTGCGGTCGCCGCCGTGTCCATGCTCCTCGCCGAGCCCGTTGCCGCCGCCGGCCAGGCCTCGATTTTTATGACCGCGGTCCGCCTCCACGGGCGTCCCCTCATAAAGGTCGATGGCAGCGGAATAGTCGGGAAGATCGGCGTCGTAAACGCGGTAGCAGGTGATGCCTTCACGCTTTGCCCACTTGCGGCGCTGGCGCGCGACCTTGATGAGGCGCCGTGCGAACTGTTCGGACTCGGGAACGAGGAGGGGGATGGGCTTGCCGTCACCAACATCGACCGTGGCGCGAGCGGCGCGAGAGGGCTTCTGGTCAGCGGTGCGGTTGCTGCCAGAGCCTTTGCCGGCATGGGGCTCTCCCGCCCCCGCACCGGGGCATGGCGTGCCCGCCGCCTCGGCCGAAGCGGATGCAAAGCAAACGAGCTGCAGCTCATCGCTTCCGAGCAAGAGCGTGCTGGAAGAGCTTGGTGCGCGCCCGGGGATGCGGAGCCCGCCATGAGGGCGCGAGAGCCAGGCGATGGGCATGGATGCGCATGGGGCGAGAGCGGCTGCATCTGTGGCAAGGCGAAGCGCGGATGGGATTACGTCCGGTGCCATGACCGAGGTATCCGCCACGATGACGCCTGCCGGCACATTTCGTCCGAGCGCCCTGCGCAGCACGTCTGCCTTGGGATCGATGATGTCCACCGCGCATGCAATGCGGCCTGCCGCGACGACGCGCTTGGATGCTTCGACCGCGCGCTCGTCGGGGTCGGTTGCGACGATGCGCCCGGGCCGCCGGTTCGCCGCCTGCTCGCGCTCGCGGGCCTCGGCGAGAAGCTCGCGCCATATGGCGCGGTCATGGCCGGCCCACCCCTGGAAACCCCAGCGCGTGCGCGTGGCGCCGGGTGCCCGGTCGGTCAGCCAGGTTGCTGCTTCCAGCAGAACGCCGCCGTCGGCACAGGCAAGGTCCACGAGCACGGGAGGCTCGGTGCCCGCATCGCGGGCGCTTTGGCAGAGTTCGGGGAAGCCCGCCTCGGCCAGCACCAGCGCAGCGTAGTCGGGGCGCAGGATGTCGACACCTTGGGGCGCGCGAGCCAGCACGGTGCGTGACAAACGCTTGAAGAGCGGCTCTCCACTCAAATCGAGGCTCATGCTCGCTCGGTCGCCGCGAATCGTGAGCACGATGCGGGCGTCGGGGGCGTGCGTATCGACCGCCGGGCGCGCGCCCGTCTCGTTAACCATGCGGTCGACGATGCCATCCTTGGCTTTCTGCATGCTGAACCGCGAGTTTCGAAGCTCGGGATTGGTGCCATGGGCAGAAACGGCGATGCTCGCGCCCGGACGGATGATTTCGTGCCAGGGGAGGTCGTACGTTCCTTGGTACAGGTCGCTGGGCGTGGCGCATGCGAAGCGCCCGAGTACGAGCAGCACGCGGCTGGCAAGGTGCGACCACAGGCAGACGCGATAGGCGTCGCGCACCGAGCCCTCGAACGAGACGCGTCCCTTAAGGGGGCGCGGGCGCCGTATGCCCAAGGCGCGCAGCTCGCGTGCGAGCGCTTGCTCGAAGGCAGCCGGGCAGCTTGCGTAGAATTCCATGGTGCGTCCTCTCCAGCGTGGGTGCGCCCATTATACGAGAAGGCCTGCAGCTGATGCGATTCCCCGCGCGCGGCATGGCATAATGTCAAACGGCATAAGCTAAAACGGATATAGGGGGCGGTTGGGCATGTCTGAGCAGCCGATGGCTCTTTTCTTTGATGTGGACGGCACGATTATCTGGTATAAGCCAGGAGCCGATGTTGACGCTACGGTAGCCACGGCGGTTCCGAGCCCCGCTGTGGCCAAGGCGTTCCACGCCCTGCGCCAGCGCGGGCACCACCCGTTCATCTGCACGGGGCGCTCGCTCACCTTGGTTTCGGACAAGCTGCTTTCGCTTGATGTCGACGGCCTGGTCACGGCCGATGGCGCGTGCGTAAGCGTGGGCGGCGAGGTCGTGAGCGACGAGGTCGTTCCGGCGGAGCTCCTCATCGATGTTGCCCGCCGCGCGTACGAGGCCGACTCCCTCATTATGTTCGAGGGCTCGCGCGCATGCGTGACCCTGGTGCCCAAGGGCATGGACTACAAGAATGCGATGGGCGTGGGCGTGGTGCATAGCGTGGAGGAGTTCATCGGAATGGGCGAGCTGTGCTTTAGCAAGTTCGTGCTGCAGGAAAGCGACCGCGCTCGGCTCATGACGCCGGAGAACCGCGCGTTTTTCGATGAGCATTTCGAAGAGTTCGCGCTCGGCCTGCCTGTCTACGAGATGACGCTCAAGGGCGTGAACAAGGGCGCGGGCGTGCGCCGCGTTCTCGAGATGTTGGGGATTGGGCCCGAGCGTGCGATTGCGTTCGGCGATTCTGAGAACGATCTTTCCATGGCGGATGCCGTAGGGACCTTCGTCGCAATGGGCAACGCGATGCCAGGGGTCAAGGAGATAGCCGATTACGTTACCGATCCCGTCGAGCACGATGGCGTGGTCACCGCCCTCCGGCACTTCGGCTTAATCTAACCGAGCGTGAATCGCAGACACCGGGTGTCTACGAACCATGTTGAAACGCAGACACCCGGTGTCTACGAACCATGTTTTGCGCGCTTATGCTTTGCGAATGCGCATGCATGCCTCGCTGCGGCTGGTGCCCTCGACCAGTTGGACCGGGCTGCGAAACGCTCGCGGCCTCTGATGAAAGCGGGGGATGACGGGAGCCAGAGCGGTGCTCATGGCTGGTCTTTCAATGGGGTAAACAAAGCACGCCTGAAGCATGGCAAAGCGGGCATATCGTATCTGTGACTTGAATGGTTGGTTGGACTGGTGAGGTGAGGCTCCCTTATAGGCGAAGGCTGGGGCCTGTCCCCCTGCTATGCGCACGGGCGCCGCCATCGCCAGTCCAGGCAACTTCGATGTTTGCCGCCATTCGCTGCGCAGAGTCATAACACTGATAGGCAACAAGCTCGTCTATACCTTCGGCATAGTTGCGCTTTATCCACGTTTCGATGATTCCCAGTGAAGCATATTCGGGCTGTTCGCCATGAACCTCGCGTCTCGTAGTGCGCGGCACGGAGGAATTGATGAATAAGTGATAACTAGAAGGCAACTAGAAACACGTGGGCTCGTTAAGAGAAACCGCAGATATGAGGCTTACTGCCATTCCGGCAACCGACGCGTAACCCGGATTTTGTGATTCTGCGGCAACTAGAATTGTTGGCCGGGGACAACTTGAAGGCTACGCCCAGGCAGGGATATAGCGCCGGTACCTGTCGCCAGCGTCCTCGTCCTCTTCCTTGATAAGGCCCTCATCACAGCATTCCTTAATAAGACGTGAGATAGCGACAAGGTTCTTTCGGGAGCCGTCCAGTCCAAAGCGCTCTCGCAGCGACTGGTTGCCCATCGACTCGCCCTGCGCAAACATGAGGCAGGCATGCCAGTACACTGCATCCTTACGCTCAGCTTTGCGCATGCGCTCGTAGGCGTTTTCGGCGAACAGCGTCACACGCGTCCCAAGTTGCTCGTCACTTTCCACGCGCGGTGCCGCCATGTGAGCCTGCTCGCATGCTGCAACCACGATATCCCAACCACTGCCCTGTTCTTCACATAGATGCATCTGCCTGAGCTGCCTGGCAAGTGAGGCGTTTCGGCTTTTTGGTTGCGCGTTGAGCATGCGCGCCACGGGAATAAGCGTTGCTCCAGGATTGGAGAATTCGATTCTGTTTTGAAAGAGGCTTACAACGGGTGAGGATGTTCCATCCGAGAGATCTTGGTGAATAAGCATGTTTGACAGCAGCTCGCGTATGGCGCGCTTCGGGTAGGCGATGCGAATCCTTCTAAAGGCTCCATCCATGTATTCCGAAGAGGGAAGCAAAGATACGATATGCCGTTCGGCTGCCGGTATGGCCAGAGCGTAGCCTTGGTCAAATGAGACGTCGCTCGCGATGTCAAGGAGGTTTTTGCCGTTATATGACACAACCCGTAAGACGCGTTTGCGAAGGTTCGAGAAGGAGCTGAGGCGGCGTGCTATGAGCAGTGCGCCAAGATTCAGAATGGAAAAACGCCCATTGTCTTGCTGCGCAATGAGCTCCTGCTCGGTGAGGGAGTGCAAGATGCTCTCGATATTTCCGGGAACTCGCATGTCAAGCAGCGAGAAATACGTATCAATG
>CDTW01048279.1_pt1 | contig 16310 bp, 10 predicted proteins | sample 554901 | NCBI WGS metagenome assembly CDTW01 (sample SAMEA3182045, study PRJEB8094) | gut metagenome | biome: human; feature: gut; material: Stool; isolation source: human stools | place: Canada | collected 2011-11-01
TCGGCCAGATAGTCATGGATGCGGCGGCGCGCGGCGGCGACCTCGGCAAAGGTCGTGCGGCGCAGCGGCAGCTGCATCATATGGACCTCGTGGACGAATTCGGGGTCGGTCTGCGGGGCGTCGAGGCCCTCATTGTAGACCTCGATGATCTCGTTTGCAATGCGCCTGCCGGCCTTGCGCATGCCGGACAGGTCGAACATCGACGGATCGGCCTTGCGCTTGTGCGGGTTGGTGCGCTTGAGGTTCGGATCGTGCACGTCGCTTTCCGGCTCGACCCAGCGGACGAGGTCGACCGGGCACTGGTCGCCCGCGGCGGAGCACTGCGGCAGCAGGAAGATGTGCTCGCCGAAATGCTGACGCAGGAGCATCTTGGCCTCGCCCCAGAAGTCGGGGGAGACGAACAGCCGGTGCTGGACGCACTGCGCCGGGCACGCAAGGTTCGCAACGATGCCGGTCAGCTCGCTTTTCTCATTAAAGACATACATCAGCTCGATGCCGGAGTCGTTGCCGCCCTCGATCTCGGTGAACTTCGCGGTCTCAGCGTTGCCCCACATCTGGGCGGAGCCGTCGTTATAGCACACGCGGCGGCACATGCCGACGACAGCGCGGCCGAACGCGTTCGAGAAGCCGCCGGGGGCGCGCTTTGCCCACGCTTCGAGCGCGGCCTTGGCGATCTGGCCGGAAAGGAACTCCAGAAGCTCGTCGTCCTGCGCGATCTCGGGGTTGGCGGTGACGTTGGCACTCTCCACATACTTCTTTCCGGCGGGAAGCTCAGACTCCAGAAGGGCGCGGAAGCCGCTGGAATTGCTGGAGAAGCGGCCGGAGGAATTGCCGCGGCCCGTATAGCCGGGGCCGGTATGGGTGTGGATGGCGGAGATGATGACCTTCATCGGGTCAAGGCCCACGGTGTTGCCCGCGAGCTTTTCGCGCACGGCGTCGCGCAGCGACCACGAAACGCCGACGAGGTCGCAGCTGCAGAAGACAGCCTGGTCGCTGTCGGTGCTTACGGCCATGGCGGTCACGCACAGCGGTTTTTCCACGTACTCGGAAATGCGCTCGGCAAACTGGCCGACAAGAGATACCTTTTTATCCGGTGTCAGAGAATACTCTGCCCAGCCGATCTGAAAATGACTCATAACTATCATATCCTCCCGTGCAGCGGCTGAATTAACGCAACAACTACGCAACTTTCGCGCGATCGTTTCGCTGCTGCCCTGTCTCATTTCCAATGATAGCAATGTGCCCGGGACGTGTCAAGACAGAAAAAAGTTTTTCGGCTTTTTGCGGAAATCCATGCAAAAAGTCTGCGGAAACTGAGCGGAACAGGCGCGGCGGACGCCGTGCCGGGGAAAAAACGTGGGAAAAACAGCGAACTTTCCCGCAAGGGAGGGAAGATACGTATGCAAATTAAACAAAAACAGAAGCCTGTTTTTTCGGAAAATGTCAAATCCGAGTGTTTGCGTTGCGCAAAACTTGACACATGCTCCGTCCGCAACGTAAAATGGGACTAACAATTTGACACCTCCGCGGCGCCATGCCGTGCGGTCGGTCGAAAGGAGCGTTTTTTCGTGCACAAAGGGGAAAGATTAGGAACAAAGGCGACGATACAAAGCTATCTCATGATCGCCGGAACCGTGCTCGGCATGATCATCTTCGTTGTGATCCCGCTGCTGTGGATCATGCGCTGGTGTCTGTTCAGCTATAAGGGGTTCGGCACGGTCAAGTTCGTGGGCCTCAAGAATTTTATACGCGTGTTTTCCAGCACGTCCTCGAAATACTGGCTGTCAGTCGGAAACACCTTTGTGTTCGCCATTTGCAAGCTGCTCGTTGAGATCCCGCTGGCGCTCGTGCTGGCCTTCATCCTGACGAAGAAGATCCGCGGCCGCGACTTTTTCCGCTCCGTGTTCTTCATGCCGTCGATGCTTTCCGTCGCGGTTATCGGTGTTGTGTTCACCTACCTGTTCAACCACAACCAGGGCGTCGTCAACTCCGCGATCCGGCTGCTGGGCGGCGAGGGCGTCAAATGGTTCTCGGGCGGCACATCGGCCATGATCATGCTGATGATCGCGTCGATCTGGCAGAACTTCGGCATCAACATGCTGTTCTTCATGACGGGTCTGCAGGCGATCCCACCGGAAATGTATGAGGCGGCGTCCATCGACGGCGCGAGCAATACGCGCCAGTTCCTGACCATCACGATCCCGCTGCTCGGCCCGGTTTTGCAGATGGTGCTGATGAACGCGATCCTCGGCTCGCTCAAGGTCACGGATCTGGTCCTCACCCTGACCAACGGCAAGCCCAGCGGCAAGACCGAGGTCATGATGACCTACATCTATAAGAAATTCTTCGGCGACGGCGGCGCATCCGGCCTTGACTTCGGCTACGGCGCGGCGCTGACCGTGGTCACAGCCGTCATTCTGGGCATCGTCACGCTGCTCTATCTGCGTGCGACCAAGAAGTCCAGCGACGTTTACTGAGAAAGGAGGCTGCAAGCGATGACAATGCGAATGAGCGCCAGAGCGAAGTTCTTTCTGTATCTGTTTTTGATCTTTATGGTCATTTTGACCGTCATTCCGCTGCTGTACACGGTCTCCGCTTCCTTCAAGACCAACATGGAGATCGCCACGGGCGGTATCAACCTGATCCCGAAGACCTTCACGTTCGACAACTATAAGACTGTCTGGGGTATGAGCGGCACGGGCATTGCCAGCAAGGTGACCTACACCGACTATACCATCAACTCCATCAAGGTCTCCCTGATGACGGTCGTGCTGGTGGTGCTGTTCACGTCGATGTCGGCCTACTGTTTCCAGCGCGGCAATTTCCCCGGTCGGAAGTTCCTGTACTGGCTGTTCATGGCCACCATGTTCATCGGCGCCGGTACGGTCACGATGTTCCCGCTGCTGCGGATCACCACGAAGCTCGGCCTCAACAACCTGCCCGGTCTGGCGCTGGTCCAGTTCGGCACGGCGGGCGCGAGCGACCTCTTTTTGACGATGGGCTATCTCAAGACCATCAGCAAGGAACTGGATGACGCGGCCAAGATCGACGGCTGTTCCTTCTTCTCCACCTGGTGGCGCGTGATCCTGCCGCTGTCCAAGCCGATCCTTGCGACAGTCGCGCTGATGACGTTCCGTGCCTCATGGAACAACTACCTGCTTCCGAACCTGATGCTCGCCAGAGATCAGGCTGCCACCACCCTCGTGGTCGCGGTCGTGAAGCTGCAGTCCTCCGGCGGCGCCGGCGCGAGCCAGTATAACCTCATGATGGCCGGCACGATGCTTGCAATGCTGCCGATGCTCATCCTGTTCCTGTGCATGAACAAGATGTTCGTCGAGGGCATTACGCAGGGCGCGGTCAAGGGCTGAGTTTTCCGCTGCGCGGAAATGCACGCCGGAGCAATGACGTTCTGTACGAACCGGGCCTTGCCGTACCTGGCAGTACGATGAGGCCCGGTCTGCTTTTTGGATACACCCTACGGCGGACGCACTGCGCAGCGAAAGAAAGCGCGCTGCGCGCAGTTGCGTTTCGCGGGGGCCTGTGCTATCGTTATTGCAGTGAGACCGCGGGTGAAAGGATCTGCGGCAGCGCAACTTTATGAAACAGGAGCGAATCAAATGGCTGAAATTCAACTTTCCGGCGTCAGCATGGTCTATCCGAACGGCACGCAGGCGCTCAAGCAGGTCGACCTGACGGTATCCGATCACGAATTCATCGTGCTGCTGGGGCCGTCCGGCTGCGGAAAAAGCACGCTTTTGCGTCTGATCGCAGGGCTGGAAAAGCCGACGGAGGGGACGCTCCGCTTTGACGGCGAGGATGTGAGCACGCTCGAGCCGATGAAGCGCAACGTCGCGATGGTCTTCCAGTCCTTTGCGCTCTATCCGCATCTGACGGTCTATAAGAACATGGCGTTTCCGCTCAAGAGCATGAAGCTCCCGCAGGAGGAGATCAAGCGCCGCGTGGAGGCGGCGGCAAAGATCCTCGATATCGACTATCTGCTCAACCGCCGCCCGCGCGTGCTGTCCGGCGGCCAGCGCCAGCGCGTGGCGCTGGGGCGGGCGATGGTGCGCGAGCCTGTCGTGTTCCTGCTCGACGAGCCGCTGTCGAACCTGGACGCAAAAATGCGGACGGAGCTGCGCGATCAGATCATCCGCCTGCATGAGCGGCTGAAAACGACGTTCGTCTATGTGACGCACGATCAGGCCGAGGCCATGCAGATGGGCGACCGGCTGGCGATCATGGACATGGGCAGGATCGTGCAGACCGGCACGCCGCAGGAAATTTACGACCACCCGAACTCGGTCTATGTGGCGGGCTTTGTCGGTGCGCCGAAGATCAACTTCTTCGCCTCGCACCTGCGGCGCGGAGAGGCCGGCTGGAGCATCCGGCTGCTCGGGAAGACGCTGGAGCTGCCCGCGCAGCGCCTGCCTTTGGACACGGCGGGTGCGGAGAACGGCATGCGCGTGATCCTCGGCGTCCGGCCGGAGGATTTCCGGCTGGATACAAGCAGCGAGCCGATGCTGCAGGCAGAGGCGCTGAACGTGCTGCCGATGGGCGCGGGACTGCATGTGCAGCTCCGCTGCGGCGAGGTACGCTTCCTGATTGTTCTGACGAACCATTCCGGCGTGCAGCCGGGCGATACGCTCGCGCTGCGGGTCGACCCGTGGAATATTCAGGTGTTTGACGCACAGACCGAACGCAATCTGTGCTGTCCTGTCCGGAAGGAGGGTGCGCAATGAGAAGATGGTATGAGCCGCGCAAGGACCGGCCGGATCTGGAACGCAGCGCGATCAGAAAACGCGGCTTTGTGGGCTATATGGACATGCTCTGGCGGGAGTTTTTTGAGCTTCTGAAGCTGAATCTCCTGTTCGTGCTCTCGTGCGTGCCCATCATCACGATCCCGGCGGCGCTCACGGCGATGCACCGCATCACGTCGGTGATGGTGCGCGATGAAAATCACTTCCTGTGGCCGGACTACTGGAAGGCCTTCCGGCGCGATTTCTGGAAGAGCCTCGGCGGCGGCGCGGCCATCGCGGCGGTGATGGCGCTGTTCGTTCTGAGCACGGTCTTCTATTATAATCTGATGCAGGTCAACAAGGTCTTTGTCCTGCTGGCGGGCTTCGCCGCGTGCGTGGTGCTGCTGACGCTGTGCGTGAGCTTCTATTTCTTCCCCATGCTCGCAATGGTCGATCTGCCGCTGGGCGCGCTGCTGAAAAACAGCATGGCGCTGGTCTTCGGCAACATCGGCAAGACCCTGCTGGCGCTGCTGCTGTTTGCGCTGCTGATCGGGCTCGGCGTGGGGCTGCTGCCGTATTCGTTCATTTTTGCGGCGCTCATCATGTTCTCGTTCGTCGCGTCGATCACGACGTATTTGACCTACCCGGCCATCGAGGCGCGCGTCATGCGCCGCGAGGAGGGGCATGCGGCGGGCGAACTGTACCAGACGCTCCCGCAGCAGGAGCAGCCGGAGGTGCAGCTTCGCTCGGCAGGGCTCGACGAGCTGCGCTTTGAGGACGACGAGACCGAAGAAAACGCGGAGAACTGACGACTTCCATAAAAAAAGCTGCGCAGAAAAGGGAGGAAACGGAGATGTCCGTCATGAAATGTACCGCCGCAGGCGACGCGATGATCTTCCGGCAGCTGCCGGGACACTATGAGGGCTTTGAAGCGCTGCGGGATTTTATCGCGCAGGGCGAGCTCCGGTTTTTGAATCTGGAGACGACGATCCACAACTTTGAGACCTACGGCGCGGCGCTGTCCGGCGGGAGCTGGTTCTGCGCGGAGCCGCGCGTGCTGGACGGCGTGAAGGAATTCGGCTTCAACGTGCTGACCACGGCGAACAACCATGCCATGGACTATTCCCACGCGGGACTGCTGAAGACGCTGGAATACCTGCAGGCGGCGGGCCTGCCCACCTGCGGCACGGGCCGTTCGCTGGCCGAGGCCGCCGCGCCCATCTATCTGGACGCGCCCGGCGGGCGCTATGCCGTGATCGGCGCGTGCTCGACGTTCTATCCCGACGCGATGGCGGGCGAGCAGACGCGCACTATGCCGGGGCGTCCGGGCCTGAACGGCCTCCGGTTCGACACCCGGTATGAGCTGCCGGAGGCGCAGCTCGCGCAGCTGCGCGAGATCGCGGCCGCGCTGGACCTCAACGCTGACCGCGAGCTGGAACGCTCGCAGGGCTATCTCCCTGAGCTGCCCGACGGTGCGGCGGAGTTCGGCGCCATGCGCATCGCGCGCGCGGACAAACCGGGCATCCGCACCCGCGTGAACGAGACCGACATGGCCCGCACGGAAAAAATGATCCGCGAGGCGCGCTTCATGGCCGACTATGTGATCGTGTCCATCCACTCGCACGAGTGCGCGGGCGCGGTGAAGAGCGAGCCTGCGGAGTTCTGCGTGGAATTTGCGCACCGCTGCATCGACGCAGGCGCGCATGCCGTCGTCGGCACGGGGCCGCACATGCTCCGCCCGATCGAAATTTACAAGGGCTGCCCGATCTTCTATTCGCTGGGCGACTTCATCATCCAGCTGGAGACCGTGAAAAAGGCCCCGGTGGGCTTCTTCGAAAAGCAGGGCATGACCGGCAGCGAGGGACTGGACGAGATGTTTGAAAAGCGTTCGGACCACGGACGGAAGGGCCTGTATTACAGCCGCGTCATGTTTGAGGCGATCGTCCCGTACTGGGAGGCGGAGGACGGAAAGCTCCGCAAGCTGAAGCTGCTGCCGGTCGAGCTCGGCTTCGGGAAAAAGCGCTCGGTTGGTGGCTGGCCCGCCCCGGACGCGCACAGCGGCATTCTGGAGCGGCTTGCGGAAATGAGCCTGCCCTATGGGACGAAGATCGAGATCGGCAGCGACGGGACCGGAACGGTCCTGCTGTAAAGCGGAGGGAAAAAACGATGCTGACAAAGGAAATGCTTTCGTATATTGCGGAAAATATCGAGGATATCAAGCGGATCATCCGGGACCTGTGCGCCATTCCCGCGCCCTCGCACCATGAGGAAAAGCGTGCGGAATACTGCAAAGCGTGGTTCCGGGCCAACGGCTTTGAAGATGTGGAGATCGATGAGGCGCTGAACGTCGTGTGCCGGTATCAGGTGACGGACGAGAATGATCTGGTCGTCTTCATGGCGCACACCGACACGGTCTTCCCGGACACCGAGCCGATGCCCTTCCGCGAGGATGAAAAGAAGATGTACGCGCCCGGCGTCTGCGACGATACGGCAAATCTCGCCGTGATGATGGTCAGCGCGCGCTACTTCGTGCAGCGGAGGCTGCGGGCAAAATGCGGCCTTCTGTTTGTGGCGAACTCCTGTGAGGAGGGGCTCGGCAACCTGAAGGGCAGCCGCCGGATCGTACAGGACTACGGCAGCCGCATCCGCGAATTTTACACCTTCGACGGTACGAACCTGCGCCGCGTCGTGACGAGCGCGGTCGGCTCGCACCGCTACCGCGTGACCGTCCGCACCGAGGGCGGACACAGCTACGGCGCGTTCGGGAACCGCAACGCGATCTATTATCTGTCTTCCATCATCAACACTATCTACACCATGAAGGTGCCGCAGAAGGAGGGCGTCAAGACGACCTACAACGTCGGCGTGATCGAGGGCGGAACGTCGGTCAACACCATCGCGCAGGAGGCGTCGATGCTCTGCGAGTACCGCTCGAACGACCGCGAGTGCCTGGAGACCATGCGTGTGTTCTTTGAAAAGATGTTCGAGGCCTACCGCGCGATGGGCGTGGAGGTCGAGGTGGAGCTGGTCGGCGACCGCCCGTGCGGCGGCGACGTGCCGCAGGAAAAGCTGGATGCGCTCATTGCGCGCGCGGACAGCGCCGTGCGCGAGCTGTTTGACGCGGAGCCGATCCACGGCCCCAGCTCGACCGACGCCAACATTCCGCTCGCGGCCGGGATCCCGGCCATCTGCGTCAGCGCGGCGGTGGGCCGTGGCTGCCATACGCGGCAGGAGGAGATCGACCTGGACCAGCTGCCGAACGGCGCGAAGCTGTCGATGCGGCTGATGCAGGAATACTTCGAGATCTGAGCGATACACCCAGGGCCGGAATGCGGAGTTTTGCGCTTCCGGCCTGATTTATAATGATGGGATCATGAGGAGGCTACGCCATGCAGACCAAGCTCTATGAGACACTCGTTGACAAGCACCGCGAGGAGATCCTCGCGGCGGAGGACTATATCTGGCGGCACCCGGAGACGGGCTTCCGCGAGTGGAAGACGACCGCGTATATGCAGGACGTGTTTGAAAAGGCGGGCTATACGCTCGTCAAGGCGGGGGATATCCCCGGCTTCTACACGGATATCGAGACCGGACGGCCCGGCCCGAAGCTGCTCATCATGGCGGAGCTGGATGCGCTGAGCGCGCCGAACCATGTGCAGGCGGTGGACGGCTGCGCCCATGCCTGCGGCCACCACGCGCAGTGCGCGGCCATGGCCGGGATCGCGCTGGCGCTGAAGGAGCCGGGCGCGCTCGACGGCCTGAGCGGGTCGGTCCGGCTGATGTGCGTCCCGGCGGAGGAGCTGATCGAGCTGGATTTCCGCGACGGCCTGCGCCGCGCGGGCGTGATCCACTATCTCGGCGGCAAGACCGAGTTCATGCACCGCGGATACATGGACGGCGTGGATCTGGCGTTTCTATTCCACACCAGCACACGCACCGACTGCGATTTTGACTGCCATTACGGCCAGAACGGCTGCATTGCCAAGACCGTTCGCTATGAAGGCGTCGCGGCCCATGCGGGCGGGAGCCCGGAAAAGGGCGTCAATGCGCTCTATGCCGCGTCGCTCGGCCTGCAGGGCATCAACGCCATCCGCGAGACGCTGCGCGACGGCGATCACATCCGCATCCATCCGATCATGACTTCCGGCGGCGCATGCGTCAACATCATCCCCTGCGAGGCGACGCTGGAATCGTACATCCGCGGCGCGTCGTTCGACGCGATCCTGGACGCGAACCGGAAGGTCGACCGCGCGCTGGCCGCGGGCGCGCTGGCGCTCGGGGCGAAGGTCTCGGTCAGCGACCGGCCCGGCTATGCGCCGCTGGTCAACAGCCCGGAGCTTGTCGAGGCGGTGGGCGAGGCCATGCGTGCGCTGCTCGGCGAAGACCGCGTGAAGATCACAAACGAGTGGACGACGGGCTGCACCGACATGGGCGACGTCAGCTGCATCATGCCGGTCCTGCATCCGCACATCGCGGGCGCGGCCGGAAAGTCGCACGGCGATGACTATCACCTCGTTGACCGCGAGATGGCCTGCGTCAACTCGGCCAAGGGCCAGCTGCTGCTCATGGCGCTGCTGATGGAAAACGGCGCGGCGCGCGCAAAGCAGGTCGTGGAGCGCTATCACGCGCCCTATGAGAGCAAGGCGGCGTATTTTGCCACGCTGGACGCCATCCTGCGCGACCGGGAACTGATCGAGTACCACGAAGATACCGCCCAGATCCGTCTCTGAGTGTGACGCCGCCGGACCACCGGCGGCATTCTTCGGAGCGCATACGACTTTTTTACATCGGAGAGAGAAAAATGGAAAAGACACGCTTCAAAGGCGCCGTATTTGCGACGGCCTCGGCGCTTTTGTACGGACTTTGCGCGGCGCTCATCAAGCTGGCGACAAAGGATTCCCTGTCCGTCGCGACGCTGCTGGTCGGACGCGGAGGCTGCGGCATGCTCCTGCTGCTTCTGGCAGGCTGCATCCGGCGCAAGCCCCCAGCCGTCAAACTGCGCAGTCTGCCGAAGATCGCGCTGTACGGCGTTTTCGGGACGGTGGCGACACAGATCTTTCTGAATCTGGCGTATCTGTATCTGCCGGTCGGAACAGTCACAACGATCCACTTTATGTACCCCGCGCTTGTTGCGGTGATGGAGGCGGTGCTGTTCCGGCAGAAGCTGCCCGGAACGACCATCATCACCCTGGCCGTCCTGACCATCAGCATAGGGCTCCTTTTTGAAAATGTCACGGCGGGCGCGGAGCGGGGCCTCCTGTTTGCTGTGCTGTCCGTCCTTACGTGGACGTTCCAGCTGCTGTACATGGAGCGCTCGGGCATTCTGGAGGAGGAAGACCGGCAGACGCTCACCTTCTATATCTGCCTGCTCATGGCCGTTGTGGGCCTGATCTACGGCGCGCTGACCGCGACGCTGCAGCTTCGGAGCATCCTGACGAATTTCGGGATCATTGCGCTGATCGCCTTCCTGAATAACGTCTGTGCTACGGTCTTCCTGCAATACGGCGTGCAGTATGCCGGGGCGGGGCTGTGCGCGATCCTGAGTGTGTTTGAGCCGCTGGGAAGCATTGTGATCGGCGCGATCCTCCTGCATGAGCAGCTGACGCTCCGCCAGATGCTTTCCTGTGTGCTGATCCTCGGAAGCATCTGCTTCCTGATCGTCAGCAGCGCCCGCCGGGAAAAAGCTGCGGGCCGCATGGAATAGAAAGAATACGAAGCACCGCCGCGGCGGGGCGCACATGCGCTCCGGCTGTGGCGGTGCTTTTGTATTTGGAGCGTATGACCGGTGGACATGCGTGCATTCCTGCACGCAACTTTTACGCAATTTCCGCGCAACTTCACGAAACAACACGCGGTGCGGTGGATTTTCCCGGATGCGGGATTATAATGAAAACAGAAAAATTTCGGGAGGTTTATTCATGGTCAAGCTTGATTTCTTGTCTGTTCTCGACGAAAAAGCGCAATTTCTCAACGACTTCTCGGACGGCATCTGGGCGGACCCGGAGACCGCCTTTACCGAATTCCACGCTGCCGGGCGCTATTGCAGCGCGCTGCGCAGCGAGGGCTTCGAGGTCACAGAAAACCTTGCCGGGATCCCCACGGCCTTTTCCGGCCGCTTCGGCTCCGGCCATCCGGTCATCGGTGTGCTGGCGGAATTTGACGCGCTCTCCGGCCTGAGCCAGGAGGGCGGTGTGACGGAAAAGCGTACCGCGGGCGGGGCATGCGGCCACGGCTGCGGACACAACCTGCTCGGCACGGCCAGCCTCGGCGCGGCCATCGCTATCAAGCGCTTTCTGGAGACCCAGAAGTGCCCCGGCACGGTCATCCTCTTCGGCTGCCCCGGCGAGGAGGGCGGCTCCGGCAAGGCGTTCATGGCGCGCGACGGTGTGTTTGACGAGCTGGACGCGGCGCTCTGCTGGCATCCGGACGAGAACACAGGCGTGCGCGTGCAGACCTCGCTCGCAAACTGCCAGGTGCTCTACAAATTCAACGGCAAGGCCGCGCATGCCGGCGCCGAGCCGCATCTGGGCCGCAGTGCGCTGGACGCTGTAGAACTGATGGACGTCGGCGCAAACTACCTCCGTGAGCATATGATCGATCAGGCGCGCGTCCACTACGCCATCACCGACGCAGGCGGCTTCAGCCCGAACGTCGTGCAGCCGCACGCGGAGGTCCTCTATCTCATCCGCGCGCCGCGCAGCGCACAGGTCAAGGAGCTGTATGAACGCGTCAACGACATCGCGCGCGGCGCGGCCCTCATGACCGGCACAACGGTCGAGATCGACTTTGTGAAGGCCTGCTCTGATACGATCCTGAACGACACGCTTCAGCGCGTGCTCTATGAAAAAATGGCGCAGATCGGCGTGCCCGAGATCACCGAAGCCGACGAGACCTTCGCCCGCGAGCTGACTGAAAAGGCGCTGATGGAGTATCCGAAGGCCGATCCGATGCATCCCATCCACGATGAGCTGCTGCCCTACACGGGCCAGATCGAGTATGAATGCGGCTCGACCGATGTCGGCGACGTGAGCTGGGTCTGCCCCACGGTGCAGGCCAAGGCCGCGACGTGGGCCTTCGGCACGCCGTGCCACAGCTGGCAGGCTGTGACGCAGGGCGTCATGCCGCTCGCGCACAAGATGACGCTGTATATCGCAAAATCCCTTGCCGCGATGGGCGCGGAGCTGATGGTCAACGCGGAGCTGCTGGAGCGGGCGAAGCAGGAGCACCGCCGTCTGGTCGGCCCGGAGGGCTATGTATGCCCCATCCCGAAAGGCGTCAAGCCGCGTTCGATGGACTCGCTGCATAAGTAAGGAGGACGCCTGAAATGAAATACGCAAGTCAGATCCCGCGGGAGACCATCGCCCGCCTCGAGGCGATGGCCGCCGAAGATCCTGTGCGCTTCTGCCAGCCGCATCCGTGCCCCGGCGTCTATTCCTCGCGGGAGGAAGAGGAATTCTGGTGCTACAAATGCTGGGGGCACGCGCTGGAGCAGCCCATGCCCGGATCTAACCTCGCGGAGTTTTTCCGGCAGCAGGATCTGCAGTTCCCGCTGCCTGCCGGCTTCCGCGAGGAGCGGCGCATCACCGTCAGCCACGGCTCGGACTGCATGGCAGTCGACTGCATCTGCGATGCGTACACGCCGCACCTGTTCGATTCCATCGCGGACTTCTACCTGACCACCGACCTGCCGACGGCAAATCTGGAATCGACGGTCTATCCCGCCGCGCCCTTCGGCCGCAACCAGCCGAAGGTCCTGCCCGGCCAGACCAGGACAGACTGCAATCCGCGCATGAACACGTCCGCCGGGATGCTGGACCGGTTTGTGAACGCCGGGATCCGCTATTTCTCCACGGCGAATAACCACTGCTATGACTATGACGAGGCGGGCCTGCTCGCAACGCTCGACGAGCTTGACCGCCGCGGCGCGGCGCATTCCGGTACGAACCGCAGTCCGCAGGAGCAGACGCAGGCGCTCGTGCTGGATGTCGGCGGCGTGCGCGTCGCGGAGCTGAGCGCGACGTTTGACCTCAACGACCGCGCATATGAAAAGAAGTGGCTCCTGAATGAGGTGCGCTTCAACGACACCCCGTGCGATTTTACGCTCATCGAACAGCTCATCGCCTCGGCAAAGGCGCAGAAGGCGGACATCATCACGCTGCATGCGCACTGGGGCTGGGAATTCGAGCTGTATCCGCACCCCAAGACTGTGGAATACGCGCACAAGCTCGCGGAAATGGGCGTTGATGTGATCGTCGGCACGCATCCGCATGTCTCACAGCCGATGGAAAAGTACACCTATACGCAAAACGGCGAGCAGCGCAGCTGCCTGATCTTCTACTCGCTCGGCGACTTCGTCAGCTTTCACCCGCAGAGCCGCGACAGCCGCATCACCTATGTCCCGCGTTATACGCTCGCAAAGGGAGAGCTGGACGGCAGGCCGAGGACCTTTGTCACCGGCCTGCAGATCCTGCCGGTCTACATCCTGACTGCGGCGGACGCAGAGGAAAACTACGATGTGCGCCTGCTCCGTTTTTCCGACGTGCTGGCGGACAGACCGGATGCAGACGGCGCATACCGCTATCCCCTCTGCGATTGGGAGCGTGCAGATCTGCCGCGCCTGCATGAAAAGGTCCTGCACGGGATCCTCCTTCCGGCGGATCACCGGGAACTGCTCGTACCATAGGGAGGCGTCTGATGAAGCACACAGAGATCTCCCCGCAGCGGTATCGCTGGGTCATTGTCGCCGCAAGCTTCCTGATGGTCTTTGTCTGTCTCGGCTTCTGCAGCAGCAGTAAAAGCCTCTATCTCGCGGCCATCACCGAGGCCCTCGGCATCAAGCGCAGCCTTTTCTCAATCAATGACAGCTGCCGCTATATCGCAACGGCTGTCGTGAATCTCTTCTTCGGCGCGCTGTGCGCGAGATTCGGCCGCAAACGGCTGATCGCCGCGGGCTTCGCCTGTCTCATCGCGTCCATGCTGCTCTATGCCTATGCGCCGAACATCTATCTGTTTTATCTGGGCGGCGTGCTGCTGGGCCTCGGCCTTGCGTGGACGACAACGACGATGGTCGGCAGCATCGTGCACCGCTGGTGTCCGGCGCACGCCGGAAAGATCATGGGCCTGATCCTCGCGGCAAACGGCATCGGCGCGGCGGTCGCGACGCAGATCGTCACACCGATTATCTATGCGCCCGGCGACGCCTTCGGCTATCGCAATGCCTATAAGCTCGTGGCGCTGATCCTGGCCGTGACCGCCGGGATCGTCCTCGCGCTCTATCGCGAGCCGCCGGAGAAAATCCCAGAAAGCACGAGCGCAGAAAAAGAACCGCAGCAGGCTGAAAGCGGGCAGAGCACCGCGCGCGGTGCCCGGTTCTATCTGCTCCTTGTCTGCGTCTTCCTGACCGGCTTTATCCTTCAGAGCACGACCGGTGTCAGCGCGGCGCATATGAAGGACGTCGGTCTGGATGCGGGCTATGTTGCCGCGGTCATAAGCGCGCATGCGCTCAGCCTGACCGTGTGCAAATTCCTGACGGGCGTCATTCACGACCATGCGGGACTTCGGAAGACCGTACTTCTGTGTGACTGCGCGGCGATCACAGTGCTGATCCTTCTCGCAGAGGTCACAGCCACGCCCGCGGGCCGCGTGCTGGCGATGGCCTACGGCATCCTGTCCGCGCTGGCGCTGCCGTTGGAGACGATCATGCTCCCGCTGATCGCGCAGGACCTGTTTCAGGGGCCGCAGTACAACAAGATGCTTGGCATCATCGTATCCGTCAATACGGCCGGCTACGCCGTCGGCACGCCGATCGCCAATCTGACCTTCGACTGTCTCGGCACCTATCAGCCAATGCTGCTGGCCTCCGCATGCGTCATGGCCGGCGTCACGATCTGCATCCAGCAGCTTCTTAAGCGCTGCGCAGCAGAGAAAAGCGCCTGATGGACAAAACAGGATCGTAAGCAAACATGCGGCAGCACCAGAACCATCCGACGCTGCCGCACGTTTTATGCAGCAGAAGATAAAGTCCTTGTTAGCTTCCCGGAAAGCATCGAAAACCATGACTATCTTCATAAAGTGGTGCTTGGCGTTCAAAGCACAGAGGCAGTAAAGAAGGTCAAGGCATTGCCAACGACACTGCATCTGCGATCGTAAAGAACTGCTATAACACCGGCAAGATCGTTTCCGTCAGTACTTCTACGAACCCGGCCTGCGGCACGATCGCGGGCACGATTGCAAACAGCAATGGTGACCAGATCGGCAGCGTTGAAAATTGCTACTTCCTGAAGGGCACATATTCCTATACCTCCGGCAGCACCGTCCACACCGACGAGATGGTCGGCTACCCGCTGGACAAGGGCGAGGCAAACTGCAAGCTCGCGTCCGAGATGAAGCTCGACGCCTTTGCCATCACCCTCAGCCCGACGGACAAGACCTTCAACGTCGACGCGGAGAACATCAACGGCGGCTTCCCCGTGCTCAAATGGCAGGGCGGCCGCGCCCCGCAGGTCACGCAGGACGCCGAGGACGTCGCGGCCGATAAAGCGGCCCTGACCGTCACCCCGACGACCGTGACCTCCGCCGGTAAGCTCGAGCTGGCTTCGACCGGCGCGAAAGGCTCAATCATCACCTGGAAGAGCAGCAAGCCGGCGATCATCGCCGACGACGGCACCGTCACCCTCCCGACGAGCAATGACGTGACCGTCATCCTGACCGCTACGATCACGAAGAACGGCGTCTCCGACATGAAGGAATTCACCCTCACCGTCAGGACGGCCGCCTCCGCGGACAAGGCCGCGCTGAAGGCCATCATCGCCAAGCTCGGCACGCGGTTCCGCGTGGCTTACAAGACCGGCGAGGTAAATGTCCTTGATACCGTCCGTGACAAGCTCGCGGACGCCATCACCGCCAGCGGCGCGTCCCTGACCGCCGACCAGATCACCGTGACCCTTGCGGACAAGGGCAAGACGAGCCTCGGTGCGGGCACGCTGATCGACGACAGCGGCAAGGTCACCTATTACTACGAGGATCCGTCCCAGAGCAGCATCGGCACCGGCGACGCGCGGGTCAACGGCGTAACGTTCACCCTCAGCACCGCGAACGAAGTCAGCGTCACGACCGGCAGCTGCATGGTCTCCATCCCGTGGGACCGCACAAAAGTCACCACAGCCATGACCGCCGCGGCAGAGACCCTGACCTTCGACACCATCAAGGGTGAAAACGAAACCAGCACCGCGGTCACGAAGACCCTGACGCTCCCGGTGAGACTGGATACCTGCGGCTGGTCGACGATCAGCTGGACCAGCTCCAGCGTCGTCGTCACCGTGGAGGACAAGGGCCCGCTGACCCCCGCGGAAGGCACGATCCATCCCAACGAGGAGGCCACCGCGGCCAAGCTGACCGCGACCTTCACATTCAACAAGAACATCGACGACTATAATAAGGACGTCGAGGCGCCGATCACCGTCACACGGACGATCGAAGTCACCATCCCCGGCGCGGCGAGCGACTACATGCAGACCATCCAAAAGATCTGCGCGGAGTACACGCTGGCCCGACTGACGGACTTCGTCACCAAAG
>CDTW01017156.1_pt1 | contig 16156 bp, 17 predicted proteins | sample 554901 | NCBI WGS metagenome assembly CDTW01 (sample SAMEA3182045, study PRJEB8094) | gut metagenome | biome: human; feature: gut; material: Stool; isolation source: human stools | place: Canada | collected 2011-11-01
CATCCTCCCCTCTGTTTCCAGGGTAGTATGCGCCGTTTTCCACAGTCTATCCCCCAAAGAGAGCAAAGGACCGGAGCCGCAGCTCCGGTCCTGGTATTTCCTTATGCTTTCACCGGCGGGAAGGTCAGGGTAAAGGTACTGCCCCGGCCAGGTTCGCTCTCCAGCTCCACCCGGGCCCCCAGATAGGCGGCGCCGTGCTTGACGATGGAGAGGCCCAGTCCCGTGCCGCCGCTGGAGTGGCTCTTGTCCACCCGGTAGAACCGCTCGAACACCCGGCTCTGGGCGTCCCGGGGGATGCCGATGCCGGTGTCCGCCACGGCCACCCGGGCCCCTTGGGGCGTGTTCTCCACGGTGACAGTGACGCTGCCTCCCTGGCGGTTGTAGGCCACGGCGTTGTCGCAGAGGTTGTAGACCACTTCCTCCACGATCTGGGGCACACCCCGGGCCAGGGCCGTCTCACCCCGGAGCTCCAGCGTGACGTCCTTGCGCTTTGCGGCATCGGCGAGCTGCTCCAGCACCCGTCCGGCAAGCTGGTGGAGATCCACCGTCTCCCAGGTGCCGGCGGGGCCTCCCTCGTCCAGGCGGGAGAGCTTGATGATGTCGTTCACCAATCCGATGAGCCGCTCCGTCTCCCGGCGGATGTTGCCGGCAAAGTGGGGAATGTCCACCGGCTGGACCATGTTGTTCTCCAGGATCTCCGCGGTGCCCAGGATGGAAGTCAGGGGCGTTTTCAGCTCGTGGGAGACGTTGGCGGTAAACTCCCGGCGCAGCGCCTCCCGCTGCTCCTTCTCCGTCACGTCCAGGATCACCAGCACGGCGCCAGTGACACGGCCGTCCCGCTCCACGGGATTGGCCAGCACCCGGCGGCACTCATCGTCCCGCTCCAGCAGCTCCTCGCAGCGGCGGCCCGCCAGGGCCTCCTCCACGCAGCGGCGGAAGCCCGCCTCCCGGTTGAGCTCCAGGGCACTGGCGCCCTCCTCTCCCGGCTGCCGGGCCCGCAGCAGCCGCACCGCTGCGGAGTTGTAGCTGAGGACCCGGGTCTCCGGGTCGATGACCAGGAAGCCCTCGCTCATGTTCTCGGTGATGGCGGTGAACTCTTGCTGGCGGCGGCGCAGATCCAGCATCTGCTGGTGGATCTGGCGGCGCTGGCTGCGCAGCTTGGTGAGCAGGGGCGCAAGCTCCTCATAGGTGTCCGCCCCGGAGGGGTCGTTGGGATCGATGGCGTTGATGGGGCGCACGATTTTCTTTGCCACCGCAGAGGAAAGCACCAGCGCCAGCACCAGTACCAGCAAAACCATCACCGCCACCGGCTGGAGCACCTGTACCACCAGCGTCCAGGCGGAGTACTGAGTATCCGACAGGCGCAGCACCGTCCCGTCGGTGAGGCGCAGCGCATAATAGATGGTCTGCTGGGCCAGGGTGTCGGAATAGCGCACCGCCCAGCCCTTACCCAGCTGCAGCGCCTCCCGGATCTCCTCTCTTTGGGCGTGGTTATCCAGGTCGTCGGCAGGCTCGGTGTTGTCATAGAGGACGGTACCGTCGCCGTCCACCCAGGTGACCCGGTCATTCCCGGGCAGTCCCGATTCCAGATAGGCCTCGCCGTCCAGCTCCACGCCCCGGGCGGCATACTCCGTCCGCACGGCCAGTTCGTTGAGCACCCGATCCTGGAAATACCCATAGAGCACCCCGGTGATGAGCACCAGGCTCGCCAGCAGCACCGCCATGGATACCGCCAGGATGGAGCGAAAGATCTGTTTTGTCATATTCCCGCTCCCCCGTCAGCTCTCTGCGGCGATCTTGTAGCCGTAGCCCCGGACCGTCTCGATGTACGCCCCCGCAGGGCCCAGCTTCTGGCGCAGCGTCCGGATATGGACGTCCACGGTGCGGCTCTCCCCGGTATAGGCGTAGCCCCACACCTGCTCCAAAAGCTGCTCCCGGGAGAACACCTGCCCCCGGTGCGCCAGCAGCAGCCGCAGCACCTCGAATTCCTTCTGGGTGAGGCTCACCGCCTCCCCGGAGACGTGGACGGTGTGTCGGCCGGGATCCACCTCCAGCACGCCGCAGCGGTAGCGGACCTCCTGGGTGTCCCGGTGTGTCCGGCGCAGCTGCACCCGGATGCGGGAAAGGAGCTCCAGCATGCCGAAGGGCTTGGCCACATAGTCGTCGGCGCCGCTGTCCAGCCCCACCACCTTGTCGTACTCGGTGCCCTTGGCGGTGAGCATGATGACGGGGACGGCGGCGGTGCGCCCGTCCTGACGGAGCTTTTTCAAAACGGTGAGGCCGTCCTCCTCCGGCAGCATGATGTCCAGCAGCACCAGCTCCGGCACTTCCTCCTCCACCGCCTTCCAGAACTCCGAGGGCAGCGGGAAGCCCCGGGCGGGCAGGCCCTGGCTGTTGAGGGTATAGATGACGAAATCCCGGATGCTGCCGTCATCCTCCAGTAAATAGATCATTGGCTCTTCCTCCTACCGCCGCCTCAGATCAGCGGCTGCTCATTGATCATGAGCTTGAATTGCAGGCCCAGCGTCTCCGCGGCCTTGCGGCAAAGGAGCATCCGCCCCATGAAGATTTCAAAGTAGTCCATGACGGAGCCGTACTTGGTATCCACCCACAGCTTCAGCTTGATGAGGGTATGCTCCTCGTTGATCTTCAGCTGAGACTTCTTCACCGAGTAGTTCACCCGGTCGTGGATATCGAAGGTGGCCATGTCCCGGTTGCGCACCCGGCTGCGGCGCACGTCGGACTTGTCCGCCAGGATCAGCGCCGCCGCCACAGCGTTCACCGGCTGACCGGTGCCTTCGTCGTGGTTGCCGATGGCGGTGACGATGGTGGCGATCTCCTCCGGGTCGCAGTCCAGATTGTCCAGGATCCGGAAGGCCATGACGGCGCCGGACTGGGAGTGGTCGATGCGGTTGACCAGATTCCCGATGTCGTGGAGGAACCCGGCGATCCGGGCCACTTCCACCGTCCGCTCCGGATAGCCCAGGGTGGAGAGGATATAGGCGGCGTTCTCCGCCACCACCGTCACATGGGCAAAGCTGTGCTCCGTAAAGCCCAGGGCGATGAGCGACTCGTCCGCCCGCTGGATATAGGTGCGGATGGCGGCGTTGTTTTTCACGTCTTCATACGTGAGCATTTGAGATCCTCTCCTTTTCTTTATGGAAGCAGGCGCGGCCGGTTCCCGGAACCCCGCCGCGCCGTCCGATTCAGTTTGCGGAGGGATGGATCCCCGTGATGGAGTATTCCACCCACTCGGCCACGTTGGTGGCGTGGTCGCCGATACGTTCCAGGTACTTGGCCACCATCAGGATGTCCAGGCCCTCCTCCCCGGCGTCGGGGCTCTGGCGCAGGAAGGTGATGAGCTCCCGCTTCACCTGGTTGAACAGCTCATCCACCTGATCGTCCGCCCGGTACACCGCCCGAGCCAGCTCCAGGTCCTGCCGGACGAAGGAGTCCACGCTGTCGGTGACCATGCCGATGACCGCCCGGGTCATCTCCGCGATATGCAGGCAGTCGCCGTTGGGCAGCGTGATATAGGGCACCAGGTCCGCGATGTCCGCCGCCTGGTCGCCGATGCGCTCCAGGTCGGAGATCATCTTCAGCGCAGCGGAGATCTCCCGCAGGTCCTTGGCAACAGGCTGCTGCTGCAAAAGGAGCTTCAAACAGCGGTTTTCCACCTCCCGCTCCTTCTGGTCGATCTCCCGCTCCGCCTCCTGGGCACTCTCCGCCAGATCCCGGTCGCCCTTCAAAAGGGCCTCCGCCGCGGCGGAGATGGCGTCCTCGCACAGCGCGCCCATCTGGATCATTTCCACATGCAGCTGCTCCAGCTGCTCATCAAACCGATTTCTCACGTTATCCGAACCTCCCCGTGATGTAATCCTCGGTACGCTTCTCCGTGGGATTGGAGAAGATCTGCTCCGTCTTACCGAATTCCACCAGATCTCCCAGCAGGAAGAAGGCGGTGTTGTCGGAGACACGGGCGGCCTGCTGCATATTGTGGGTGACCATGATGACAGTATACTTGCTTTTCAGCTCCACCGCAAGGTCTTCGATCTTGGAGGTGGAAATGGGGTCCAGGGCGCTGGTGGACTCATCCATCAGCAGCACCTCCGGCTCCACGGCCAGGGCCCGGGCGATGCAAAGGCGCTGCTGCTGGCCGCCGGAGAGGCCCAGGGCGCTCTTTTTCAGCCGGTCCTTCACCTCGTCCCAGATGGCGGCGGAGCGCAGGGAGTTCTCCACGATCTCGTCCAGCTTGGCCCGGGAGCGGATGCCGTGGGTCCGGGGGCCGTAGGCCACGTTGTCATAGATGCTCATGGGGAAGGGATTGGCCTTCTGGAAGACCATGCCGATCTGCTTGCGCAGCCAGGTGGTATCCACGCTGGGGGCATAGATATTCTCCCCGCCGTAGTTGACCTCGCCCTCGATGCGGATGCCGGGGACCAGGTCGTTCATGCGGTTGAGGGTCTTGAGGAAGGTGGACTTGCCGCAGCCGGAAGGCCCGATGAGGGCGGTGATCTCGTTGGCGGGGATGTCCATATTCACGCCGTGGAGGGCGTGGTGTGCGCCGTACCACAGGTTCAGATCCTTTACTTCAATGATGGTAGACATTTGGAATCTCTCCCGTTTATTTCTTGAGTTTCCGGCCAACCAGGTTGGCGGAGAGGTTGATAAGGAGGGTCAGCAGCATCAAAATGGTGGCAATGGCAAAGGCCACGGCGGTCTCGCCCCGCTCGCTGGCATAGACATACAATGCCACCGTCAGCGACGCGGAGGAGGACTGGAGGGACGTGAAAAAGTCATTGAGCACCAGGCCGAAGCCCGCGGTGTAGAGAAGCGCCGCGCTCTCGCCCACGATGCGGCCCACCGCCAGGATGCAGCCGGTGACGATGCCGTCCACGGAGTTGGGCAGTACCACGGTGCGCACCATGTGCCACTTGCCGGCCCCCAAAGCCAGGGCCCCCTCCCGGTAGGAGTCGGGCACGGTCTTGAGGCTCTCCTGGGTGGTGCGGACGATGGTGGGCAGGATCATCACCACCAATGTCATGGAGCCCGCCAGCACACCGGTCTGCCAGCCCATCATCTGGATGAAGAACAGCATGCCCACCAGGCCGAAGATGATGGAGGGGATACCCGTCAGGGTCTCGGTGGCAAATTCAATGATGGTCACCAGCTTGCGGTTGGTAGCGTACTCGGTGAGGTAGATGGCGGCCCCCACCCCCAGGGGCAGCACGATCACCATGGAGAGCAGCACCAGGTAGAGGGTATTGAGGATGTTGGGCAGGATGCCGATGGTATCCTTGATGTAGCTGGACTGGCTTGTGAGAAGCTCCCAGGAGATGTTGGGCACCCCGCGGTAGAAGATATAGCCGATGATGAGCACCAGCAGGGCGCAGGTGATGAAGCCGCTGAGGTACAGCAGTGCCCGCAGCGTCCGGTCATAGAAGCGGCGGCTGGCGGAAAGGGACTTGTTCTCCACGGCTCACTCCTCCTTTCTGTTTTTGATGAAGACGTTCAAAAAGACGTTGATCATCATGATGAACAAAAACAGCACCAGCCCGATGGAGAAGAGGGCGTTGCGGTGCAGGGAGCCCACCGCGGCGTAGGACATCTCCGAGGCGATGGCGGTGGTGAGGAAGCGCACGGAGGTGAGAAGCCCCGGCATGTTGGCCACGTTGCCCGCCACCATGATGATGGCCATGGCCTCGCCGATGGCACGGCCGATGCCCAGGACGATGGCGGTGGCGATGCCGCTGCGGGCGGCGGGGACGCTGACCCGGAACACCGTCTCGATGTGGGTGGCGCCCAGGGCCAGGGATGCCTCCTCATACTCCCGGGGCACCGCCCGCAAAGCCGTCTCCGACACGGAGATGATGGAGGGCAGGATCATGATGGCCAGCACGATGATGGCCGCCAGCAGCGTTGCGCCGGAGGGCAGGTCGAAGATCACCCGGATGGCAGGCACCAGCAAAATCATGCCCACCAGGCCGTACACCACGGAGGGGATGCCCGCCAGCAGCTCCACGGCGGTGTGGATCACCACGGCCACCTTGGGGGGCGCCACTTTGGAGAGGAAGATGGCGGTCATGAGGCCCACGGGCACGCCCACGATGATGGCCCCGGCGGTACCCGCCAGGGAGGTGAGGATGATGGCGAAGATGCCGAAGTCATTGGTGGAGGCGTACCAGCGCTTGCCGAAGAGGAAGTTGATGGGACCGATCTCCAAAATGGCCGGCAGGCCGGAGATGATGAGGTAGATGCTGATGATCAGCACGAAGGCTACGGCAATCATGCCGCAGACGAAAAACAGCGCCTTCATGAAAAATTCCAGCGCCTCCCGGGGGTTGTTGACCCGCAGGCGGGGCTGTTGGCCGCCGGCGGCGGCCTTCTTCCCGGAAACGGAGGCGCCCTCCGTCCGGGGCAGGGTTGCATTGTTCTCCATGTCACGTTCTCCTTGGTGGAGGAGGCGCACTCCTCCGGACTTGGCGAAGCGGCCGCCGCCCCGTCTGGGGGACGCCGGCCGTTCGCGCTGGGTCATGTACGGTTTTACTGGGCCACGGGCACGGCACCGGCAGCGGCGATGAGGTCGTTGGCGTCGGTGGAGGTGGCGAAGTCGAAGAAGGCCTGGGCCGCATCGGACAGGGCCTCGTCAGTGCGGGTGACGAACACGAAGGGACGCTGGATGGCGTAGCTGCCGTCCAGGACGGTCTCCTCAGAGGGAGCCACACCGTCCACGGTCAGAACCGTGATGCCCTCCTGGCCCTCCACAGCGGAGAGGGAGGCGTAGCCGATGGCGCCGGGGGTGGTGCGGACCGCCTCGATGACGGCGCCGGTAGAGCTCAGCTCCTGAGCCAGGACACAGGCGTCCTCGGTGCCGGTGATGGACTCGAAGCCGTCCCGGGTGCCGGAGCCGGACTCACGGCCGATGACAGCGATGGTGCCGGCGGTGCCGCCCATGTCGGCCCAGTCGGTGACGGCGCCGGTGTAGATCTGGGCGATCTGATCGATGCTCAGGTCGGTGACGGGGTTCTCGGCGTTGACGATGATGGCGATGCCGTCCAGAGCCACGGTGGTCTCAGTGAGGCCGGCGGCCTTCTCCTCGTCCTTCAGGGCGCGGGAGGAAAGGCCGATGTCGCAGCTGCCGTTCTTCACGGCCTCAATGCCGGAGCCGGAGCCGGTGGGGTTATAGGTAACGGAAACGCCGGTGTCGGCCTGGAACTGCTCGCCCAGGGCGCCGATGACCTCCTCCATGGAGGTGGAACCGTCGGTGGAAACGCTGCCGCTGAGCTGTGTCTCCTCGGTCTGGGTGTCGTCGGTACCGGTGGTATCCTCAGTGGTTTCCTGAGAAGAGCCGCAGCCAGCCAGCAGGGACAGGGCCAGCGTCAGCGTCATCAGCATGGCAAATACTTTCTTCATGGTTGTTTGCTCCTTTTCATCATATGTCTGTGGCTTTACGCTACGGCCATAGTATAAAGGGCGGCAGGTAAAATCCGAAACCATCCCCAGGTAAAGTCTGTGTAAAGTGCCCCTTTTTACCTTTCCCACAGATTTAACACTGCCGCAGCCCCGGAATTTGTGCTTTTACCACAGCCAGTTTGGCCGCAGATGTGCTATACTGATAAAAAAAGGAATTCACATCCATCCGGGCGAAATTTCTTTTCACGGCGTGCAATAAAACGCCCGGCTCATTCGTTAATGGTGTGAACAGAGGAGGAAGCGCATGATCTTCTGTATGAGTGTGGCGGCACCGTCTCCCGGGGACGGGGCCGTGCTGGACGGGTACCTTGCCCGTATCGCCGCCGGGGAGCAGGACGCCCTGGCGGATCTCTACCATAAAACCCGTCCTGCCGTCTACGGCTTTGCCCTGTCCATTTTGAAAAACGAGCACGACGCCGAGGACGTCCTTCACGACGCCTACCTGCAGATCTGGCAGGCGGCGGGCTCCTACCAGGGCCAGGGCAAACCCATGGCATGGATCCTCACCATCACCCGCAATCTGGCTCTGAGCCGCCTGCGCCAGCAAAGCCGCACGGAGCCCCTTACCATGGAGGACTGGCAGGACCGCTTCGCCGACCGGGAAACCGTCAGCCACGAAGACCGCATGGCCCTTTCCGCCCTGCTGGCGGCTCTGGAGGACACCGAGCGCCAGATCGTGGCGCTCCACGCCCTCTCCGGCCTCAAGCACCGGGAGATCGCGGAGATGATGAAGATGCCGCTTCCCACTGTATTATCCAAATATCACCGGGCCATGAAAAAGCTCCGGCTGGCATGGAAGGAGGCTCAGTAACATGGACGAGAGCATGATGGAACAGCGCCTGCGCACCGCCGTGGAGCACGCCGCCCCGGACAACCTGGAGCGGATCCTGGCCTCCTGTACGCAGCAGAAAGGAACCGTGATCCCCATGACCCCACCCAAAAGAAAACGCCGCTGGATCCCCGCCGCCATGGCTGCGGCGCTGGTGATCGTCTGCGGCCTCTCCTTCGGCGCCGTCCGCTGGCAGTCCGACCACGCTGTGGATTCCATTGTGACCCTGGATGTCAACCCCAGCGTCTCTCTGGATGTGAACGCCAAGGAGCGGGTCCTCTCCGTCACCCCCCTCAACCAGGACGCCACCGTCATCTTGGGAGATATGGACCTCACCGGTACCGACCTCACGGTGGCGGTGAACGCCCTCATCGGCTCCATGGTGCAAAACGGCTATCTGGATGAGCTGCAAAACTCCATTCTGGTGACGGTGGAAAATGACGACGCAAGCCGCTCCGCCCAGCTCCAGCAGCAGATCTCCAGCACCATCAGCGGCACCTTCCAGGCCGACCACCTGGACGGCGCCGTGCTGACCCAGTCTCTCACCGCCGACGCCCAGCTCACGGCCCTGGCGGAGCAGTACGGCATTTCCCTTGGCAAGGCGGCCCTGATCCAGGAGGTCATCAGCCAGGATTCCACTCTGACCTTTGCCTCCCTGGCTCCCCTCTCCGTCAACGAGATCGCCCTCATCGCCCAGTCCCGCAGCCTTACCACCTCCTCCGTCACCCAGACCGGCAGCGCCAGCGACAAGGCCTACATCACCGCCGACGCCGCCCGCGCCGCCGCCTACGCCCATGCCGGTGTCAGCGCCGGAGACGTGGCCTGGTACGAAACGGAGTTCGACAGCGAGGACGGCGTCATGGTCTATGAGGTGGAGTTCACCGCAGGCGGCGTGGAGTACGAGTACGACATCGACGCCCGCACCGGCGACGTGGTGAAGTACAGCCGGGAGGGCGGCTGGAGCGGCTCCGGCAGTTCCGGCGGCACCGCCTCCTCCGGCACGGACATCGGCGCTGACAAGGCCGCCCAGACCGCTCTGGCGGATGCCGGGCTCTCCAGCTCCCAGGTGACGGGCCTCCGGACCAAACAGGACTGGGACGACGGCCAGCTCCGCTACGAGGTGGAGTTCCGCGCCGGCGGCGTGGAGTATGACTACGAGCTTGCCGCCGACGGCACCATCCTCAAGGCGGACCGGGATACCGACGGCAGCGTTCCCGCCTCCACAGGAGCCTCCCTGACGGAAGAGGAGGCCAAGGCCGCCGCCTTCCGCCACGCCGGCGTCAGTGCCTCCTCCGTCAGCGGACTGAAAGTCCAGCGGGACCGGGACGACGGCCAGGAACTCTATGAGATCGAGTTCCGGGTGGGCAATACGGAATACGAGTACGAGATCCGCACCGACGGCACCATCCTCAAGGCCGAGCGGGATATCGACGACTGATCCCCGAAAAGAAGCAAACAAGCCCCGAACCTCTCGGTTCGGGGCTTGTTGTATTCTTGATTTACGATTGGCCGGGTCTTTCCTCCGGGGGCGGGGTCTCCTCCCCTTCCCGGACGGCCTCCTCCCGGGCCTTGGCTTCCTCCAGCAGTTCCTCCTTGGCCTGGGCCAGGTAGTCGTGCTCCGGGTTCTTCTTCAGGGGCACGAAGCTCTGGGCCGGGGTCTTCCGGCGGCCCCGGCTGCGGGCGTAGAAGAAGCCGGTGACGGAGAACACCACCGCGCCGATGAAGTTCACGAACAGGTCCTTCATGGTGTCGATGATGCCGATGTCCAGATAGCCCCCCAGGCCCAGGGGCTCTCCGTTGATATAGACCTCCTGGATATTGGGGATGGTTACCACCTTGTTGGAGCGGGTGGTGTCCAGGGCCACGGTGTGGAGGGCGTGGACGATGGTGTCCTTCTGCATGTCCGTGCCCAGGAAATAGTCCATGCTGAACTCGAAAAACTCCCACAGCACGCCGATGGTCATGGAGAAGCAAAAGGCCACCAGCGCCAGAAACAGCGGGGAGAGGTGGAAGGTAAGGCGCTCGTCGTCGTTGAGGAGCATCACCATGGAAAAGCCCACCGCCGCCGCCAGAAAACCGTTGATGGTGTGGAGCATGGTGTCCCAGTTGGGCACCACCACATAGAAGGCGTTGACCTCCCCCAGGATCTCCGCGGCGAAAATGAAGCACAAAATGGTGATCTCCAGAGGCGGCGGCAGCTCGATGCGCAGCTTCACCTGCACCCAGCTGGGGATATACAGCAGCAGCAGCGTCAATGCGCAGAAGAACACGCTCTCATAGCTGCGCAGCATCACCTGGCGCACCAGCACCACCAGCACCAGCGTCCGCAGGATGCAAAAGACGATGAAGGAACTTTTGTGCTCCCGCAGCTCCGTCTGAAGGGCCTTGCGGAAGGACTTTTTTTCCAGCTGTTTGGCTCGCTTCTTTTCCAGTCGCTTCTCTTTTCTCACTGCGTTCCTTCCTCCTTTGGATGGATGTCCTCAAAGATGGCCAGCGCACCCTCCCGGGCGGCGGTCTCCATCTCCCCCGGCGTGCGCAGCGTCCACAACGCCTTCTGAACCCCCAGGGCCCGGCTCAGCCGCACTGCCGGAAGATTCCGGTCGGTAAACCGCACGGCCACAAAGTCCGGCCGGGTGCATACGTTGTAAAAAAGGCCTGTCAAAGCCAGCCGGTTCCACGGGTCAAGCCCCTCCGGCCTCTTCAGGAAATTCTGCATCAGCTGTCCCCGCAGGACCTCCGGACGGTGGCGCCGCAGCCACAGGAGGCACCGGGGGTCAAAGCTCTCCAGACAGTAGGGCACGGAGAAGCGATCCAGGCACCGGAGGGTGGCCTCCGCCAGGGCGGCGTGGTTGTCTTCGGCGCTTTTGAGCTCCACAATGAGCCCGCCGGGTTTTCCGGCAAAGAGAGGCACTACCTCCTCCAAAAAGGGAATGGTCTCCGTAGTTCCTGCCAGGCGCAATTCCCGGAGGACATCGGAAGAAAACGCCTCCACAGTGCCCTCCACGCCGCACATGCGGGAAAGGTCCCCGTCGTGGAACACCGCCAGGCGGCCGTCCGCCGTCAGGTGTACGTCCAGCTCCGCGCCGTACCCGGCCTGGGCCGCGGCCCGGAAGGCCGGCAGGGAGTTCTCCGGTACGCCGGGGCCGTGGAGCCCCCGGTGGGCATAGAGTGTCCCCGGCAGGCGCCGCCATCCGGGGGCACCCCGCCGCCCGTGGACCACAAACCCTGCTGCCAGGGCCGCCAGAGCAACCCCTGCGGCCGCCGCTGCCTTCGCCCTCATACCCGGGCCTCCTCCCCCTTAGGGGTCAGGCGGCTGTCCCCGTGGCGGACGAAGAACATGGTCAGCATGCTGCAGGCCGAGAAGATGGCGGCATAGGGAAAGAGGGTGTCATAGCCCACATGGCGCAGCAGCCACCCGGCGGCGATGGGGGTGATAGTCTGGGCCGCCATAGAGAAGGTGTAATAATAGCCGGTGAAACGGCCCACGTCTCCCGCCCGGCACATCTCCACCACCATGGGCAGCGAGTTGACGCTGATGGCCGCCCAGGCGATGCCCACCATTACAAAGAGCACGTACATCACCGGGGAGAACTGGGCAAAAGCCAGGGTGCACAAAAACGCGCAGAAGAAGCTGGCGGTCAGCAGCGCCGTTCCCAGCAGGATGGTGTTCTTCCGGCCGATGCGCCCCGCCAGGGCACCCACCGGCACATAGGAGGCAATGGCTCCCGCCATGGCGATGGTGAGACACACCGAGGACTCCCCCAGCGCCATGCCCCACACCTGGGAAGCATACGTAGTGAACCAAGTCTCCACGGCGTTGTAGCCGATGAACCACAAGGCGATGGACAAGAGCAAAAATCCCAGGCTCCGGCGCACAGGAGCGGGCATGGCCTCCGTCTGGGCCGCGTTCCCCGCCGGACGCTGCTCCCGGGCGGCCTCCTCCGCATCCCGGCGCAGCACCTCCTCCCGGGAAGGCTCCCGCACCGTCAGGGACACCACCACGGCGGAGAGGATCATGATGGCTGCCACCGCCGCAAAGAGGGGGTAGTAATCCGTATGGCCCGGCTGCTCCTTGGAATAGAGCACCGCCGCCAGCAGCAGATATAAAACGCCGCCCATGGCGCCCATGAGGTTGATGACGGCGTTGGCCTCGGAGCGCAGGGGCTTTGGGGTCACGTCCGGCATCAGGGCCACCGCCGGAGAGCGGTAGGAGCCCATGGCCACCAGCAGACCCCCCAGCACCGCCACAAAGGCCGCCGTCTTCCAGACCGTCGGGGCGGCGGCGTAGCTGTTGTCCAGCCCCGGCAGCACCAGCATCAGCACCACCGCCGCGGCAGTGCCGCAGATCAAAAAGGGCTTGCGCCGTCCCATCGGAGAGCGGCAGCGGTCCGAGAGGCCGCCGAACAGGGGCAGCAGGAACAGCCCCGCCACATTGTCCGCCGCCATGATGGCGCCGGACCAGGTCTCGTTCATATGGAAGGTATTGGTGAGGATCAGCGGCACCACGTTGTTGTACATCTGCCAGAAAGCGCAGATGGAAAGGAAGGCAAAGCCCACCAGCACCGTGCGTCGTTTATCCAGTCTCATGCCCGTGCCTCCTTGATTCGTTCCAATAGCTCCGCCATGTCCCGGCAGATGAGGGTGGGCGGCGTTGCACTGACGGCGGCGTCCTGCGCCGTTGCCTCCCCGGTGAGCACCAGGACCGTGTCCACCCCCGCATTCACCCCGCAGGCGATGTCCGTGTAGAGCCGGTCCCCCACCATCAGCGTCTCCTCCGGGAGGCATCCCGTTTGCTCCAGTGCCAAGCGGATCATGGTGGGGTCGGGCTTGCCGATGAATTTGGGCCGCCGCCCGGCCCCCCGGCCGATGAATTCACAGATGGCCCCGCAGTCCGGGACGAAGCCGAAGAGGGTGGGACAGGCCCAGTCGGGGTTGGTGGCCAGGAAGTCCACCCCCCGGGCCAGCAGCCGGCAGGCGTTTTCCACCTTCCCATAGGTCAGCTCCGTGTCGTAGCCCACCAGCACCGCCGTCACGTCCGCGTCCGGCGTCTCCCGGATATCGAAACCCGCCTCACGCAGCTGGCGGCGGAAGGATTCCGTGCCCACCACGTAATAGACGTCTGAGGGGATCCGCTGAGTTTGCAGGTAATACACCGTGGCCTCCACGGCGGTGAGGAACTCCTCCCGCTGTGCCGGAACCCCCAGCCGGTGCATCTTCTCCAGCCCGGCGTCCACCCCCCGGGAGGAGTTGTTGGTGAGGTAGCGGACCGCGCCGCCATGGCTGCGGACGTAGGCTAAAAACTCTGCCGCCCCGGGCAGCAGCGTCTCCTCCAGATACAGCGTCCCGTCCAGGTCCAGCAAGAACAGCCGCTTGTTGGCAAGGTCCACGTGCTCACATCCTTTCATGCACTGTTAACCATACCATAAAAGGGCCCCGCTTGGCAAGCGGGGCCCCTAAGGCTGCAGGAAACGTGATTTGGCGCCAGGGGCCGGGGCTCACAAGGAGCCGCAGCCGGTCTGGCTGCTCCGGCTCAGGCGGATGCACTCCAGGGTGTAAACAATCTGCAGCACGCCGAAGATCACCAGCACCATGACGATGGGCAGCAGGCCCGTATCAAACGCATAGTGCAGCACGATCAGCGCCGCCCACATCCACAAACAGGTGTTCACTGCTGCCCGGTAGGCCTTGAAGGCCGCCTGGCCCATCTGGCGCTGTTCCGACTCGTCGCAGCTGTCCATCCACTTTTTCAAAAACTTCGTGTCATAGACGCTGCCCTGCTTCTCGGGATTGATGCGGCGGGTGAGATCCACCACCTTCTGCTGGTGCACCACGATCGCCGCGATGGAAACAAAGAACATTCCCCATCCGCCCAGCCGTCCCATGGGCCAATTCCCTTCGCAGACCACCAGTACCGAAACGAAGAAGAAGTCCCACAGCATGGCGACGGCGGACATCAGCAGCGCCCAGCTGAGATCCTCCTCGGCCTTTTCGATGCGTTCCTCGTCCTCCCCGTCCCAGGTCTGATAGATGCGCCGGGCCTTGGCGTAGAACCACCACCCCAGGCCCAGAAACACCACGCTGGTAACGGGGATGCCCCAGGGGGCCGCTGCGGTGAGGACATCCTCCACCGCCGCCTTGATGCTCCCGGAGAGATTCACGGCTCCCATGATACCGGCGCCGAAGCCCGCCAGGCCTCCGAACAAGGCGGCGATCAGCAGCATCAGGATATATTTGGGCAGCGCCTTGCGGTTGTCACTTTTCTGCTTGGTTTTCATGTTCCCCATCCTCCTCATAGGAAAAAATGTCCTCTACGGTGACTCCGCAGAGCTTCGCCAGCTTCAGCGCCAGCGTCACCGAGGGGGAGTAGTCCCCCCGTTCGATCTGGCTGATGGTCTGCCGGGACACTCCCGCCAGCCGCCCCATCTCCTGCTGGTTGACCCCCAGCCGGGCCCGGTGCTCCTTGAGCCGATTGTACAGCGGCATCTCACCGCCTCCTCTCTGACAACTTTCTCTGTCAAGTTGACAACTTTTCTTGTCATTCATAGGGTAGCATTGACAAGGAAAGTTGTCAATAGGAAATATGAAATTTTCCCCGGCGTAAAAAAGCACCCGCCGTCCCGGAGGGAACGGCAGGTGCCGAAGCATCACTTTTTTGTCTTTTTCGGAGCCGGGGGCGGCGGGTCCAGCCATTTGGAGGCGGGAACCTTCCGGCGCACCAGGCGCTCTTTCACAAAGGTACGGAACAGGGCGTAGAGCACGGAGCACAGCGGGATGAACACCAGCATGCCCACGATGCCCATGAGGCTGCCGCCCAAAGTCACGGCGCACAGCACCCAGATGGAGGGCAAGCCCACGGAGGAGCCCACCACATGGGGGTAGATGAGGTTCCCCTCCACCTGCTGGAGCACCAGGAAGAGGACCACGAACACCAGCGCCTTCACCGGGTCCACCATAAGGATCAGCAGCGCCCCCACGGCGCAGCCGATGAAAGCGCCCACAATGGGGATCAGGGCCGTCAGGGCGATGAGAACGCCCACCAGCAGGGCGTAAGGCATGCGCAAAATGGACATGGACACCACAAAGAGGGTCCCCAGGATCACCGCCTCCAGGCACTGGCCGGAGAGGAAGCTGGAGAAGGTCCGCCCTGTCAGGCGCAGGATCTCCAGAATGCGGTCCGCCCCCCGCTCCGGCAGCAGGGCGTAGAGCACCTGGCGGCCCTGCCGGGCCAAGCGCTCCTTTTGCAGCAAGATATAGAAGGAGAAGATCAGGGCGATGAGGAAGGTGCTCACGCCGCTGACCACACCGCCGATGAACCCTCCCCCGGAGGAGAGCAGCGCCGCGCCCCAGTCCTGGGCCAGCTGCAGGGCCTTATGGGAGACGCTGCCCCAGTCAATGGCCAGCTCTGCCAAGAAGTCCTGCAGCTGGGGCAGGTACACGGCAAGGCCATTCACCCACTCCTGGGCCCGGTCAAAGGCGGCAGGCATCTGATCCAGCGCCGAGGACACCGCCTCGGCGATACCGGGACCGATGACAGTGGAGGCCAGGGTCAGCACGGCGATCACCGCCAGCAGCGTCAGCACCAAAGCCAGGGGGCGGCGCAGCTTCCCTCCCCGCCGGGCGGTGGGATAGAGGTGGCGCTCGATGGCCCGCATGGGGACATTCAATACAAAGGCGATGGCCCCGCCCAGGATGAAGGGGGTCAGGATCCCCAGCACCCACATGACGGCAGAGGCCACCACCCCCAGATTCTGGAGGACGCAGTAAAAAGCCACGCCGCCGCACACTACCAGCAGCCAGCCGCGCAGATTGTGTTTGTTCCATTCCATGGTGTTTCCATTCCTTTCAGCGCTGGTC
>CDTW01051540.1_pt1 | contig 15753 bp, 7 predicted proteins | sample 554901 | NCBI WGS metagenome assembly CDTW01 (sample SAMEA3182045, study PRJEB8094) | gut metagenome | biome: human; feature: gut; material: Stool; isolation source: human stools | place: Canada | collected 2011-11-01
TTTTTCGAACTGATACAAGGGCGCACTTCTATACGGGTCAAGCCCCGTATGTGCGCTCTGTGAGACTGAACAGCCCGGGCACCTGAATGTCCGGGCTGTTATGCGTTACTTCGTTCCGAACAAGGGGCTGCACCCCTTGCGCCACTTTGCGGCTATCCTCTTAAAGCAAAAGGTGTGACCACGAAAGTCACGCCATTTGCAAATTTAACTGTCTTACGAACGCCCCACAAACGGGCGGCGCTTTTTTCGTGTTTTTATGCAAAAAACCGCTGCATCCCAGGGACGCAGCGGCTGTCAACGGAAAATATTTCACAAAAATGGGGCGGGAGAATTGACATTGCGGACAAAAGCTGATAGAATGTAAGTCCATAATGCCTGTATAGGGCCATGCGCAGCTTTCACCAATATCTATGATGATTATAGCACCGCGGATGGCCGGATGCAAGCGGAGATGGAAACTTTTAAACAACGCAACCAGGCGTGCCATAAGACAACAACAGAAAGGCTGTGATGAAGTTCCATGGCGATCACAAAGGATGTCATGATGGGCAAGACGCTCCGCAAGAGCTTTGCCAAGCAAGACCAGATTCTGGAGATCCCGAACATGCTCAAGATCCAGAAGGATTCCTACGAATGGTTCCTTCGTGAGGGTCTGCGCGAGGTTTTCCGCGACGTCGATACCATTACCGACTACACCGGCAACCTTGAGCTGAGCTTCCTCGATTACTCCATGAACGAGCCGCCCAAGTACTCCGTGGAGGAGTGCAAGGAGCGCGACGCGACGTATGCCAAGCCCATCAAGGTCCGTGTGCGTCTGCACAACAAGGAGACCGACGAGATCAAGGAGCAGGAGATCTTCATGGGCGATTTCCCGCTCATGACCAACGGCGGCACCTTCGTCATCAACGGCGCCGAGCGCGTCATCGTCTCCCAGATCGTCCGCAGCCCCGGCGTCTACTTCGGCGACGAGGTCGACAAGACCGATCAGCACATCTATTCCGCGACCGTGATCCCGTACCGCGGCGCCTGGCTGGAATACGAGACCGATTATAATAATGTATTCTGGGTCCGTATCGACAAAAACCGCAAGTTGCCCATCACCTGCCTCATCCGCGCCCTGGGCGTCGCCACCGACGGCCAGATCACCGGGATGTTCGGCGAAGATCCGCTCATCAAGGCCACGATGGACAAGGATCCGTGCAAGACGCGCGAGGAATCCCTGCTTGAGATCTACCGCCGCCTGCGTCCGGGTGAGCCGCCCACAGTCGAAAGCTCCGAGAGCTATCTCGACGCGCTGTTCTTCGACGCCCGCCGCTACGACGTGAGCAAGGTCGGCCGCTATAAGTTCAACAAGAAGCTCGACATCTGGAGCCGCCTGAGCGGCCAGGTGCTTGCCGAGCCTGTCACCGACCCGATGACCGGCGAGATCATCGCCATGAACGGCGAGACCGCCACCCGCGAAAAGGCGCACGAGATCTCCCGCCGCGGCGTCAGCCGCGCCGTGATCGAGGTCAACGACCGCAAGGTCGTCGTCTTCTCCAACGGCATGGTCGACATGGCGCAGTTCGTCGACTTTGACCCGGCCCAGTACGGCATCAAGGAGAGGGTCTGCTTCAATGTCCTGCGCGAAATGCTCGAGACCGTCCCCGCCGACGGCTGGGAAGAGGCCATCGAGGCCCGCCGCGACGAGCTCATTCCGAAGCACATCACCAAGGACGACATCCTTGCCTCCATCAACTACCTGTGCTGCATGGTGCAGGGCGCAGGCACCAAGGATGATATCGACCATCTGGGCAACCGCCGCCTGCGCTGCGTGGGCGAGCTGCTGCAGAACCAGTTCCGCGTCGGCTTCACCCGTCTCGAGCGCGTCATCCGCGAGCGCATGACCATCCAGGATCTCGACGTCGTCACGCCGCAGAGCCTCATCAACATCCGGCCTGTCACGGCGGTCATCAAGGAGTTCTTCGGCTCCTCCCCGCTGTCGCAGTTCATGGATCAGAACAACCCGCTGGCAGAGCTGACGCACAAGCGCCGTCTGTCCGCGCTTGGCCCCGGCGGTCTGTCCCGCGAGCGCGCGTCCTTCGACGTCCGCGATATCCACTACACCCACTACGGCCGTATGTGCCCGATCGAGACGCCGGAAGGTCCGAACATCGGCCTGATCAACTATCTGGCCACCTACGCCAAGATCAATGAATACGGCTTCATCGAAGCGCCGTACCGCAAGGTCGACAAGGCTACCGGCAAGGTCACCGACATCGTTGAGTACATGACCGCCGACGTCGAGGACGATTACTATGTCGCCCAGGCCGCCGAGCCGCTCGACGAGGAAGGCCGCTTTGCCAACCCGCGCGTCATCTGCCGCCACCGCGACGAGATCATCTCCGTCGAGCGCGAACTCATCGACTACGTCGACGTCTCGCCCAACATGATGACCTCCATCGCGACCGCGTTCATCCCCTTCCTCGAAAACGACGACGCCAACCGCGCACTGATGGGCGCGAACATGCAGCGTCAGGCCGTGCCGCTGATGGTCACCGAGGCGCCGATTGTCGCCACCGGCATCGAGCACAAGTGCGCGGTCGACTCCGAGGTCTGCATCACCGCCAAGGCCCCCGGCGTCATCACCCGCGTCTCCGCGACCAACATCTCCGTCAGCTATGACGACGGCAACACTGCCGACTATACCCTCACGAAGTTCGCCCGCTCCAACCAGGGCACCTGCATCAACCAGCGCCCGATCGTCACGGTCGGCGAACGCGTCGAGGCCGGTCAGGTCATCGCCGACGGCCCCGCCTGCTCGCAGGGCGAGATCGCGCTCGGCAAGAACGTGCTCATCGGCTTCATGACCTGGGAAGGCTACAACTACGAGGACGCCATCCTTCTGAACGAGCGCCTGGTCCGCGAGGACGTCTTCACCTCTATCCACATCGAGGAGTATGAGACCGAATCCCGCGACACCAAGCTCGGCATGGAAGAGATCACCCGCGATATCCCGAACGTCGGCGAGGACACCCTCAAGGACCTCGACGAAAACGGCATTATCCGCATCGGCGCGGAGGTCACCTCCGGCGACTATCTGGTCGGCAAGGTCACCCCGAAGGGCGAGACGGAGCTGACCGCAGAAGAGCGTCTGCTGCGCGCCATCTTCGGCGAAAAGGCCCGCGAGGTCCGCGATTCCTCGCTGAAGGTCCCGCACGGCGAAGCCGGCATCATCGTCGATGTCAAGGTCTTCACCCGTGAAAACGGCGACGAGCTGGCCCCAGGCGTCAACAAGGTCGTCCGCGTCTATATCGCCCAGAAGCGCAAGATCTCTGTCGGCGATAAGATGGCCGGCCGCCACGGCAACAAGGGTGTCGTCTCCCGCATCCTGCCGCAGGAGGATATGCCCTTCCTGCCCGACGGCACCCCGCTGGATATCGTCCTGAACCCGCTGGGCGTCCCGTCCCGTATGAACATCGGTCAGGTCCTCGAGGTCCATCTGGGCTACGCGGCCCACGCGCTGGGCTGGAAGGTCGCCACCCCGATCTTCAACGGCGCGAACGAACGCGAGATCCGCGAGCTGCTCAAGCAGGGCGGCGTCGCCGAAGACGGCAAGACCGTCCTCTATGACGGCCGGACCGGCGAGCCGTTTGACCAGCGCGTCACGGTCGGCTACCCGTACTACCTCAAGCTCCACCATCTGGTCGACGATAAGATCCATGCCCGTTCCACCGGCCCGTACTCCCTCGTTACCCAGCAGCCGCTCGGCGGCAAGGCGCAGTTCGGCGGCCAGCGCTTCGGCGAAATGGAAGTCTGGGCGCTGGAAGCTTACGGCGCTGCTTATACCCTGCAGGAGATCCTGACGGTCAAGTCCGACGACGTGACCGGCCGTGTCAAGACCTATGAAGCCATCGTCAAGGGCCACAACGTCCCGACCCCGGGCGTGCCCGAGTCGTTCAAGGTCCTGGTCAAGGAACTGCAGTCCCTCTGCCTCGATATCAAGATCCTGGGCGAGAACGGTGAGGAAGTCGACCTCAAGGACGACGATGACGACGATTCCATCTACGGCGCGGGCGGCAAGGCCCTGCCGGAGGACGAGATCACCATGGACGACGATCTGCCGAACGGCAAGGACGTCGACGCGGACGAAGCGGCGGACGCCGGCTTCGAGATCCAGGATGAGGACGACGTCTTCGGCCTGCTGAACGACAGTTATACCATGGACTCCGATGCCGATTCGGAGAATGAATAAGAAGGAGGCGGCAATACAATGAGTCATGCAACATTCAGCGCAATCCAGATCGGTATTGCTTCCCCGGAAAAGATCCGTGAATGGTCCTACGGAGAGGTCAAAAAGCCTGAAACCATCAACTACCGCACCCTGAAGCCCGAGCGCGACGGCCTGTACTGTGAGCGCATCTTTGGCCCGACGAAGGACTGGGAATGCCACTGCGGCAAGTATAAGAAGATCCGCTACAAGGGCAAGATCTGCGACCGCTGCGGCGTCGAGGTCACGCGCGCCAAGGTCCGCCGCGAGCGCATGGGCCATATCGAGCTCGCCGCGCCCTGCAGCCACATCTGGTATTTCAAGGGCATCCCGTCCCGCATGGGTCTGCTCCTTGATATCAGCCCCCGCATCCTCGAAAAGGTTTTGTACTTCGCCAGCTACATCGTCACCGATCCCGGCGACTGCCCGCTGGCCAAGAATCAGATCCTGTCCGAAAAAGAATACCGCGACATGCGCGAAAAGTATGAGGACGACTTCAAGGCCGGCATGGGCGCCGAAGCCGTCAAGGAGCTGCTGCAGCAGATCGACCTCAATGAGCTTTCCGAGCAGCTCAAGTCCGAGCTGAAGGACGCTTCGGGCCAGAAGAAGCTGCGCATCATCAAGCGCCTCGAGGTGGTCGAGTCCTTCCGCATTTCCGGCAACGACCCGACGTGGATGATCATGGACGTGCTGCCCGTCATCCCGCCCGAGCTGCGCCCGATGGTCCAGCTCGACGGCGGCCGCTTCGCGACCTCCGACCTCAACGACCTCTACCGCCGCGTCATCAACCGCAACAACCGTCTGAAGAGACTGATCCAGCTGCAGGCGCCGGACATCATCGTCCGCAACGAAAAGCGCATGCTGCAGGAAGCCGTCGACGCTCTGATCGACAACGGCCGCCGCGGCCGTGCCGTCACCGGCGCGAACAACCGCGCGCTCAAGTCCCTCAGCGACATGCTCAAGGGCAAGCAGGGCCGCTTCCGCCAGAACCTGCTCGGCAAGCGTGTCGACTATTCCGGCCGTTCCGTCATCGTTGTCGGCCCGGAGCTGAAGCTCTACCAGTGCGGCGTGCCGAAGGAAATGGCCATCGAGCTGTTCCGCCCGTTCGTCATGAAGAAGCTCGTCGAAGACGGTCTTGCCAACAACATCAAGTCCGCCAAGAAGATGATCGACAAGGGCAAGGACGAGGTCTGGGACGCGCTCGAAGACATCATCAAGGACCGCCCGGTCATGCTCAACCGTGCGCCGACGCTGCACCGCCTCGGCATCCAGGCGTTTGAGCCCGTCCTCGTCGAGGGCCGTGCGCTCAAGCTCCATCCGCTCTGCTGCACCGCGTTCAACGCTGACTTCGACGGCGACCAGATGGCCATCCACGTGCCGCTGTCCGCCGAAGCGCAGGCAGAGGCCCGCATCCTGATGCTCTCGGCCAACAACCTGCTCCGTCCGCAGGACGGCAAGCCGGTCACCGTGCCGACGCAGGATATGATCCTCGGCACCTACTACCTGACCTACCAGCGCTACGATGTCGACGCCTACGACACCATCCACGAGATCTTCCCGCTGCTCGAGTGCGGCAAGCTGCCGTATGAGAAGCCCATCTGGGTCAAGAACATCTGGGATGACGCCGAAGCGGAGGACTACCAGTACTATCTGCGCACCCGCGGCGCGCTGCTCGAAAACGAGACCGACCGCCCGGAGACCATCCCCGGCTCCTACCAGACGCTGGGCCAGGCTGTGGCCGCGCTGGACGCCGGCGAGATCCAGCCCGACGAGGTCATCTACGTCTGGAACATCTGGGATTCCGACGCCGATATCAAGGAAGAGAACCACATCTACGTCCGTACCGTCGGCGAATACGCCCGTCAGGCCCACGCGGCCGGCGACGTCCGTCCGAAGGAGTATTTCAAGTTCTACCACGACGAAGACGAGGCCATGATGGCTTATGCCGACGGCATGATCGCCATGCATGACCCCATCAAGGTCTGGAAAGAGCTCGAGATCGACGGCAAGAAGGAGCACCGCATCATCGACGCGACCGTCGGCCGTCTGATCATCAACGACGCCATCCCGCAGAACCTCGGCTTCAAGAAGCGCGAGACCGTCGACGACCAGTTCCCGCTGGAGATCGACTTCGTCGTCGGCAAGAAGCAGCTCGGCAAGATCATCGACAAGTGTATCCGCATCAACGGCTTCACGCAGTCGACCGAGATGCTCGACAAGGTCAAGGCCCTCGGCTACAAGTACTCCACCAGAGCCTCCATCACCGTCTCCATCGCCGATATGGAGATCCCGGAGAAGAAATACGAGCTCATCCACGAGGCGGAGAAGGAAGTCGTCAAGATCGACCGCCAGTTCAAGCGCGGCTTCATCACCAACGACGAACGCTACCGCCTGACCGTCCAGCAGTGGGAGAAGTCCATCAAGGACGTCACCGACGCGCTGCAGTCGAACCTCAAGCGCTTCAACCCGATCTTCATGATGGCCGATTCCGGCGCCCGAGGCAGCATGAACCAGATCCGTCAGCTGGCCGGTATGCGCGGCCTGATGGCAGATACGAACGGCCGCACGATCGAAATTCCTATCAAAGCGAACTTCCGTGAAGGCCTGTCCGCCCTCGAATACTTCATCTCCTCCCGAGGCGCTCGAAAGGGCATGACCGATACCGCCCTTCGTACCGCGGACTCCGGCTACCTGACCCGCCGCATGGTCGACGTCTGCCAGGACGTCATCATCCGCGAAAACGACTGCGGCTCCACCAACGGCAGCTGGAAGGGCGACTACTACGAAAAGGGCCAGCTCATCGACTCCTTCGGCAACCGCATCCGCGGCCGCTACCCGGTCTACGACATCACCGACCCGCAGACGGGCGAGCTGCTGCACTCCAAGGACGTCATGCTCCGCGAGGAAGACGCGGCCAAGTTCATCGCGCACGGCATCGATAAGGTCTACGTCCGCTCCGTCCTCGGCTGCAAGGCCCGCTCCGGCGTCTGCGCCCGCTGCTACGGCATGAACCTGGCGACGAGCGAGCTCGTCAACCTCGGCGAGGCTGTCGGCATCATCGCCGCGCAGTCCATCGGCGAGCCGGGCACACAGCTGACCATGCGTACCTTCCACACCGGCGGCGTCGCCGGCGACGATATCACGCAGGGTCTTCCGCGAGTCGAAGAACTCTTCGAGGCCAGAAAGCCCAAGAAGATGGCGCAGATCTCCGAGATCGACGGCGTTGTCGATGTCGACGATTCGCACCGCACGGCGCTGCGCAACATCACCATCACCGCCGACGACGGCGAGGTCAAGCAGTATCAGGTCCCGTACTCCGTGGGTCTGAAGGTCGAGCACGGCAAGCGCGTGCGCAAGGGTGAGCCCATCACCGACGGCGCGCTGAACCCGCACGACGTGCTGCGCATCTCCGGCATCGAGGCCGTGCAGGATTACCTGACGCAGGGCGTTCTCGCCGTGTACCGCCAGCAGGGCGTCGACATCAACGAGAAGCACATCGAGGTCATCATCCGTCAGATGATGCGCAAGGTCCGCGTCGAGGATCCCGGCGATACCACGCTGCTCAGCGGCACCGTGGTCGATGTCTTCGAGTTTGAAGACGCCAATGCGGCCGTCCAGGCCCGCATCGACGCGGGCGAGACCGAGCTGCGGCTCGCGACCGACAGCCTTATCCTCATGGGCATCACGAAGGCGTCTCTGGCAACGGAGTCCTGGCTGTCCGCCGCCTCCTTCCAGGAGACCACCAAGGTCCTGACCGACGCCGCCATCAAGGGCAAGGTCGACCACCTCGTGGGCCTCAAGGAGAACGTCATCATCGGCAAGCTCATCCCCGCCGGCTCCGGCCTCAAGGCCTACCGCGATTTCGACACCCTCAACACCCCGGAATCCATCGTGACCGAGGAAATGATCGACGACGAAAAGCTGTAACCCCCAAACAAAACCCCCTTCCCCGCACTGCGGGGAAGGGGGTTCACTATTTTAGGCTCCCCTTCCAGGGGAGCTGGCAGCCGCAGGCTGACTGAGAGGTTGTCGCAAATTTGCAGCGACCTCTCCGTCTCGGCTGCGCCGAGCCACCTCCCCTGGAAGGGGAGGCTTTAGAACTGCGCACCCCAAGGCTTCCCCTATGAGGGGAAGGCAGGGGGCTTACTGCTCCAGTGCTTGCTGCACGTTGTCCCAGACGTCGGGGAAGATGCAGGACTCGATCAGGGTCAGGGCGGGGGTGGGGTCTTCGTTTGCGGCCAGCGCGGCTTCGAAGGCGGAGGGGTCTTCCAGCCGGTAGATCGCGCCCGCGCCTGTCTCGTCATACAGGGCCGCGACGCCGCCGGATTCAAATACCAGCCAGACGATGGGCTCGCCCTGCGTGTCGCTCGGCTCCGGGTCCATGATGTTGAACGCGGTCACGAGCAGCTTCGCCCGCTTTTCCGTCAGGACCTGCTGCGCCCAGCCGTCTTCCGTGCGGGTATAGGCCGTGACCGTCCCGCCGGAGAGCGTGTCGTAGGGAGTGAAGGTGTAGGGGTCGGCGGGGGCCGGTTTCTCCTCATCCGGGAGGTGATATTCGTTCAGACCGCCCAGATCGATACTCGAGACCTCGCCGTCTGTTACGAGGATGCGCAGATACAGGTCTCCCGCGGTATAGCTGTAGATCCAGGTGTTTTCCGCGCTGCCGGGGGCAAATGCTGCGTCCGGGTATGCGGCATCGACGGCCTCCTGCGGACTGCCGATGCCGATGCCGGTATCGAGCGTCCAGGTGCTGGGCGACGTGACCCAGATCGAACAGAGTACGGCGTCAGGGCCATCGCGCACATCGTCTCCCACAAGCGTCAGTGACGCGTCGTACAGGACGTCTGCACTGCCGGACGTGTTGTAGAACCAGCAGATCTCCTGCAGTCCGTCGCCGCGTTCCACGGCGCCGCTGTTGCTGAAGGAATCAGGCCCGTCATGCAGGGACGCGACTTCTGCCTCCGTCATCCCCAGCCGCAGACCGCCGATCTCTGTCGCCAGAATGCGCGCCGCCGCGTCACCGTCTTCCCAGCCGTCGCTGGCCTCCGGTTCGCGCGGACTCTCGGTCGCCCCGACGGCGCTGTCTGTTTCCGCAGGCGCTTCCGCGGCGGGCGTTTCTGCCGCACTGGTGTCCGCGGTGGAGGCCGATTTGGTGCTGTTCGCGCTGCGCACGGCCAGCGGGATGGAGATGGCCAGCACCGCGCACGCGGCCAGCGCCGCGATGGGCAGCCAGCGCGGCTTCCGCCTGATGTCGGCGGCCTCTTCGATCATGCCGTCGCTCAGGTTTCCGATGCAGCGGAACAGGTCTTTCGTCGTCATACCGCGATCCCCTCCTTCAAAAGCGCGTCGCGCAGTCCCGCGCGCAGGCGGAACAGCCGGGATTTGACCGTGTTTTCCGACAGGCCGAACAGGCCGGATAAGCGCCGGACGGAGTCGCCGTAGTAATACCGGCGGACGAACAGCTGCCGGTTCTCGCGCGTCTGCGTGCGCAGATACGCTTCGATCGTCAGCGTGACGGCCTGTGCGTCCAGCCGCGCGTCGACGCGCTCGCCGCCCGGCAGGCAGTCGGCAAGCTCCGAGAGCAGGATCTCCGTCTGTCCGCCGCCGCGCTTCTGCGCGCGGGCTGCCTCCCAGCGCGTAAAGGACAGATTGCGCGTGATGCGTCCGACAAACGCGCGCAGACAGCCGGGCCGCGCGGGCGGGATGGCGTTCCAGGTGTGCAGCCACGTGTCGCTGACGCATTCCTCCGTATCCTCGTGGCTGCGCAGGATGTTGAAGGCGATGGAGCGGCAGTAGCCGCCGTATTTTTTGCCGGTCTCGGCAATGGCCCGCTCCTCGCGGGCAAAGTACAGATCAAGGATCGTTTCGTCTTCCATATCGGACCTCCTCTGGTTCTCCTGCTCATACAGACCGGAAAATTTCGCGCTGGTTGCAGGATTTTGGGTTGATTTTTTTCGCCTGCCGTGCTATGCTCACCATGCAAAATGCATGAATTCGTTCATAAAGAACCGGAGGAAAGAGAAAAATGCAAGAGCAATTGCAAAAACTTGCAGTTTCGAAGCAGGAGGTGCTCCACTGCCTCGGCATCGTCGGAGCGGGATTTTTGTATTCGCTGGGGATCAACCTGTTTGTGGTGCCCGCAGGGCTCTATACGGGCGGAATTATGGGCTTTGCGCAGCTGCTGCGTACCTTATTTCTGCACGTGACCGGGCTGGAGCTGAAGATCGATATCGCGGGCATCATCAACTATGCAATCAACCTTCCGATTTTATGCATCGCGTGGCGGCGGATCGATCACCGCGTGGTGTTCAAGACACTGCTGTCCGTCACGTCGACGACGGTGTTTCTCTCTCTTGTCCCGCGGACGGGCATTCTGGGCGGCGATAAGCTGGCCGAGTGTCTGATCGGCGGCATGCTCTGCGGCTGCGGCATCGGCATCACGCTCTGGATGGGCGGCACGTCGGGCGGCATGGACGTCATCGGCATGATGCTCCTCAAGCGCGGCTCGCATACCTCCATCGGCCATGTGAATCTGATCTGGAATCTGGCGCTCTACGCCATCTGCGCAGCCGCGTTCAACCTGTCGACGGCGATCTATTCGATCCTCTTCTCGTTCATCTCCACCACGGCGATGGATAAGCTGCACATGCAGAACATCAACGTCGAGGTCACGGTCGTCACGAAGGTCCTCAGCCCCGAGATGGAGCACGAGATCCTCGTTGACCTGCACCGCGGCATCACGCGCTACGAGGGCGTGGGTGAATACACCGGCCAGCCGGTGCACATCTTCTATATCCTCGTCACCAAATACGAGATCAGCCGCCTGCGCGCCATCGTCTGCAAACACGACCCCCACGCGTTCATCGTCGCCAAAGACGGCGCGGTGGTCTATGGAAATTATAAGCGAAAGATCTGAAATAAGCAACCGAACGCCCCTCGGCTCCCCTTGCAGGGGCCGATTCCCCCTATCAGGGGGAAATGTCCCGAAGGGACAAAAGGGGCGCTTGGTTGCGTTTGGTGCTTCCTGCCTCTGATTTCAGGCGAGTGCCAATGTTTCAGGCGTCGTTCCACACGATAGTCACCTCACGGGCGTCTTGGTACGCGCCGCCTGATATGTAGGAATCAGTTTTATTATGAGTCGTTGCCTTTGAATATTTGCAGCAAATAGAAGGTGCAGTCTGAGTTTGTCAGACTGCACCTTTTTGCGGGGAGGTTTTATGAATTTGCAGGCTCCAAGGCTCCCCTTGCAGGGGAGCTGGCAGCCGAAGGCTGACTGAGAGGTTGTCACAAATTCGAAACGACCTCTCCGTCTCGGCTGCGCCGAGCCACCTCCCCTGAAAGGGGAGGCTTGAGGTTGCGCCCCCCAAAGGCTTCCCCTATGAGGGGAAGCTGTCAGCCGTTAGGCTGACTGATGAGGTGGGCCGCGCCGCGTAGACGCAACTGCCTCCACCTCATCCGTCACGGCTGCGCCGTGCCACCTTCCCCTCATAGGGGAAGGCCTTTTTACGACGCCTGCTCGAACTGGCTGTTGTAGAGGGCTGCGTAGAAGCCGCCCTGCTGCATGAGGGTGTCGTGGGTGCCGCTTTCGATGACGTCGCCGTCTTTCATGACGAGGATGAGGTCGGCGTTTTTGATCGTCGAGAGGCGGTGGGCGATGACGAAGCTCGTGCGGTTTTCCGTCAGCTGATCCATCGCGCGCTGGATGAGAAGCTCGGTGCGCGTGTCGACGGAGCTCGTCGCCTCGTCGAGGATGAGCATGGGCGCGTTTTGCAGCATGGCGCGGGCGATGGTCAGCAGCTGCTTCTGCCCGGCGGAGATGCTCGTGCTCTCAGACAGGACGGTGTCGAAGCCCTCGGGCAGAGAATGGACGAATTTATCCAGCCCGCAGGCGCGGCAGACCGTCTCGAGCTGCGCGTCGGTCACACCGGGGAGGTTGTAGACGAGGTTTTCGCGGACCGTGCCCTCAAACAGCCACGTGTCCTGTAGCACCATGCCGAACAGGCGCTGCACGTCCTCGCGCTGGATGTCCGTCGTCGGGACGCCGTCGATTTTGATGCAGCCGTCCGTCAGCTCGTAGAAGCGCATCAGCAGATTGACCATCGTCGTCTTGCCCGCGCCGGTGGGGCCGACGATGGCGACCTTCTGGCCGGGGGCGACGTGGGCGGAGAAGTCCTTGATGATGATCTTATCCGGGGAATCCGGGTAGCTGAAGCGGACGTGCTCGAAGTCGACCGCGCCGCGGATCGGGCGGGGCAGCTGCGGCTTTGCCTGCTCGTCCGGCAGCTCCTCGCTCGCAAGGAAGTCGAAGATGCGGTGCGCGGAGGCGGAGGCCGTCTGCAGGTTCGTCATACCCTGCGCGATCTGGGTCAGGGGTGAGGTGAACAGGCGCACGTACAGGATGAACGAGACGATGACGCCGATGTCGATGATGCCCTGCAGAGCCAGAATCGACCCCAGCACGCACACGGCAACATACGACAGGTTGCCGATGACGTTCATGAGCGGCTGCATGATGCCGGAGAGGAACTGCGAGCGCCAGTTGGCGTCGTAGACCGCGTCGTTGAGCGTGTCGAACTTCTCCCCGACGGGCGCTTCGGCGCGGGAGATGCGCACGACCTTGTGGCCGGAATACATCTCCTCCACATAGCCGTTCAGCGCGCCGAGGCTCTCCTGCCGGGCGGTAAAGTACTTCTGCGAGCGGGACATGATGAACACCGTCAGCAGGAGCCCCACCAGCGTGATGCCCAGCGCGGCCAGCGCCAGACGCCACTCGGTCACGAACATCATGATGAGGCAGCCGATAAACTGCGTCGCGGCCGAGATGATCGTCGGCAGGCTGTTGGTCAGACCCTGCTGGAGCGTGGAGACGTCGTTGGTGATGCGGCTGAGGATATCGCCCTGCGCGTGGAAGTTGAAATACTTCTGCGGCACGCGGTTGATCTTTTCCGACAGCTCGCCGCGCATCCGGTAGGACATTTTGAGCGTGACGCTCGCCATGATATAGTGCTGGATGAAGCCGAAGAGCGCGCTCAGCCCGTAGATGACGGCCAGCAGCACGCCGACGCGCGCCACCGCGGCAAGGTCGATGCCGCCGACCAGGCCCTCGGACATGAGCGTCGCGATCTTACCGACCTGATCCGGCCCGATGATGGTCAGCACGGCGCTGAGTGCCGCCAGCACCAGCGCGAGAAGGATCACGCCGAGGCTCTTCTGCAGATAGACCGTCAGACTGTGCAGTGCGCCCTTGAGGTCTGTTTTTTCCGTTGGACGCATGTTGGGTCTCATTTGGATGCGCCTCCTTTTTTGAGTTCTTCCTCGCTCAGCTGCGACATGGCGATCTCCCGGTAGACGGGGCAGGACGCCATCAGCGCGTCATGCGTGCCGAGCCCGGCGATCTCGCCGCGGTCGAGGACGAGGATCTGATCCGCGTGGCGGATGGTGCTGATGCGCTGGGCGACGATGATCTTCGTCGTGCCGGGCAGCTGCTTTGCAAGCCCTTCGCGCAGGGTCGCGTCGGTCTTATAGTCCAGCGCGGAGAACGAATCGTCGAAGATCAGGATCTCCGGCCGTCTTGCCAGCGCCCGCGCGATCGACAGCCGCTGCTTCTGCCCGCCGGAGACGTTCCGGCCCAGCTGCGCGATGGGGTGCGCGGCCTTTTCCGGGTAGCGGTCCACGAACTCTGCCGCCTGCGACAGCTGCAGCGCCTGCTGCAGTGTCTCGTCGGTATCCGCGGCTTCGCTCTGGCCGAAGAAAATATTGTCCTGCACGGTGCCGGAGAAGAGCACGGCCTTCTGCGTCACGTAGCCGAGCCTGTCGTACAGGGCGTCAAAGGTATAATCCCGCACGTCGACGCCGTCGACCAGGACGGTGCCCTGCGTCGCGTCATAGAACCGCGGGATGAGGCCGGCGAGTGTCGTCTTGCCGCTGCCGGTCGCGCCGATGATGGCGAGCGTCTGGCCGCGCTCGACGCGGAAGCTGATGTGCTCGAGCTCGTCGGCGGCTGCATGGGGATAGCGGAAGGAGACGTCGCGGAATTCGACCGTGCCGGTCTCGCGCCCTTCGGTCTTCGAGCCTTCGACGACGTGGGGCTTCGTGTTCAGCACCTCGTTGATGCGCTCCGCCGAGACCTGCGCCTGCGGCAGCAGCATGAAGATCATCTCGAGCATCATGAACGACATGACCACGTACGTCGCATACGTGCTGAACACGAGCACATTCGTGAACATCGTCAGCCGCCCGGCCATATCCGTCCGCGCGATCGACTCGACCAGCGCCGCGCCGACCCAGTAGATGGCGAGCGCGAGACCGTTCATGCCGAGGCCCATCGCGGGCTGCAGCAGGGCGAAAAGACGCTGGTTTTTCAGCTGCAGGTCCATCATATCGCGGCTCGGGCCGTCGAATTTCTTGTTCTGATAGTCCTCCGCGCCGAAGGCGTGCACGACGTTGATGCCGGTCAGATTCTCCCGGGCGACGCGGTTGATCTCGTCCGTCTTCTTCTGTACCCTGCGGAACCGGGGCAGGCAGCTCGACATGATGAGCAGCACCAGCGTGACCAGCGCCACGACGAAGCCCGCTGTCACGGCCGAGAGCGTCCAGCTCTTGCCGAGGATCTTGATCACGGCCCACACGGCCATGATCGGGGCCTTCATGAGCATCTGCAGGCCCATCGCGACGATCATCTGGATCTGAGTGATGTCGTTGGTCGTGCGCGTGATGAGGCTGGGGACGGAGAAGGTCTGCATCTCCTCGCTGCCCGCGTCCATCACGTGGTGGAACAGGTCGCGGCGCACGGAAAAGCTGAAGCCCGCAGCCGTCCGCGCGGACAGATACCCGCAGCCGACGGCGAGCACGGCGCTGCACAGCGTGCACAGCAGCATTTCTCCGCCGACGGACAGGATATCGCCCGTGCTGCTGCCGGGCGTTTTGATGAGCTTGGTGAGCTCGGTCATATAGTCCGGCAGCCGCAGGTCAAAATAGACCTGCCCGACGACCAGGACCGCGCAGAGCAGCGCCATCAGCGCTTCGCGTCTGCGCATACGTTTGAGTAGCTGGATCATGGGTTCTGGATCTCCGTTCTTTTGGATTTTTCGGCGCGGATCTGCTCGATATTGCGGTCAAAGATGGCGACGCAGCGGCGGAAGTGCGCCAGATCTTCCGCGCTCAGCCCCTCGGCCAGCCGGTCGGCGAAGGCCCGCTGCAGCTCGCGCCCCTCGGCGACGATGGGCTGCGCCTGCGCGGTCAGCACGAGCGCCGTCTTGCGCCGGTCGCCGGGGACGGGCTGGCGGAGCAGATAGCCCTCGCCCACGAGCCGGTCGATGTGGAACGACACGAGCGCGGGCTTCATCCCCCGCATCCGGCAGATCTCGCCCGCCGTCTCGCAGCCGGGGTTGTTGGCCAGAAACAGCAGGATGTCGGCCGCCGCCGGCGGCAGCCCCGTCGACGCGCACAGCGGCGCGATGGCGGTATGATAGGCGTCGGCGAATCTCGCCGCGTTGGCAAACATG
>CDTW01044726.1_pt1 | contig 15370 bp, 15 predicted proteins | sample 554901 | NCBI WGS metagenome assembly CDTW01 (sample SAMEA3182045, study PRJEB8094) | gut metagenome | biome: human; feature: gut; material: Stool; isolation source: human stools | place: Canada | collected 2011-11-01
AATCTTCGGAACGCTTACCGATTGTTCGCCATTGTATTACCCGTAGCAGCGTTGTTTCGTGGTATGTTGCGACTACTGACGACCGAATCCCGCCGGAGGGCCGTACGGGATTCCGATCTGCTAGGGGGCTCACATGAAAAAGAGATTCGCTTTCATCCCGATGCTTGTTGCGTTCGTGTTCGCGCTCGCGCTCAGTGCCTGCGGCGGCGCCTCCGCCGAGGATCTTATCCGTGCGGACCTGGAGAGCTACTTCGGCGATCCGGAGAACGCTGCGGAGGAATTCGCATCGGGTCTTGAGGAATCCGCCGGCGATGAGCTCGACATGCTCGGCATCACCGAGGACGAGTTTACCGAGGCGTATCTCGAGGGATTCGCGTACGAGATTGGCGAGATTACCGTTGATGGCGACACCGCGACGGCAGAGGTCACGCTGACCATCAAGTCGTTCGGCGACATCATGACCACGTTCCAGAGCGACTTCACCGATTGGGCATATAGCCTCGATCCTTCGACCATCACCAGCGAGGACGACCTCTACAAGCAGGGTGGCCAGATGCTGCTCGACGCCACGCGCAACGCCGAGGCCAAGGAGAACACCTACGAGGTCACGTATACGCGCAATTCCGATGGCGATTGGGAGATGGACGCGGCGTCCGAGAGCGAGCTCACGAACGCTGTTATCTCATAGCCGCTTCGCACATATGGATATCTGTACGCCCCGTGTATGCGGGGCGTACTTGAAAAGAGAAGGTAGGGAGACGAGAGCCTATGTTTTGCACGAACTGCGGCCACGAAATCGCGGAAGGGTCGGCCTTCTGCACGAATTGCGGAAAGCCGGTCGCTCAGGCGTCCCCGGCGCCAGCCCCGGCTCCTGCTGAGCCTTTGGTTTCCGAGCAGCCGGAGCCGATAGCACCTCAAGCCGAGCCGCCTATCCCGCCCGTTCCGCCTGCTGAGCCACCCGTGCCTCAAGCTGAGCCGCCCGCCCCAGAGCCCTCCGAGCCTGTGGTGGTTGCCCCGCAGGATGGCCCGGCGGTAGACGATATGCCGACGACCTGCTTGGCGGCAGATGATGGCGCTGGCGAGGCTCCCGCCGCTGCGCCCGCTGTTCATTCGCCCATGCCTGAGCCCGTGCCCGCTCCCTCTGAGCCGGCGCCTGAAGCTCCGGCGCCATTCCAGCCCGAGCCCCCGGCAGCGCCTCCCGTTGACAATTCGCCGCAGGTGGAACCGGCCTCTTCGCCGGATACGGCTGCGACCCAGCAGGTTCCAGCGTGGCAGCAGGGGGCCTCGGATGTTCAGCCACAGCCTGTTCCGTGGTCGGCGCAGCAGCCGGATGCAGCGGTGTCGGGAGTTTCCGCCGGTGAGACGCAGGTTTCACCGGGGCCGGCTCCCGCTTCGGGCGCCATGCCCGGTCCCGTGCCGGGGCCAGCGGATGCTCAGGCCGGCGCTCCTGCGGCAGAAGCTGCCCCCGCGCCCGATCTGTTCAACGATCAGCCGAAGAAGAAGCGCTCTGCGGGCAAGACGGTGGGGATCGTGGCTGCTGTGCTCGCCGTTGTCGCGGTGCTCTGCGTGGCGGGGTACTTCGTCTACACGACGTTCTTCTCAACGAGCCCGGAAGAAATCATCGCCGCGGATCTTGAGGAACATCTGAGCTTCTATGAGGATCCCGAGGCAGGCGAGGGCGATCGCCTGCTTTCCGAGGCCGATAGCGTCCTTTCCGGCCTGGGTGCTTACTGCTATCCGGATGACGAGGCATATACCTCGTGGCTCGACGAAACGTCCTTCGAGGTCGGCGACATTACCATCGCCGAAGATGGCGAGACCGCGACGGCAACCGCGACCATCACCCACATGCCGCTCATCTCGTATGTCGAGGAGTACATGGGCGAGACCGACGATGCCGGCGAAGAGCAGGAGTCTGAGCTCTCGGTGACCTACCAGCGCAGTGGCTCGGAGTGGTCGGTCGATAGCATCGATCTCCAGCAGGCCGTCTTCGACGCGTACCTTCCCACCGACGAGGAGCTCATCCTCTCGGATGTGTACTGGTACTTCGGTGACGCTGACTCCATCAACGACGAGTTCATCTTGGGCCTCGAGGCGGGCGCGGGCAGCGATCTCGACCAGCTGGGCATCACTGCCGAGGAGTTCGCAGAGGCGTTCCTTGACGGCTTCAACTACGAGGTCGGTGACGTTACGGTAGACGGCGACGTTGCCACGGTGGATGTGACCATCACGTCGAAGTCGATGGACGAGATTAGCACCGAGTTCCAGAATAGGTTTACCGAGTGGGCGAGCACGGTTGACCCGTCGACCATCACGAGCGAGGACGACCTCTACAAGCAGGGCGGCCAGATCTTCCTTGAGGTGACGCGTGAGGCTGAGGCAGCAGAGCGCCAGGTTGAGCTCACGTTTACGCAGGATAGCTCTGGTGTTTGGTGGATGGACACGGCGTCCGAGGACGACCTGATGGGCACCATGGGCGTGTAGCCTGAAGGCGGCGCTGGCGAGGTGCCGATGTGCGACGAAGCGCCTGTGCGCGGAAACGCGACGATAAGCCATAGCGTGCCTATGCATGGAGACGCGACGACGCTCGATAGTATGCCGACATAAAACGCGATAGGGGCCGGGCAATTCCCGGCCCCTTGCCGTATTGCGACCGAAGCATGCAGCTTCGGCTCGGTTTCGGGCCGCCCTCTCGGGTAGGGGAGCGAGCGAATCCGCAGGTGGGAGCCCAGTTGATTCCCATTTTTCGGCGTGATTGCGCGGCATCGAGTCAAAGCCGAAAAGTCCGCCTTGCCTTCGCGAGGAGATGGCGGCGGGTGTTTCTCTCGGGAAGCGCCGATTATCGGGCACCGGAGGCACCTGGCCCATCGTGATTTCAGCTTTTGGGCACTTGGGGGCGGAGGGCCCGAGTAGTCGCGCCGTGGTCGGGAGGCCGCCGGCCGCCTGAGCCGCGCCCTCCCCTTTCCCTCTCTTGCCTCTACCCGACCGCCGCACGAGGAAGTGCCCAAAAGTTGAAACCTCGATCGGACGGTTGGCCCTGATGCCTAATAATCAGCTTTTCCCTAGTGAATGCAGGCACCGCGAACGATGCTCACGATGTCTTCGGGCTGTTCGGCAATGAAATCGGCTCCCTCGGCTTCAAGCTCAGCGCGTCCGCGAAAGCCCCAGGTTACCCCCGCTACGGCGAGCCCCGCGTTGTGCCCAGTCTGAACATCGACGTTGCTGTCGCCCACATAGAGCACGTTGGAGGGCTTTACGCCAAGCTGAGCCAGAACATGCAGGGTGACGGGTGCCGCGGGTTTGGGAGGAAACGCCGCGGTGCAGCCTTGAACGAGGGAGAACCGGTCTCCGAAGTATCGCTGCACGAGCGGTGCCGCGGCGGCATGGTCTTTATTGGTGAGCACGGCGAGCGTGACGCCTTCCTCGCGTAGGGCATCGAGCATGGTTGAGATGCCGGGGTAGGGAGCGGTGTGGTCTTCCTTGTGCTCGTCATAGTATGAGCGGAATTCGGCGAACGCCTGGCTGAACATGCGCTCGTCTCCCGCATATTCTGCCGGCATGAAGCGTTCGACCAGCTTGAGCATGCCGTTGCCAACCTTATAGCGGTAGGAGTCGATGGAGAACGTGGGCCACCCATGCTGCTCGCATACATGGTTGCATGCACGGGCGAGGTCTTCGATGGTGTTGAGGATCGTTCCGTCTAGGTCGAAGATGACATGGGAAAAGGCCATGGTGCTCCCCAGGTTGCGCGAATAAGCCGCGACCATCCTACCACGGGGTAATGGATGCTCGCCGCGCAGTTTCATTCTCGGACGAGATCCGGACACGCCGCTCGTTCTCGGGCGACATCTGGACATCGATGGGCTTGTCGGGCGACATCTGGACGCTGCCGGGCTTTTCGGGCGACATTTCGCCATTAGATGGCCCCTGAGCGTACGAAAGCCGCCCGACAACGCCGCGAGCGTACGAAAGTCGCCCGGCAGCACGGGCGGAGCGCCGCGAGCGTACGAATCTCGCCCGGCAACGCCGTCCGGCACCCCGCGCATGTCCAGAAGCCGCCCGAAAACGCGGATGGCATGCCAGGCAAGTGTCCAAAGCCGCCCGCCAATGTGGCGCAGGTGCCGGCGTCAGATTCTCGCCCGATGCGACCACGACGGCCCCGGCTCCAGCCGTTAGCAGATGCGTGGCAGTTGTTCTCCTACGAGCATGTCGAGAATCCGCGTTGATCCCCAGGGGGTACGAACGCGCACACACGGGCCGCTCTCACCGGCATCGTGCACGCGGCCGATGATGGCGGCATCGGCTCCATAGCGGTTCGCCCGCATGGCTTCGAGCGCCGCGGCAGCCTCGTCGGCGGGTACGACGGCAACGATCTTGCCTTCGTTTGCCACCTGCAGCGGGTCGTATCCAAGCATCTCACACGCCGCCTGAACTTCGGGCTTAACCGGAATGGCCTCTTCGTCCACCTCGATCTCGACATTGCTTGCGGCGGCGAACTCGTTAAGCGTGCTCGCAAGACCCCCTCGCGTGGGATCGCGGAAGCAGCGCACATGGGGCGAGGCGTCGAGCACCGCGGCAATGAGGTGGTTAAGCGGTGCTGCGTCGCTTTCTATGGTGGTAGAGAAGGCGAGGCCCTCGCGCTGGCTCATCACGGCGATGCCGTGGTCGCCAAGCGTGCCAGAGACAAGAACGACATCGCCCGGCTGGCACGCAGCGCCAGAAAGCGAACTGCCCTCGGGAACCTCGCCCACGCCCGCCGTGTTGATGTAGACGCCGTCTGCGCTTCCATGATTCACGACCTTGGTGTCGCCGGTAATGATCGCCACGCCCGCCTCGCGCGCGGTCTCGGCCATGCTTTGGCAAATGCGGCGCAAGTCGTCGAGAGGAAATCCCTCTTCCAGGATGAATCCGCAGGAGAGATAGCGCACCCGCGCACCCGAGGTGGCAACATCGTTTACCGTGCCGCACACCGCGAGCCGGCCGATATCGCCGCCGGGGAAGAAATGCGGTGTCACCACGAAGGTGTCGGTCGAGAGCGCGATGCGCCCCGTGCCGGGCAGCGCGGCTACGCCGGCGTCGTTGCCCGCGTGAAGCTCGGGCGCCTCGAATGCGTCGAGGAAGACCTCATCGATGAGGCGCTTCATCATCTGCCCGCCGGATCCGTGTCCGAGCTGTACGGTGGAGTCCGAAATCATGATGCCTTCTTTCGATGGCCAGAGTGCTTGGTCGTTTTCGAGATGAGTGTAGCCGAACGTGGCTTGCCAGTGGTTTGCCAACACCCGGTGTTGACGATTCAAACGGTTTGCAGAAGTCCGGTGCTGGCGAACCGCTTGGACGCTATGCACCGCGCCGCGCTAGCGATACCGGAAGTACGCCGCGCAGCTGCCTTCGCTCGAAACCATGCAGGGCCCAACGGGATGTTCCGGCGTGCAGGCGCGCCCGAAGAGCGGGCACTGGGTGGGCGCGATGACGCCACGGAGCACGTCGCCGCAGCGGCACCCATGTGGTTCTCGGGTGGGTTCGACCTCGACGGCAAACCTGCGCCGCGCATCGTAGCGCGCATAATCCTCGCGAATGCGCAGGCCTGAATGTGCAATTTCTCCCATGCCCCGCCATGTTGCGCTGCACGGTTCGAAAACCTTCTCCGCGATGCTTCGCGCCACGGGGTTTCCTGCGTCGCGCACGCTTCGGGGGTAGGCGTTTTCCACGGCGGGCGTGCCGGAAATGATCATCTCGACGAGGCGATCGATGCCGGTGAGGATATCGACTGGCTCGAACCCCGTCACCACGCCGGGAATGTTGAACTCGCGTGCTATGAACTGGAACGGCGCAAGCCCCGTGATGGTGCAGACATGGCCCGGCAATATGAAGCCGTCGATCGTGGTTTCGGGGTCGTTTGCGATGGCGCGAAGCGCGGGCGGCGTGGTCTTGTGCACGCAGAACACGGAAAAGTTCTCAATCCCGCGGGACGCTGCCTCGAGGACGCAGGCAGCGATGGCGGGAGTCGTGGTTTCGAAGCCCACGCCCATGAAGACGACGTTGCGATCGGGCAGCTCGGTTGCGAGTTCGAGCGCGTCGAGAGGGGAGTAGACAATGCGAACGTCGCGCCCGGCGGATTTCTCTGCGGCGAGCGACGAGGTGCTGCCGGGCACGCGCATCATATCGCCGAAGGTGGCTACCGTGATTCCCTCGCTGCGGGCGAGCGCGATGGCATGGTCGATATCGCGGTTTGCGGTCACGCAGACGGGGCAGCCGGGGCCAGAAAGCAACCGCAGGCCCTCGGGCATAATCGAACGAAATCCGTAGCGCCCGATGCTCACGGTATGCGTGCCGCATACTTCCATGAGGTTGATACGGCGGTTGCCCACAAGCCGGTGTATGCGGTCGATGAGTTCACGCGCGAGCTTGGGATCGCGGAAGGACGAAAGGTCCATGTCGTGCTGAGCGCTGTTCGCGGCGGCGGTGGCTGCGGCGGCGGAGTGCCGGTGCGCTGTGGTGTCGATGGAATAGCCGGCGCTCTGTGCGTTCGTGTGGTCATGCCCCATCATGCGGATGCCTCGGCGCCGGCGAGGTCCTCTTCGGTGAGCTCATCAAGCTCGCGCACGAGCTCGATGGTGCGGCGGGCCTCTTCGGCATCGATAACCTCGATAGCGAAGCCGGCGTGCACGAGTACATAGTCGCCCACCTGGGCCTGCGGCGTGAGCGAGATGGAGATGCGGCGCTGCACGCCGAGCATGTCAATGGTGGCGTTGGTTCCCTCGATGGCTACGATGGATCCCGGAATGGCAAGGCACATAGACTGCCCCTTTGGTCGAGATAGTGGGTGGGAGCTCGTTCGGGTAGATGGTACCGCCGCGTTCGCCCGCGGGCAAATGCGGGGCTGGTTTGATGCGGCGAGGCCGTGGGAGTTTCTTGCGCGAGGCCCAGCAAGGGGCCCGCGATGAGTCGAGCTCGGTGTTCGAGGCTTTGAGTGAATCGTAGACACCGGGTGTCTGCGTTTCATTCGCCGCACATCGCTACAGCAGCTCGAGCGTGCGCTCGCAGTTCTCGATGATGGGCGGCTCAAGGCGCTCTCGCAGTTCGTCCATGCCGGGGATGGCCGCATACTCGTCAAAGATCTCGGCGAGGCTGATGGGTATCTCCTGGGCGAGGTCCATCATGAGGGCCCGGCAACTGGCAACCCCGAGGCCGAACTGCTCGAATGGTCCTGACTGCGCATAGCGCTCTAGCGAGCCGGAACCCACGCGCCCGAAACGATTCTCCCCGCCAATCGCCATGGCGAGTCGCCCGTGCCGCCGCAGCCGGTCATAGGCAAAGCCCGAGGCCACGTCGTACATGCGGGCAAGTGCGACGTTATGTTCTGTCCCAAGTAGTAGCGAATAGTTCTTCGCGTGAGCGTCGGTGCCCCCGATAAGATAATTAAAGAACAGCATCAACGTGAATAGCAGCATGTTAAGACGCGCTGCCGGGGTAGTTCCCAAAAGGGTGAGAACGTCGTGAACAGCAGGCCCGCCGTCTGCGGTGTATTTCTGGAACGGCATGACCCCAAGTGCCTGGCAAAGATCTTCTTGATGTGCGCGCAGGATTGTCCCGTCTTCTCCGATAGTGCGGTCGTAGCGTTCGATGATGAGCGCCGGTTCGTCTTCGAAGAGCCGGTAGTCGACATGTGCCGTGGGCACACCCGCTCGTTCGGCGGTCTTCATACAGACGAATTCGTTCAATGCTTGTAGCTTAAAGCCCACGACACCGTTTTTGAAGATGTGCGTTGTGGGGGCCGAGCCGATGCAGGAGCACCACGCGCCATCGCGCAGCCCCAAAGCGAATTTACCTTGGTTCCCTCCGAGCGACCAGCTTTCCTCCTCACCAACCCATGTCGCCTCGTCATCCGAGCGTATCGCTTTGAGGCGCAGCGCAATTTCATGGTCGGTCAGCGGGCGGTATTCGCCTGTGCGGGCGAGTACGTCATCAACGCGCTCCTCTCGGCAGAATTGCACACCGCCCTGGCAATCAAGGCCGATGCAGTCGAGCATGGTGACGGGTTTGTTGGGGCTGATGCCAAAGTCGCGGGCAATGGCCTTGCGCTGCTGCTCGCTATCGGGGAGGAGGCCAAACAGGAATGGCAGCAATGCTTGTTGGTGGTATGTGCGGTTGCAGATGGGCAACGCAAGCGAGAGCGGTGCGCCGTGGTAGCCCTCGTCATATTTGAAATGGACGAGGCCCTGTGCATCCTGCCAGAGCGTCCCAGCGGGGGTCCCGCAGATGATGGTGCGCAGGGAGAGTTCTGCCATGATACCTCCTACGTGGTGCGGCGGAATTACCTTGCTGTGGCTCCGCTGTTGTCGTAGAAGATGTTGGCGATTAGCCTGTCATATGCACTCTGAAAATCAGATAGCCTGAGCTCTGGAGAGCTTTCGATCCGTTTAGTGCGAGTTGTTGCACGCGCGCCGCGCTGGCGGCGTTGCGCGGTGGTGCGGGTTGCTGGTGCGGTGTCGGTGCTATCGGAGGCAGCCGAGCTCTCGTTGTGCTCCCATGGGCGCTCTTCCCTGATATGTTCGCCGATGGTGAAGAGTTTAAGTCCGAGTGCGTCGTAGACGGCGAGCAGCTTGTCGAGGCGGATGCCGGGGGCATCGCCGAGCTCGAGAGATGCGAGCAGGCGCTCGGAGACACCGGCGGCCTTTGCGAGCTGTTTGCGCGTGAGGCCCTGCGCCTCGCGTTCGCGACGTGCGTACAGCCCCACCTGCCGGGGAATGCTGACCGGCTTGATGATGCGGCCGTCCTCGGTCCTGTGCTCTGTAGTGTGGTTCGCCATGCTCGTTCGCCTCCAGAGACGTAAAACGTTGTGCATTCAGTATATCTGCAAAAGTTTGCATATAGTAGAAACTGCAAAAGTCTGCATATTATCTTAGCTTCGCAGGCTTTCAGTTAGTTCGAGGCTCGAGTCGGAAAGGCTGGGCCGATGCCTTTACGTGAAACGCAGACACCGGGTGTCTGCGTTTCATCAAGGTAGCTCTCATGTGCTACGTTGCGGTTTTCGGGACCGCGCGCGGGCGCGACGCTACCGTTCGCAGAGCCGCGCACGGGCGACGGCCGCCTGCCCGTAGGCGATGCAGCCATCGTTTACCGGCACCGCGCTGGGGACAAGCGGGCGCAGGCCTTCTGCCCGCAACCGCTGCAGTGCCTCGCCCAAGAGCAGGCGGTTCATGAAAACACCGCCTGAAAGCGCAACATTGCGAATGCCGGAACGGCGCGCAATCTGGATGGAGGCATCGCAAACAGCTTGCGCAACGGCGAAGTGCACGTCAGCAGCGATGGCTTCGACGGGGCGCCCTGCCATGAGGTCGTCGAGTGCGGCGCGCACCATCGGTGTCGGGTCAAGCTCAATAACCTGGTCGATGGCATGTTCGCCAACGCGACTCCTGCGTTGCCGAGTTTGCTCATCAGGCGCGGAAACCGGCTGTTCGTGCAGGGCAAAGCGATAGTCGGAGCTATCCGCCCTATCGTGGGCGCGCCGCGCGTCATCTGTACCAAGCGCTCGCCACGCCGCGGCTTCGAGCTTGATGGCAGGCTCGCCCTCGTACGTAGCGTTCAGGCAGATGCCGAGCATGGCCGCCATGGCATCGAGCAGGCGGCCCATGCTGGAGGTCAGCGGGCTGTTGAGCCCTCGCTCGATCATGGTGGCGGTAACCGCGCGTTCGGCTTCACTGAGGCCCTCGGCAAGCACGCGCGCTCCTGGATGGTCGAGCAGCTCGCAGGAGTGCAGCAGCGAGAACGCATTGCGCCGCGCGTCGCGCACGGATGCCATTCCGGCCGGGAGCCGCCAGGGTTTCAGGTGCGCCATTCGCGTGAAACCGCTCAGGCTCGCAATCATGACCTCGCCGCCCCATACGGTGCCGTCGGTTCCCGCTCCTGTGCCGTCGAGCGCAATACCAAGCACCTGCTCCGCGGGGCCGATGATGCCGCGCGCGGCCATCTCCGCAATTACCGACGCGACGTGTGCATGGTGGTGTTGCACTTCGATGAGCGGGCGCCTATCCGCAGATGCTTCGGCGCGCGCCCATTGGCTCGAGAGGTAGGTTGGGTGAAGATCGCAGGCGAGCGCATGGGGTTCAAGCTCGAAAAGGCTCGACATGCGATGGCGCGCCTCGTGCCAGGCGTCGAACGTCTCACCATTCTCAACATCGCCGATGTGCTGGGACACGAAGCACAGTGCGCTGCCGTCGGGCTGTTCGCGCGTGAGGGCGATGGTCGCTTTTTGCTCGGGGCCGCAGGCGAGGATGCACGGGATGTCGCTACGCGAGCCATCGCTCTGCTGCGCTTCTTCGTTGGGCGCGCAAGGAGAGAGGTCGAGCGGCTGCGGAGCGTATCCGCGCGCGCGGCGCACGGGCATTGCCTGGCCGTCGATTACGCGTATGACTGAGTCGTCGTACCGGGTGAGAATGGCGCGATTGTTGCCGAGCAGCGCGTCGGCGAGGCCGCCTTCGACCAAGTGCGCCCAAGCAAGCCCGTCATCGGTTTCGATGGGTTCCTCGCTTACGTTTCCGCTGGTCATGACAAGTGTATGCACGCCACGCGCAGTGCAGGCGGCGAGCAACAGGTGCTGGAGCGGAGTGTACGGGAGCATGATGCCGAGCTCGGGCAGATCGAAGGCGACGGATGGCGCAAGCGAGGGACGACTGCTCTCGCTGCTATTGGAGCGGTCGCTCCCGTCACCTTCGGGGCGGCTGCTTCCATTGCCTTTAGGGCTGTGGTCGCTGTCGCCTTTGCCCTGTTCAGCGCCCCATTCGCCGTCGCACTCGTCTTGCTTGCGGCGGCGCAGCAGGACGATGGGCCGGATGGATCCGGTGAGCAGCTCCGCCTCAGCTTCGTCGATCGTGCAAAGCGCCCGGGCGCCTTCTATGTTGCCAACCATGACGGCAAGCGGTTTGTTCGACCGGCGCTTGCGCCGGCGCAGGTCACGCACGACATGCTCATTCGATGCGTCGCAGGCAAGATGGAAGCCACCGAGCCCCTTGATGGCGACGATGCCGCCGGCTGCCAGCATCTCGGCGCAGCGTTCGATGATGGCATCGCTCTTCTGGCGTGTGGTGCCAACAGCAGGGGTGATTCCGTCGCGCCGTTCCCACGCATCGGTGCCTGTTTGGACCTTTTCACGCCAAGTGATGCGCGGGCCGCAGGAGAAGCATGCATTGGGCTGCGCATGGAAGCGCCGGTCGGTGGGGTCGGCGTATTCTGCCGCGCATGCGGGGCACATGGGGAATGCATCCATTGATGTGGCGGGCCGGTCGTAGGGGAGCGAGCGAATGATGGTGAACCGCGGGCCGCAGTTGGTGCAATTGATGAATGGGTAGTGATAGCGCCGGTCGGAGGGGTCAAAGAGTTCGCGCAGGCAATCGGGGCAGGTGGCGATATCTGGCGAGACGAGCGTGGTGCGCTCCGTTTCATCATCCGATGCGACGATGCGGAAGATAGGTGAGGGATCTTCCGGCATCACTCCCTGCAGCGTGTCAGCTCCCGCGTCGTCCGTGCTGCCCGCGTGCTCAACAACCTCGATGCCGTCAATCCGCGCCGCCGCCGGTGCCTCATCGCGCAGCGCGCGCACGAACGCGTCGAGCGCGGAGGCGTTCTCGGCCGATGCCTCGATGTGCACGCCGTCGCCCGCGTTGAGCACCCAGCCGCTTATCCCGTGCGCCATTGCCGTTCGGTACACGAACGGACGCATACCCACGCCCTGGACGATTCCGGTTATGTGGATGTGAACGTGCTTCACCGGCGATCGGTCCTACCGCTCCAGGCTCGCACCGGTGGCGGCACAGGTGAGCTCGCCGTGGTGTACGCCGCGCAGGCCCAAAAGCTTATCGGCGAGCTCGTAGACGCGCGCGCCTTGGCCGCGCACCGCAAGGATTTCCAGGCAGTTGTGGTGGTCCAGGTGCACGTGCATGGTTGAGACAATCTCGGCTGTGTAATCGTGCTGAATCTCGTCCAGCTGTCGGGTGAGATCGCCGGTGTGATGGTCGTAGATCATCGTCAGCGATCCTATGACCTGCGCCGTTGGTGTCCTTAACTCGTCTTTAACAAGCGCGGCGCGCATGAGGTCGCGGATTGCCTCGGAGCGGTTGGCTCCGGTGCCGCGGCGCGCAGTCTGCTTGTCAAAAGCGGTGAGCAGGTCTTCTGGCACGGCGACCGAGAACCGGACGAGATCGGCCGAGCTGGCGTGCACGGCTGCTCCCGCCTGATCTGATGAGCATGCCTGCCCTGCAAAATCATCACACGCGCTTGCGCGGGCATGGTCGGCAGGTTCGGCGTTGTTAAAGCGCTCGGTATGGCCCTCGGGGCGCGCGGCGTCCATCGCTACACCAGCCGGACGGTGCCCACCGAATTATGGTCGGCTTCGATGGCCTCTTCGTAGCCTTCGAGCGCGGCGCGCGCCTCATCGAGCGACCGCATCGCCTGGGCCAGCTTGGAGCCGATGCGCTCCATGTCGTATGTCTCGGTTGCATGGAGCAAATCGTGGCTCCAAGACCGAGCGAGCTCGATCGTATTGTCAACCTGCTTCACGCTCATGGCGAGCTGGCTCATGTTCATGCCCACATCGTGCATAGGTCCTCCTTGAGGCCGTGTTCGACCGTAGTTCGCCGTTGGCATCAGGTGCGAATCCCGGTATGAAAAAGCCCCGGCAACCCGGGGCTTCAGTGTACTACGTTGTCGTTGCGTCCGTATTGCTCGCGTAGGGAGCCGGATCGTTGCGTCCGTATCGCTCGCCTGTGGAGCCGTGTCGTTACAGGCTCTTCTCAATTTCGGCGGTGAGGGCGGGCTTGGGCATAGCTCCCACGATGCGGTTGACCTCCTGACCGCCCTTGAGGATCACGAGCGTGGGGATGGACATGACGCCATATTTCATGGCGATGTCCTGGTTTTCGTCGACGTTGCATTTGCCTATGACGAGACGGCCGTCGAGCTCATCGGCAAGCTGGTCGACGATGGGCGAAACCATGCGGCACGGGCCGCACCACGGTGCCCAGAAATCGATGAGAACGGGTAGGTCGTTAGCAAGCAGAGCGTCAAAATTGGAGACATTGACCTCGGTAATTGCTGCCATGGTTCCTCCTTATGTGAGGCGCGCTCAAAGGCGCGGATAAATCGAGACAGTGCGGTTATACCCACCTCAGCGTTCTCGTTGCAGATGGAGCAGCCTTTTATTGCTCCCCCACGTGCTGGGCGCAGTGCGCGGTCGTTCACGTTGATGCTGTCACCGCTACAATGAGGATGCGCGATGCTGAGCGCTTGTCCCGTGTGCCCCGCGCCCGCGAGCGATGCGGCTCGTGACACGCGTGTCCACGCGCTCGCGGCGCAGTGCGCGCCCGTGCGTCTGCAAACCCGTGTGCTTGCGAGCGCACGCAGCGACGATGCGCCGTTGTTTCGCGCGTTTTCAGGTATCGCCCATCCAACGAGGGGGAACCATGGCTGTCTCGAATGCCGATCGAAGGAACGCGCTGCTTGCGGCGGCGCAGCAGGAGCTCGATGCGCTTGCCGCGCGCGGCGTTCGCATGCGGGGGAACGCGTTCTCGGCCATAGTCCTGGTGAAGGGCGAGCTCAATGCTAACGAGCTTGCTGGCGGGGAGCTGCTTGCCGGTGCCGATGGCGCGGCGTTAGCGGCTGCGCTCGAGCGCCTTGGATACGCGCCGGAGGAGTTCTGCGCGCTATCTGCCATCGCAGGGCCGGAAGGGGAAGGCACTGCGCCTGAGGTGGCTTCGGGGCGGCCGTTGCCCCCGGCCTTGTTCCGCGAGGCGCTTGAGGCGCTTGATCCCGAGGCCGTCGTTCTGCTTGATGATACCGCTGCGTCGCTCATGCGCGAGGCATATGCCGAGGAGCTTGCTCGCATCGAGCAGTTCGACATGGCGATGCTCGCTCCGGGGCTCGTCGCTCATGTTCTTGGAAGGCGCGTGCTTGCCCTCGATGGATTCGAGGCCGCGCTTGCCGATGGACGGGCAAAGCAGCGCATGTGGGCCTATCTCAAGCAGCTTCCGCCCCTCGGTGCACCGTACTAATCATGCGGATGAAGTTAAGCAAGTGATGTAAAGCAAGTGATTTAAGTAAGAGATGTCGGCTTGCGCGCCACTAAGCTCGGGCTGTCAGCTGGATGGCAACCTTCCCTCTCTGTAACTTCTTGGCCTCGTGTCAAAATGCATACGATTGGTGGTACTAGAGGGTGCTCGTTGAGCGTTTCGGAGCCGTTGCATCGGTGGAAACGGGTACTTGAACAGCGGGATGACTCTAATATTCGCAGGAAATACTGCCTTCTGGGTGGTGTGATGCGTTGCGAGGTCGGTTTCAACCGAGCTCATGTACCACCAATCGTGTCTCGATTGCCGCAAGCGTGAAATGTTGCGCGCTGAGCCCCTCCGCCAAACAAAAAACGGGCCCCGAAGGGCCCGTCTTCATGAGCGAATAGCTCGAGTATGCCGATGAGGCGGTAAAAGCTAGTCCTCGGCGATCTCGGTGATGGCACCGGCGGGGCAGCTCTCCACGCACACGCCGCAGGCGATGCAGGAATCCTCGTCAGTCACGGTAGCAACGTCCTGGAGCTCCAGAACACCCTGGGGGCAGTCGTCAACGCAAACGCCGCAAGCGATGCACTCATCGGCTTCAATAACGGGATGGGCCATAGTGATTCCTCCTCTTATAGATGCTCGATGTGGTTTGGCGATAGTTCATCGAGACTCTTGTGGGTTAATATACCGCGCGCCCGTCTCATTGCAACCCTCGCTGACCGTCTTTTTCTGCCGTTCACCGAGTAAGGCAAGGGGAACTTTTTGCGTGCGCGCTGGGCGCCCCGTGAAGGCCTAGCGATGCTGGGCGGAATCCGGAAACGCCGCGCGTTGTCGGGCGGAATCCGGACACGCCTCGCGCTGTCGGGCGATATCTGGACATTGGAATCGTTATCGGGCGACATTCGGACGCTCAGGGCGTTCAGAATGGTGAAATGTCGCCCGACAATCTCTCCCATGTCCAAAATCCGCCCGGCAATGCCCACAGTGTCCGAAACCCGCCCGAGAATACCCGCCTTGTCCAGAATCCGCCCGGCAGCGCATGCGAGCGGGTATAGAACGCACTGCACGCAAACCATTTGCGCAGATGCTTTCGACAACGCGCGCGGACGGGCAGGGACCCGCCCTTGTGCCGGCGCCACGTGCCCATGACTAATGCTGCATATCGCTTGGCGCTCCTACCCTGAGATTACCTATCGTTGCGTGTAATAAGAAATCTTATATGTATTGACTTAGATTTTGTGAATCGCCGAGTATAACCTGTGCATCAACGGGATATGATAAAGACCGAACGAACAAAAGAGCCGTGTTTCGCATGCGGCGGG
>CDTW01031091.1_pt1 | contig 15080 bp, 10 predicted proteins | sample 554901 | NCBI WGS metagenome assembly CDTW01 (sample SAMEA3182045, study PRJEB8094) | gut metagenome | biome: human; feature: gut; material: Stool; isolation source: human stools | place: Canada | collected 2011-11-01
GCGGAGAGACAGGGATTCGAACCCCGGGTGCCTCGCAGCACAACGGTTTTCAAGACCGCCGCAATCGACCACTCTGCCACCTCTCCAATACTGTTTTGTTGTTTGCTTCTCTCTTAAAGCGCTGCAAAGGTACGGATATTTTTTAAATCTGCAAACTTTTTGGGCTTTTTTTCATGAATAAATCGTATTTTTGTCTCCAAATTAGGCTAAGCCAATGATATACCCACAGAATTTTGAACAGAAAATAGGTTTCGACCAGATACGCCAGCTGCTGAAAGAGAAGTGTTTAAGCACGCTGGGAGAAGAGAGAGTCACAGACATGGAGTTTTCCGACCGTTTTAATGAGGTAAAGGAAAAACTGGACCAGGTCAGCGAATTTGTCCGCATCCTACAGGAAGAAGACAACTTTCCCGCACAATATTTTTTCGATGTACGGCCGTCACTGAAACGTATTCGCGTAGAAGGCATGTACCTGGACGAACAGGAATTGTTCGACCTGCGCCGCTCGTTGGAAACCATCCGGGACATCGTACGCTTTCTGCAAGTGAAGAACGACGATGAAGAAGAAGCCTCCCCCTACCCTTGCCTGAGCAGACTGGCAGGTGACATTACCGTATTCCCACAGCTGATAGCGAAAATCAATGGAATTCTGTCGCCCTACGGTAAGATAAAGGACAATGCCTCTACCGAACTGGCACGCATCCGGCGCGAACTGGCCAGCACCATGGGAAGCATCTCGCGGTCGCTGAACAGCATCTTGCGCAATGCGCAGTCGGAGGGCATCATTGATAAGGATGTCACGCCCACCATGCGCGACGGACGACTGGTAATTCCCGTTGTACCTGCTCTGAAACGAAAGATAAAAGGTATAGTACACGACGAATCGGCCAGCGGAAAGACGGTATTCATCGAACCGGCCGAAGTAGTAGAAGCCAACAACCGCATCCGCGAACTGGAAGGCGAAGAACGGCGCGAAATTATCCGTATCTTAACGGAGTTCTCCAACCAGTTACGGCCTTCGATACCCGACGTACTACTGTCCTACGAGTTCCTGGCCGAGATCGACTTTATCCGTGCCAAAGCCTTGTTTGCCGAACAGACAGCAGCACTGAAGCCGGCACTCGAAAATAAACAGATCATAGACTGGACCATGGCTGTGCATCCGCTGTTGCAACTGTCGCTGGCCAAGCACGGCAAGAAAGTGGTGCCGCTTGACATCGAGCTGGACCAGCAACGGCGCATCCTCATCATCTCCGGTCCCAACGCGGGCGGAAAGTCGGTCTGTCTGAAGACAGTAGGTCTGCTGCAATACATGTTGCAGTGCGGACTGCTTATCCCGATGCACGAACGTAGCCATGCCGGTATCTTCAGTAGTATATTCATCGACATCGGCGACGAACAGTCCATCGAGGACGACTTAAGTACCTATTCTTCGCATCTGACCAATATGAAAATCATGATGAAGAACTGCAACGAACGCAGCCTCATCCTGATTGACGAGTTTGGCGGAGGAACCGAACCGCAGATAGGCGGTGCCATTGCCGAAGCCGTGCTGAAGCGTTTTAACCTGAAAAAGACGTTCGGCGTCATCACCACCCACTACCAGAACCTGAAGCACTTTGCCGAAAACCACGAAGGAGTGGTGAACGGTGCCATGCTGTACGACCGCCATCTGATGCAGGCCCTCTTCCAGTTGCAGATAGGCAACCCGGGCAGTTCGTTCGCAGTCGAGATAGCCCGCAAGATAGGTCTGCCAGAGGATGTCATTGCCGACGCCTCGGAGATAGTGGGCAGCGAGTACATCCAGAGCGACAAATACCTGCAAGACATTGTGCGCGACAAACGTTATTGGGAAACCAAGCGCCAGAACATCCGACAGCGCGAAAAGCAGATGGAAGAAACCATTGCCCGCTATCAGGCCGAGATGGAAGAGTTGCAGAAGTCGCGCAAGGAGATTCTGCGCAAAGCCAAGGAAGAAGCCGAACAACTGATGCAGGAAGCCAACGCCCGCATCGAGAACACCATACGAACCATCAAGGAGACACAGGCCGAGAAAGAAAAGACCCGTCAGGCGCGGCAGGAACTGACCGACTTCAAGGAGTCGCTGGAAGCACTGGCCAACAAGGAGCAGGAAGAAAAGATTGCCCGCAAGATGGAAAAGCTGAAGGAGAAGCAGAACCGGAAAAAGGAAAAGAAGAACCGCGATGCCAACGCCGCCACCCTGTCGGCCGAAGAGCAGGCTGCACGCCAGGCACGTCTGGAAGCCGAACGTCTGGCAGCCATCGTACCGGGAGCAGCCGTCAGGATAAAAGGTCAGACCACCGTAGGTGAGGTAATGGAAGTGAATGGCAAGAATGCCACTGTGGCTTTTGGCAGCATCAAGACTACCGTACGCATAGACCGCCTGGAGCGGACCAACGCCCAGCCGCGTCAGGCCGACGTGTCGACCAAAAGCACCTTCATCAGCAGCCAGACGCAGGACAGCATGTACGAAAAGAAACTGCACTTCAAGCAAGACATCGACGTGCGCGGCATGAGGGGCGACGAAGCCTTGCAGGCCGTTACCTATTTCATCGACGATGCCATACTGGTAGGTGTCTCGCGCGTACGTATCCTGCACGGCACGGGCACAGGCATCCTGCGCACCCTGATACGCCAGTACCTGCAAACCGTACCCGGTGTCCGCCACTTTCAGGACGAACACGTACAGTTTGGCGGAGCCGGCATCACAGTAGTAGACCTGTAATACATATATATAGAACAAACGTAACCCTAACATATACTTATGAAATCGATCAAAGAACTCTATCGCATCGGAACAGGCCCGTCGAGCAGTCACACCATGGGACCGCGCAAGGCCGCCGAAATCTTTCTGCAACGGCATCCCGAAGCCGCTGCGTTCAAGGTGACCCTGTACGGCAGCTTGGCCGCAACGGGCAAGGGACACATGACCAACGTGGCCATCACCGAAACTCTGCAACCGGCCGCACCGGTAGAAATTATCTGGGAACCGAAAGTATTCCTCCCCTTCCACCCCAACGGAATGAAGTTCGTATCGGTGGATGCTGAAGGCAAAGAGACCGACTCGTGGACGGTGTTCAGCGTAGGCGGAGGCGCACTGGCCGAAGAGAAAGACGGCAGTACATCGGTCAACACGCCCGACGTCTACGAAATGAACCACCTGACCGAGATACTGCACTGGTGCGAACGTACCGGAAAAAGCTACTGGGAATACGTAAAAGAATGCGAGGAAAGCGACATCTGGGACTACCTGGCCGAGGTATGGACTACGATGAAAGATGCCATCCGCCGCGGACTGGACAACGAAGGCGTACTGCCCGGTCCGCTGAACCTGCGCCGCAAAGCCTCAACCTACTTCATTCGGGCCAGCGGATATAAGGCATCACTACAGTCGCGCGGACTGGTATTTGCCTATGCCCTTGCCGTAAGCGAAGAGAACGCTGCCGGAGGCACCATCGTAACGGCTCCCACCTGCGGCTCGTGCGGTGTGGTGCCTGCTGTGCTCTACCACTTGCAGAAGAGCCGCGAGTTCAGCGACATCCGCATCCTGCGCGCGTTGGCCACAGCCGGCCTCATCGGCAACATTGTGAAACAGAATGCCTCCATCTCGGGTGCCGAAGCCGGATGTCAGGCCGAAGTAGGAACCGCCTGCTCGATGGCATCGGCAGCCGCCAACCAACTGTTCGGAGGAAGCCCCGCCCAAATAGAGTATGCTGCCGAAATGGGACTGGAACACCACCTGGGCATGACGTGCGACCCCGTGTGCGGACTGGTTCAGATTCCTTGCATCGAGCGCAATGCCTATGCCGCCGCCCGTGCGTTGGACGCCAATCTCTACTCGTCGTTCACCGACGGTATGCACCGCGTTTCGTTCGACAAGGTAGTCGACGTAATGAAGCAAACGGGCAACGACCTGCCGTCACTCTACAAGGAAACCAGCGAAGGCGGACTGGCCAAGGATTACCGTCCGATGTAAACACACGGTAAACAGACTGTTCGGCCCCTTCCCAACGGGAGTCCGCCTGCCTGAAATAAGACTTGTCGCCGACAACAACCAGTGTACAACTTACTGCATCCTGCTTGCAGCTTCACTGCAAACGGGGATGCAGTGACACTGCAAAGCCGTGTGCAGTCGCACTGCAAACAAGGATGCAGTAACGCTGCAACCTGTGTGCAGTAACGCTGCAACCTGTGTGCAGTAACGCTGCAACCTGCGTGCAGTAACTGTGCAACCTGCGTGCAGCGACAGTGCAACCTGCATGCAGCAACCGCAACCCGTAAGCTTGGCGGAACAAAGGCTTGCCGACAAGTAATATAACAAAAAGGGTGTGTCAAATTAAGAGACACACCCTCACACATCGATGGCCGGTATTACCATCAGTCGTCAATATCGATCAGCTGACCTTTCTTGTTGAATTTCAGAGAAAGTCCGTTGCTCAGCCCCACTTCCACTTCGCCGCGGTCGCGTTCAATCTTATTGCAGGTTACGCCCGGATACTGTGTTCCGATAAACGTCTTGGCATACGAAGGAACCAACGCTTCCGGCAAAACACCCCGTTTGCAGTCTACTTCTTCCCAACTGCCCTTACCGTCGAATTCGATCTTGGTACGGTCGGTCATCACTACTTCATAAGTCTTCGAAAACAGCTCGCTTTCCACTTTAATATACGAAACTTTTCTGTCACCGAAATACTGTTTGATGAAAGTCTGGGCCGCAGCCGGAAGATCCTTCGGGTTCATGGTTATCACGTCACTGGCTACAGAGAATTGGATTGTCAGAAGAGCCATCACTAAGAATGCAAAAATCTTTTTCATACGCTTTGTTTTTTAATGTAGGGTTAAATACTTGTTTTACTAATTTTGATACTGCAAAGAAAGTATACGATTTAGGAAAGAATTGGGAAAAACAGAACACTTTCTGTCCTTTTACACTATTTAACCAACGAAAAGACATGCAAGCCTTCTTCCCAACGATACGTCAGCCGAAGCGAACTGTTCGAAGCAATAGCCTGACTGATGGCAAGGCCCAATCCGTTCGACTCCTTCTTGCGATCCACGCTGTGGGCAAAGCGGCGGAATAAAGTATCGGCATTCAATGGGACTGTACCAGTGTTCTTTATTACAAGTGACGAAGGCGTCGTTTCGACCACCAGCCGACCACCGTCTACGTTGTGCAGCAGTGCGTTCTTCACCAGATTGCTCACCAGAATATGTGCCAGCGAGGCATTACAGCGGACGATGAAAGGACTCTCTCCTTTCACCCGCTCCAACACAATCTGCTTATGCTCGTAGATGTCCATCAGGTCGGGAAGCAACTCGTCCAGAAGGTCGTCTACCGACACGTCTTCCGTCTCGGCATACTGGCCGTTCTCGATGCGCGACAGTAGCAGCAATGCCTTGTTCAACTTCACGGCACGCCCCAGTGTAGAGTAAATCGCGTCGAGTTCCTTCAGCTGTTCTTCATTCATACCTTCACTTTCGGCCAGCAGTTCCAGCTTGCCGCGGACAATGGCCAACGGCGTCTGCAGTTCGTGCGACGCGTTTTCGATGAACTGTTTCTGTTCCTCGTAAGCCTTATGGCTGCGCGAAGCCATGTCGAAAGCTGCATTGCCCAGCAGGCGGAACTCGCGTATGCCGGTCTCGTTCTCCAGCGGAGGAACCTCACCACCGGGTTGCAGGCGTTGCAGCCAGTCCATCAGACGGTTCATCGGTTTGAATATTTTCTGCAGGATAAGGCGGGTACCAATCGTAGTGCAGCACAGGAAGAGGGCAAACAACGCCAGCAGATACCACAGCATGGCATTGACCATGTCGTCGCGTTCGAGGGTCGAAATCATCAGTTCCAGTTCATAGAACTGTCCGTCGGGCATTCGGAAAGCAGTACGGTAGACGCGCACAGGTTCGTCCTCGTTCTCGCTTTCCACATAGACAAACGAATCGTAGAACATGTCGCGATAGTGCTCACCTTCCTTCACCGAGATAGGACGGAAATAGTAGAAAGACATCAGATTATCGCCCTCGGTCTGAAGAGTGGCAGGGTCGTACAGGGCATTGTTGATGATAATCTGGGCATAATTCTCCAGGGTGTCGTCGGTCTCGTCCATCACCTCGTAAATAATGGTATAATAGAACAACACACCCCACACAGCCATCAGCCCCAGCAGCCAGAGCGACAGCTTGCGATAGGTATAGTGCAGCAGCTTCATACTTCCGACAATTTATATCCGAAGCCGTAAACAGCTTTCAGTTCCACCGTGGCGCCAGCCTGCTTCAGCTTCTTGCGCAGATTCTTCACCTGCGAATAGATAAAGTCCAGCGAGTCGGCCTGATCGATATTATCGCCCCACACCGATTCGGCCAGGCTCATCTTGTTGATGACCCGGTTGGGATTGACCACGAAGTAGTAGAGCAAATCGAATTCTTTCCGGTTCAGTTGCAGGGCAACACCCTCGACCGTAGCCTGACGCTTGTCGGGATAAAGCAACAGATTGCCTATCGACACACTGGTATCGCCATTGTTCTGCCGCCGGCGTATCAGTGACTTGATGCGTGCGTTCAGTTCGGCCAGATGGAAAGGTTTGGTCAGATAGTCGTCGGCTCCCAGCTCCAGCCCGTCTACCTTGTCGTCGAGCGAATCCTTGGCCGAGATAATAAGTACACTGTCACTGCGACGCAGGCGTTTCAGCTCGCGAAGCAGGTCAAGGCCGCTACCGCCGGGCAGCATAATGTCCAGCAGGATGCAGTCGTAGTCGTAATCATTGATTTTGTCGAGTGCCGAGTAGTAGTCGGCAGCTGTCTCTACGACAAACTTTTCTTTCAGGAGCGAGGCACGGATGGTTTCGCGCAAGTCCTGTTCGTCTTCAACAATCAGTATTTTCATGGCCACAAAGGAAATTCACAATTCTGGAATCTTTTAGGAATTACTGTGCATCTTCATCCTGATACAAATCCTCCAACAGTTCCTCCTGTACCATCGACACCTTCCCGTCGGGAGTTACCGTAATCCTCAAAGGAATATAAAGATCGGTTTGCGGATAGCAGACACTGGCTGCATAAATGAACCCCTGAGAAGTAGTCTGATCGAACACCAGCCCTTCGAGAATGGAGTTCTTCAGGAACTTTGCATCGACCAGCGAGGCAAAGGTCTCTTTGGTAAACTCCTTGTCGAGCACCGTACGTTCGCCACAGGTAAGGCGCAGCCTGATACGATTGTCTACAAACTTTTCGCCCTGCTCGTTGACAACCAGCGGAAGGCTTTCGTCGGGCTGACGCTTGACGACCGAAACGTACTTCTTCCCCCGATAATCAATCGGAGTCTTTATATCGGACACTTGCATGCGCTGCGGCCCTTTTGCGTCCAGGCTATCCTGGGTAAGTACCTGTAAATCATCGGTCTTGTCTTTCTTGGAAGACGAACAGGCAGCCAGTAAGCCAATCGCAACCCATGCAAACAAATAGAGGAATCTCTTCATTTTCTTTTCTTAATTTATATCGCTTGACCCCGCAAAGATAGTGAAAGTCGAATGCAAAAAAATAAGCTTGCTTATTTTTTTTGCTGAGACGCATCCTATCTTATCTAAAGATAGTGAAAGGTGAGTGTAGAGACAAATGAAAACCAAAGTTTTCAAATTTGGCTATGCCGAACCGTATCCTATGTTATCTAAAGATATGAAAAGTGAGCGCAGAGCAAAATCCCCCCAAAAAAAGGAATGCAAACCAGACAAGCCACGTTTTCTTCCAGCTTGCCCAGTTCACATTCCTCCTGTCAAACAACTAACTTTTAGAAAGTAACAGGCATCAGAACTTTACCGTCACCTTCTTACCCTTATAATCAACTACCTTTTCTTTTCCGTCCGGAGTGCGAACCGTAAACTTGCGTTCAGCCAGCATTCCTTCGTAAGCACCCTTGCGTGCACCAATGGTCAAGGTGCGTTTGGCATCGTTCCAAGTCATAGGAATCTCGGTATAAGCACCCGACTCGTAATTGTAATTGTCGCCTTCGTCTTCGTAAAGAACAAAGTCACCATTAGCACCCGGATAGACACGTACTACCAGATTATCCCATTTCTTCTCGCCAGTATATTGCACATCAGGACCTATAGGAACAATGCTTCCGGCACGTACAAAGAGAGGAATACGGCCAAGAGTTGTCTTAATTTTCAGGTTCTGGCCACCTTCCGAGAAGTCGTTGGTCCAGTAATCGTACCATCCGCATCCGGCAGGCAAGTAAACCTCCATCTCCTTGGATTGAGTAAAGTCAGCATTCAGGACGGGAGTTCCCTTACCTTTGTTTCCTTGTCCCCAGCCTTCATTCTCTTTCAGCTGTTTCTGCTTCTGTTCGGGAGTGTACTGGGCATGCAGAACCGGTGCTACCAGCAGCGACTTACCAAACATATATTCATTGCCGATGTTCCATGTCTTCTTGTCGTTCAGGAAGTCCATGAAGAGCGCACGCATGAAAGTTGACTGACGATGGCTGACTTCCCATGCTGTAGAATACAGATAGGGCAACAGCGAATAACGCAGTTTCACGGCATCGACCAACGCATCGTAAACCGGCTCGCCGGCCTTGCCATACCAGTAAAACTCACGAGACACGTCGGCACCATGGCTACGCATCATCGGGCAGAAAGCTCCGAACTGTACCCAACGGACATACAATTCCTGATACATAGGATTCTTTGTAGCACTGTTGTCGCCAAAACTTGCATTGTACGAACCGGCAAAGAAGCCACCCAAGTCGGAATTCCAGTGCGGCATACCAGTCAGCGAGAAGTTCAGTCCGGCAGTCACCTGACGGCGGAACATATCCCACGATGACTGAACATCGCCCGACCATACATTAGAACCATAACGCTGTTGTCCCAGGAAGCCCGAACGGGTCAGGATAATCACACGTTTGTCTTTGGTTACTTCGCGTTGGTGATCAGAAACACCACCTACCGTCACTAACGGATAGGCATTGCGCACACTGCGGTAAGAGCCCAGATAAGTCTGACGGTCGAAGTCGCTGTCCTTATGGTTGAAGTGGTCAGGTTCGGTAGAATCCATCCACCAGCCATCCATACCCAACTGGAAGATACCTTTGTTCAGATGATCCCAATAAATGTCGCGAGCCTTCGGACTGTAAGCATCGTATACACGTACGCCCGACGGATATTCTGGATTGGGCGGCCAGCCTTCTACTCCGGATTGCGGCCATGTCTCAATGTCGAACAGCAAGCCTTCCTTATCCAATGCACGGTAAGGTTTCGTGGCCGGTCCGAAAGAAGACCAGATAGAAATCATCATGTGTGCATTCAGCGCATGTACATCGTCAATCATCTGCTTCGGACGGCTGAAAGTCGGATTCTGGAAATCCATGGCGTTCCACAGATAATTGTGTCCCCAATATTGCCAGTCCTGAATAATACAGTCCAAAGGAATGCCCAGTTCGCGGTACTTCTTTACTACTCCTACTGTTTCTTCCTGGCTTTTATAGCGTTCCTTGCTCTGCATGAAACCGTAGCTCCACAACGGCATCATGGGCACTTCGCCCGTCAGCGCACGTACCTGTGCAATAACACCGTCGGCCGAACCGCCGTACATGAAATAGTAATCAATGCATTCGCCTACTTCCGAACGGAAAGAAGTTTCCTTTTCGTTATCGGTATAGGTCGTGGCTGAATAATTGTCCCAGAATACGCCATAGCCTTTGGTCGACTGGAAAATGGGAGATACATCTTCCACATTGCCCTGTACCAGTACTTTGGTCATATTGCGTTGCATCATCTGACCGTTCTGCAACTGTCCGAGACCGTAGAGGCCTTCTTCTTTATCTACCGTAAAGCCCTGATACACGGAGTAAGTGGACTTTCCGGCATCGTTGAAGGGAGTAAAAGCCTTGTTGTTCTCCTGCTCCTTCAGCAACAGACTACCGTCTGCCTTTGCATACGACAATACACCCGTCTTCGTATCAAGCGTCACCACCAGCACGGGACTCTTCATGACAATCTCGCCATTGCCCGATGTAGACACTTTTACGTCCGACTTCTCTGGAAGAGCAATCACCGAAAGACTCTTCTTTTCTACCGTCTTGCCCTGCGGAGTCTTCAATACCCGCAAGCTGTTGGGATTGAACCACTGTACTTCCACATCCACCTGCTTGCCGGGAATGGAAGTCTTGATTCCGTTTTCTGTCTGCTGATAAGTTTGCGCCCAGCTCCAGGCTGCACACAGACAGAAAGCCATTGTTGCAATGTTTCGCTTCATATTTTTACCTTATTTATATATTACTTAATTTCCCACCAATCCAACATAAAGAGGTTACCTTTCTGCATGGGTGAACCTTTGAATACGAAATACAGGTCGTGTACGCCTTGCACACTCTTCAGCTTAGTCTCGAATTCGCGCAATTCGCCCTTGGTATGGTCAATCTTTACAGTACCGATACAAGTACCTTCCTTGGAATCAAGACGTATTTCCATAAAGCCGCCATAAAGATGGCAGGAAGCTGAAACCTTAAACGAAGAAGCACCTTTCTTGAAATCAACGCCTTTCACCATCAGATATTCGCCTTCGTCAATGTCGGTCACCAGCTGATTCCAATGATCGCGTGCCCAAGGATTCTTTTGAGTAGTTTTCAGGCCATATCCCCATGCCATGGTTTCAGCCTCAACCTTCCGATAAGGATTGAAGTTTTCTATCTGTTCCAGCTTACAATCCTGGAAGTAAGGCAATTCCTTGATTGTACCATCGGCATTATATTCCATTTCGGCTGCCGACACCGAACGACGCTCGGCATGACGGCTGGTCTGGAAACGGAAGATGTCGTAGTTCTGACCAAAGCAATAGGATTTGCCCTTGTAATCAATAATACCGGGGTGATTGCCACGAGTGCGAGGCGTATGATCCATAATGTGACCCTTATACTCCCACGGACCTGTAGGACTGTCGCTCATGGCATAACCAATACCTTCGGGACAGCAGGTGGAAGCAAAAGCCAGGTAATAATGTCCGTTACGCTTGTAGAACCAGGGACCTTCCTGATAGTCTTGTATCTTCGGAAGTTTCACAATGTCGCCCGAATAAGAAATCATATCCTCGTTGAGCTTTACATAATACGTATTAGGATTTCCCCAGTACATATAAGCCTGACCGTCATCATCGACAAATACACTCGGGTCGATATCGTCCCAATGTTCCTTCTGCCAAACCAGTGGTTTTCCAATAGGATCTTTGAACGGTCCGTAAGGAGAATCGCTCACCAATACGCCGATGCCATGACCGTGAATCGGGCAATACATGTACCACTTTCCGTTGCGGTGTACCACGCTGATAGCCCAAGCTCCGTTATCACCTTTATACCACTTATTAAAGTTCTGCAACGAAGCAACCGGACCACGGTCCTGCCAATTCACCATATCGGTCGAAGTATAGAGCAGCCAGTTCTGCATCTTAAAGCCTTCGGCATCGTCCTCGTCGTGGCTTGTGTAAAGATAAATCGTATCGTTATAAACCAGCGGTGCTGGGTCGGCCGTATATTTAGTCTGAATAATGGGCATATTCAATTTGGGCCACTCACTATTGGCATTTTGTGCCATCATCAACCCGGACACACCTAAAAGCAGTCCGGCAATTCCTAATTTTACTCTTTCCATGATATAGATGTAATTGATTTAACAACTGGAGCAAAATTAGTGAAAAACAGCTGTAGAAGGGGGATACAAATGTTGAAACAAACAACACTCTCGTTGAAAAAGGCACTTTATTTACTTTTTCCTAGTGTTATTGACGTACTGCGAAGGCCGCATACCAAACTCTTCCTGAAAACACTTACTGAAATAACTCGATGTACTGAAACCTACGCTATCGGTTACTTCGGCCACCGTATAGCCCTGTTCCAGCAATCGGGCGGCACGTTTCAAACGAACGGAACGAATGAAGTTTGTCGGAGTTTTTCCAACCACAGCCACTAACTTCCGATACAATCCTGTGCGATCCATTCCCATGTCGTGGCTCAATATTTCTACGGAATACTCCGGATTATTCAGGTTCAATTCGACAAAGTGCAATGCCTTTCGTATAAACGCTTCGTCAACATCGGTCAGCAGAGTCTGTTCGTTAGTCTGCTCCTCTGATGCTGTACGCAACTGCTCCTTCCGAACTTCCTGCTGCTCCAGCAACCGCCGCATATCAACCAGCAGTTCTTCCAGCTTCAACGAACTTTCATCGGCAGGAAGCGGCAACAATACACCTTCGGAAAGCTGACTCACTACAGACTTCAACTCGGAGACATTCTGCTGTATGACTTGCAACTGAATCTTATCCCTCCCCTCATCCGTATGTTTTAATAAGGAGTCCAACGGGACAGCAATCTTTTTAATCGGCTCTTCCAGTTCCTGATTGATGTTTTGGAGAAATGTAGTCTTCATCTCGTCCAACCGTTCTTTCTGTTCGCGTACCAGAATACGACGTTTGCGCTTGATATACCCCATCAGCAGCAGACAGACACTTCCTGCCAGCAGAAGCACATAGATCGTAATAGCATATCCGGTACGCCAAAAGGGAGTTTTCACCAGAATATGAAGCTGGGCATAATGCTCCGTCCAAGTCTTGTCATTACCTGCCGCACGCACCTTGAAGACGTAATCTCCGGAAGGCAAATCGGTGTATGTCGCATATCCCTTACCGTCGGCCGAGTGAATCTCGCGTTCCGCCTTGTCGATGCCCTCCAGCTGATAGCGATAATAGGTTTGTGTAGGGTTTGCATAGTTCATGGCCGAAAACTCTATGGTAAAGAAATTCTGGTCATGCTCCAACACAATATCACGAGTCACCGTCATCGGACGCTCCAATATCACATTTCCATGATATGCCTTGCCACTCTCTATCCGCTCACCAAACAGGCTAAAACCCACGAACAAAGGGAAATAAGTTGTCGGTTCTTCTACCACGGACGAAGGATTCAGACGGTTGAAGCCATCAATTCCACCCCAGTACAACGTTCCGTCCGAGGCTTCAAAAACAGAACGCTCACAAAACTCATTGGCTATAACCCCATCAAAGCTATTGAAATTCACAAAAGTGTACAGCGTGTCATTGGCCGTCCGTTGAACCGTCAGTCTGCTGATGCCGTTAGCCGTCGAAATCCACACCGCACCATCGGAAGTACGGATAACAGAACGTACGGAGTTGTTCACCAGACCATCCGACGTATAAAAGATACGTTGCCGACCCGTAACCGCCTCCCACAGCATAAGTCCGTCTTCCAATCCTATCCAGAAACATCCTTGTCCGGCATCGGCTATCGCATGGCAAGGATGACAAGACGGATAGAAATCGGTCTTCCCGCTTTGCCTGTCACTGATAAACCACCCGTGGCGCGTAATGCCAGCCAATGTATCGTGGCCTGCAACGACCGTCTGAAGGATAGCTTCGTCAGTCTCCTGTATCTTCAGGTCCGGTTTTGCATCGGCCAAAGGAAGTCTTTCCCGACAAACGGACAATTCCCCAAGCGAGGGAGCAAAAAGATAATCCTGATCGTCGGATCTGACTATTATCTTACCGGCAGCAGTCTCAGCAAATCCTTTCACAGCCACTGCTTCCTCGTCCGACAGAGGAAACAAAGCCTTGCCGATATTCTGAAAGCGGAACCGGTTCGGATGATAATAAAACAGACCGCGGTTCAGCGTGCCTATCCACATGCCTCCCTGCCGGTCGTTATAAAAGGTACTTACCTCTGTATCAATCTTCTGTCCGTCTACCAGCTTTAAGGTAGGGATATACTGTTTCTTTTTCAAATCAGCCGAGATATTGATCAGACCTTCCGGGCCACTGACCCAGATGCTTTTGTCCCGGTCGATGGACAGATAGTTGAACCAGGCATCCGTACTCATCACTACTTCCCAGTTCTTTTTGTCCACATCATAATTCAGCATTATTCCACCCGAATATCCGTTGCATAACTGATAGAAAGAATGCTCGCCCTGCACAACATACGACGTATTTCCATAGTGCCCCGCCGGCAGCCCCTCGGGCTGTTCGAGCCGATAAAGTTCTTTCCCTGATGCAAGATCGTGGCAGACCAGCGTACCGGAACGGTAAAACAGATACAGCTTGCCTTCGAGCACACCCAAATCATAAAGCTGGTCATCACTTCCTGAAACATTCCGCATGAAAACAGATGGCTCCCGCTTGTCTTTGCCAAGCCGAAGCAGCTCGTCACGTCCGTTTATCAGCCACAACGTCTGTTCCTTATCCATAAACAGATCTTTCACCGGAGTATCTATTCCCCACTGTGCCAGCAAACTGTCCGGACGTTCCACAAACTGTTCACGCCCGATATCAACCACCATGAATGTATACTGATTCTTGATCCAGACGTAACCGCTATCGTCTATATAAGAATGGTGAAATCCCGAATACTCGGACAAACGGCAAAAGTGCCTTTGGTCATAGTGCAAATAGCTGAAGCTTGTTCCATCGTAAATGTTCAGTTGGCCTTCCGTCATAATCATCATACGTCCGTCGGGCAACTGGGCAATGTTTCTCACCTTATTACTCGACAGCCCTTGCGAAGCGCCTATCGGAGTAAAAGCGTAATGCTTCTCTGGGAAAACGGGTAAGACAACAGCAAGCAGACATGCCAGGCATACCAATCTCCATACGGCACACCACCGGCTGCTTGCTACCACACATCCCCCTTTTTTCCCTGTTATAACCAACATATTTTATTTTCCATTTGCATTTGCAAAAGTACGAATAAAAAGTGATAAACAGAAAAATGTAACAAAGTTATTGGCAGATAGGCGTTTTAGACAGATGGCTTGAAAAATGAAAGACAGAAAAAGCAATGAAAAAGCCAAGTCAAAACATCACAACGTTGCCAATTCGTGCCCATGGCCGAAACAGTTATACGGTTCATCGGATAATTGCATATTCAATGATTTCATGACGTACTGTCGTCAATCACTGATTATTCGAAGCATTGCTTCCCCAATGAATCGGATACGTGATGAACCGTCTGTTTACAGATTCATTGAAGCGGAAACGGGAATCACCGGTTCTGTATGGAAACA